>Ga0209798_10001119_pt1 | contig 16365 bp, 14 predicted proteins | sample DOMMetBare3Fresh_FD_187475 | JGI IMG/M metagenome (GOLD analysis project Ga0209798, IMG submission 187475) | Wetland sediment microbial communities from St. Louis River estuary, USA, under dissolved organic matter induced mercury methylation -... | ecosystem: Environmental > Aquatic >...
CTGCGCTGTAACGGGTGCGGTGCTGCATGGAACCTCTCCTTTCAAAATGGATCGGTTCATTGCTTACACACCTGTCTCAAAAAGCGCAACCACTTCACATTTAGCGGTACAATGTACCCTCAAATACGTCAAAACTTTTCTTTTTTCTGAGAGTAATTTAGAGTCACGAGAATTTTCTTTGGTGGCTTTTGTTTTGTGGGAAGAAGGATCATGTGTAATCGGAGGGTCATTATGGGAACCAGGACTATTCGCTTCGAACGTCAGAAGTTATTCGAACAGGTTTGGGAAAAACCAATGACCGCCTTGGCTGTTGAGTATGGGTTATCAGATGTGGGACTGCGCAAAATTTGCAAACGATTGAATGTTCCGTTGCCTCCTCAAGGATATCATCTACGGACGCACAAGGGACAGAGGCCGCCACTGCCAGTTGCAAAAGACGGTATCAAGGAGTATGTGACTCATATCTATGAACCTGAACAATTGACCGTGAACGAATTACCACAACCAGTCGAGATTTCTGAAATTACATTCGAGGAACAACCGGAAAATTGTATTATCGTGCCTGATGTATTGCATACTCTCCATCCCCATATTGCTGAAGCCAAAACACAATTAAAAAATGCAACTTCTGACAAGTATGGACGCGTTTCTACCTATTGGAAACGTGGCAGCGACATCTCTGTCTTCCCTGAGTCAATCGATAGGGCTCTGCGCATTATGAATACCTTGGTTAAAGCCCTTGTCAAACGTGGGTATTCGGTGTCTGTTGATGAGAAGAACAATGCAACTGTTGTGAAAATCATGGACGAGCAGATCGGCATTCGCCTGGAAGAACGATCTCGACAGACTCGTCATATACCAACACCAACTGAGCTGAAAGAAGAAAGACTGAGGGCTTACCGGAGTTATCAAACATACGATTATATTGGCACCGGTGAGTTTTGTCTGAAAATTTCCAGATCATATCAATACGAGAAAATCTGCAAGGATGACAAAAGCGGTAATGTTGAGAATAAGCTGAATTTTTTTATCATTGCTCTGATAAAGCGAGCATTGCAGATAAGGGACATACGCATTCGGCGGGCGCGGGAAGAGGAAATTCGTCGGGCCAAAGAACGGAAACAATGGGAAATGGATGCAATGATCCGCAAGGAAATGGAGAAGTTTGAATCGCTCAAGAAACAAAGTGCAGCATGGCACGAGAGTCAGAACCTGCGAGAGTTTATCAACGCAGCTTACCAGTCACGACCCCATTTTGACCCCGAGAGCCCGTTTGCCAAATGGCTTGTCTGGGCCAGTCTCCAGGCGGATCGCATGGATCCGTTGAAACATGGGCCGCCGTCAGTTTTGGATTATGAGCGTTCGCATTGATAAAGTTTCGACCGGGTAATTGACAGAATCGCTATAATGAATGGCCTTGGTGATGGCTATTTACTGCATATTCTGCTATGAATATTCCGTTTTGCAATCCAGTTAACCCGTGAAAATTATGATGATATTTCAAGAAACCGAAACCATGGAACTGAAAAAATCCACCTCCGAGCTGAAAGAGGCGGTTATCTCCCTTGTGGCGATGCTGAACAAGCATCAACGGGGCGAGATCATTTTCGGCATCAGAAATGATGGTACCGTTGTTGGTCAGCAGGTTTCCGATAAAACTATCCGTGATGTATCGAAGGCGATTGCCGATCATATCGAACCAAAGGTCTACCCCGTTGTTGAGCAGGTTTCCATTGACGCAAAGCAGTGCATCAAGGTGCAGGTAGAAGGTAGCGAGCACCCCTACTATGCCTATGGCCGGGCCTATACCGCCCGCCTGAAGCCGGAGCATTTCATTGCCCATCAGTTCGGCCGCCAGAACGCTCCGGAGTTTGCCAAATTTTTTGATGATATCCGCCAACCGATCTCCTTATGGAATATGACAAGGTGGTATCAAAATATAACCAGATGGTGTTTGCAAGAAGCATGGAAAATCAACACCTCACCCAACTCCGTGACTGGCTCCTCCCTATGCTGATGAATGGCCAGGTTACGGTGAATTGATCGAACACGAAAGCAATCTTTACCGGAGTTACCATGAAAAATGCGATTCTGAGGCTCTTGAAAAAAACTGACCACCTGCCGATGCTGTTTGTCGGTTCTGGCATGTCAATTCGCTATCTTGGCTTAGAAAACTGGAAAGGTTTGCTTCGTAGATTTGCCCGGTTGGCGACTGACAATGAGTATGCTTTTGAGATGTATGAGCAGCAGGCGAAAGGGATGGAGTGCAAGGAAGGATTATTGCCGAAGGTTGCGGAACTGATTGAACGCGACTTCAACGTATGTTGGTTCAGAGATGAGCAATTCAGGGAAAGCAGGGAGCAATCGGCAGATGAAATCAGTCGCTCCGTTTCTCCGTTAAAGATCGAAATTGCCCGCCATATGCGCGACAAGAGCATGGTGCATGACGCCGAGTATGCGACTGAAATAGAACTATTCAAAAAGCTGGAAATGCGCAGCATCGGCGGGGTGCTGACGACAAATTACGACAGCTTTATCGAGGACCTGTTCCCCAGCTATACGAAATACATCGGCCAGGAAGAACTGCTTTTTTCCACCCTGCACGGTGTTTCCGAGATTTACAAAATACATGGCTGCTACACCAAACCGGAATCCATCATTATCAACGAAGCTGATTATGCCGATTTTACAGAAAAGAACGCCTATCTGGCGGCAAAAATTCTGACAATTTTTCTCGAACATCCCATCGTGTTCATCGGCTATTCCATCAATGATCCCAATATTGAAGGCATCCTGAAGTCTATCGTCAAATGTCTGTCTGCCGAAAATCTTGAAAAAATCAAGGAACGACTCATTTTTGTAGTGCGAGCTAAGATAGGAGAGGCTGAAGGAATTTCAACCCACAGCATATCTTTTGAAGGCGGTAAATCAATCGAGATGACCCGCGTTCGCTTAAAAAACTACGAGCCACTTTATCAGGCGCTCCTGGAGAACCAGGCCAAATACAACGCTCCGATGCTGCGGCGGCTGAAGCAGGATATTTACGAGCTGGTATTGACGAACAAGCCGACGGGCAGAATGCGTGTTATGAATCTTGAAGACGATAAACTGGAAGATGTGGAAGTTGTTGTTGGTGTGGGGGTGCTGGCAGAATTCGGGCAGGTAGGGTACGCGGGTATTACGGCTGCAGAACTTTATTCCGATGTTATTTTTGATGACGGAGGGTTTGATGTTGAGAAGATTGTCTTGCTTTCTTTGCCTACTTTGCTGCCTACCAACAGCATTCTTCCCGTTAACAAGTATCTTGCCCAGTACGTCGGAGAAGTGCCCGACAAAGTCAAATCTGTAATTAAAGCCAATTTTGACGATTTACTCGCCTCTTCAATCAAGAAAAACCGTGAGGGGAGTTCTTACCGGAACGAAACAATTTTATCTTTGAAGCGTCGGTATTCGTCTGAAAAATGCCTCCAGGTGCTTCAGTATCTGAAAGAGGAAAATATCAATCCATCAGAATTGTTAGATTTAATACGTGAAGTCCTAACGAACAATTCGTCTGCGCTTTCAACCACCGAAAAAGAAAAGCAGAATTTAAAATCAGACATAAAACGAGCTATTCGGATTTATGATTGGCTACAGTATTACAAAAACAAAGGAGTCCTAGCTGCAGCGGCCACGAACTGTCCACCTTGCTAGAACCCCTTTAACTTGTTTCTGGTTACTCATGGCGGTGGCAAGCACTAACTGCTCACGCCGACATGGCCCCCTGATTTGTTGATTGATAATTACATGAAACGAACCGGAATTCAAGTTGTATGTTGCTGGTAACGTGGAGTCGTCCGGTTTATTCTCTCCCGCTCTTTCCCTCACAGCGTGATCAACTCGTACTGACTGTTGCCCATGTGCATCTCTTTCATGTACGACAGCTGGCGCAGCCCTTTCCTGGATTTTAAGATCGTGCAGTTCCGCTTTATGCGCAGGGAGGCCAAGGCGTATCTCCCTCGGCCTCATTTTTGTGTGCGATACACTGATAATGCTGCGAATAATTCGCTGAACTATCTAACGATGCCGACTCCCTGATTACCTCTCAGAGCCGTCCATTCTCCTCAGTCAATGGAGAGAGGATCTTGCGGAGCGGCTCCCCATGCAGGTGCCCCTCTGCCAGCAGCTCATCGGCAAGGCTTTCGACCACCTGCCAGACACTGCTCTGCTCCAGGAAGTCATGCAGCCGGAGCATGATGGTGCGGCTGACGATGTCCACCCTGGCTTCGTTTTGCAGCACGTTCCATGCCTGCTCTTGCCACGCAGCCAGGTCGCTCAGGGGCACCAGCGGTTCGCCATCCGGAGGTGCATCTGCCAAGTAGCGCTCTTCGGCGGCAAGGCCAGCCAGCGTCACCAGCCCGAATTCATACAGTCCCAGGAAAGCCGCCCGATCAAGCAGAGCTTGTCCCAGTGCAGGGTGTCCCCGCCAAATACCGCACGTCGCGGCGTCGCGCACGACATGCTCCACGGCAAAACGCCCTGCTGCGCGGCTCGGGGATCATGACTGCTGCTCTGCAGCGGCCACGGTCACGCAGGGACAGTTGCGCGGGTCACGTGGCCCGACGCTCTCCAGATTGAGGCCGATCCAGTTGTGTACCTGTTCCACGTCGAATCCGGCCAACCGCTCCTCACCCATCTGCATGAGCGGCCGCACGATGAACAACGGCTCAGCCACCATGAGTCGCAGAGCCTCCTCCCGGCCGAAGGTGGCGGGAACCACCTCTCCCGACTTGATCCGGGGATGGGCCGGATTGAACCACTCGAGCACCGGACGCTCACCGAAAAAGAGCGCCAGACTGGCCGCATCCCATGGCTCGGTCAACAGGTCGCGCACCTCCAACTCGTGTCCTGAGGCACGCAGAATCTCTTTCTGCTTCGTATTACCCTGGCACCCCGGTTTTTCCCAGAAAACGATTGCTGCCATATCCCCCCCATTCCATTTATTGATTTGTGCGCTCTCGGCTTCGCCGTGCAGCAGCGCAACGAGGTTGCCGTTAGCATCCAGGTTGTAACAAAAAAAGCCGAGCACACACTAAAAGTGTATGCCCGGCTCCATTGCTGGTGGTTGTTATTTATTTTGGTAACCATATACGACATCGCCGCATTATTCAAGCATCGCTGTCGCCTGGATTTGACCTTTAACGATTGCCACTGAATTACAAGCGCCTGCAGAATTTGTTTCACATCATGACTCAAAGCCTGTTTCAGCTTCGCGATTACTCAGGCCGGTTTCTTCCTGGCTGCTGCACCTTTTTTCGCCGGTGATTTCTTTGACGCAGCTTTGACCCCGCGGCCGGGGGGCTTTGCCAGAAGCCCGTCAATAAAGGCAGACATCCCTTTTGAGGAGGTCAGTGCCTCGGGCGGAATCGGCTTGCCAGCCTTCTTTGCCAAGTCCTCACCATACTTCAGCTGCTTCTCGGAAGGGGGAAAAACTCCTCCGGTGCCAGCAGCCGCTCTTGGGACTGGGCGGACGAACGCCATCCTCTCGTGGAGTCCCTTCACAAACTTAACCCACGACGCACCTTCCGACTCGACCTTGTCCAGATACTCCTCCATCTTCTTCGTCATTGCCAAGTCGATCACCCATGGGTGTTCCTTGGCCAGGTAATCGAAGAGCCGCTCGGCAACCTCGGTGGCATGGACGCGCCCCTTGCGGACTTCGATGTAATTGCGGGCCTTGATCGTCCCCATGATCGAAGCATAGGTTGATGGCCGGCCAATACCGTTCTTCTCCAGCGCCTTGACCAGGCTTGCCTCGGAATACCTCCCCGGCGGTTTTGTCTTTTTCTCGACCAGCTCCTGGCCGAGTTTTGGCAGCGTCTCGCCGTTCACCAATGGCGGCAGCTTCTGGTTGTCGTCCTCCTCGTCCTCTTTTACCTCGCTGTAGACCCGCAGGAAGCCGTCGAACTTCATCACTCTCCCGGTCGCCCTGAACGGTTCGCCTGCACACTGGAGGTCTGCGGTGGTGGAATCATAGACGGCGGGAGAGAGTTGCGAAGCGATGGTGCGGAGGAAAATCAGGTTGTAGAGCCGCTCGTGGTCAGGTCCCAGCCCTTCCTTGGCGATCAGGGCCGGGATGTCAGCCCTGCGGTGCAGATGCGTCGGCCGGATCGCCTCGTGAGCATCTGCCTGGCTGTTCTTTGATTTATGGATGTTGGGACTCTTGGGGAGATAGGCGGGAGGGAGCGCCTTCCCCATGTACGCGCGGATCTCGGCAATAAACTCGTCAGCGATCCGGACGGAGTCGGTTCGATGGTAGGAAATCAGCCCCGCCTCGAAGAGCTGCTGCGCAAGCTTCATGGCGATCTCGGGAGAGATCTTCAGCTGGGAACTGGCAGCGGCCTGCATGTCTACGGTTGTAAATGGTGCTTTCGGATTCTGCTTTGTCTCCTTGGTCTCGACTTTGAGGAGTTCGGCAGTTGTGGCGCCGGTGACCGCCTTCAGGATCAGTTCCGCCTTGGCTTGATCGGTGAAGTTCCCGCCGCGGTGTGTCGCGGTGAACCGGATCTCTTCCTTCTGCAGGGTGATGGACACAACGTAGAACGGTTCCGGCGTGAAATTTCGAATTTCCCGCTCCCGTTCGACACAGAGGCGTACGGCCGGGGCTTGCACCCGGCCTACTGAGAACTTCCCTTTCAGCGCATTGCTGGCGATCGGGGAGAGGATGTAACCCACAACCCGGTCACCTACTCTGCGGCCGAGGAAGGCGTTGTAGAGTCCGGCATTCGTGCTTGCCCAGGGGATTGATTTTTTCATCGCGTCATCAACCCCCTTCTGGGTGATTTCGTAGAGCTCCAGCCGGTGGCATGACCTGGCCGTCTTGCGGATCTCGTCGAAAACATGCGTACCGATCGCGAACCCCTCGCGGTCGGGGTCGGTGGCAATATACACATCCTGGCCGGCTGCTGCCGAGATGATTTGTCTGATGCGATCCTTCTTCCCCGAATCCATGACGAACGTCGGAGCATAGGTGTCAAGGTCAACCCCCATCTCATTCGCCGGGAGGTCTTTAAAATGCCCGACGGTCGCAAGAATTTTCGCTCCGTTGATGAAGCTGGCGAGCTTCTTAACCTTATTGGGTGATTCGATTACGATAAGCATACTGGCTCCGTGACGGCTCATCTGAACCGTGCATCTGCTTTGCAGCAGATAAAATACACGTTCTTGGCAGAGGGGGATAATAATAATCACGGCAGGGAAGGCAGAAGAGGAACTTTTCACGTCAGCAAGGAAGAACAAGGAGGGAAAAAAGTATCGTACTAGAGAACATCTTGTCTGTACACGCCTCTGTTGTGGTGTATATGTATCTCTTCAGGCTGTCTCGCTAACCCTGGTTATCTCAACAATTCAGAGGATTGAATGGAAATACAACATTTCACCTATCGCCCCATTGGCATCCTGCGATCACCCTATTCCCGCCGTATTGACGCCCCCCATCAAAGCACGGTGGTGGAAGGGACGGCAACCGGAGAGTTGGCGATAGCCACCTTGGAACTTCAGGACTGGCTGGACGAGAAAGTCATTCAAGATCTGAACGGATTCGATCGCCTTTGGCTGATCTTCGCTTTTCATCTGAGTGAGGGGTGGAAAAGCTGTGTCAAGCCGCCCCGGGGGGGACCAAAGCGGGGCGTGTTGGCCACCCGTTCTCCCCATCGTCCCAATTCGATTGGTTTATCGGCGGTGGAACTGGTAAAGATTGAAGGGAGGACGCTCCACCTGCGAGGTGTTGACCTGCTGGATGGCACACCTGTTCTGGATATCAAGCCGTACGTGCCGTACGCGGATGCCTTTCCGGACTCCAAAGCCGGTTGGATCGACGAATTGGATGCCAAGCTGGGGCGTTATTTTGCGCCAGGACCTCGCAAGCCAAGGTAATTTGTGTGCCGTGTTCCGTATTTTTTCCTACTCATATCGTAACGCCTCGATCGGATCCAGCCGGGCGGCTTTTCTGGCCGGGAAATAGCCGAACACCAGTCCTACCGCAGTTGAAAATCCAAAGGCAATCACAACGATCGATGCGTTGAAGATAAATGGCACCTGCAGGAAAGAGGCAAGCAGTAACGACGTGAGCAGTGCCAGTACGATCCCGATCACCCCTCCAAACGATGCCAGTACCGCCGCCTCGACCAGGAACTGGGTTAATACCTCATGTTCAAAGGCTCCAATAGCCAGCCGTATCCCGATCTCGCGGGTTCGTTCGGTTACCGATACCAGCATGATGTTCATGATGCCGATCCCTCCGACCAGCAGACTGACCGCCGCAACCGCACTCAAAAGAGCAGTCAGCACCTTGGTGGTTGAGGTGAGCATACTGCTGATTTCCTTCATATCCATCACATTGAAGTTGTTTTCATCACGTGCCGCCAGATGCCGCCGTTCCCGGAGTAAATGCTCCATATCCTGCTGAACGCGAGTTGTGGAGACTCCATCACGCACCGAAACCTGAATCATGCTGACATCCTGGTTTCCGGAAATACGACGCTGAAAGGTACGTAGCGGGATTATCACCAGATCATCCTGGTCACTCCCCATGGAAGATTGCCCTTTGGACTCAAGCAGACCAATAATCTGGCAGGAGATACTCTGCAGGCGGATCTGAACTCCGACCGGGTCCTGGTTACCGAATAACTTGCTCCGCACCGTGCTGCCGATAATGCAGACCGCTGCACCGGAACGGAGTTCGCTTTCGGTAAAAAGCCGGCCTGATTTGAGCTTCAGATTGCGGGCCTGAAAATACTCCGTAGTGGTGCCGGTTACCTGGGTTGACCAATTTGCGTTTCCCAGGATAGCGGGCATCCCCTTGGATGCCATGGGTGACACTGCCGCCAGCTGGGGGATGTCGCGGCGCAGCGCATCGGCATCCCTCTCACTGAACATGGCAGAGCCGCTACTCTGGCCAGGCCCCATCCGCTTGCCGGGGGTAATCACCAGCAGATTGCTCCCCAGGCTGGCCACCTGTTGCCGTACCTGGGCCGTGGCTCCATCTCCAATGGTTACCATCACAATCACCGATGCCACCCCGATTACTATGCCGAGAATGGTCAAAAATGAGCGGAGCACATTCCGTCTGATTTCCCGCAGCGCCAATATCAGGGCATTCCAGAACATCACAGTTTCCTTTCGAAATCATGTTCATGGCCGGCGACAACCAATCCATCGCGGAAATGAATGCTGCGATCGGCATAAGCCGCCATATCCGGTTCATGGGTCACCATGACAACCGTAATTCCCTGGTTGCGATTGAGGGTGGAGAGAATCTCCATGATTTCTCTGCTGCGCACTGTATCAAGGCTTCCGGTCGGCTCATCGGCAAACAGAACCGAGGGGCGGGCGACAATGGCGCGGGCAATGGCTACCCGTTGCTGTTGTCCACCGGATAGTTCGCCGGGGGTATGCTGTTCCCAACCAGCCAAGCCGACGGCCGCCAATGCCTCGCGGGCTTGTTGGTGGCGAACACGGGCCGGTTCGCCACGATACATCAGCGGTAGCTCCACATTCTCCAACGCCGTAGTCCTGTTCAACAGGTTGAACCCCTGAAAGACAAAGCCGAGATAGTTGCGGCGCAACAGTGCCCGTTGATCACGTCCCAGTCTGCCGACCTCCACCCCCCCGAAGAGATACGTGCCGCCGGAGGGAGTATCAAGGCAGCCGAGGATATTCATACAGGTGCTTTTGCCCGATCCGGATGGTCCCATGACCGCCACAAATTCACCTGCTGTAATGCGTAGATCGATTCCACGCAGAGCCTGCATGGCGGCAGCTCCCTTGCCATAGGTTCTGGTTACTCCCTGGAGTTCTATCAAGGGGGATGTGGATGTCGGGAACGTTTCGGTCATCTTACTTCCCTGTCTCAGTCATGTCGGTCACCACCAACATTCCCGGCTGTAAGGTGCTATCCTTGACCTCAGTGCGTACACCATCGGTCATGCCGCTGGTAAGGGTGATTTTTTCCAAAGCAGTATTACGAAGCAGCCAGACACGCGGTTGTTTTTCCGGCGAACCATTGGGTCGGGGAGCTGGATTGGGCGGGTGGGGAAGTATTTTACCCAACAGGCTGCTGCCATTATTCGTCTTTTGTTCCGTCGCAGCAGCAGTCGGCGGAACGAAACGGAGCGCGGTATTCGGAACCAGCAGGGCGTTTTCAACCTCCTGTACGATTATGGCAGCGGTTCCGGTCATGCCGGGCCGCAGCAACAGTGATGAATTGTTAACCGTGAGGATCGTCTCATAGGTGACTACGCCGGATACGGTCTTGGAGCCGAAGCGAACCTGGCTGACCCTGGCCGGAAACGCTCTGTCAGGATAGGCGGCTACGGTGAAGCTGGCACGTTGCGCTGCCCGGACTTTACCCACGTCGGCCTCATCCACATCAACATGCAGCTCCATCTTGGTCAGATCCTCGGCCAGGGTAAAGAGCACCGGGGTTTGCAAGGAGGCGGCGACGGTCTGCCCCGGCTCAACGGTTCGTTTCAGGACAATACCGTTGATCGGAGAGCGGATGACTGATTTATCCAAATCGATTCGCTGTGTGTCAAGACTTGCCTGAGCCTGGGCCAGCGACGCCTTGGCGCTTGCCTCGTCGGCTATGGCACGATCACGTGTGGCGCGGGCAGCTTCAAGGTCGGTCTTTGCAGGCGCCTTGCCGCCGCTGCTCTGCTGCAGCTGCAGCAGACGAGACAGTTTTGCTTTTGCCTCGCTGACGGTTGCCTGCATCTGGAGCAGCTTTGAGCGGGCAGCCTCAACTGATGCGGCTGTTTGTCTGCTCTGTGCCTCAAGGCGTGTTGTGTCGATGCGTGTCAGGATCTCCCCTTTTTTCACCCGGTCATTATAGTTTACCTCGACCGTCTTGATGGTGCCGGAAATCTCGCTTCCCACATCAACCTGATTGGTGGGCTGGAGTGTGCCGGTTGCCGAAACCATGACTGTCAGATTGCCACGGCTGACCTGCTCGGTCTGATAGCTGATCTTTCCCTCGGTTGAACGCCGCTTTATCAGGAAGGCGACAACCATCAGCAGTGCTATCGATAGAGCGCCAATCAACAGATAGCGTCTGAACGGTTTGGGCGGTTTGAAACTGTTTGACAGGCCAAGGGTTGCGGCGACATCCCCATTTGAAGCGTTACTCGTAGTCGGTTCGGTCATTGTTTTTCTCCTGAAGCAGTCGCAGCCGTTTGGGGATTGTTTGTTACGCCATATTCCCAGCCACCTCCCAGGGTTTTATACAGCCTGGCCAGATTTGATGTGACGGCAGCATCGCTTTGTATCAGTTGGTCCTGAAGAGTGAGGAGTGAACGCTGGCTGTCGAGTACCGTAGTAAAGTCAACCAAGCCTGCTTGATACTGATTTTCGGCCAATCGTGCCGCAGTGGTTGCGGAGGCGAGTGCTTTGCTGAGCGAAGTGCGCCGATTAAGTTCTGATGCATAGGCGGAAAGTGCATTTTCAGTGTCACGCAGCGCGCTCTGCACACTCTTTTTATAGCTGATCAGGGATTGCTCCTGCAGTGCGTTCTGGATTTCCACCTGCTGTTTCAGGCGGCCACCGTCAAAGATCGTCATCAGGCTGTTGGCAGCCAACGCATACATGATCGCACCCGGTTGAAACAGCGACCCGAGGTTTTTCGATTGAAGCCCCAAGGTTCCGGAAAGGGTGAGATCTGGATAGCGTTGAGCTTCGGCAACACCGATCTGGGCAGTGGCGGCAGCCAGCTCTCGTTCGGCCTTGCGTACATCCGGGCGTCTCCGCAAGGTTTCTGCCGGTATTCCCACCGCAAGCCTGGCCGGAGATGACGGTAGCGGGGCTATGGCATCAAGCTCCTTGAGAGTGCCGGAATCCCGCCCGAGCAGCAGGGTAAGATTATTTCTACTCGTTGCCAGAGAGCTTTCAAGGGGTGGCAGTTGGGCACGAGTCTGTTCCAGGTTGAGCCGGGCCTGCTCCTCGTCCAGTCGGGTAACCAGGCCGGCCTGATAGCGCCAGCTTGTCATTTGCAAGGTTTCTTCGAGGTTAGCGATACTGTTGTGGGTGAAGATCATCCGGTTCTGGGTGGAGCGAATTTCAAGGTATGCCAGGACAACTTCTGCCAACAGGCTTATCCTGACATCGTTGGCATTCTCGACAGCCGCCTCTACCGTAGCATTGGCAGACTCCGTGGCGCGTTGTTTGCCGCCAAAGATGTCCGCCTCCCAGCTGGCGTCCAGCTTGGCGCTGAAGCTGTCGCTGGTGCGCCCCCCTCCGGTATCATCGCTGGACTGATTTCGCGCGACTCCTCCCCCCAGATTGACCGTGGGATACCGATCCGATGATGCGTATCCCCGGCGGGCCCTGGCTTCCCTGAGGCGGGCCATGGCCAGCTTGTAGTCAAGATTGTTGCGAGCAGACTCTTCAACCAGGGATGTCAGGAGCGGGTCCTTCAGGGCCTGCCACCATCTTGCCAGCAGTGCGGGATCGGACGAACTGGTATCGAAGGTGGTTGAACCCGTATTCTGCCAGGCAGCGTGTGGCGTCAGAACCGGATTCCGGTAATCCGGCCCAACCATGCAGCCGCTCACCACACCGACAAGCAGTAGTGATATGATCCGATAGGGGGAATTCTTGTTGAGCATGTTGATTCCATTCGACTGATACGTATCTATTTGCATTGATACTACTACATCTTTGCCGCCTTGCATGCATCCATTGATTTGAAAATGGAATTAGTGCTCCAGCTCCGGACGTAACCGCTGCTGAAGTTCCCGTTGTTCCGGAGTCAGCAGCGCGTTGATTTTGTGGTCTGTTTTTGTTCGGGATACCGTTAATTCAACCTCGATACGGGACTGTTCCGTTGCTAACCTGCGCACTGCCGCTTCATCAAATTTGGCGCTTTCGCCCGCCAGCATAAGCTGTTTTCTGATCTCATGCATTTTGTCAAAGAGTGGTTTGACTTGTTCCCGTTCGGTTTCCATGATCGTCTGTATCTGACGTTGCTGGGCAGTACTCAGATTCAGGATTCTCGCCATACGGTTTTCTGCGCCTCTCCCTCCCGGCTCCATTCCCGGAGGCGGTCCCATCGGATGTTCTCCTGGCCCGTGCCCCGCCACTACAACACCAGTTCCTGCGCCGATTACTGCCATTGCCACTGCAGCTGCTACCATCACTCTTGTTTTCATTGTCTGCTCCTTTCAGTCTGTCGTTCACTCTTCATCTCTGTTGAGAGATACCAAACAAATGTGCAATAAATATGGAGGAAATTTGAAAATGATTCAGCCCCCAAACACGTAGTGCCGGAGGCTGATGTCCCACGATCTAAGCAAATGGTAATTTTCCTGATCAGGCACTGGTTACTAATGAACTGCTGGTGGCAGAATTCTGCGCAGAGCTGTTTGAACTTTGCTCCCTATAGCTGTTCAATGCTGTTGTGATCAGGCTCTTCAGAATATCATTGGTGTCGGTATCTGCAGCAGAAGCTGATGAACTGTTAAGCGCGTCAAGCAAGGTTTGTAATCTGTTCGCTGCGGCATCCTGGTTGTTGTTTTCCTGGTTCTGTGAACTTTCCTTGGCTGGCATCTGCGGCGGAGGTGTCGACAACTTTTCCTGGATGCCGGTAAAGATATCCTGAGCTCCGGAGAGGTCCCCCGATTCCAAGGCACTTGACAGACTTTGCAGATCCTTGCTGAACGGATCGTTGCTCTCCCCTCCCTTGTGGGTAGCGACATCCTTTTGCAGTGCCGTCAACGCTTCTTTGGCATTGGCAAGCTGCCCTGACTGCAGAGCTGTACCAAGGTTGTCCAACAATGATTTCGGATCTGACGACGTACTGCTGCTTTCCTTCGACTTTTCAAGCGCAGCCGTCATTTCCGCCAGACTGACCGTGCCATCCTTGTTGGTGTCCATGGCGTCGAAAATGGTAGTGGCGTTGCTGCTCTCCTGTGATGAATCCGATGATGAAGAATTTGCATTTTCAGCTGGAGGTGGTCCGGGAGGCGGGGCGGGTGGTCCCCCCTGGGGGCGCGTCTCCTGGGACTGCATCTGTTGTCCCATCTTGGCAATCGCTGCATCCGATTCAAGCCGGCTAATGGCGCCGTCGCTGTTGGCATCGAGTTGTGAAAACATGTCGCCAGCGCTGCTGCTCTCCTGATTCTGGCCGGGTTTTGCCACTTGGCTCAACTCATCCTGGGAAATGGAACCATCCGAGTTTTTGTCACTTTTTTTGAACATTTCCTCCTGCATCTGTTTCAACATGGTGGTGCTGATTCCTCCACCAAACCCGCTTATTGAACCTGTCATCGCATCTCTCCTTTCATTGATTTGAACGGAATGCCGCCGGTCAATTCATGATTCAACCCACCTCCTCCCTCTACAACCGGCAGCACGCTACTGTTTTTGTTATCAACTACAAATAAGGAAGAAATGTGTAAGAAATAAGGAAATATGGGGGGTGGCCAGAATCCCCGTATTGTTACGGCAACAAACTGTGATAAAAAATATCCAACGGGGGATGGTATGAACATCAGCGTGCGTTACAAACTGTTTCTGGTGATTTTGATGGCAGCCTGTCTGTCAGTGGTCAGCTCCACGTTGATTACAAAATGGAGCCTTGACAGAGGCTTTCTGAAGTTTGTCAACATGATGGAGCAGGACGGGCTTGCACGTCTGACCGTAACTCTTGAGGAAACATACCGGTCGGAGCAAAACTGGGATTTTTTACGGCATGACCCGCTACGCTGGGAGGTCCTGCTGAGCCAGTCAATGCCCGAGCTTGCTCCACCGCGCGGCGGGATCCCCCCGTCTGTCGGGAAGCTCCCTCCCCATCCCCCGGAACCATCGGGAAAGCGATTGCCTCCTTTGCCCCATCATTTTGGACAGCGTCTCTTTCTGCTGGATGCAGATAAAAAGCCCGTTATCAACACGACACCGGTACCGGCGCATAATCCGATGACACCCCTTGTCTGTCAGGGAAGAGTCGTCGGGTATCTGGGGGGGTTACCCCTGACAGATATTTCCGAAATGCCGCACAAGCGCTTTTTAAAAGAGCAAAAGCAGGGGTTGATACTTCAGGCCGTGGTAATCGTTGCTCTGGCGGCAGTGCTGTCGCTGCTCCTTGCCCGGCGGCTTGTCCGTCCTTTGCATGAACTGGCACAGGCAACCCACCAGCTTGCGGCGGGGCGGTATACGGTCCGGGTGCCGGTTGAATCCCGTGACGAACTGGGACAGCTGGCCGGTGACTTCAATGCATTGGCGCTCTCCCTTGAACAGAGTGAACAGGCCCGGCATCAGTGGGTAGCCGACATCTCGCACGAACTGCGAACTCCGATTGCCATTTTACGTGGCGAGATCGAAGCGTTGCAGGATGGCATTCGCCAACCGGACACGGTTACCATCAAATCCCTGCATAACGAAGTGCTGCGCCTTGGCCGGTTGGTGGATGATCTCTATCAACTGTCGCTCTCCGATGCCGGTGCGCTTACCTATAAGAAAACCGATCTTGATCTGGCAGAACTGCTCAAGGAAACCATTACGGTCTATCGCCCGCAATTCCTCGCAAAACGTATCGAAATACAGACCGGGATCAGCGAGCATGGCTCACGCATTGTTGCGGGTGATCGGGAACGGCTGCAGCAGCTTTTTTCAAATCTGCTCGACAATTCCTTGAAATACACCGATGGGGGAGGGAGGGTTCTGATAACCGTGCAATCCCTTGAAAACCGGGCAGTGATCGAGATTGAAGACTCGGCGCCGGGAGTGGCGCCCACGGATATGGAACGGCTTTTTGAACGGCTCTACCGGGTAGAATCGTCGCGTAACCGTTTAACCGGTGGTGCCGGACTTGGTCTTACGATCTGCCGCAATATCGTTGAAGCGCATGGGGGGAACATTACCGCGCAATCTTCGCTGCTTGGTGGTTTGTTGCTGCGAATTGAGCTGCCAACCACCCGGGGGGGACTATGGAAGAATTGATTCTGGTTGTGGAAGATGAAGAAAAACTGGCCAGTCTGATGGTTGATTATCTGGGGCAGAGTGGCTTTACGACTGTCTGTTTGAGCCATGGCGCCCTTGTGACCGATTGGGTGCGGGAGCACAAGCCGGCGCTGATTCTGCTGGACTTGATGTTGCCTGGTAAAGGTGGCTTTGACATCTGTAGGGAGATCCGGGCGTTTTCGACGGTGCCGATTATCGTGACAACCGCCAAGGTGGAAGAGATCGACCGCTTACTTGGCCTGGAGTTGGGAGCGGACGATTATATCTGCAAGCCATTCAGCCCGCGCGAGGTGGTTGCTCGGGTCAAAGCTGTTTTAAGGAGAATCGGCGGCGTTGCGGCTGTTCAAAGGAATCGTCTTGAACTGGATGAGGCCC
>Ga0209798_10001120_pt1 | contig 16356 bp, 15 predicted proteins | sample DOMMetBare3Fresh_FD_187475 | JGI IMG/M metagenome (GOLD analysis project Ga0209798, IMG submission 187475) | Wetland sediment microbial communities from St. Louis River estuary, USA, under dissolved organic matter induced mercury methylation -... | ecosystem: Environmental > Aquatic >...
CGCGGGTGGGCGAGCTCGACGAGGAGATGGTGTACGAGAGCCGCCCCGGCGAGACCTTTCTGCTCGGCGCCTCCGCGTGGCGCATCGAGGACATCACCTTCCAGAAGGTGATCGTGACCCCGGCGCCAGGGCAGCCGGGCAAGATGCCGTTCTGGCACGGCGACGGCCCCGGTCGCCCGCTGGAGCTCGGCCGGGCCATCGGCGCCTTCACCCGTGAGCTGCGGGCCGGGGTGGCCAAGGGCGTCGACCCGGTGCAGCGCCTGCGCGATGGCGGCCTCGACGACCGCGCGGCGGTCAACCTCGTCGCCTACCTCGACGAGCAGGCCGAGGCCACCGGCGCCGTCCCCGACGACCGCACGATCGTGGTGGAGCGCTTCCGTGACGAGATCGGCGACTGGCGGGTGTGCGTGCTGTCGCCGTTCGGCGCCCAGGTGCACGCACCGTGGGCCATGGCGCTCCAGCACCGGCTCGGCGAGCGGTGGGGGATGGCGGTCGAGCTCATGTGGAGCGACGACGGCATCGTCATCCGGCTCCCCGAGTCGATCGAGGAGCTGCCCGACGACGACCTGCTCATCGACCCCGACGAGATCGAGGAGCTGATCGTCTCGCAGCTCCCGGCCACCGCGATGTTCGCCTCCCGCTTCCGGGAGTGCGCCGCCCGGGCCCTGCTGCTGCCCAAGCGCCGCCCCGACCAGCGCACGCCGCTGTGGCAGCAGCGCCAGCGCTCGGCCGACCTGCTCAGCGTGGCCGGCAAGTACCCGTCGTTCCCGATCCTCCTCGAGGCCACCCGAGAGTGCCTCAACGACGTGTTCGACGTGCCCGCCCTCACCGAGGTGCTGCGCGACCTGCGCAGCCGCAAGGTGCGCCTCGTGTCGGTCGACAGCCAGCAGGCATCGCCGTTCGCCCAGTCGCTCATGTTCGGCTGGATCGCCATCTACATGTACGCCGGCGACGCGCCGCTGGCCGAGCGCCGCGCCGCCGCGCTCGCCCTCGACCGTGACCTGCTGCGCGACCTGCTCGGCGCCGAGGAGCTGCGGGAGCTCATCGACGCCGACGTGCTGGCCGATCTCGAGCTCGAGCTGCAGCGCCTGGTGGAGGGTCGGCTGGCGCGCGACGTCGACGAGGCCCACGACCAGCTCCGCATCCTCGGGCCGCTGTCGGTCGACGAGCTCGGCCTGCGCTCGCTCGACGGCGCGCCGGTGAAGGACTGGGTCGACCAGCTCGTCGGCGAGCGCCGGGCCTTTCTCGGGTCGATCGCCGGCGAGGAGCGGGTGTGCGCGGCCGAAGACGCCGGGCGGCTGCGTGATGCGCTGGGGGTGGCGGTGCCGATCGGGCTGCCCCGGGCGTGCACCGAGTCCGTGGCCGCCCCGGTCCACGACCTCGTGGCGCGCTACGCCCGCACGCACGGGCCGTTCCTCGTGCGGCACGCTGCAGCTCGCTACGGCCTGGCGGTCGAACCCGTGCGGGCCGCCCTCGACGCCCTCGAGGTGGAGGGCCGGGCGGTCCGGGGCGAGTTCCGTCCCGATGGCGTTGAGCGAGAGTGGTGCGACGACGACGTCCTCCGCCAGCTCCGCCGCCGCTCGCTCGCCGCGCTGCGCAAGGAGGTGGAGCCCGTCGATGCCGGCACGCTGGCCCGCTTCCTGCCCCGCTGGCATGGCATCGGCACCAACCGGCGCGGTGTCGACGCGCTGGTCGACGTGGTCGCCCAGCTCCAGGGCGCCCCGCTGGTGGCCTCGGCGCTCGACCGCGACGTCCTGCGGGCGCGCCTGCCGCAGCACCAGCCCGCCGACCTCGACGCCCTGTGCACGTCAGGCGACGTCGTGTGGGTGGGCGCGGGCGCCATCGGCTCCACCGACGGGCGCATCCGGCTCGCGTTCCGAGACCAGGCCGGCCTCCTGCTGTCGCCGGTGGAGGGCTTCGAGCCCGACGCCCTGCACACCGCGCTCCTCGAGCACCTCGACGCGCGTGGCGCGTCCTTCTGGGCCGACCTCACGAGGGCTGCCCAGCTGGCCGGTCAGCCCTTTGACGACCCCACCGTGCTGTCGGCCCTCTGGGACCTCGTGTGGGCGGGCCTCGTCACGAACGACTCGCTTGCTCCCGTGCGCGCCTTCGTCGGCACGGTCGGTCGTCGCTCGGCCTCACGCGGGTCGATGAGGGCCGGCGCCCGCGGCCGCCCTCGCCCTGGGCGGCTGGCTCGGATGGGTCCCCCGACGGGGGCCGGGCGCTGGTCCCTCGTGGCGCCGCTGCTGGAGCCAGTGCCCACGGCGACCGAGGCTGCCCATGCGCGCGCCCTCCAGCTGCTCGAGCGCTACGGCGTGCTCACGCGCGAGGCCGCCCTGGGCGAAGGCGCCGAGGGCGGCTTCGCTGGCGTCTACCCCGTGCTCAAAGCCCTCGAGGAGCGAGGCCAGGTGCGGCGGGGGTACTTCGTCGCCGGTCTCGGCGCCGCCCAGTTCGCGGTGCCCGGCGCCGTCGATCGGCTGCGAGGGGAGCGCACTGGTGCCGACGAGGCGCCGATCGTGCTCGCCGCGACCGACCCCGCGCAGCCCTTCGGCGCGGCCATCCCGTGGCCCGAGTCCGAGGGCCGTCCGGCTCGCGCGGCCGGTGCGCTCGTCGTGCTCGCCGGTGCGGAGGCGCTGGCCTACCTCGAGCGTGGCGCCCACAAGGTGCTGCGGTTCCCGGCGGCCGCCGACGATGACCGGTGGGCCGATGCGCTCGGTCACCTCGTGGACACGGGCCGCTTCCGGTCTCTGGAGATCCGGGCCGTCGACGGTGTCGCCGTCCACGAGGCCGCCCCGGAGATCCGCGACATGCTCCGGCGCGCCGGCTACCAGCAGGCCTACAAGGGCTGGTCCCGGCGTGGTCGGTGACGACGGCCGGTGTCGCCTCGCCCCATGACGGCGACGGCCACCAACGTCATCGCGACCAGCGCGTGATGGCCTTGGGCGGCTGCTCATCGGGAGGCTGCCTTCGGTGAGCCGGCCACCACCTCGTAGGTGGCCGCCGTCTGGATCGCGCTGTCGGGATCGGATACGTCGTCGAGCACCCGAAACGCGACGGTGAGCCGCTCCCGCTCGACGTCGACGGTCAGGTAGCCGTGACCGTTGAGCTGCTGCTGAACCTGGGGGGTCCGCTCGGTGATGTCGGCGGCGAAGAGTGGGGACGAGATCGGTGGCGCCATGAACTCCGGGGCGACGAGCGGGCTGCCGGCATCGAAGGGTCGCTGGTGCACGTCGATCACCATGCCAGCGTGGTAGTCGCCGGTGAGCACCACCGGGTTGTCCGCCTTGGCCAGCTCGTCGATCAGGCGGCCGCGCGCCGTCGGGAAGCCGTCCCAGGTGTCGAGGTAGTAGGCGGGGCCGTCCGCATCGTTGCCGCCGTCGATGCCGCCCAGCACCACCGGGTTGCCTACGAGGTCCCAGGTGGCGGTGCTGGAGGCGATGGCCTCGGCGAACCAATCTTCCTGGTCGGGGCCGAGGCGCGTCCGCTCAGCACTGCGCTCGGCACAATCGCCGAAGTCGCCCTCGGCGGTGTCGCTGCCCCGGCAGGGCGGCACGTCGCTGTACTGCCGCTCATCGAGGAGGTAGAGCCGGGCGAGGTCGCCCAGGTCGACGTGCTGGTAGACGACCAGCTCGGAACCCTGCGGAGGCCCGACCCGGACCGGCAAGTGCTCCCACCACGCCTGGTAGGCGACGGCCTTGCGGGTCTGCCCGGCCCCAGCCGACGCGTCGCCCGGAAGCTGGTCGCCCATGTAGTTGTTGGCCACCTCGTGGTCGTCCCACGTGAGCATGAACGGAAGACGGGCGTGGGCCGCGCTGAGGTCGGCGTCGAGCTTGTAGGACGCGTAGCGCAGCCGGTAGTCGGAGAGCGTCGTGACGTCGTTGGTGGGGAGAGTGCTGCGCTCACCCTCGCCGGTGCCGGCGAACTCGTAGATGTAGTCGCCGAGGTGGAGCACGAGGTCGACGTCCTCGTCCTGCAGGTGGCGGTAGGCGGCGTAGCTGCCAGTCTCGTACCACTGGCAGTTCACCACGGCCAGGCCGAAGCGGTCGGGGGAGCCGTCGGGCAGCGTGCGGGTGCGGCCAGCGGGGCTCGTGGCAGCGCCGACCCGGAAGCGGTAGTGGTACTCGGTCCCCGCCTGCAGGCCGGTCACGTCGACGTGCACCGAGTGCGCATAGGCGGGCTCGGCGGAGGCGGTCCCGTCGAACGCGATGTCGGTGAAGTCGGGGTCGGTGGCCACCTCCCAGCTCACCTCCACGGGTCGATCGGGCATGCCTCCGAGCCCGTCGAGGGCCAGGGGCTCCGGGGCCAGGCGGGTCCAGATGACGACGGCGTCGGTGAGCGGGTCGCCCGAGGCCACCCCGAGCGTGAACGGGTCGCCGTTCAGGTCCGGCGCCGCGCCGGTCGTCGTGGTCGGCTCGGCGCCCGAGTCGCCGCTACCGCACCCCGCCGCCCACCCGGCGGCGAGGACCGCGGAGCCGACCAGGAGCCGGCGTCGTGTGAGAGCGAGGGTGCCCGCGAGGTCGTCGTCCACAGGGCGAGCATCGCGCAGCGCCGTCACCCTCGCGTGCGCGGCCGCTTGGACGGGGGACAGAGGGAGTGCCGGGTAGGTTCCGACCGTGACCGAGCTGGCCATGACCGTCGATGAGCTCAACGAGTTCCTCGGCAACGCCTTCCCCGGTGCTCCACGCGCCTACCGCGTGGAGCACGCCGGCGACGACGGCGTGCGCATGCGGGTGCCCTACGACATCGCTCAGCTGCGGCCGGGCGGCACCCTGTCGGGGCCCACGATCATGGGGCTCGCCGACGCGGCCGCGTGGCTGGTCACCCTCTCCCGGATCGGCCCGGTGGCCCTTGCCGTCACCAGCCAGCTCACGATCAGCTTCCTGGCCAAGCCCGGTCAGGCCGACCTGCTGGCGCACGCCACCCTGCTGCGGCTGGGCATCCGGCAGTCGGTGAGCGAGGTGCGGCTGTGGAGCGAGGGCGGCGACCCCGCCGCGCCGGTCGCCCACGCCACCGTCACCTACGCCATCCCTGCAGCGGCGCCCTGATGCGCTGGACCGTCCACGGGGAGCGCTGGCTCTACGAGAGCGACTGGGTGGGCCTGTCGCTTGTCGACGTGGAGCTGCCGTCGGGCGCTCGCTTCGAGCACCACGTCGTGCGCATGTCCGCCCATGCTGCCGGGGTGGTGGTCGTCGACGCGGATCTCGGCGTCCTGCTCCTGTGGAGGCATCGGTTCATCACCGACTCGTGGGGCTGGGAGGTGCCGGCCGGGCGCATCGACCCAGGCGAGTCGCCCGTTGAGGCTGGCCGACGCGAGACCCTGGAGGAGACGGGCTGGGAGACGGGGCCCCTGCGGCTCCTCACGACCTACTTCGCTCACAACGGCACCTCCGACGTCACCTTCCACCTGCTGACGGCTGACGGCGCGACCTACGTCGGCGAGCCGACCGACCCCGACGAAGCCGAGCGGGTGGAGTGGCTCCCCTGGTCCCGCGTGCGGGAGGAGATCAGCGCCGGGAGGGTGACCGATGGCCTGTCGCTGACCGCGCTCCTCTGGGTGCTGGCCCTCGACGTCCCGTCCTGACGGCTGGGGCTCAGGCCACCAGCTCGGCCACCACCTCCGCGAACACCTCCGTGTGGAGGTCGACGTCGGCCTCGGTGGTGGTGGGCGCCATGAGCGCCATGTTGTGAAAGGGCGTGAGAAGGATCCCGCGGTTGGCCAGCGCCAGGTGCAGCAGCTCCTCCACCGCGCCGTCACCGGCGGCGGCCGACTCGGTGCCCGTGCGGGGGGCGGGGCGGGCGAAGCGATACTCGGCCCGTGCGCCCAGCTGCACCACGCTCCACGGGAGATCGTGGTGGTCGAGGGTCTCCCGCACGCCGTCGGTGAACCTCGTGGCAAGGGCGATCATGCGAACGAAGGCGTCGGCTGTGAGCACCTCTGCCAGAGTCGCGCGCGCGGCCGCCATCGACAGCGCGTTGCCGGCCAGGGTGCCCCCTACCCCGCCGACGTCCACGAGGTCGGCCCCCTCGACGTCGACACGCGAGGCCAGCTGTCGGGCCACGTCGGCCGAGAGCCCATAGGCCCCGATCGGAACACCGCCGGCGAACGACTTCCCCAGGGTCACGAGGTCGGGCCGAAGCCCCCACGCTTGCGTGCACCCGCCTGGTCCCGCCGACAGGGTGTGCGTCTCGTCGATGAGCAGCAGCGTGCCGGTGCGGTCGCAGATCTCGCGGAGGCCCTCCAGGAACCCGGGTTCGGGCAGCACGATGCCGATGTTGGTGAGGGCGGGCTCGGTGATGACGAGGGCCACGTCGCGAGGGGCCAGTGCTGCCTCCACCGACGCAAGGTCGTTCCACTCGAGGGCGCGGGTGGTGAGCGCGGGTGGCACAGCGGGGCCGACGTTGCCGGCGCGCGCCACGGTGCTGCCGTCGGGCGCCCGCACCACGAAGGTCTCGTCGACGGTTCCGTGGTAGCCGTAGGCGAACGACGCCACCAGCGAACGGCCCGTGACGAGACGGGCCAGGCGGAGGGCCCATCGGTTGGCGTCGGTGGCCGTGAGGGAGAAGGACCAGCGTGGGAGACCGAAGCGACGAGCGAGCTCGCCGGCCACCCAGGCGGCGTCCTCGGTGGGCAGCATCGCGGTGATGCCGCCGTGCTCTGCGATGCGCTGGTGCACCGCAGCCACGGTGGCCGGTGGCGAGTGGCCGGCCATGGCACCGGTGTCGCCGAGGGCGAAGTCCACGTAGGAGAAGCCATCGAGGTCGGTGACGCGGCTGCCGTGGGCACCGGCCAGGAACAGCGGGAACCCGCCCGCCCACTTGGCCATCCACGTCATTGGGACCCCGCCGAGCAGGTGGGCCGCCGCCTCTCCCGCGGCCGCTCGCGAGCGCGGACGGGCCGTCGCGAAGGTGGTGCGCTCCCGATCGAGCAGCTGGGCCAGTCGGCCCCGGTCCACCTCACCCATGGCCGGCGACCGTAGCCGGGGTCGACCGACGCACGATCAGCCGGCCAGCCAGATGCGGACGAGGTCGCGCAGGCGGTCGATGCCGACGTTCTTGTCGGCGCTCACCCACACCACATCGCCGGGCTCGAGGTCGCAGCCGGCGGCGAGGTCGCGCTTGCGCTTCTCCCGCGCCCTCGTCTTCACCTTGTCGTGCTTGGTGGCGATCACCTGGTGCGGGATGCCCTCCTCCCGCAGCCACGCCAGCATCGAGACGTCGAGGGCGGTCGGCCCCACCTCACCGTCGACCAGCACCATCACCATCTGCAGCTCGTCTCGCCCCAGCAGGTAGCGCTCGATCATCGATGCCATCGAGGCGCGCTGCGCCTTCGACACCTTGGCGTAGCCGTAGCCCGGGCAGTCGACCATCGTGGTGCCGTCCGGCAGCTCGTAGCAGTTGAGGAGCTGCGTGCGCCCCGGCGTCTTGGAGGTGTTGGCCAGCCCGTTGCGCTTGGCCAGCGCGTTGATCAGGGACGACTTGCCGACGTTCGAGCGCCCCACCACGGCCACCTCAGCCGCGGTCTCGGGCAGGCGGTCAAGTCGGTCGGCCGAGGTGACGAAGTGCAGCTCCAGGGGCGACGACACCGGAGCACCTTGTCACGCGCCGCGCCAGCGATCGAGCTGCCGGCGCTCGCGCTTGGTTGGCCGCCCGGTCCCCGGATCCCGGTCGGCCACCCGCGTTCGGTCGACCTTGGGCGGCGGCGGTGTGTGGTCGATGAAGCAGCCGGCGGCTGCGGGAGCCCCCACCCGCTTGTCGATCACCTGGCGTACTTCGACGACGCGGTCGGTGCCGTGCACGCGCACTTCGACACGATCGCCGATCGTCACCGTGGAGGCCGGCTTGGCGCCTGTGCCGTTCACCTTCACGTGGCCCCCCCGGCAGGCGTCGGTGGCCTCCGAGCGGGTCTTGAACAGGCGGATGGCCCACACCCACCTGTCGACGCGTGTGGAGTCAGTCATGCCACCAGCGCCCGAGCGAGCGGGGTCGGGAAGCGCGGGACCACCCGGACCTCGCCCAGGACGCGCTCGAGGTCGGCTGCCGCGATCGCGACCTGTGCCTCCCGTTCCTGCCCGATGTCCTCCAACAGGCGCACGGCCACCTCCCCGGTCCTGCGTTGGGCCCACCCACCGACGATCCGTCCGTCGGCCCACACCGTCGGCCCGGCGTTGCCGTTGCCGTCGAAGAGCTGCGCCTTGTGGTCGCCGAGGTACCAGGCGCGCTGCTGCCACCCCATCGTCGTGGGGTCGAGGCCGGGCAACAGAGCCACCCACGGCTCCGGAGGAGGTGGCGGCTCAGTGTCGTCGGCCAGCACCAGCCCCTCGGTGCCGTCGAGGTCCACCCCCTCCATGTGGAGCTCCGCCAGGGCCGCCCGCGTGGAACCGAGGGTCCACCCGGTCCACCACTTCAGGTCGGCCACGGTCGCTGGGCCAAACCGCTCCAGCCAGCGGCGGGCCAGCTCGGCGCGGGCCTCGGCGGCAGGCATCGCCGCCAGGGGCCCACCCACCCAGTCGTCCATCGTCACCCACCGGTGCAGGCTGCTGGTCCAGGCACCCTTCGGCCGCCCTCGCACCAGCCGTCCCTCTGCCGCCAGGAGGAACACGACTCTGGACCCCACGCCGATGGTGCCGGCGTAGCGCGTGCCCTCGTTGACGGGGATCTGGCGGGCCAGCTCGGGCACCCGCTTCGAGAGCTCGGCTACCGTCGCCTCCCCCAGCTCGGCCACCGCGGCCAGGGCCGCCATCTCGACTCGTCGCAGCCACCGCGAGCGGTCCTTGGGGAGGCCCGCTACCCCATCGAGCATCGTGAGGAAGCGCTTCCGCTCTGCGGTGGCGACCGCGTGGCCGCTGGCGCTCTGCACGAGGCCGGCGTCAGCGGTGGCCACCGTGAACAGCGTGCGTCGCATCGCGAGCATCCGCACGAGCGTGCGGTCGTCGTACAGCGCCCGCTCGACAGCCGTGGGGTTGGGCGAGCGCATGCGGGCGAGAGCCGAGAGCACGACCGTGGCCGGGTCGGTGGCGTGCAGCACCACCACCGAGCGGGCGATGGCCGCGATGTCGTCGTCCACCCGGGCGCTCGGCACCAGTCGGTGACGAACCGCCAGCCGGGCCCGCCGCTCGTCGGTGGTGATGGCCCTCACGTCGGTCAGGCGAGCATGAGCGCCACCACCGGGATCATGGGAGCGCCCTCGAGGGGGCCGCCGAACACGCCGTGATAGGCGAGAAGCTCCGCGATGATCCGCTGGTTGAGGTCGTTCATGTCAGGAGAAGGGGTGTCGCTCACAGGTCGTGACGGTATCGCTCGCTGATCGCCTAGCCTTCCCGTGGATGCGAACCGGCGGCAGGCGATGGGGGCAACCGGGTGTGGGGTGAGCGGCGCGTCTCGGTGGTGCTGATGACCTACGCGGAGCGCGACTCCATCCGCTCGGTGATCGAGGGCTTCTACGCCACGGGTGTGGTCGACGAGGTGCTGGTCGTCAACAACAACGCGCAGGACGGCACGGTGGAGGAGGTCGAGCACACGAAGGCACGGATGGTCTTCGAGCCTCATCAGGGCTACGGCCACGCATGCCGCCGGGGACTGGTTGACGCAGAGGGCGACCTGATCGTGCTCGCCGAGCCGGATGGGACCTTTCTGCCGAGCGACATCCTCAAGCTGCTCGTCTTCAGTGAGGAGTGCGACGCGGTCTTCGGAACCCGCACCACCCGGGAGCTGATCTGGCACGGCGCCAACATGGACTGGTTTCTCCGCTGGGGCAACTGGGGAGTGGCGAAGCTGATCGAGGCCATGTTCAACACGAGCCACCTCAGCGACGTCGGATGCACCTACCGCCTCTTCACGCGAGAGCTGGCGGGCATGATCGCCGAACGCATGCGGGTCGGCGGCAACCATGCCGGTCCTGAGATGATGCTGTTGGCGATCACGTCCGGTGCCCGCTTCGTCGAGATCCCGGTCAACTACCTGCCGCGGGTCGGCACCTCGTCGGCGACCGGCAGCCTGCGAACGGCGATCGGCATCGGGCTGCGGATGATCGGCCTGATCCTCGACTTCCGGCGGCGTAGTCCCCGCGCGATGCCGCGCCCGGCCAGGCTTGGCAGCGATCCAAGCATCGGAGGTGGCGATGAGTGAGGAGAACTTCGACCGGATTGCGCACGAGTACGACGAGGCGCTGCCCGCCCACGTGGTCGAGCACTACCTCGCCAAGCGCGTCCGGTACATCGCCGAGCACTGCCCACCACCGGGCCGCGCCCTCGATGTCGGTTGCGGCACCGGCGTGCTCGCCGGCCGCCTGTCACGCTCCGGGTTCACCGTGACCGGGCTCGACCCCTCCCAGGGGATGCTCGACGTGATGACGGAATCGGAGCCCGAGGTCGAGGGTGTTCGCGGGGAAGGGACTGAGCTGCCCTTCGAAGACGAGAGCTTCGATCTGGCCACGGTGGTCGCCGCGCTGCACCACGTCGCCGATCCCGACGCCGTGCGGGCCACGCTCATCGAGATGGTGCGGGTGACCCGGCCCGGCGGGCGGATCGTGGTCTGGGACCACAACCCACGCAACCCCTACTGGCGGAACCTGATGGCCCGGGTTCCCCAGGACGATGGCAGCGAGCGACTCATCCCAGAGGCCGAGATCGTGGGTGCCCTGCGCCACGGCGGGGCCCAGATCCTCAGCTCGAGCCAGCTCGGGCTGGTGCCCGACTTCGTGCCGCTGGCACTGCTCGGGGTGGCACGCGCCGGTGAGCGACTTGTGGAGCGCGTGCCGGGCCTGCGGCGACTCTGTGCCCACAACGTGGTGCTGGCTCGCCGCTGATGCCGGTGTTCGGGTCGGGTTCAGCTCGTCGGGCTGCGCTCGTAGACGAGGGCTTGCAGGTCGAAGATGCCTGGGGCCAGCTCGGTGTGGGTGAGCACGTATCCCTCGGGCAGCTGGTTGATGAGCTTCGCGATCACAGGCGACAAGGGTGCGAAGGTGATCACGGTGATCGGCCCGCCTTCGGAGGCCGCCGCGGCCCGCTGGACGACCATCGCCGGGGTCTGGCCGGTAACGAACAGTTGGAAGACCTGGGCGTTGGGTGTGGATCCCTCGATGTCGAAGTTGGTCAGCGGTACCCCTCCGGGGGCGAAGGCGGCGCCGTCGACGATCACGCCCCCGGGGAGCGTGTCGGCGTAGTGGGCCAGCTGGCTGTAGTGGGGGCGTTGGAAGTGGGTGCCCCCGATCTTGGTGGCGCTCACGGCGAAGGCCGTGATTGCGAGCGCGGCGGCGGTGAGGCGCAGCGCAGGTTTGCCGACAGAGACCAGCGCGGCCACGGTCAGGGCCAGGTAGGGCCAGGAGGCGGCCAGGCTGCGGGTGCTGAAGACGTTGGCGCCCACGGCGCTCTGCAGGGCGGTGCCGACCGGTGTGGCGAGGGCGAGCAGCACGACGAGCCCGATCCGGCCTCCATGGGCAGCGGACCATGGCCCGAGCTTCGAGCGTGTCGTGAGGATCCCGTAGGCGCCCACCGCGAGGCTGGCCGTCAGCAACAGCAGCGCGGGGACCCCCGGCAGAACCCCCAGCGCAGTCCGCGGGATCACGGCGGGGAAGCCGAGGGCCCAGTGGCCCAGGGTCAGCCGCGCCGACTTGAGGTCGAACGGAGAAAGGGCGCTGAGGATGTCGGTGGTGGGGGAGTCGAGGTCTCCTTTGAGGCTTGGTAGCCAGGGGAGGTAGAGCACCACGGCTACGGAGGTCGCGAGCAGCAGCGACCGGCGCGCCCGGGGATGGACCCAGAAGGCCCAGCCGAGCTGGGCGGCCAGCACGAACACCGCCGTGTAGTGGGTGTAGGCGGCCAGGCAGACGCAGGCCGCGTAGGCGGCCCACCAGCGGCGTCGGCCACCGTCGAGCGCGTGGAGCAGGGCCAGGGTCGACAGCAGGACGAGAGCCATGAGGACGCCGTAGCCGCGTGCCTCGGCCGAGTAGAAGATCATGAACGGGCTCAGCGTCGTCAACGCCGCCGCCAACAGCGCCGGGCCGCGGCCGACGGTGCGGGCGCCCACCGCGTAGACCAGCGGGATCGAGCCGATCCCGGCCACGAGGGCAGGGAGACGGACCAGCTCCGGGCTGAGCCCGATCCGGGTCGTCAGCCAGGAGAGCACGAAGCTCAACGGTGGCGTGATCTCGGCTGTGGTCGACACGGTGCGAACGACGCCCGACAGCCCGTGGGTGGAGACGATCCAATAGGTCGAGAGCTCGTCGGCGAACAGGTCCTGCCCGGCGACCATCAGCCGCAGGATCCCGCCCACCACCACCAACACGATCACCAACGGCACCCCGGCGGCGTGGTCTACGAGGCGCTTCACGTCCCGATCGACACTGACGCCCACCCGTCCTCCTGCCGGCGCTGCCACGAGGGCCCGAAGGTAGCAGCCGCCCGTGGCCGGACAGGCCGCCACGAACAGCATCGGAGGACGACTGCTGGTCAGCCCACCGCGACCGCCACCACAGAGCGGCGGCTGCGGCGCACGCGGCGCATCAGCGGAGAGCAGGAAGGCCGAGAGCAGGAAGAAGACGGGCGCGCCGATGTCGAGGTGCGAGAGGAAGCGCCCATAACCGGGATCGTCGAGGCTGCGGGAGAATGTCGACATGTGGACGAGCGGGACCGAGATCGCCGCGAGGCCCCGAAGGGGATCGAGCAGGGGAAAGCGTGGGGCCGTTCCGCTTCGGCACCATCCCTCAAGGCCACGCCACGCGCTCCTTCCTCTAGCTGGTCCCTGTTCACGTAGGGGGGAGGGCCCGCACCTTAGCGTCACGGCCCCCACCAGCGATCCTGAGTCAGAACGCCGCGCGCCAGTGTGTGGGGATCTCCTCCACCGCGATCGGCCAGTCCGGGTAGCTGCTGTCCTCGTAGAACCACTGCTCGAACTCGCGGTCCTCCGTGATGAGGTTGTGGCGCGCCCAGCCGTCGGCGAGGTCACGCTCCTTCCACGCCATCGTGCGTCGTTGCTGATGCCGCGAGCGGCACAGCTCGTAGTCCATGCGGTGCAGGTGCACCAGGTAGAAGTCGGGGTCGCAGTTCACGCGCTCGTCGATGCGCATGTGGAACCCGGGCTTCCACTCCATCGGGACCATCGCCAGCAGGGTCTTGTCGTACGCGCCGTTCGCGAACCAATGGCGTCGCTGATCGAGGATCGGCTCGTCGAGGCGTAACGGAGGCTCCTCGCTTCGCATGTGGATGAGCTCGCGGCCGCGACACGTCACGAACTCCTCGTCGAAGCGGTCGATGTAGTCGCCGAGCGTCCCCCACGACGGATCTGGGATCACGATCTCGTCGACGTCGGTGACGAGGACGACGTCGTATCGGTCGAGGAGCTCGTGCTGGAGGCCTTGGATCGTGCTGACCATCCACACGTGGTCGACGCTCTCGTGGGAGACGGGGATCCGGACGAAGCCGGGGCGCTCGGTCGAGCCGTCGGTCGTGCCGTGGTCGAAGACGTAGATGTCGTCGGGCGCGAAGAAGCGCGAGTAGTAGCGCAGCCAGATCGGCAGGAACACGGCCTCGTCGTGGACCATCGTGATGAGTGCCCGCTTCTTGCGAGCGCCGACCGCTCGATCACTCGAGGCGTAGTGCCTGGCGCGGGCACGCCGGTAGCCGTCGAAGAACACGTCGTACACGTCCCGACGATACTGTGAGCGCCCGACGCGGAGGACAACGTGCAGACACAGCCACCCACCCGCAGCGCCGTCGCGAGGCACGCTCGGCGAGCCGCTCGCCGCGCGCTCGACAGTCTCGACCGCTACGCGTTCCCCGAGGCCGCGTCCGCCGGGGAGCAGTGGCAGCGGAAGGTGATGGACGAGACGGTGGGCCGGTACCTCGACGGGCTCGACGTTGCCAGCTCCTCGGCGGCGGAGATCAGCGGCGACGCCCACGCCGGGCGAGGGTGGAAGCACTTCGCGAGCCTCAACTACCCCGACTTCGACCTGTGCGCGCCCCTCGGCGACGTCGGGACCTTCGATGTCGTGGTGTGTGAGCAGGTGCTCGAGCACGTCATCGACCCTTGGGCGGCGGCTGCGAACCTTCGAGGCCTGTGCGCGCCCGGTGGGCATGTGGTGGTGACCTCGCCGTTCCTCATCAAGGTGCACGAGCTCCCGATGTACGGACTGCGCGACTACTGGCGCTTCACGCCCAGAGGACTCCGAACGCTGCTCGAAGGTGCGGGCCTCCAGGTTGACAAGGTGGGAACGTGGGGCAACCGGGAGTGCGTGACGGGGAACCTGTCGCGCTGGGCCGCCTACCGGAGGTGGCATCCACTGCGCAACGAACCCGACATCCCCGTGCAGCTGTGGGCGTTCTCTCGCAACCTCGCGTGACGAACTCGCCCGCTCGCCGACCCCGTGCAAGAATCAGGTATGGACTCCTTGGCGGTGCAGGGTAGGCGGGCACGATGGGGCGGGCTCCACAGGTGAAGAGCACGGGCGAGCGGGTCTTCACCGATGCGGGTGGCTTCAACCCCACTTGGCAGCGCCACGTCGCTGCGTATGTCCTCGCCGGTGGTCATCTCCCGCCAGGGCGGTTGCTCGATCTTGGCTGCGGGATCGGTCACAGCTACCACCTGCTGGCCCCGCGCTCGACCGTGGGCGTCGACATCTCCGAAGAAGCGCTGCGGGGCCAGGACCGCGAGACGGTTGTCGCCGACATGCGCGATCTTCCCTTCGCCGAAGGCACCTTTTCCTCGGTGCTCTCGGTGCAGTCGCTCGAGCACGTCCCCGACCCTGAGCGCGTCATGGCGGAGGTCGCGCGGGTGCTCGAGCCGTCCGGCACCGCGGTCTTCGTGACCCCGAACCGGCTCACCCTGGGACGCCCCGACGAGATCATCGACCCGTACCACTTCCGAGAGTTCGACCATGCCGAGCTGGCGAGCCTCTGCGGAGAGCACTTCGGCCGGGTCCGGGTGGTGGGGTTGTTCGGATCGCCCCGCTACATGGAGATCGTCAACGAAGAGCGGGCCAAGCTCGACCGCCTGCTCGGCAGGGACCCGCTGCGCATGCGGCGCCTCGTCCCGCTCCGCGCCAAGCAGTGGCTGTACGACTCCGTGCTGCTCCGGCATCGCGACAGGCCCGACCCCCGGGCCGCCGCGATCGAGGTCGGGGACTTCGAGCTGCGCGAGACCGGCCTGCTCGAGGCCCTCGACGTCTGCGCGGTCTGCGAGCGAGCGGAGGCGTGACCCCGAGCGACCCGACCCGCACGGCGCCGGCCTGCATCTGGTGCGGTCTCCCGTTCGACGCGAGAGCCACGCACCTCGGCAGCCGGACGCGCTGCGCGGCCTGCGGGGCGGCGACGACCGACCCACCGCCGACGGCCGCGGAGCTCGCCGCTGCCTATGGGGAGTGGTACCGGCCGCAGGCCGAGCGCCGCTTCTTCTTCGGCGCCGACGCGATCTTCGCCCGCACGCGCGGGATGCTGGCGGCCCGGATCGACGCGATCGCGCCGGAAGGCCCGGTGCTTGACGTCGGTGCCGGTGACGGAACCCTGATCGATGCGTTGCACGCCTGCGGACGAAAGGCGACGGGACTCGAGCGGAACCCGGCCCGCCCCGACCTTCGCGACGCACCGCTGGCGGAGGTCGAGGGCGACTGGGCGGCGGTCGTCTTCTGGCACTCGCTCGAGCACCTGCCCGATCCGGGGGAGGCAATCCGCCATGCAGCCCGTCTGCTCGTGCCGGGTGGCATCCTCGCCGTCGCCGTGCCCAACAACGACAGCCTGCAGGCTCGAGCCTTCGGCGACCGCTGGCTGCATCTCGACTTCCCGCGCCACCTCGCGCATCTGTCGACACGTAGCCTCCGAAGTGGGCTCCGAGAGAGCGGCTTCGAGGTCGAGCGAGTCTCCTTTGTTCGGGGCGGGCAGATCATGATCGGCTGGCTCCACGGCCTCGTCGGGCTGCTCCCCGGGCAGCCTGACTTGTACCAGGCGCTGCGCCGGGAGCGGGCGCGTGGTGTGCACCAGTCCCTCAACAAGCGCATCCTGGCGATCGCCGCCGCTGTCGCGTTGGTCCCGATTGCCGCGCTTGCGTCCTTGGGCGAGATCATCACCCGACGAGCCGGGACCGTCTACATGGAGGCCACGCGTCGCTGAGGCAGAACCTGCCGGGCGCAGGCCGTGGCCCACTGGGGCGGTCAGCCCGGCGTGCGGCGCGGGATCAGCTCGACGACCTCGAACCCGCTCTTGGTGCTGGCGAGCGTGCGCAGGTCGAAGCGCCTGCCGATCTCCTTGAGGACCCACTCCTGCAGCGCGGCCAGCTCACTGGGCACGAGCGAGCCCCCGCCTTGGGATGCAAGGGGGTCGAGCGAGGGCTCGCGGCGGTAGCCGTCAAAGGCCGTTCGTCCCGGTGCGTCCA
>Ga0209798_10001121_pt1 | contig 16354 bp, 14 predicted proteins | sample DOMMetBare3Fresh_FD_187475 | JGI IMG/M metagenome (GOLD analysis project Ga0209798, IMG submission 187475) | Wetland sediment microbial communities from St. Louis River estuary, USA, under dissolved organic matter induced mercury methylation -... | ecosystem: Environmental > Aquatic >...
TATGGTGCTAAAGTGTATGTTCTGGTGCTGCTGGTTGTACTATCGTTGCCGGGCACACTCTGTGCGGTGAATTATTATGAAAATGATCAGCATAACAATTACATCGCCTACGATTATGCTGCCAACTCGTTGCGCTCGCTTCCCCAGGATGCAGTCATGTTTACCTGGGGGGATAGCGGCGCATTTCCGCTCTGGTATCTGCAAGGGGTTGAACGGATGCGGGAGGATGTGGATCTTCCCCATACACCACATCTGACGTTTGACTGGTATCTTGATTCATTACCCCGGGTCTTTAAAAACAGCCCCTTGCGCGGAATGGATCTGGGAAGCATGCCGCCGGATCTGCTTCTGGGAACCGTCATTACCACATTGATCGGTAAGCGCCCGGTGTTCATAGATTTTTCAACCCGCTATTCTGTCAGCTTCAGTCAGTATATTCCGTTGCAGACCGGGATTGTGTATCGTGTCCGGCTTGCCAGTGAACCGGGTGGTGTCCCGGATTTCGGGATCTGGGATTTGTACAATAACCGGGGGATCGTGGAAAAAATCTCGTTTCTCGACCTGGATACTTCCAAGGCGATCCTGATCTATGCCAACAGTTATCTTGAGGCCGGAGAATATTTGCTCAGTATCGGCAGGAGTGGCGAAGCATTGCAGCTCCTGACAAAGTCGGAGCTGATCTCACCACTGATGAAGCCATCGGTAGATACCTTGCGGCAACGTTACAATCTTGTAGGAAAGGAATAAGGGATGCAGCAGCTTATTTCGGGGACAACCCGTATTTTTGGCATCATCGGTTATCCCATCCGCCACTCCCTGTCGCCGGTCATGCAGAATGAGGCTTTGCGGCTAGCCGGCCTGGATGCGGTCTACGTGCCGTTTGAAGTTGAACCGCAACGCCTTGAAGAAGCAGTCAGGGGATTACGGGCGCTCGGTGTTGACGGTTTTAATGTAACCATTCCCCACAAAACGACCATTATCCCGTTTCTGGATCAGCTGGATGAAAGTGCACTGGCTGCTGGAGCAGTCAATACGGTCAAGCGTGCCGGAGAACGGCTGATCGGCTATAATACCGATGGAGATGGTCTGCTGCGCTCTCTGCAACAATGCTTTGGTTTTGATCCACAGGGAAAGAACGTTGTCATGGTCGGGGCCGGCGGGGCAGCGCGTGGCGCCTGTGCGGCTTTTTGTCGGGCCGGTGTGCGTACAATCAGCTGTATTAACCGTACGGTTGTTACGGCGGAGCTGATGTTGACCTCCCTGGCCGGTCGCTATGCTGATGTGACCATGAAGCTGGTGCAAGACAGACAGTCGATTGACGATGCGCTGGCCACAGCCGATCTGCTGGTTAACTCGACCAGTCTTGGCATGAACCAGGAAAAAATTGCGGGAGTGGCGCTTGATAAACTTCCTGAGCATGCCATCGTATACGACATGGTCTATAGCCCCGCCTGTACTCCGCTGTTGCAGGCGGCCGGGTTACGAGGTTTGCGCTTTGCCAATGGCCTCGGAATGCTTGCCTGTCAGGGGGAACTGGGTTTTTTATTCTGGACTGATCAGGAGCCTGGACAGGGCATCATGATGCAGGCTTTGAACAGCCGTATGCACGTGGACAACGCTTGACAAACAGCCGTTTTCCGCCTAGATATATACAAACCGAATCTCGGGGGTATGAATGCAGTCAAGCAGACTGGGAGAGATCCTGGTTAAAAATAATCTTATTACTCGCGAACAACTTGCCGTTGCCCTGCAGGAGCAAAAAGACTCCGGCAATCAGACCAGAATCGGTTCAATCCTGATCAAACAGGGGCTGATCAGCGAGGGCGATCTCACCTCTTTTCTCTCCAAACAGTACGGCGTTCCGACGGTCAATCTCGAAGATTATGATATTGATCCGTCGGTTATTAAAATTATTCCATCAGAAGTTGTTCAGAAATATCAATTGGTTCCGGTTAATCGGGCTGGCGCGACCCTGATTGTAGCTGTCAGCGATCCCTCCAATCTGTTTGCTCTGGAAGATATCAAATTCATGACCGGCTACAACGTGGAAATGGTGGTAGCGTCGGAACGTGATATCAAGGGGGCGATTGATAAACATTATGATCAGTCGGCTTCCTTGGCTGATGTGATGGGTGACCTTGATCTCGAGGATATGGAGATCGTCGGTGATGATGATGAGGTTGATGTCGGTTCGCTGGAGCGTGCCACCGAGGATGCTCCGGTTGTCAAGATGGTCAACGCAATTCTGCAGGATGCGATCAGGCGTAAAGCAAGCGATATTCACATTGAGCCGTATGAAAAATTGTTTCGCGTACGTTATCGTATAGACGGTGTCTTATACGAGGTGATGAAACCGCCGCTCAAGCTGAAAAACGCGATCACCTCCCGTATCAAGATCATGTCTGAGCTTGATATTGCCGAACGCCGTCTCCCCCAGGATGGTCGTATCAAGATCAAGCTGGGTGGCGGCAAGGATATGGACTTCCGTGTTTCCGTCTTGCCTACCCTGTTTGGTGAAAAAATCTGTATGCGTCTGTTGGATAAAGGCAACTTGCAGACCGATCTGACCAAACTTGGTTACGAGCCGGAAGCGCTGGCGCATTTCATGCACGAAATCCACAAGCCGTTTGGCATGGTGCTGGTGACTGGTCCGACCGGTTCGGGGAAAACAGTTTCACTCTATTCTGCCCTGGCCGAGTTGAACAAAGTATCGGAAAATATCTCCACTGCCGAGGATCCGGTTGAATTTAACTTTGCCGGCATCAATCAGTGTCAGATGCATGAAGACATCGGGCTCAATTTTGCCGCTGCCCTGCGCTCGTTTCTGCGGCAGGATCCAGATATTATCATGATCGGTGAGATCCGTGACTTTGAAACTGCTGAAATCGCGGTAAAAGCTGCCTTGACAGGCCATATGGTGCTTTCTACCCTGCATACCAATGATGCCCCGGCTACCATCAACCGCCTGCTCAATATGGGAATTGAACCGTTTCTGGTCGCTTCAGCGGTCAACCTGATCACGGCCCAACGACTTGCCCGGCGTGTCTGTGCCGAATGCAAACAGCCGGAGGAAATTCCGGTCCAGTCGCTGATTGAGGCGGGGGTTTCTCCTGAAGATGCCCCCTCATTTGTCTGTATGCGTGGCAAAGGGTGTCCGGTCTGTAATAATACCGGTTACAAGGGGCGGGTCGGTTTTTATCAGGTAATGCCGATGCTAGAGGAAATCCGTGAACTGATTCTGAATGGCGCCAATACGGCGGAGATCAAGCGGGAATCCATGCGGCTTGGTATTAAAACCATGCGGCAATCGGGACTTACCAAACTCAAGGAAGGGGTCACCTCGTTTGAAGAGGTGCTCCGCGTTACCATCGCCGATGATTAGTTGTTGTAAGTTGATTTCTGTATGCCGGACGCAAAAATAACTTCGTCAATGCATGTATCCGGTTTGTCTGGATCAGGGAGATAATCTACTATGGCAAATTTACATCAACTGCTTCAGATACTGGTCGAAGCGGGCGGTTCTGACCTGCATATTACGACCAACACCCAGCCACATATCAGGGTAGATGGCAAGATGACTGCGCTTGACTTCCCGTCGCTCAACCAGGTTGATACCAAGCAACTCTGTTATAGTGTCCTGACCGATGCCCAGAAACACAAGTTCGAAGATGATAACGAACTTGATCTTTCATTTGGAGTCAAGGGGCTTTCCCGCTTCAGGGGGAACCTGTTCATCCAGCGTGGTGCGGTGGCAGGCGTATTTCGTGTGATTCCCTACAAAATCCTGACTTTTGAAGAATTAAATCTTCCGCCGATTGTCTCCGAACTGGCAGCACGACCGCGTGGCCTGATTCTGGTAACCGGGCCGACCGGGAGCGGTAAGTCCACCACCCTTGCTTCAATTATTGATTATATCAATATCAGTCGTCAGGAACATATTGTTACCGTTGAAGATCCGATCGAATATCTGCATCCCCACAAAGGGTGCCTGGTGAACCAGCGTGAAGTCGGATCTGATACCAAAAGTTTTAAAAACGCCCTGAAATATATTCTGCGACAAGACCCGGATGTCGTCCTGGTGGGGGAATTGCGTGATCTTGAAACGATCGAAGCAGCATTAACGCTTTCCGAAACCGGTCACCTCTGTCTGGCCACACTCCACACCAACTCCTGCGCCCAAACCATCAATCGTATTGTAGACGTCTTTCCCCCCTACCAGCAAACCCAGATTCGTGCCCAGCTCTCTTTTGTGCTGGAAGGAATCCTGTCCCAGGCGCTGATGCCAAAGCTGGGGAGCAAGGGGCGGGTAATGGCACTGGAAGTCATGGTTCCCAATCCGGCGATTCGCAACCTGATTCGTGAAGACAAGGTGCATCAGATCTATTCCCAGATGCAGGTTGGTCAGGAGAAATTTGGTATGCAGACCATGAACCAATCGCTCTATACCCTTTTTCAGCGCCGTCTGATCTCAATGGAAGAGGCGCTGGGGCGTTCCTCTGATCCGGATGAGCTGAAACAGATGATCAGCAACCCGACTGCCGCCATGCAGCGCCGCCCGGTAGGGCGTTAAAACTACAAGGAGATAGCTCATGCCGAAGTATAACTGGGAAGCTCGCACGCGAACGGGTGGCGCTCAAAAAGGGGTCATTGAATCCGCCAGTATGGAGATGGTTGAGGCTCAGCTCAAAAAATTCGGGTTTACCAATATTTCGATTAGCGAGGTTGGTAAAGGCTTCAGCTTCAAGCTCCCCTCATTCGGTGGCGGTGGCAAGATTGACACCAAGGATCTGGTTATCTTCACCCGCCAGTTTGCCACCATGATTGATTCCGGTCTGCCGTTGGTGCAATGTCTTGAAATCTTGGCCAGCCAGCAGGAAAACAAAACCTTCAAGGATATTCTCTACAAGGTTAAGGAAAGTGTCGAAAGCGGCTCAACCTTTGCCGATGCGCTGGCCAAACATCCCAAGGCGTTTGATAACCTGTTTGTCAACCTGGTGGCCGCCGGTGAAATCGGCGGTATTCTGGATACAATCCTGCAACGTTTGGCGGCTTATATTGAAAAGGCGATGAAGCTGAAGAAGCAGATCAAGGGCGCCATGGTCTACCCGATAACCATCATGTCGATTGCGGTGATTGTTGTCGGTGTTATTCTGGTGTTTGTTATCCCTACCTTTGCCAAGATGTTTGCCGATTTCGGTGGTGAACTTCCCGCGCCGACTAAATTAGTTATTGCCCTTAGTAACTTCCTCTCAAGATACATACTTGTCATTATCGGTGCTTTTTATGCCATTGTCTGGGCTATTAAAAAATATTACGCCACGCCGGTCGGGCAGAAGACCATTGACCGCCTGGCTTTGAAGGCGCCGATTGTGGGACCGCTGATTCGCAAGGTGTCGGTGGCAAAATTTACCCGTACCCTGGGAACCATGGTCAGTTCCGGTGTTCCGATTATGGACGGGCTTGAGATTGTGGCAAAAACAGCCGGTAACAAAATTGTGGAGGAGGCAATCTACGGTGTCCGTTCTGCCATTTCCGAAGGTAAAACCATGGCGGAGCCGTTGGCTGCCAGCGGTGTCTTCCCTCCCATGGTGGTTCAGATGATCGCCGTTGGTGAAGCAACCGGTGCCATGGATACCATGTTGAACAAAATTGCCGACTTTTACGATGATGAGGTTGATGATGCGGTCTCGGCCATGACCGCCATGATGGAGCCGTTGTTGATGGTCTTTCTCGGTACCGTCGTCGGTGGTCTGGTCGTCGCCATGTATCTCCCCATATTCAAGCTGGCGGGTGCTGTTGGCTGATACTTATGTTGCCTGATCTCAGGGTTACCTATTTTATCTACGCCAGGATACTGGTTTCTTTCCTGTTTCTTGGGTTGACTATCCTGTTCCAATCATACGAGACTGTCTCAGCCGAGTATGCCTTTCCAACCGGCATTATTCGGCTGATGGCGTTTTCGTGTCTTTTTTCAATTCTTTCCTATTTTTTGCTGAAAATCCCTACCCTACGTTTTTTCATTACCTACCTGCAGTCAATCTGGGATGTGCTGTTTGTCACCGTGCTGCTGCTGTTTACCGGCGGGATGACCAGCCCCTATTCCTTTTTATACCTGCTCTCCATCATGAATGCCGGTTTGTTGCTGGGGCGCCGTGAAGCGCTGTATACCGCCTCTCTGTGCGGCATCCTCTATGGTGCGTTAGCTGATTTTCATTTCTTCGGGTTGCTTGAATCAATCGGTCTCCATGCACGTGATGCCCAACGTGGAGGCGCTGCCAATCTGTTTTATACCATCTTTTTTAATCTGATCGCGTATGGACTGGCCGCCTTTATTACCGGATATCTGGCGGAACAGGCACGCCAAAGTGAGGCCGCCTTACATGAAAAATGTGTTGATTTTGACGAATTGGCGCAACTTAACAGTCTGATCGTTTCCAACCTTGAAACCGGTCTTTTGACGGTAACCAATAACGGTCGTGTGCGTGTGTTCAATCCCTATCTGGAACAGCTGACCGGCTTGTCACAGGTTGTTGCCTACGACCGGCACCTTTCGGATATATTTCCTGCTCTGGGTGAATCTTTTCCTGAGTCGCAAGTGGGTGGCAATGGCGAAATTGTCTACGAAACAGCTGGTGGTAAGCAATTGCTCCTCTCCCATGCTGCTACGCCGTTCAGCGATGCTGAGGGGAATCCAGCCGGGTTTATTGTCTCGCTGCGTGATATGACCGATCTGCATCGCATGGAAGAAGCGCTAAAAAAACGTGACCGAATGGCTGTGCTGGGTGAACTTTCTGCCCGCATGGCCCATGAAATTCGTAACCCGTTGGCTGCCATGAGCGGATCGGTACAGATGTTGGTTGAGCAGGAGAATCAAACTCACTATGACCGGCGTCTGCTGGATATCGTGCTGCGTGAATCTGAACGCCTGAACACGCTGATCACCGATTTTCTGGTGTATGCCCGGCCACTCAAACCGGAGAAACGGCAGCTTGATCTCGCCTCCCTGATCGCGGATATTTTCTTTTTAATTGCTGCAGATCCACGCTACCAGAAACTTTGCCTGCGCCATACCGTTGCGAGCACCCTGACAATTCGTGCAGATGAAGCACAGATGCGTCAGGTGTTCCTCAATTTACTCTATAATGCCGCCGATGCCATGCCGGAGGGGGGAACGGTCGATATTGACGCCTGTTATTGTCTGAGTGGCGCCGATGGATTTGGTGCAGCGCCAATAGTCCTGATCACCATATGTGATCAGGGAATCGGTATGACGCCGGAAATACTCTCCCATCTGTTTGAGCCGTTCTATACCACCAAACCACAAGGTACCGGACTTGGTCTGGCGACCACCTACCGGATAATTGACGCCCATGGCGGCACGATCCAGTTTGAAACAGTCCCCGCAGGTGGTTGCATCTGCAGTATCATGCTGCCGGTTTGATCATGCCGATACCGTTTTCCTACAGTTTTCGTAACCTGAAAACCAGGCGCCTGACAACCTTTTTGACGGCGGGCGGCATGGCGCTGGTTGTGTTTGTGTTCGCTGCGATTCAAATGCTCTCAGCCGGACTCAAACGCACCATGATTGACACGGGAAGCGCTGATAATGTCATGTTGACGCGCAAGTCGGCTAACTCGGAAGTCCAAAGCAGTGTCGAACGGGGGCAGGCGTCAATAGTGGAAAGTCTGCCGCACATAGCCACTACTCCTGATGGAAAATCAATGATAGCCAAGGAACTGGTGGTGCTGATCAGTCTCCCTAAGCGGGGCAGTGGCAAGGCTGCCAACGTGATTATCCGTGGGGTTGATGACGTCTCGTTGCCGTTGCGACCTCAAATCCGACTGATGTCCGGCCGGATGCCGCGCCCCGGTTCCTCGGAAATCATGGCCGGAAGCAGTATTGCCCGCCGTTTTACGGGATGCGGGCTGGGTGAAACATTACGCTTTGGCATGCGTGACTGGCTGGTGGTCGGCGTTTTTGACGCCGGAACAACCGGTTTCAGTTCGGAATTGTGGGGGGATCGGACCCAGTTGATGCAGACCTTTCGCCGTCCTGCCTATTCATCCCTGACGTTCAGAATGATCTCCCCCACTGACTTTGATACACTTAAGACGAAGCTGGGTGCCGATCCCCGGCTGACGTTTGATGTGCGTCGAGAGGTTCAGTACTACCGTGATCAGTCGGAAGTCATGGTCAAGTTTTTACGGATTCTCGGCATTACCCTGACGGTTATCTTCTCGCTTGGCGCAATTATCGGAGCTACCATCACCATGTATGCCGCTGTTGCCAATCGGGTGGCAGAAATCGGCACGCTGCGAGCCTTGGGGTTTCAACGCTCCAGTATCCTGATCTCGTTTCTGGCTGAAGCGCTGCTGCTTGGATTGATTGGTGGGGTAGCCGGCGTTGTTGCTGCCTCCTTCCTGCAACTGATCACCGTTTCCACCATGAACTGGCAAACTTTTTCCGAGTTGGCCTTCTCGTTTACCCTGACGGTTGAGATTGTGGTACAATCGTTGCTTTTTTCGCTGGTGATGGGATTTGTTGGTGGTGTTATACCGGCCTACCGTGCCAGTCGTCTGGCAATTGTCACAGCCTTGCGGGAAGGGTGAATCAGTTTAAAGCTGTTTGTGCACAGCGAGGTAACGATTGACAATCCACGGTTTTCTGTAGTACCTTGACACCCTTTCGCAGGTCAGTATACCGGTTTTCCGGACATTTATAAAAGGAAGGGATAAAAAATGAACGTTTATTACGATAAGGATTGTGATCTTGCACTGATCAAATCGAAAAAAGTTACCATTGTCGGTTATGGGTCCCAGGGGCATGCCCATGCCTGCAATCTGAAGGATTCGGGAGTAGATGTAACTGTGGCGCTGCGGGAAGGATCGACCTCCGCAATCAAGGCTCAGAATGCCGGTCTCAAGGTAGCAACGGTTGCCGAAGCAGTTGCCTCTGCGGATCTGGTGATGATCCTGACCCCCGATGAGTTCCAGTCGCTTCTTTATCGTGACGAAATTGCGACGAAACTTAAAAAAGGCGCCACACTTGCTTTTGCCCACGGTTTTGCCATTCACTACAACCAGATCGTACCGCGCAGCGACCTCGACGTTGTGATGATCGCACCCAAGGCACCCGGCCATACGGTTCGCTCCGAGTTTGTCAGAGGCGGCGGCATTCCTGACCTGATTGCCGTATTCCAGGATGCATCGGGCAAGGCCCGTAACGTGGCGCTCTCCTACGCCAGTGCTATCGGTGGCGGGCGCACCGGCATCATTGAAACTACCTTCAAAGACGAGACTGAAACCGATCTGTTCGGCGAGCAGGCTGTGCTCTGCGGTGGTGCCGTGGAGTTGGTGAAGGCCGGTTTCGAAACTCTGGTGGAAGCAGGGTATGCACCCGAAATGGCATACTTTGAGTGCCTGCATGAACTCAAACTGATTGTTGACCTGATGTATGAGGGTGGCATTGCCAATATGAACTACTCCATCTCCAACAATGCCGAATATGGCGAATATGTCACTGGTCCGGCCGTAATCAACGACCAGAGTCGTGCCGCCATGAAAGAATGCCTGAACAATATCCAGAATGGCAATTATGCCAAACAGTTTATTCTTGAAGGTGCATCGAACTATCCGGAAATGACGGCACGCCGTCGTCTGAACGCTGCCCATCCGATCGAGCAGACCGGTGAAAAGCTTCGCAGCATGATGCCCTGGATTCAGAAAATCGTCGACAAAACCAAAAACTAATCTTATCTGCGCGAATTTCGACACCCCTTTTCCGACAGGAGAGGGGTGTCTGCGCATTCAGGCTACCGAATGAATCGTAATAACGGAATAATTGCCCGGGAAGGGTATCCCTATATCACCTATGCCGCCGGATTAACGCTCTTCCTGGTATGTGTGTCATATGGGTTGCATTCTCTGGTGTTGGCCATCCCGGCTGTCATAGCAGCCATTCTGCTGATTTTTGTAATTTCTTTTTTCCGCAATCCCGAGCGAACCCCGAGGGGAGATGAACAGAGCGTGATTGCTCCTGCTGATGGGACGGTGATTGTGGCCGAGCGGGTGTCTGAAACTCCGTTGGGTACGGAAGCACTCAAGATCAGCATCTTCATGTCGGTCTTCAATGTGCATGTCAATCGTGCACCGCTTACGGGGCGCGTGGTTGAGGTCGACTATCACGAGGGGAAATTCTACGATGCTCGTGACGGGAGAGCTTCCTCTGAAAATGAGCGGAACGGTGTGGTGCTGGAAACGACAGCTGGTGTCAGAATTGCCTTTGTGCAGATTGCCGGCCTGATTGCCCGGCGGATCATCTGTTATCCGGCAATTGGTGATCTGCTGCAACGGGGGGAACGCTATGGTCTGATCCGGTTTGGTTCCCGTGTCGATATCTATCTCCCCCCCGAAGTGCAACCGCTGGTGAAATTAGGTGACCATACCGTGGCAGGTGAAACAGTTTTGGGACGACTCGGCTAGTGGGAGAACGTGTGACATGAGTCATGAACGACAGGAACATCGATCTGAAGTGCCGGAACATATCAAAAAGGGAATCTATATTCTCCCCAATCTGGTGACAACCGGTAGTCTGTTTGCCGGTTTTTACAGCCTGGTTTCAACGTTGAATGGTAATTATAGCACCGCAGCTGTCTGGATTTTTATCTCAGCCATTTGTGATGGCTTGGATGGCAAGGTTGCCCGTATGACCGGCACTACCAGCAAGTTTGGCGTTGAATATGATTCTTTGGCGGATCTGGTGGCGTTTGGGGTAACTCCCGGGTTGATGATGTATGCCTGGGCGCTCAAGCCGTTCGGGCGACTCGGCTGGCTGGCGGCGTTTCTGTTTGTTGTCTGCGGTGCCCTGCGATTGGCTCGTTTTAATGTGCAGGTCAATACCGTGGAAAGCAAACGCTTTGTCGGTCTGCCGATTCCCGGAGCAGCCAGTATGGTTGCCGCCACGGTACTGTTGTTTCACCATTTCGGTTGGCCCAGTTCCTATAAGCAGGTTGCCATCATTTCCCTGATTTACCTGCTCGCCTTTTTGATGGTCTCCAACGTACGTTACTACTCATTCAAAGATCCGGCCTTGATCAAACGCCAGCCGTTTGGATTTCTCCTGTTGGCGGTTGTTCTGTTGATTGTGGTGGTGGCAGAACCGGTGTTGATGATCTTTGCCATTATGCTGATGTATGTGCTCTCCGGTCCGATCGGCTATCTGATTACGCTTCCCCGCCGCCGCAGGCTGGAAAAGGCGGTTCACAAGGGGTATGAAGCATCGCAGAAGTAACAGACGGGAGAACCGTGTGCCTGGGGAAATGTGATATCACGGTAACTGATTGGGACGGATCATCGTTTTAGAGTTGGTGATGTTCAACCCGTATTCCCGATGATGTTACCTCCATAATCGCGTATGAATGGTATCCGGCCGGTTTTGCCAGGGTTCCCGGGTTGATCAGCAGCAAATCGCCATGTGTCTCAACCGTTGCCAGATGTGTATGACCAAAGAGTGCCGCATCGACCCCCACTTCCAAAGCATGTTGCCGCAACCGGTCATACCCTTGTTTGACACCATAGACATCGCCATGGGTCAACAGCAATCTCTTCCCCTCGATTTCCCAGATCAATTCCCGTGGTGCAGACGAACCGATGTCGCAGTTGCCGGCTACATCGATACAGTTCGTCGTTCCGGCGCTTTTCAGGAGGGCGACATCACCTTCTCCATCTCCCAGATGAATCAGCAGATCAAACGGTTCAGCATTACAGGCAGCTTCGAAAACCAACGGAAGATTGCCATGTGTGTCGGACATAACCAGCAGTCGCATGTCAGCAGCACCCCTTTAAAAAAAATGTAAGCTGCCAAGGTACCAGAAAATTGGCACGCAGTACCACAAAAAGATGGAGGTTACACTCATGTTTAAAAAAACCGTGATCATCATCGCATCCATACTGCTGCTGTTCTCCCTGCTGCTGATTGGTGGGATCTACCTGGTCAAGTCGCTTCTGGGAAATGATCAGGAGAACTCATACTCCGGCAAAAATGGTGTTGGTCTGGTGGAAGTCAAGGGGATGATTATCGATTCCCGGGAAACTGTCCGGCAATTGCGTTATTTCCTTAAAAAGGATGATATCAAATCGGTCGTTTTACGGGTTGATTCTCCCGGCGGTGTAGTGGCGCCGTCCCAGGAAATCTACGAAGAAGTGAAGAAGTTTGCTGCTAAAAAGAAGATTATCGTTTCCATGGGGAGTCTGGCTGCCTCTGGTGGCTACTATATCTCGGCCCCGGCAACCATGATCTATGCCAACCCCGGCACCATTACCGCCAGTATCGGCGTGATCATCAAACTTTCCAACGTGGAAGCGCTGATGGATAAGATCGGTATCAAGGCCACGGTGATCAAGACCGGCAAATTCAAGGATTCCGGTTCACCGGCCCGCAAGATGACGGAAGAAGATCGGGCCATGTTCCAGTCGGTGATTGACAGCACCCATAATCAGTTTGTCCGTGCCGTTGCTGCCGGGCGTAAGCTGCCGGAGGATGAGGTCCGAAAAATAGCCGATGGCCGTGTGCTCTCCGGTGAACAGGCGCTGGGACTGAAACTGGTTGATCGTCTTGGAACAATGCAGGATGCCATCGAAGAAGCAGGACGCCAGGCCGGTATCAGCGGTGAACCGCAGCTGGTACTGCCGCCGAAGAAAAAAGTACACTATCTCGATTTGTTGACTGAAGGGGTTGAAGAGAAATTTGATGGAGCTCTCAACAAGGCCGTCGGTCATTCACTTCAGATGGTGTACGAATAACCAAGGAGTTGCTATGAATAAAACCATCTACGTGATTGGTCACAAAAATCCTGATACGGATTCCATTGCTGCTGCCATCGGGTATGCCGCGCTCAAGCAGAAACAGGGGTGCAGTAACGTACAGGCTGCCATGGCTGGTGAGCCCAACCCCCAGACACGCTACATACTGGAACGTCTTGCCATCCAGCCACCGCTGTACCTGGCGGATGTACGCCCCAAAGTGCGGCATATCGTATCATGCTCACCTATTACGGCATCACCTGCCATGACACTTAAAGACGCCTTGCAACTCTTGCATCGTCATGCCATTCGGGTATTGCCGATCGTCGATCAGGCGCAGATGCCACTCGGATTGGTGTCGCTGCTCAAGCTGTCCGAGAAATACCTGTTAGCCGGTACTGACCGTAAACGGGGAATTGATGCCTCTTTGGCATCACTGGAGGAATGCCTTGATGGACAGTTGCTGTGCGGAGCATCGGCTAGTGATGTTGAACATCTGCATCTTTTTATCGGCGCCATGGTGGAAGGGTCGTTTTCCGAACGAATTAAAGGATATGATCCGTCAACCTTGCTGGTCATGACCGGCGACCGTCCTTCAATTCAACAAGCTGCCGTTGATAAAGGGGTGCGGGTGCTGGTAGTGACCGGTGGTTTCGGAGTGACGGCGGAACTGTTGCGTCAGGCGGAATCTGCTGGCGTAACGATTATCTCGACCCCCCATGATACAGCCACTGCTGCCTGGCTGGCGCGGCTCTCGACGCCGATATCGTGCTACATGGAAACGCGCTGCGAAAAAATCGGTGTGGCTGAATCACTCGATCACCTGCGTCTGAAACTGATGCATTCCGGGGAACCGGCAGTGATTGCCGTGGAAGAGGATGGGACCATTGCCGGTATTGCCACCAAATCATCCCTGTTGACACCGCTCCCCTTTGCCCTGATCCTGGTGGATCACAATGAGTTGTCCCAAGCGGTTCCGGGAGCCGATGCTGTCGAAATATTGGAGATCATTGACCACCACAAGCTCGGTAATCCCCCTACCAATCAACCGATCACGTTTATGGCTGCCGCGGTCGGAAGTACCTGTACGGTGGTCGCCAGTCTCTACCGGGAGCGTAATCTGATTCCGGATCAACCGGTAGCCCTGCTGCTGATGGCCGGGATCCTCTCCGATACGGTGATCCTCAAATCACCCACGACTACGGCACGTGACCGTGAAATAGCCCTGTGGCTGGAAGGAATCAGCGGGGTGGAACATGCCCAGTTCGGAAAAGAAATCTTTTCGGCCTGCAGTGGTTTTTCGGCTTATTCCAGTAATGAAAAGGCGATTCGTACCGATTTTAAACATTTTAACTCCAATGATACCCTGTTTGGTGTCGGGCAGGTGGAAGTGGTCGGTTTCGATGAATTTTATGAACGTAAAGACGAGCTGCGGGAAGTGCTCAAACAGGTAAAGAGAGCTGACAAGCTTGACATGGCCGGGGTCATGGTGACTGATATCACCAGTGAGATTACCCTGTTTCTGATGGAAGGAAAAAATGAACTGGCCCACGTCATGGGATATCCCCAGCTGGAACCGCATCTGTATGAATTGAAAGGGGTTATGTCCCGTAAAAAACAGATGATACCGCACCTGCTCAAAGTCCTGGGGGCTTTATAGCCTGATAGGGGATGCCGCAAACGCTGCTCGTAGACACGTTTCATATTTTCTTGGTATACTCCGTGCTACAAAGGCACATACTCCCTCACAGAAAAGGAACAGCAAACATGAAAAAACTCGCACTGATTGCCACAACGCTCCTCCTTGCAACACCTTCCTTTGCCCTTGATGCCCCGAAAACCGATGACCAGAAAACCCTCTATTCGATCGGAGCAGCAATCTCTAAATCATTGTCAGTATTCAATCTGACGCAGGACGAACTGGAATATGTCAAAATGGGTTTGATGGAGGCACAGAGCGGCAAACAGCCCGGTTTTGATCTTGCCAGTTATACCCCCAAGGTACAGGAACTGGCGCGTAGCCGCCGCAAGCAGCTGGGGGATAAACAGGCCGCAGCAGGTAAGGAGTTCCTGGACGCTGCAGCCCAGGTAAAAGGGGCTGTCAAAACCGGCAGCGGCATGGTCTATCGATCAATCAATGAAGGGAAGGGTGACTCTCCCAAGTCGTCTGAGATTGTCAAAGTTAATTACAGAGGAACGCTTCCCGATGGAAAAGAATTTGACAGCTCTTACAAACGGGGCAAGCCATTGGAGTTCAAGCTGGACAATGTGATCAAATGCTGGACGGAAGGGTTACAGCTTATGAAGCCGGGCGGCAAGGCTCAACTGGTTTGCCCTGCCAATCTGGCCTATGGTGATAACGGCGCCGGCGATCTGATTTTACCCGGTGCAACCTTGTCGTTTGAAGTGGAATTGCTGGAAGTAAAAGCAGCGGATGTGCCGGTGGTTGTTCCCAAGCCAGCTCCTGCAGGGGATAAAAAGTAACTATTCGTGAGTAGTCAGGAGTGTTCATGCTGAGGACATTTACAACGACACTTGCTATTTGTACGTTTGTCGCTTCGACTTTGGCCGGTTGTTTGGGCTTTGTACCTGAAGCTGCGGCTGCCGAACAGAAATACAAACGCACGGTTGAAGCATACAAGCTGCCTGATGTTGTTCTTCTTAACCAGGAAGGGAAAAGGGTCAACATCAGCAGCTTGATAGTTTCCGACAAACCGGTCGTGATCGATTTCATCTATGGAACCTGTACCACCATCTGTCCGGTGCTTTCAGCCGGCTTTACCAATCTGCAGACCCGTCTGGCAAGTACGGGAAAAGCACCTCGTCTGATTTCAGTTACGATTGATCCGGAACATGACACTCCCCGTGTCATGAAAGAGTATCTCAAGCGTTTCCGGGCCAAACCGGGGTGGGATTTTCTGACTGGCAGTCGGTCGGATATAGAAAAAGTCATGCGGGCCTTTAATGCCTACATCCCTGATAAAATGTCCCACTACCCGATCAATATCATCAGAAATCCCAAAGACGGAAGCTTTGTGCGGCTCTACGGGATGATGAGTTCCAGCGAATTTCTGCAAGAATACCAGCGGGTCGCAGGTAACTAGGAGAGGAGCAGGCATGATGAACAGAACTCCAATGGTATGTGTGCTGTTCATCATGCTCTTGCTCCATGTTGTTACCAGCGCTTGCTCTGCCGCAACCGCACCCCTTGCAAAGGATGAAATAATCCGTCTGGGGGAGAGAATGTACCGAGAGGGTATTCTCCCTTCCGGTGAACCGATGGAAGCCGTGATACGGGGGGATGTGGAAGTTGATGGACGATCATTCTCATGTGTCAGTTGTCATATGCGCGCCGGGTTGGGATCTTTTGAGGGGGGGGTGATCACCCCACCCACCACCGGAGTCAAACTGTATAAACCGTATCGTCGTCCCCCTTCACAACTGGATGCTCCTGATCAAGCTGATCGTTATCACTATGCCAAGACCTTGGTCGAGCGTCCTGCCTATAGCCGCGAGACCCTTGCCAATGCCTTACACTTTGGAATAGGCCCTG
>Ga0209798_10001122_pt1 | contig 16342 bp, 14 predicted proteins | sample DOMMetBare3Fresh_FD_187475 | JGI IMG/M metagenome (GOLD analysis project Ga0209798, IMG submission 187475) | Wetland sediment microbial communities from St. Louis River estuary, USA, under dissolved organic matter induced mercury methylation -... | ecosystem: Environmental > Aquatic >...
TTTCGCAACCCTGTAGCCCATCTCCGCCAGGCATGACGCGACTGCTTCCTTCCTGCATGCTCGTGGGCCTGGCAGCCTGCGCGAGCCACCTGCCACCGGCACCGACGGCGACCCCCGTGTCCGCCGCGGTTCACGACTCGCTCGTCCCGGTCGTGGATCTCGACGCCCCGACCCAAGAGAGCACCGCCGCGGACGCCATCGTGCTCAACGACCTTGCCGCGACCACGCCTGACGACGCGGTAGTGCCGGCCTTTGATGCCCGCGATGTCCGGTGGGACATCGACGTCCACACCTACGCCTCGCACCCGCGGGTGCAGTACTACCTCGACTACTTCCAGGGGCCGGCACGCGAGCGGATGGAGATCTTCCTGAGCCGCGGCGCGCGGTTCGAACGGATGATCCGGGCGCGCTTCCAGGCCGAAGGATTGCCGGGCGACCTCGGCTATCTGGCGCTGATCGAGAGCGGGTACTCCAGCGAGGCGGTGAGCCGCTCGTACGCGGTGGGGATGTGGCAGTTCATGCGGAGCACCGGTAAGGGCTACGGTCTTCGGGTCGATTCCTGGGTGGACGAGCGGCGCGATCCGGTGAAGGCCACCGACGCCGCGGCCCGGCACCTCCGTGACCTGCGCCGGCGATTCGGATCACTGTACTTGGCTGCTGCCGCCTACAACGCCGGCGCAGGCAAGGTCTCTCGCAGCCTCGGCAAGCTCGAGTGGGAGGCGCCGGCAGAGGAACCGCCGGCAGACTCGACTGGCGCGCCAGTCGAGGCCGCGGTCGACGACACCGCCGTGACCCTGGCCGAAGCCGAGGACACGACCGAGGACGCCAACTCGGTCGAAGCCGGCGGCGAGGAAGTCGAGGACGCGTCGGTCACGCCCGACATCAGCAGCGACGCCGCGTTCTTCCGCCTTGCCTCGACCGATCTCCTCGCGACCGAGACCCAGGACTACGTGCCCAAGCTCATCGCGGCGGCGCTGATCGCGAAGGCGCCAGCCCATTACGGCTTCACCGCGCCGGCACCCGCGTCGTTCGTCTACGACTCGCTGGTAGTGAAGGAGGCGACCGGGCTCGACGTCATCGCGCAGTTGGCCGGCACGAGCCTGGCCGAGATCCGCGGCCTCAATCCGCAGTACCTCCGGCTGGCGACGCCGCCCCGCTCGACGATGGTGGTCCGCCTGCCCGCCGGTACGGGCCCGATGGTAGCCGAGCGCTACGCCGCGCTCGGCCCGAAGTCACGGGTGCACTACCTGAGATATGTCGCCTCCCGGCGCGAGCGGCTCCGCACGATCGCCGCGCGGTATCACCTGCCCATGCGCGAGATCCAGGCGGCGAACCCGAAGCTCGGGAGCACCACTGTCGGCAAGGGCGCTCGGCTGGTGATCCCGACGGTGGCGGTTCCGTCCGCCCTCGCCATGAAGGCGACGGGCACCGTCGGCGGCGCGCGCGGCGTTCATGCCGGCGGCACCCTGCACCGGGTGCGCCGTGGCGAGACGCTGAGCGGCATAGCCCGGAAGTACCGCGTGACGCTTCGCTCGCTTCGTCGCGTGAACGTGCTGCCGAGCGACCACGCCCTCCGTGCCGGCATGCGCCTCCGCATTCCCGGCTGACCCCCACCCGCACCCCGACGAGAGTCCAGTGCCCGCCTACAGCGACGCTCCCGCCAGTCCCGCCCCCGCGTCCGTCTCATCCGCCCCGGTCCCCGAGCGCGTCGCGCTCGCGGTGCTCGGCTCGATGCTGTTCCTGATCGTGGCCCTGACGCTCCTCCTCGTGCAGACCACGTGGGTCGATCCCGCGAGCGCCTCGCAACCGCCGGCGGCCGATGGCGGGAGCCTGGCCTGGCGGTGACGGTGCACCCGGCGCTCCGCGCCATCGGGCTGGCCGGGCTCCTGCTCGCCACGGGGGCGGCCCTTCGCGCGGCAGCGGTGCCGCCGACGCGAGGGTACGCCGCCACGGGCGTGGATGGGGATACCCTCCGGGTTCGGCTTGCGGCCTCCCGCGCCATCGCGCGTCGCGACCGCGGGCCACTGGGCGCCCCGGTCGTCGGGTATCTCTCCCCGAGCGGGCTCCCACCGGTGCCGGGCACCCTCGCCGTCAGCGACACCGGCCTCGTCTTCCGGGCGGCGGACGGACGCTGGGCCACCACCCTGCCATTGGTGGGACCAGTGCGGCGGTCTGCTCAGGGTCGCTGGCGCGCATCGGCGGTGTCCCTGGCGTACGTGGACGCGTCGCTCGGCAGGCCATCGTACCTCTTCCGAGTGGAAGGCGGCATCTTCGAGACCGTCACGCCTGGGGGCCTCCTCGAGGTGGCCGCACACCCGGCGTGGCTCGACAGCCTGGTGTCGCGGGAACGGACGGCGGAGCTCCCGCTCGTCAACGCTGGGGACGAGGCGGCCGTGCGGGTGCTGCTGTCCGAGGTGATGAACGGTGCCTATGCGGACTCCCTCTTCTCGCTGTTCGGGCGACCCGGCCGCCCGGCCGGCGTCGTGGGCGAGCGCGGACGGGCCGCCGGCCGGCTGGGGGAGTACGTTGCCGCGCGCGATTCGCTCGCGCTCGATCCCGGTCGCATGACCAGCGTGGGGCAGCTCCGGCACACGCTGGCGCATGAGCTGGCGCACCGGTGGCAGGCCCGTGCCGCCGGGCAGCTCGCCGTGTTGTGGAAGGGCGTCCCGCCGATTCGCGATCCCAAGCGCTATGGCTACGACAACGTGAGCGAGCACCAGGCCGAGGCAGCCGCGTTCGCCGTGCACTTCCTGCTGGCCACCGCCGCCACGCCCGACGCGGGCGGCCAGGCAGCCGTGCTCGACCACTACGAGCTGCTGGTGCCCGGCACGCGGACGATGGCACACTACTTCGCCATGCAGCCGCTGTTCGGCCGGCACCCGCTGCGGGTGTGGCTCACGAGCGGGAAGGTGGGATAGGACCTGGCCAGCGGCGAGCGCGTCATCCTGAACGCAGTGAAGGGGCCATGGGCTGACACATGGCCCCTTCGCTTTGCTCAGGGTGACTCGCCTGGTGGTGGTCGATGCCCTACTAGTCTGAATAGTGCACTTGAAGTAGTATAAGATTACTTATGGAACTTCTCAGCGCGGCCGAAGCTGCCTCCCTGCTCCATCTCCAGGTCAAGCGCGTCCAGGCCCTGGCCCGCGCTGGGAAGCTCCCCGGACGCCGCGTGGGCCGCAAGTGGTTGTTCGACCGGCGCGACCTGGAGCGGCTCCTGGGCCGCGATGCGCCTCCCCAAGCGCTCGCCGGGCTCGATATCAGTGCCCGTAACCAGCTCCGGGGCCGCGTCGTGTCCCTCACGATCGACGGCGTCATGGCGGAGGTGCTCCTGCGCATCGGGGATCAGGAGCTCGTCTCCATCATCACGCGCGGCTCAGCCGAACGGCTCGGGCTCCGGGTCGGAGACGAGGTGTATGCGCTGATCAAGTCCACCGAGGTCATGATCGGAAGGGACGCGGTCCCGGCGTGAGAGCCTGGCTAGTGGCCGCCCAAGTTGCCCTGGCGGCCCCCGTCGTACCCGCGTGGCCCGCGCGGACGCTCACCGTCTTCGCGGCCGCCTCGCTGACTGACGCCTTCACCGAGCTGGGCCGGAGACTGGAACGGCGCGCACCCGGTGTCTCCGTCCGGTTCAACTTCGCGGGATCGCAGCAGCTCGTGGCGCAGCTCGAGCAGGGCGCGGCGGCCGACGTGCTCGCCTCGGCCGATCAGCAGTGGATGCGCACCGCCGCGGACCGCGGACTCGTCGCCGGTGGCGCCGTCATCTTCGCGCGCAACCGGCTCGTGGTGATCGTGCCCACGTCGAACCCGGGCCGGATCTCGCGGCTCGAGGACCTCGCCCGCCCCGGGCTCAAGCTGGTGCTCGCCGGAGCAGCGGTCCCGGCCGGCAGGTTCAGCCGAGAGGTGCTGGGCCGGCTTGGCGCGGCGCCCGGTTTCCCCCCCGACTTCGCGGGCCGCGTCCTCGCGAACCTGGCGTCGGAGGAGGAGAACGTGAGAGCGGTGGTGGCCAAGGTGCAGCTGGGCGAGGCCGATGCCGGAATGGTTTATCGGTCGGACGTGACGCCGCCGGTGGCCGCACGGATGCGGGTGCTCGAGATTCCCGGGGAGCGGAACGTGCTGGCCGAATACCCGATCGCCGTCCTGCGCGACGCCGCGGACACGGCCGGCGCCCGCGCGTTCGTCAGCCTGGTGTTGAGCCCGGAGGGTCAACAGGTGCTCGAACAGCATGGATTCCTCGCCGGACCGGTGCCCGTCGCCGCGCCCCGATAGGACCGCCCTCGGCGGCACGCTCGTCCGGCTGGGCGTGGCGGTTGCCGCGGCCCTGCTGCTCCTGCTGCTGGGCCTTCCGCTCGCCGCGCTGGTGCTCCGGGTTCCGGCCGAGGCGCTCTGGAGCCGTCTGGGCCAACCGCTGGTTCTCGAGGCACTGCGCCTCAGCCTGGCGACGAGCGCCGCCTCGACGGCGGCGGTCGTGGCGCTCGGGCTGCCCACGGCATACCTGCTCGCCACGCGCGGATTCCCCGGCAAGCGGATCGTCCTGGTGCTCATTGACCTTCCGCTCGTGCTGCCGCCCACCGTGGCCGGGGTGGCGCTGCTCGCGGCCTTCGGGCGGGCGGGTCTCGCGGGGGGCGTGCTGCACGCGTTTGGCGTCAGCCTCCCGTTCACCACCCTCGGCGTGGTCGTCGCCCAGACCTTCGTGGCGGTGCCCTTCTTCGTCGGCGCCGCTCGCACGGGGCTCGCGGAGGTGGACCGGCGCTACGTCGACATGGCCGCGACGCTCGGCAGCCCGCCCGGCCGCACCTTCCTACGGGTGATGCTGCCGCTCGCCTTCCCGGCCCTGCTCTCGGGCGCGGTAATGAGCTGGGCCAGGGCGCTCGGCGAGTTCGGCGCGACCATCACCTTCGCCGGCAACCTGCCCGGCGTCACCCAGACGATGCCGCTCGCCGTCTACCTGGCATTACAGAGCGATCTCGACGCGGCCGTGGCGCTCTCGGTGCTGCTGCTGGCCGTCTCCCTGGTGGTCCTCCTCGTCCTGCGATCCGGTTCCGCCGGTCCGGCCGGCGCCCGCGCCCGTGCTCTCCGCCCGGCTGAGTGACCGCCGCGGCGCGCTCGAGCTCGACGTCGAGCTCGCCGCGCTCGAGGGCGCGACCACGGTGCTCGTGGGGGAGAGCGGCGCGGGCAAGACCTCCATCCTCCGGGCGCTGGCCGGCCTCGACCGCCCGGCCAGCGGCCGCATCACCGTGGACGGCGCCGACTGGCTCGACACCGGGCGCAGCGTCTCGCTCCCGCCGTGGCGGCGGGAGGTGGGCTACGTTCCGCAGGACTACGCCCTCTTCCCGCACCTGACCGTGCAGGAGAACGTCGCGTTCGGTCTGCAGACGCTCCGCCTCCCGGCCGCGGAGCGACGGGCCCGGGTGCAGGACGCCCTGGCGACGGCGGGTATAACGGGATTGGAGCACCGGATGCCGCGCCAGCTCTCGGGCGGCCAACAGCAGCGGGTCGCGCTCGCACGCGCCCTGGCCCCGGCGCCCAGGCTGCTGTTGCTCGACGAGCCGCTGGCGGCGCTCGATCTCCAGACGCGCCGGCTGGTGCGCACCGAGCTGCGCGAGCTGCTGGGCCGGCTGCCGTGCATCACGATCTACGTGACGCACAGCCCCGTCGAGGCGCTGGTGTTCGGCGACCAGATCGTCGTGCTGGAACAGGGACGGATCTCGCAAGCGGGGCCGCGCGAGGAGTTGCTGCGCTACCCGCGCTCCCCGTTCGTGGCGGAGCTGATGGGGACCAACCTGTTCATCGGCCGCCGAGCCGCGGCGGGCGACGCACCGGGCAGCCGCGTGCGCACCGCCGAAGGCGACGTCGCCGTCTCGGTGTACCCCGCCCAGGGCGACGTCTTCCTCACCGTGAGCCCGCGAGAGATCACGCTCTTCCGCGAGCGACCGGCGGGCAGCGCGCAAAACGTGTTCGCGGGCCCGATCGTGGAGCTGGTCCCCGAGCCGCCCGCGGGCGAGCGAGTGCGGGTGGTGCTGGGCACGCGACCGATGCTGGTTGCGGAGGTGACGCGCGAGGCGGTGACGGCGCTCAGGCTACGGGAAGGTGCGGAGGTCTTCGCGGCCTTCAAGGCGACCGGGGTGACGCTGTACTCGTGAGTGCGGAGAGCCACTGGTCGGATTTGAACCGAGGACCGCACCTACTGGATTATACTGAATGTGTCGATATTATTGCCGGAAGGCGGCGCACATCTTTCCCGTGTCGCAAGTCATCCTCGATAAGAATCGGAGTACCTGACGCTCCCTTTCAGGTACACGACCGTAGCCTGGATCGCCCCCAGCCGTGCGTTAAACGAGCAGGGCGATTTCTTTCGCATGATGCGTCTTGGCTTCGACCTACACGACGAGAGGCCCCGCCTGTACGGTGGCGTAGAGCTCTTCGTGTTACCCGCCTTCTCCGAGGGATGCCCGACCACGTCGAGGAACGCCATGGCCTGCGGGGTGCCGATGGTGGCGTTGAATCTCGGCGGGACTCCTGAGAAGCAGGAGCTGCGCGAGAAGGGGTTCCGCTGGGTGTCCGTGTTCAGCTACGACACGATGGCGAGTCGGGTCTTTCAGGACCTCACAGATGCGGTCGGGCGATGAAAGGGGCACTGACGCTGCGCCAGCCTCGAGTCTGCTTTTTGGCGGAAGCCTTCCTGCCGATCTCCGGCGGCCAGGAGATCCATTGCTATCAACTGGCGGACAAGCTGGTGTCGAAGGGGCTCGACCTCTTCGTACTGACGCGGCACATCGACTCCGCGTCGCCGGCCAGCGAGCGGATCGGTAACGTCCAGGTGCAGCGCTTCCCGCCTCACGGGATGCTGAAGGGGCAGGGGTGGAAAGCGCCGGGCAAGAACGCGGCGGTCTTCGCGCGGGCGTTCACTCTCCTGGTCCGGTTCGCACCCCGGTACGACGTCATTCTGGTATCCGGCTTCAGGCTCTTCTCGATTCCCGCGATCTTGGTAAGCAAGCTCGGCCGGAAGCGCTGTGTCCTCAAGTTAGAGTCCCCAGCCAACCTCTGGGAAGGCGTCCCGCTCGGGGCTACGGACCGAACCAGCCTGATGGCCGTCTTCAAGGTGCTGCGCCGCGGGTTCCTGCGCCTCACGCGCGTCGTCCGCACGCCGCTCATCCGGCGGGCCGACGCCCTGGTGGCCATCTCGTCCGAGATCCGCCAACAGCTCCTTGCCTTGGGCGTGGACCCGACGAGGATCCATTCCATCCCCAACGGCATCGACACCAACAAGTTCTGCCCGGTTGTCCGCGACGCGAAACCGGATCTACGGCGGCGGCTCTCACTCCCACCGGACAAGGCCATTCTCATCTTCACCGGGCGGCTGGCGAAGACAAAGGGCGTGCTCCTTCTCGTCGAGCTGTGGCGCGAGATCGTGCGGGACTTCGACGATGTCCATCTGGTGTTCGTTGGCGCCGGCGCGAACTCGTTCGACGACTGCGAGCAGGAGCTCAAGGACTACATCCGGGAGCACCGGCTCGAGGGACGCACCACCCTGACGGGCGGGGTCGACAACGTGCACGAGTATCTCCAGGCTTCGGACCTGTTCGTCTTCCCGACCGAGCACGAGGGATTCTCCCTGGCGCTCACCGAGGCGTTGGCCTGCGGGCTGCCCGCGCTGGCAACCCGGGTAGGGGCCGCTCCGGAGGTGGTCGAGGACGGGCGTTCGGGTGTCCTGGTGCCGCCCAAAGAACCCCAGGCGATGCGGGAGGCCATGCAGTGGCTCTTGCGGCACCGCGACCAGTGGAGCGCCATGGGGGCGAGGGCCAGACAGGCAGTCGAGGAGAGGTACAGCCTCGACGTGGTAGCGGAGGCTTACATCCGCCTCTTCGAGGACCTCTGCGGGGCCAAGCGTTGAGGACCGCCAAGAACGCGGCTTGGCTGACCGCGTCACGCCTCACGACGGACTTTCTCGGATTTCTCCTCCTTGTGGCGATTTCTCGCCGCTTCGGGCCCAGCGGGACTGGAGCTTACGCCTACGGCTTCGCCGTGGCCGGACTGATTTCGATCGGTGGCACGCTCGGGTTGGATGAATACGGAATCCGGGAGTACGCCCGGCTCCCCGAATCGGACAGGCCACGGCTCCTCGCCAACCTCATTGGCACCCAGGGGTTCATGATCGCGGTAGCGCTGGTCGCCTTGGCCGGCTACCTCCTCGTCACGCGGCCGGGGAGAGAAACTGCAGTCATCATCGTGCTCCTCTCAACCTATCTGCTCGCAGGCGCCCTTGGTCGGACTCTCTTTGTGCCCGCGTTCGCTCACCAAGCGATGGCCTTGCCTGCCGTGGCCGAAATGGCCTGTCGGGGCGGCGCCATCGCTGTGGCACTGCTCCTGATGATCTGGCTGAAGGCGCCGCTGGTGATCGCCCTGCTTGGGTTCCCGGTCGGAGGACTCGTGCTGTCCGGGGTGGCGACCGCCTCGGCCTTACGACATGGCCGGTCCCTCAGCCTGTCCACGTCATGGCTGGCCGTGGCAAGCACCGCGCGCGCCGCCTGGCCGTTCGCGGCCTCCGAGGTGGTCATGCAGATCTACGCCAGGGCCGATTTGATCATGCTCTCGCTGATCATCGGCACGGCCTCGGCCGGCATCTACGCCTCCGCGTTCAAGTTCGTGGAGGTTGGCGTGATGCCGCTCGTCTTCCTGGGTGTGGCGGCATACCCGCGCCTGAGCCGACTCTTCGAGCCCGATCCCCGTGGCTTCACCGAGCTCGCGACCGATCTCCTGCGCGGCACGCTGTTTCTGGGCGGCCTGCTTGCGTGGGCGCTGTACTTTCTCGTTCCAGTCGCGATCGTCCCGCTGTTTGGCGACCGCTTCACCGCCGCGGCGCCGATCGTCCGGATCATGGCCGGGCTGGCGCTCCTGTCCGCCGCCGAGATCGTCCTGGTTCGCGTGATGCTGGCGGCACACCTCCAGCTGGCCCGGCTCCGGTTGCTCGCACTCGGGACCGGGCTCAACGTGGCGCTCAACCTGATTCTGATCCCGCTGTTTCAGATTCGGGGAGCGGCCATCGCGTGGATCCTCACCCTGGCCGTGATCAATGCACTCTACGCCAAGGCCCTGCACGACTGCCTCGCGTCCCGGAGGTTGCTCTCCGTCTTCGGCGCCTACGCGCTGGCCACGGGCTGCGGATTCGGGCTAGGCATGGTGTCGGCCAGATGGGCAGCTGCCGGCTGGGTGCCGGCGGCGGTCTCGTTGGCCACCTTCGTCATCGCGGCGGTCGCGACTGGGTTGGTTCCCGTCAACCCGGCGAAGCTTTCGTGGCTGAGCGCACGCCGAGAGCGGGGCAGGAGCGACCAGATTGAGCCATGAGTCAGCCGCTGTCGAGCATTCGATGCCTCTGCATTTTGGCATCATGTGCCGCGACCGCCGGTTCGAGTCGTGGCAGGTGGAGTGTTTGAATCAGCTGATCGCCGTGCCCGGCGTCGAGCCTGCGGTACTGATTCTGGAGCAAGGCCCCTCGTCTGCCGGGCTAAACCGCGGACCGCTCTCGATCCCGTTTCGCGAGCTCGCGTTTCGCCTCTGGGCTCGGGTCTTCGGCCGCCCTCGGGCTCGGCGGCGGGCAGATCCGCCGCCGGGCCTGACGGGTCTGCCGACGCTCCCCTGCCGTGTGAAGGCCGATCCGAACGGGGCCTCGGAAACCGACGTGGCCGACGTGAGCGCCCTTCGTGCTTTCGAGCTGGACTTTGTCGTGCGATTCGCGGTCGGCCCGCTTCCGGCAGATCTCCTCCGTTGCGCTCGCTACGGCGTGTGGGGGTTCCGCCATGGGGACTGGACGAAGTACCGGGACGGACCGCCATGCTTCTGGGATATCTATGGCGAAGAACCGGTGACTGCCGCGGCGCTGGTTCGGCTCACCGATCGAGATGAGAGCGTCAGCGTGCTGAAGAGCGGATTCCTCTGGACCAAGAGATACTCGTACGCCCGCAACGCTCATCAGGCACTTTCCCGGAGCACACGCTGGCCAGCGCAAGTGTGTATCGACATTCGCAACGGTGCGGCCGACTATCTCGACGCGACTCCCGCTCGCACGGAGCCGCGACACGGTCAGGTCCCGAACAACCGCGAGATGCTCCGGTTCCTGGCGCGGACCTGCCGGAACGCTTGCGGAGAGGTCTATCGGTTGCTCTTCCGCCACGGCGAATGGAACGTCGGTGTCGTGCGGGCCCCCCTCGCCACCTTTCTGAAGGGCGGTCCGGCTCAGGGCGTTGACTGGCTGGGGTCGCCGCGGCGCGGGGAGTTCCTGGCCGATCCTTTCGGCGTGGTCCGCGAGGGCGAACTTACGATTTTGTGCGAACTCCTGGACGCTCGGCAGAGGCGCGGACGGATCGTCAGCCTTGAAACCACGGAGGGGACGAGGCGGCGCGTCTCCCAGGTGGCGATCGGCCCCTCGGTGCACATGTCCTATCCATACCTCGTCGAGCAAGGCGGAACGCTCTTCTGCATCCCTGAAACCAGCCAAGCTCGCGAGGTCGGGCTCTATCGCGTGGAGGAGTTCCCAACCCGCTGGGCGAAGGTCGCGACGCTGGTGGAAGACTTCGCCGCGCTCGACAGCACGGTCTTCCACTACGGCGGGAGGTGGTGGCTGACCTGTGGGGACTACGAGCGGGGAAATGCGGATCTGTTCCTGTTCTTCGCGCCGGCTCTCCTGGGACCTTGGGTGCCTCACCCGGGCAACCCAGTCAAGACCGACGCTCGTTCAGCCCGGCCGGCTGGAACTCCATTTGTTCACGAGGGCGTACTTTATCGGCCGGCGCAGGACTGCTCCAGGGTGTACGGTGGACGCGTGGTCATCAATCGGGTGACCTGCCTCACCCCCACCGCGTTCGCGGAGGAGCCGGTGGCGATGGTCGAACCCGATCCGTGCGGCCCCTTTCCGGCTGGCCTCCACACCTTGTCCGGAGTCGGCGACGTCACGCTGATCGACGGTAAGCGCACCGCGTTCATCCCGACCGAGTTCAGACTCGCGCTCGGTAACATCATCCAGGCGCTGCCTGGCCTGTCGCGCTGGCGAGGTGTCCTCCGCCGCGGGTGAGACTCCTCAGGCCGCAACCGCGACCTAGTACTCCCGGCGCCAGATCTCGAACATCGCCAGCGCGAACAGCTCCCCTTACGCTCGTTCAGCCGCCCGGCGGAGCACCGTTTCGTACCCAGCGGCGACGGCCGCCACCGTGAGTCGCTCGCTCACGAGGGCCAGGCCCGCTGCCCCCATGCGCCGCCGGGCCGGCTCATCTGCGAGCAGCGCTCCCACGGCGGCGGCCAGGCCAGCCGCATCACCCACCCCAAACTTGAGACCCTGCTGCCCGTCACTCACGAGATCGGCGGCGGCGCCGTCGATTCGGCTGCAGACCACTGGCAACCCACACGCCATCGCTTCCACCAGGGCGTTGCCGAACCCCTCGCGCTCGGACGGAAAGACGAACACATCGCTCGCCTGCAGCCAGCGCTCCGCGTCGCTGCGGTTCCCCGCGAGAACGACGCGTCGTTCCAGCTCTGCCGCGCGGATGGCGTCCCGCACCGATCGCTCCGCATCCAGCGGCGATTCCGGTCCGGCGCCACCACCGACCAGCACCAGCAGGCCGCGCGGATGGTCTCGCGCAACCTGCTGCCAGGCCTCCACCAAGGTCAATAGCCCCTTGCCCTGGACCAGGCGAGTCACACAGGTGACCACTTCCGCATCCGGCGGGAGGCCGAACTGCGCTCGGAGCGCGTTCCGCTCCGCCGAGGCCGCGGGACGAAAGCGGCGCGTGTCCACAGGATTCGGGATGACTGAAATGTCGCTCCGCGGAAAGCCGAACGCGGCGGCTTCCCGCGCGAGCCCCTCGGAGGCGACGATCATCCCCCTCGCCCTGCCATACGCCCGCCGCCGAATGCCCTGGAGAAGGTGCCCCATGGCCTGGCGCACGCCTCCCGGCAGCCGAGCCAGGCTTTCGGCGGAGACGCTGCTGCTGAGCTCGCCATGTTCGATCGGCTTGAGAACCAGCGGTGCCCCGCCGATGACGTTGGCCAGCGCCGGTCCGAAGACGGTCGCGGAGCACTGCGAGACCAGGATGCAATCGAACGCCGGGCCCCCGAACGAAAGGCGCCGGAACGTGCCTGCGTTCACTAGCCATTTGCCCGCGACCCCGTGGCCGCTCGGCCTGAATCGTTCGACCGTGAGTCCATCCAGAGCGTCCCGGGAAGCGAGGGCGGGGTCATGACGCCTGGTCAGCACGGTCACGGCATGTCCCCGGCGGACGAGCGCACCGCCCACGGTCGCCATGGTCGTTTCGTTCCCACCGACGTAAGGGGCGAACCGGTTGGTGACGATCGCTATTCGCAAGTTCGACACGGGGTTGCGTGAGTTGCCAGCCGAAGGCCTCAGCGGTCGGAGCGCGGACAGGTCGTCCAGCAGCGCGGAGTGGACCGAAACGTATTAGGAGCGCTGGCCAATCGCCAATCTTCTACCGCCGGGCGTAGTGGCCGGTCACTACCCCGACGGCTAGGGCGCCGGACACCCCGCACTACCGGACGCGACCAGGTGGCCCCGCGAGGCGCCGGACGGGAGCGCGGCAGCACAGCGGACCAGGCTTCGGGAGCATGCGAGCGCAATGGTTTAGATCGACGCGACTTACATCAACCCTTGAGCACGATACCAAGCCATGGTCTTTCGTGCGCCGGCGGCCAAGTCGACCTTCGGTTGGAATCCCAACTCCTGCTTGGCCTTCGAATTGTCGAAGCCGCGCATGATTCGGAAGAAATTGACTCTGCGACGGTATAGAGGCGGGCTGATTCCCAACGGCTTCAGTGTCCATTCCATCAGTAAGGCGGCGAAGTAGATGGGCATGACAGGAATGTGCAGTCGCGGACCTGGGACGCCTGCGGCCTCGGCGATGATTCGCATTGTGTCGTTCAGTGTCCGCGGGTTATCGCCGGTCAGAAGATAGGAGTTATTGACGGCACTGGCTTGAGTTCCGCACCGGACGATACCATCGACCAGGTCATCGATATAGATCATTGAGAATAGGGGCGTGCCAGGTCCGAGCATCACAAATCTTCTTCTCGCTATCGCGTTGAAGAGCTTGAGGAACCGCAAGTCGCCCGGCCCATAAGCGCCAGTAGTGCGGAATATCGTCGCCGCAAGCGGACCCTGCGACATGTAGCGAGAAACGGTCTGTTCTGCCGCAAGCTTCGACGCCTGATAAAGATCAGCGCGGATCGGGACGAATGGGGAGTCTTCCGTAGTAGGAGTGCGCGGGGACAAGCCGTAGACGCTGGTGCTGCTACAGTGGACAAATCTCGTGACTCCAGATTGCGCCGCAGCTGCGAGAAGGTTCTCGAGCCCATGCACATTCGTATCCCAGACTTCTTTCCGCGAGACTTCTTTTCGGAAGACCGCTGCAAAGTGGTAAACGATGTCGATTCCTGCCGTCGCGGCTTCCAGCGCGGCTCGGTCCCGAAGATCTCCAAGCCTGGTCTCGATTCCTTGTTGACGTAGCGCGATAGCACGCGCAGAGCTCCGCACCAGTGCGCGCACGCTATGCCCCTCTTGGGCAAGCCTCGCGCACAGACTGCCGCCGATGAAGCCCGTGGCTCCCGTGACAAGTACGGTCATTAGGCTTTCTGGCTCTCACTTGGAATATCGATCGCTGAAGCAGGAAACCGCCGCCGGAGGGTGGTCAAGCAGCGCTAGATGCCCAACACGGATGATTCTGCGATCGGAAGTCGCTTCGTTCCCACCGACGTAAGGGGCGAACCGGTTGGTGACCATCGCTATTCGCAAGTTCGACACGGGGTTGCGTGAGTTGCCAGCCGAAGGCCTCATCGGACGGAGCGCGGCCGGGTCGCCCAGGAGCACACCGGAGCCAGCCGTTCCCTCGGCACTAGCCCTTGTGCGCGAAGAGGTACGAGCGAAGGCTCGGACGCGCACCAAGAGAGGAAGTGGCGAAGAACCGAACCTCGACATCGCGGAATCCGAGGTTCGACAGCAGATCGAAAAGCCACCTGGAGTGATAGCTGACGCCATACAGAAACGGCTTCCCCAAGCCAACCTGAATCAGCCGCCGCCTTACCTCGGCATAGAGATGATCGCAGAAGTGGACCACGCGATGAACCTTCTGATAGATGCCGGGGAACTGGTCGGGCCAGGCATACACCGAAAGGTGGATCATCAGCGATGAGCCTTGTCCCAACACGCGCCAGAGCTCATGGAAGTACGCCTCGCTATCCCTCGACCGAGCGAAGTGCTGGAACACATCACATGAGAAAGCAGCTGTCACCGTGGTGTCGGCTAGCGGCAAGCTGCGGCCGTCAGTGCAGCAGTAGGTCACGTTTTCCGCCCCCACGTGCTCTCGAGCGAGAGCGATCATGTCACGCGAGACATCGATCGCGTGCACCCGCTGGAAATAGCTCGCCAGCTGCTTCGTGATGCGTCCTGCGCCGCAGCCAATCTCCACACAGCAGTCACGGTTGACACCGTACGCCTCCCAGTGCCGAACGTATTCGGACCAGGTGAGTGCACCGTAAGCATAGAATTCGTCTGTCGTCCAAGGCCTCTCCCCATGCCGGCCCCGGCCCGGAAGAGAGGAGACTCCAAACAGCGGATCGATGGCGCCCCAGGATCGCCATTCGATGTTGGATCGCGGTTCGCTTCTCATCGTGCGGCTTCAGATTGATGCCGAAGGACCCGCGGTCTCCCTAGTTTGAAGCCTATGGGAGCACCCAAGGCGGGCAGAGCAGGCTGGCCAGCCAGCGTCCGCAAGCGCGCCCCGGGCGGCAGCCCGCGGCGTGAGAGAGAGGAGCGAGACGCAGCCGAATCTACCGTCTCATCCGCGACCGCGGCAAGCCGAGGTTGACGCTCCCGGCCGGCCCCGCAGTAACGGGAAGGCCGAGCGGCTGATCGAGACGCTTCTGCGGGAGTGGGCCTACGCGGTGCTTTACATTCGCGCGCGGTGGCGGATGCAGGTGATCGGCACGAGGCTGCCGATAGGCTCAGGAGAGGCGGATCTGCCAAAAAAATGCCACGGGCGTGGGCGCTCGTGGTCGGGAGGAATCTCAAACGTCCATCATTGGCGCGGTTACAGAGAGCCACTGGTCGGATTTGAACCGACGACCGCTCGATTACGAATCGAGAGCTCTACCCCTGAGCTACAGTGGCGGATCAACAGTGCGGGGGCACACGCCGGTGCGCCCCCGATGCGATGCCCTGGCGCGGATTCGAACCGCGACGCCTTTCGGCACTACCCCCTCAAGATAGCGTGTCTACCAGTTTCACCACCAGGGCGTGCGGCGGAGCAAGATAGCCGCCGGGCGAAAGAGGGTCAACCCGCGCACGCTACCGGAAGAAGCGGATGCTCATGCTGTACGGGCTGTTGCTGATCGCCGCGCCGTTGAGCGATATGTCCACCTTGAACGTGCCGTAGACGAACGGGGTCCACACGGCGCGATACGAGCCGTCACCGTTGTCCTGGACCGACAGATCGATCAGACCCCGGACCGCCACATTCACCAGGTCTCCGCCGCGCCCGAGTGGGTTTCCCTGCGCGTCGGCAACCTGGACTACGATCTCGAGCGGAGTCCCAAACTGTCCATCCGGCACGTCGGCGGTGGTCTTTCCCGGATCCGCCGCACCGGCGGCGACGATGCTCGCAAACGGGGATCCGGGCACCGGTTGCCCGGCCACCCGCACATCTACCTGGTCGGTTCCCGTGCGCACGGGGGTATAGCTCGCCCGGTAGCTGCCGTCGCCCCGGTCGTTCACACCGACGCTCGCCACCGGGTTGGCGCCCGCCACCGAGACGGCGATCTGTCCCGCCGCACCACTCACCAGATTGCCGAACTGGTCCCGCAGCGTGATCTGCACGTCCGTGGCCAGGCCCGCCGTGCCGGCCGGCACGCTCACCGAGGTGCGCGAGACGACCGGCGCGCCGGGTGTGACCGTCACCGTGGCGCTCCCGACCGTGACGCTGGCGGCGGTGGCGGAGACGACGTGCTGGCCCGATTCGGTGGAGCTCAACCGCCCGGTCGTCGTGCCCGAGGCGTCCGTTGGGCCGGGCTGCGTGAGCGTCACGCCGCCGCCCGTGGCCGAGAGCGTCACGGCCTGTCCGCTCAACGGATTCCCTCGGCTGTCGCGCACGATGATCGTGATCGTGCTCGAGGCCGAGCCTTGGGATGCGGCGATCGTCCCGGGAGCAGCGGAGACGGTGCTCTTGTCGGCGCTGGGCGGGCCGGCCACAGCGGTGGCGGTGAAGGTCACCGGATTGCCCGCGACGCCGGCGGCGGAGACCGTGGCCTTGAGCGTGTTGATGCCGGCGCCGCCCCCGAGCGTCCAGCC
>Ga0209798_10001123_pt1 | contig 16337 bp, 10 predicted proteins | sample DOMMetBare3Fresh_FD_187475 | JGI IMG/M metagenome (GOLD analysis project Ga0209798, IMG submission 187475) | Wetland sediment microbial communities from St. Louis River estuary, USA, under dissolved organic matter induced mercury methylation -... | ecosystem: Environmental > Aquatic >...
TTAAACAGATACTTATTGAGGCTCTTTTCGCTGCCTCAAATATCTTAATAACTTAAAAAAAGGTTATAAAAATAAAAGGGCAGCTTAAAAGCTACCCTCTTTCTATAATAATTTGAGAATTACATACCCATATCCATCTTTTTTTGCTTAAGGCTATTTAAAGAAGGATCCATTTCAATGGCTTTATCGCATAGGGCCATACCTTTATCTTTCTGCCCCATTTTCTGGTAGCACATACCTATCATATATAATGATCTTGCATTTTTATTATCAATTTCAAGCACTTTATCCCAATTAGTAATTGCTGACTGATATTGTCCGCCTTTATATTGTGATTCGGCCAATGCATATCTAACAGTAATGCTAAAAGGTCTTTTTTCTAATGATTTTTCGAGAGATTCAGTTGCTTTAGCAAAGTCAGCTATGTTCATATAACAATAGGCCAGGCTTTCATAGTAATCTGCATTCTGAACCCAGCCTCTTTGTGCTGCAAGTTCAAACATGGCAATTGCATTTTTATCATCGGGAATGGCATAATAAACCATAGCCATTTCATATACATACCGGGCATTTTTCTGATCTGTATTTGCAGCTTTCTGATAATATGGGATGGCTTGCTTGTAACGTTCCATTTCTAAATAGCTGCGGCCTATGGTATAATACAATACTGCATTTGAAGTATCGGTTTCTGCAGCATATAATAAACGGTTGATTGCCTGTGGGTAATTTTCAAGATAATAATTACTCATTCCGGCAATATAATGCATTGGTTTTTCCTTATGTAATTTTTCCCATTTTTCAGTAAAGCTTAATGCATCCTTATGGCGTCCTAAATTAAAATACAATGTTGCAAGCTGTTGAAATGTTGCTTCGTTTGTTGGATCAAGATTATACCATCTTGTATACGCATCAACTGCATGTCGGTAGTTTTTTGTTTCAATACCATAAGCGCCCATCTCACTGAGTGCAGCTATGTTTGTTGTATCGTAAGAAACTGCTTTTTCAAAAAGGTTTAATGCAAATTGAATTCTACGCTCCTGCTTTGCAAGAATAGCCCTTTGGAGAACTGCATTTGAACTATCACGGTTTTGTGATATAGCACTAAAGGTGATTGAAATTAATAGTGCTGAAAGGATGAACCAGCTTTTCATAGTTTTTAAGATTTGGATTTATCGAAATGATTACTAACAAATTTACAATTCATACCCAAAATTAAAGCCTAAACCGTGCCATTTTTACTGTTTCTAAGTGTTTACTTTAGTAAAATTGCACCCAAAGGGGGCAGATTAAGGTTTATTTCATACCATTTCTCTTCTTCATTTACTACTCTAACATCAATTTCAGGGTTATACACATCGCCGGTTCCCCAGTATTTCTTGTGGTTGCTGTTAAAAATTTCAGTCCACTTTTGCTTACCATGAACATGAATTTTCCAATCATTTCTTACAACAGGAGTCATATTTAAAACCACCAGAATATCGTCTTTTGCATCTTTTCCTTTCCGTTTAAATACAATCACCGTTTCGCTCCGATGATTTAGATCAATCCATTCAAAGCCATTTTGATTGAACTGATTTTCATAAAGCGCTGGTTCAGACTTCAATAAGTGACAAAGATCCTTTACACAAGTTCTTACACCTTCATGTGGATCGAATTGTAAAAGCTCCCACTGCAACTCAGACTTGTAATTCCATTCACTGGTTGCACCAAACTCGTTACCCATGAATAAAAGCTTCCCCCCGGGATGCGCAAACATGTAGCTGTACATTAAACGAAGGTTTGCAAACTTCTGCCATTCATCACCGGGCATTTTGTAAAGCATGGGGCTTTTGCCATGTACCACTTCATCGTGGCTGAGGGGTAACATAAAATTTTCATCATAATAATACATCATGCTAAACGTAAACTGATCTTGCTGATGTTGACGATATAAAGGATCCTGTTTAAAATATTTCAACGTATCATGCATCCAGCCCATCATCCATTTCATTCCAAAACCCAAACCATCAGCAAAAGTTGGCTTACTTACACCAGGCCAATCTGTAGCTTCTTCAGCAATTGTTTGTGTATCAGGTAAATCACGGAAAATAGTTTCATTTAAATCTTTTATAAATGCAATGGCTTCCAGGTTTCCATCACCGCCAAATTCATTAGGCTCCCATTGCCCGGCAGTTCTGGAATAATTTAATTTCAACATTGATGAAACTGCATCAACCCTCATTCCATCTATATGAAATTCCTTGAGCCAGAACATAGCACTGCTGATGAGAAATGATTTTACTTCTCCACGTTTATAATTAAATATGTAACTGTTCCAATCTGGATGATATCCTTTACGCATATCAGCATATTCATAGGTATGCGTACCATCAAACATAAATAAGCCATGTGCATCATAAGGAAAATGTGAAGGCACCCAATCAAGAATAACACCTATTCCTTCATTATGAAATGCTTCAACCAATTGCATAAACTGTTGTGGTGTACCATACCTTGAAGTGGATGCAAAATAACCTGCACCCTGGTAACCCCAGCTGCCATCAAACGGATGTTCCATTACAGGCATTAATTCAATATGTGTAAAACCCATTTCTTTCACATAAGCAACCAGCTTATCACGAAAGAAATCATAGCTGTGATAAATTTCTTCATTGAAACGATCGGGCCGCATCCAACTTGCCAGGTGTACTTCATATACACTCCATGGTGCTTCCAGTTTGTTATGATCTTTTCTTTTCTCCATCCACTCTTCATCTTTCCATTCATAATCCATTTGCCAGGTTACTGATGCTGTTTTTGGACGCACTTCCCAGTAATTTGCATAAGGATCACCTTTATCTAATTTCATTCCTGCATAACCATGAATATGATATTTATAAGATTCACCTTGAGCTATGTTTGGAATAAAACCTTCCCAGATTCCTGATTTATCCAGGCGTACAAATAACGGATGTGCTTCTTTATTCCAGTTATTAAAATTTCCAATTACTGATATGAAAGATGCATTTGGTGCCCAAACTGCAAAATAATATCCTTTAACTCCCTGCACTTCCATTAAGTGTGAACCAAATAATTCGTAACAACGGTAATTGGTCCCGTTTTGAAAATTGGCAATATCATCACCTTCAAATCTTGAATAATTCCAAACAGGTTTGCTTGTATCAACAAAATGAAAATCTTCGTATTTTTTTGCTGCAGTCACTTCTTCTTTTGGGATTTGCTGGTTATTTGTTTTAGATTTCTTACCTGTAGTTTCAGCAACTGTTGTTGATGTCCCTGTTTTTTTTGCTTTGGCCATAAAATAAAATTAAAGGTTGAGCTTTTGTATGGAAATATAACACATTCACTCTTGTATTACAAATTGTAAATGGAAAAGGATGATAAAAAAAGCCTGCAAAATTCATTTGCAGGCTTTCTTAAAATTGAGAAAAATTATTTCAGCTCTAAAATCAGATTACTCATAGGCATCAATGTCATTGTAGATTCTAATTGAAATTGCTGGCCGGCTGCAATATCAAATGCAGAATTAAAGCCTTTTGTTCTTTCATTAAACCTGGAAAGATCAATAGTCATTGGTTTATCATTTGTATTCATAATACACATGATAGTTTGTTTAGCATCATAACGGAAATAAACATACACCCCGTCTATTGGATAATATTGCATCATCTTTCCGGTTTTAATAGCGGATGATGATTTACGAAAGTTTGCAAACTTCTTTATGTAATTGAATAAGGAATTCTCCTTTGTAGTTCGTCCTTCTGCAGTAAATTTATTTGCAGCATCACCTTCCCATCCTCCGGGAAAATCCTGGCGAACATATCCATCGTTAGGAGATGTAAAACCTGTCATTAAAATTTCGTTTCCATAATACATTTGAGGAATGCCACGGCATGTGAGCAACCATGAAAAAGCCATTTTGTATTTGGATGTATCTTCTGCAACCGTTGAATAAAAGCGGTTGATATCATGATTGTCTAAAAAAATCACCTGGCGCATGGGATCTTTATATACTACATCCTGTGCTAATGTGGAATAAAGTTTATTTACACCTTCTGTCCAACCGAATTTTTCATTAACTGCAGGAGTAATACCATAGAATAATGTTTGAAAATCGGTTGTAGCCTGCATGTTGCTTTTGTATTTGATGTTAAATACATTTTCGCAGAAATAAGCCTGGTTAATTACTCCATGCACCCATGTTTCACCAAAAATACTGATGCTCGGAAATTCGTCATACAACGCCTTATTGCAACGATTCATGAACTGCAGGTCATTATATGCATAAGTATCAATACGCCATCCATCAACTCCAAATTCTTCTACACTCCATAAAGCGTTTTGAATTAAAAAGTTTGCGACAAAGGGATTATTTTGATCCCAATCGGGCATGCTTGTAACAAACCAACCATCCGTCATAATTTTTTTATCAGCTGCAGAAGCATATGGATCAAATAGAATCTGATCCTTATAATTTGTTTGAGTGAACTTAGGCCAGCGATGAAACCATGTACTATCCGGTTGATCTCTGAATAAATGATGATCTAAACCTACATGATTATATACAGCATCCTGAATGATTTTCATACCCTTTGCATGAATTTCATTCACCAGATTCTTATACGCATCATTACCACCTAAACGGGGATCTACCCTATAATGATTGGTAAATGCATAACCATGTTCTGTACGGTTTGGCATATCATTTTCAAACACCGGATTTAACCATATTGCAGTTACACCAAGATCTTTGAGATAATCCAAATGATTTTGAATTCCCTTTAAATCACCTCCATGCCTGTTAAAAACAGTATCTCTCCGTAGTGTTTGATCTTTCATGCCCGGTATACGATCGTTAGAAGGATCGCCATTACTGAAACGATCAGGCATAATGAGATAAACCAGATCAGATGATGTTACACCTTGTGCATATTGCAATCCTCTGCCCGGATGCCGATAGGATAAAGAGAATTCAAAATTTACCGGTTCATTGCCTTTTTTTGATTTGATTCCTAGTGTACCGGGTTTTGCAGTTTGCCCGATAGTTATATCAAGAATAACATAATTTTTATTCTGAAACCTGTTTACCTTATTTAATGTAACACCCGGGTAATTAACTGCAAATGCAGTATGTGTGCCAACATCAGTTGCATGAATCATTACCTGTATTTTATTATACTTCATTCCAATCCACCAGTTGGAAGGATAAATACTGTATGTAACCTGTGCAAATGAAAAAGTTACTGCAATCAACAATAACTGTAAAGAGAGAACTATTTTTTTTATCATAATTATAATTTTGCCAAATTTATAATGGCATGATTCGAATATTTAGAACATGCTATTCCTATGAATTATTTTTTAACCTGAGATTTAAAAATGCTGCAACAATCATTGAACAACCTCCTAATACAATGGTATAAATGGCATTTCCATCAAAAAGATATTTTGTAAATATTCCCAATAATGTTGCTGCAAGAATTTGGGGAATTACAATAAAGAAATTAAAGATACCCATGTACACACCCATCTTATGTTGTGGTAATGATTGTGTTAACATGGCATAAGGCATTGCAAGTATACTTGACCATGCAAAACCAACACCTGCCATACTTATAATTAATAGATACTCATTCTTAAACAAATAAAATGAGATTAATCCCAAGCCCCCTGCAACTAATGCAATTAAATGTGTAACCGGCCGGGAGAAGTTTTTTGCTAATACAGGCAACAGAAATGCAAACAAAGCAGCAAAGCCATTGTAACAAGCAAATAAAACACCTACCCAATTTCCAATTTTATTATACTCAGCCGATGTAGCATCGGTGGTGTTGTAAATATGTTGCGCCAGTGCAGGTGTTGTATAAATCCACATAGCAAATAAAGCAAACCATGAAAAGAACTGAACAACTGCAAGCTTTTTCATTGTTGTTGGAAGAAAATTAAGATCGTCCATTATTTCAACCAAACCATTATCACTTTTATTTTTATGAAAAAAACCAGCCAGTAATTGGAATATTCCAAAAGTGGCAATACCTCCTGTTAATACATATAGTTCTTTTTCTAACTGATGTGCTGCATTCAAATTATAAATGTATAGAGCTGCTGTAAGACCAGCACCAATCATAAACCAGATTAAACCTTTTGATGTAAATACTGAAGCAGCCGTTTTAATAACAACATGTTCATGATCCCCCTCTTCACTTATGCCAAAACTTTTCATTTCAGCAGGCGAATATTCTTTTGTTGTAAAAACGGTATAAGCAATTGCTGCAAGAAATACAACAGCCCCTGCAATAAAAGAAATCTTTACTGAATCTGGTATAACGCCGGGATCTGCAGTATTTGCCACACCAAACATTGTTAAAAAATAAGGCAATACAGATGAAATAACAGCTCCTATTCCAATAAAGAAACTCTGCATGGCAAAACCGGTTGTTCGTTGTTCATCGGGCAGCATATCACCTACAAATGCACGGAAAGGTTCCATTGAAATATTAATAGATGCATCAAGTAACCACAACATAATAGCTGCCATCCAAAGTGCCGATACATTTGGAAAAACAAATAAAGCTATTGAAGCTAATATTGCACCGATCATAAAATACGGTCTTCTTCTTCCCCATCTGCCCAACCAGGTACGGTCGCTCATGTGACCAATGATCGGTTGAATTATAAGACCGGTGAGTGGAGCTGCAATCCAGAGAATAGGAATAGCTTCAATCTTTGCACCCAATGTTTGAAAGATCCTGCTCACATTTGCATTTTGCAATCCAAATGCAAATTGAATTCCAAGGAATCCTACACTCATGTTTATTATTTGTATTAAACTGAGTTTTGGTTTGCCAACTGGTAATAAATCTTTCATAACAATCGTTTTGTTAATCCCGATAGGGATGGATTAATTTTTAAATCGGTTTAAGAATTTTTGCTGTAATCAATACTTATTAGATTACAAATCCATCAGGTATGATTGCTCCCTTTTTTACAACAACAATTCCATCTTTTACAGTATATAAAGAATGATCTGTATTTGCTAAATGAGAACCTCCGTTAATTCGTACATCATTTCCAATACGGCAGTTCTTATCAATAATGGTATTTTTAATATAACAACGCTCTCCTATTCCAATTTTAGGAATCCCCCTTTCTGCTGCATGATTCATCTCTTCAAGCGTTTCATAATAATCACCTCCCATAATATAACAACTTACAATGGTGGTTCCATGCCCTATTCTTGTTCTTATACCAATTACACTGTTTTCAATGCGGCTTGCAAGTATGATAGAACCTTCGGCTATAATCGTTTTTTCTAAAGTAGTACCACTGATTTTTGCTGGTGGTAACATACGTGCTCTTGTATAAACAGGCTTGGTATTATCAAACAAATTAAAATCAGGTATTTCCTGTGTTAATGCAAGATTGGCTTCAAAGAATGAATAAATATTTCCAATGTCTGTCCAGTAACCATCATATTGATAACTGATGACTTTGTATTTTTCAATAGAGGCAGGCATAATTTCTTTTCCAAAATCAGTAGCATCTTTATATTCATCTTCTAAAAGATCTGTCAATAATTTTTTATTGAAAATATAAATACCCATTGATGCCAGGTAATTACGGCCCATGCCTTTCATTACGTCTCCGGTATCGCTTACCCAATCTTCTAATATTTCTTTTTTTGGCTTTTCTATAAAAGAAGTAATTAAACTTTTTTCATCTGCTTTTAAAATTCCAAATTCAGGCGCTTCCCTATCTCCTACAGGAATAGTTGCAATGCTGATATCAGCTTTCTGATCAATGTGATCCTGTATCATTTGTTGAAAGTCCATCTGGTATAACTGATCACCCGACAGAATGAGAATATATTCTGCATCATGCTGTTTTACATGGCGCAAACACTGGCGTACAGCATCGGCTGTTCCCTGGTACCAGCCGGGGTTATCAGGAGTTTGTTCAGCAGCAAGAATATCAACAAACGCACTGCTGAACATACTGAAATGATAGGTATTCTTGATGTGTTTGTTAAGAGATGCAGAATTAAATTGTGTTAAAACAAACATTCTGTTGATACCTGAGTTAATACAATTTGAAATAGGGATATCAACTAAACGATATTTTCCTGCAATTGGAACGGCTGGTTTACTGCGGCTGGCTGTTAGTGGATACAACCTTGTACCTGCTCCGCCTCCAAGAATAATTGCTAAAGTGCTTTTTGTTGCTGATGTTGCCATAAAAATAGATTTTGAATACTACTGATATTAAAAATACTTACTTTAAACTTTTATATAAATCGATATAACGTTTAACACTGTTTTCCCAACTGAGATCGATCTTCATCATTTGTTTTCTGGCTGATTGAAAAAGTTTTTTATTAGTATACATTTCACATGCACGCCAAATTCCATGACAGATATCTCCAACTGATGCATCATTAAATAAAATACCATAGCCTTCTTTTTCACCTATATCTTTTACCGTATCTCTAAGGCCTCCTGTATTTCTTACTAAAGGTACGGTGCCATAACGCATGGAGTACATTTGATTTAATCCGCAGGGTTCTACCCGGCTTGGCATTAATAAAAAATCGGCCCCGGCATACATCAAGTGGCTGAGCGCTTCATTATATCCTATATAACAGCTGTAATCACCTTGTGATAAAGAATTCATACCATTCAATTGGGCTTCAACTTCGGGTTCGCCACTACCCAGAATAAGAAAATTCATTCTTCTGCCAATATTATAAAATGAATCTCCAATTACTGCTGGTAATAAGTCGGCTGCTTTTTCACCTACCAATCTACCTATAAAAACAAAAAGCGGTTTGTTGAGATCTAAACCAAACGTTTCACACAATAATGCTTTATTTTTTGCTTTGCCTTCTTCAATTGTATCTATACCATAATCATCCTTTATATATTTATCTGTTACCGGGTTCCAGACTTCATAATCTATCCCGTTTAAAATACCAACGCATTTTCCTCTTTCATATTCAAACAAAGCTTCCAGTCCATTACTTATTGATCGTAACTCATCAAGATAACTATTACTTACTGTTGTAACTTTTGAGGCACATTTAATTGCACTTGCCAGTGGGTTTATTTTGTTATTCCATTCCAGCATGCCTCTTTTCCATTCATCGTATGGTGGCAGAAAAGTGCTTTTATCCCAACCCATCCATCCCTGGTATTGAGCATTATGAATGGTAACTACTGTTGGAATGTTTGCAAGCTGCTTGTAGCGGTAACAATATTGCATCATAAAGGGTATAAGCCCTGCATGATAGTCGTGTACATGCACCACATCTGGCTGATGCATCCATGCAGCAAGCCAATCTACGACTGCAATCTGAAAAGCAGTAAAACGCTGGGCATCGTCATCATAACCATAAATTTTCTCCCTGTCGAGTAAGCCATAAATATCAACCAGGTATAAATCAAATCCCAGCACATTGTTTTTTTCTTTGATGATAGTATAATCAAAAAAATAGTCGCCCAGGTTTGAACTTCCTTTATGAACCACCTCCCATTCGTTATTACTTAAGAATTTGGTACGGTACATGGGCATTACCACTTTTGTTTGATGGCCGGCTTCCTGTAAATATTTAGGAAGAGCTCCCACTACATCGCCTAAACCGCCTGCTTTTGCAACCGGATAACATTCTGCACTTACATGTATTATTTCCATTAAATCGAGATTGAATATAATAATGCTTCAATATAGTAAGAGTTTGCTTTCATTCCATCTTTCAACAAATAATTTTTAATCAGCTTATTTCTTTTTACTTTCAGGAATTACAAACCTTTTTACTAACAATTGTTATGAGCCAAACAAATCAATCAAATCTCCAACCTACTAATTACGGTGCTTTAGGTACATTAATTACTGTTTTTTTCTTTTGGGGCTTTATTGCTGCCGGAAACAGTGTATTTATTCCTTTTTGCAAACACTATTTCCATTTAGACCAATTTCAAAGCCAGCTGATTGATTTTGCCTTTTATACAGCTTATTATGTTGGCGCTTTAATTCTTTTTATTTACGGTGCCTTAGCCGGTAAAGACCCTGTTGGAAAATGGGGCTATAAAAAAAGCATTATTTACGGATTGCTTTTTTCTGCCATAGGTGCTGCGGCTATGATTATAGCAGTTAATGCTAATGTATTTACAGGTATGCTAGTTGGATTGTTTATTGTTGCGTTAGGTTTTTCATTGCAACAAACTTCGGCTCAGCCATTTGCTATTACTCTTGGCGACCCATCAACAGGAACAAGCCGTGTAAACCTTGGTGGTGGTGTAAATTCTTTTGGAACAACAATTGGCCCGATAGTAGTTGCATTTGCATTATTTGGTACAACTGCTGCTATTACAGATGAAAAAATTCAATCTCTTCCATTAAGCAAAGTCATTGTTCTTTATACAGCTGTTGGTTCCTTATTTATTGCTGCTGCAGCTTTATTCTTTTTCTCCAAAAAAGTACCTGCCGGAATTAATGATGAAAAAATTGAGAGAGAAAATAAATCATTGATAACGCTATTAATTATTACAGTATTGCTGGCTGCTTTCTTTACACCTGTGTTTAAAAGTTATAAAAGTGAAGAAGCGATTAAAATTGTACAGTTAAACGATGAAGTAACGGCATTAAATAAACAATTAACCACCACTACAACAGATACACAAACTATTTCAACAGCCATTCAACAAAAAACAGATGAGATTACTGCATTACGTCATCCGCTTGAAAAATACAGAATGAAATGGTTGTTTGCTGCACTGGGTGTTGTAATTCTTGGATTGTTATTTGCCAATATGAGTGCACAGAAAAAATCAGAAGGTTGGGGTGCCATGCAGTATCCGCAATTGGTTTTAGGCATGCTGGGAATTTTTATCTATGTAGGTGTTGAAGTTGCCATTGGAAGTAATTTAGGTGAACTGTTAAAACAAAAAGAATTTGGTGGATATCAATCTTCACAAATTGCTCCGTTTGTTTCAATGTATTGGGGAAGCTTGATGATTGGACGATGGGCAGGCGCTATCAGTGCTTTTAATTTTTCAAAAAGCACAAAAAATATTTTATTGGTTGTAGTTCCCCTTGTTGCGTTTGGAGTTATTATCGGAGCAAATTCTTTAGCTCAATATGATATGAGTGCACTTTATTTTTATATTGTTTGTATAGCTATTCAAATTGCTGCATTTTTTGTTAGCCAGGAAAAACCTGCCAGAACACTTTTAATATTCAGTATACTTGGTATTATAGCCATGCTCATAGGATTAATGAGTACTGGTACAATTGCTATTTATGCATTCCTGAGTGGAGGCCTTTGTTGTTCAATTATGTGGCCATGTATTTTCTCCTTATCCATAGCCGGTTTAGGTAAGTATACTACACAAGGTTCTGCCTTTTTAATTATGATGATTTTAGGAGGTGGTATTATACCTCCAATTCAGGGAAAACTGGCCGATTTAATTGGCATTCATCAATCTTATTGGGTAGCTGTGGCTTGCTTTGCATATTTGGCACTCTTTGCTTTTTTAGTAAAAGGAATATTAAAACGCCAGGGAATAGATTATGATGCACAGGTAAGTGCAGCTCATTAATAACAACGTACATGTTTTAAAATATTTAACCCGTTTTCAAATGTCAAAACAATTAGCCGTAGGAATTGATGTTGGTGGTACCAATACAAAATTTGGAATAGTTGACAAACATGGTCATATTCTGGAGCAGGGAAGAATGCGTACTGATGATCATGAAAATGCGGAAGATTTTATTGAAGAACTCTATGGGCATTTAAATTTAATGATGGCCAATCATGGAGGAAATGAAAAATTTGTTGGCATCGGTATAGGTGCACCAAACGGCAATTATTACAGCGGTACCATTGAATATGCTCCCAATCTGAAATGGAAAGGAATAATTCCAATTGCAGAACTAATGGAAAAAAAGTTTCATCTTCCAACGAAACTTACCAATGATGCTAATGCTGCTGCTGTTGGGGAAATGACTTATGGTGCAGCTAAAGGAATGAAACATTTTATCACCATTACACTTGGTACTGGTGTTGGAAGCGGCATTGTCATTGATGGAAAAATTGTTTTGGGCCATGATGGCTTTGCAGGTGAATTGGGGCATACCATCATTCGCCCGGGTGGAAGATTGCATAAAGGAACAGGTATCCGGGGTTCACTTGAATCGTATGCATCTGCAACAGGTGTAAGAGAAACAGCAATTGAAATGCTTACAGACGATCCTACCACACCGAGTTTATTAAGAAATTATTCTATTGATGATCTTACAAGTGAATCAGTATTTAAGTGTGCTGAACAGGGTGATGCTATTGCCAACCAGATTTTTGAATTTACCGGACAAATACTTGGTGAAGCATTGGCCAACTTTGTGATGTTTTCATCACCGGAAGCCATTGTATTGTTTGGTGGCTTAACAAAAGCCGGAGATTTAATTCTGAAGCCAACTGTACAAGCTATGGAAACAAACCTGATTCAGATTTTTAAAAACAAAGTAAAAGTAATTTTTAGTGAATTAAAGGAAGCTGATGCTGCAATACTTGGTGCAAGTGCATTGGCATGGGAATAATTTATTCAACAACTCAAAGTGAAAAGTCAGGCAAATGCCTGACTTTTTCCATTCATCAAGTTATCTTTTCTTCACAAGCAGGATTAATTATATTCACATCCTAATATTTTTCTTATGCGTTACATTTTTGTTTTCATTTTATTCTTTGTTATTAGTTCCTGTAAAAATTCAACAACAACTAAACAAGATGCATTAGCTATGAACATGGATACAACTGTAAATCCTGCAGTTGATTTCTTTTTATATGCCAATGGTGGCTGGATAAAGAAGAATCCCATCCCGGCTGAAGAAAGCAGTTGGGGCATTGGGAATTTAGTGGTTGAAGAAAATCTCAACCGATTAAAGATTATCAATGAAAATGCGGCTAAAGAAAATGCTGCCGCCGGAACAACCAGTCAAAAAATTGCAGATTTCTGGACTACCGCTATGGATTCATCAGCTATTGAAAAAAACGGATTGCAACCATTACAACCATGGTTTGAAAAAATAAACAGCATAACCGATCTTAAAAGTCTCAGTAATATTATTGCACAGTTAGATAAAATTGGCACTTCTACTATTATTGGATCGTATGTATCACAGGATTCAAAAAACAGTGATGCAATGGCTTTACAGTTCTGGCAGGTTGGTTTAGGCTTACCTGAAAGGGAATATTATTTTAAAACTGACTCTACAACTGTAAACATCCGTAATGCATATGTAAAGTTTATTTCCAAAATGTTAAGCATGAGTGGTGTTGATAGTTCGTTAGCTGATAAATCAGCAAAGGACATTATGCAGATTGAAACAAAAATTGCAAAAGTGCATCGTAAAATTGAAGACTTAAGAGATCCTTATGCTAATTATAATAAAATGAGTACAGGCAATTTTTTTAAACTGGCTCCTTCTTTGGATTTAGCTGATTATTTTAAGGTAATGGGTGTTCCTGCTGTTGATTCAGTTATTGTTGGCCAGCCGGAATATTATAAAGAACTGGAAAATATTATAAAAGCAACAGCACTTGATACGTGGAAACAGTTGCTGCGTTTCCGGCTTATAAACAGTTTAAATATTGCATTGCCCAATGCATATGGGCTGGAAGCATTTAATTTCCGCAAACTACTTACAGGTGCCAAAGAAAGAAAACCAAGATGGAAACGGGTTTTACAAAGCGAAGAAAATCTCATGGGTGAATTACTCGGCCAACTCTATGTAAAAGAATACTTCAATGAAAAAGCAAAACAACGCTATACAGATCTGGTTGAAGCCATCCGTACTTCACTAAAAGAACGTATTGAAAAACTTTCTTGGATGAATGATAGTACAAAGCAAAAAGCATTTGTAAAACTTTCAACCATGAAGAAGAAAGTGGGATACCCTGATAAATGGAAAGATTTTTCTGCTATGACTATTGGTAAAGAAAGTTTTGTAACCAACCTCATCAATGCAAATACCTGGTGGAACAATTACAACATTAATAAGCTGGGCAAACCAGTTAACAGAGATGAATGGGAAATGAGTCCGCAAACTTATAATGCTTATTATAATCCCAGCAATAATGAAATTGTATTACCAGCAGGCATCTTTACTGTTCCCGGATTTAAAGATGAAAAACTGGATGATGCTTTGGTTTATGGTTATGCCGGTGCAACTACTATTGGCCATGAAATTACACATGGTTTTGATGACCAGGGCAGACAGTTTGATGAAAAAGGTAATTTAAAAAACTGGTGGACGAAAGATGATGAAGTTAAGTTCAACAGTCGTGCAGATGTGATGATAAAGCAATACAGTAATTATAAACCATTTGAAGGTTATAATATCAACGGCAAAGCAACATTAGGTGAAAACATAGCTGACCTTGGTGGTGGTTTATTGGGTTGGGATGCATTTATAAAAACAGAACAATATAAAAAGAATGAGAAAATTGCAGGCCTCACTCCGGCACAAAGATATTATTTAGGTTTTGCTTTAGGATGGCTTGGGCATACAAGAGATGAATCATTAAAAAATCAATTGCTTACTGATGTACACTCACCGGCAAAGTGGAGAGTAAACGGGCCATTTGTAAGTATGGAAAGTTTTTATACAACCTTTAATATTAAACAGGGCGACCCCATGTTTGTTGCAGATAGTGCAAGGGTGAAAATCTGGTAGAGTGAATATCAACACAGAGTAATAGAGTTTGGAAGAAGCACAGAGAATTGCTAATTTTTTCTTTGCGGATATTTAAAAACTCTGTTACTCTGTTTTTTTTATTAAAACGGTTCCAGTAATTCAATGCCTAAACCCGGTTTATTACTCACTCCTACTTTTCCGTAATCATAAGTTAATCCTGTTGCTATGTCTTCTGCAAGTAACAAGGGCCCATCCATATCAATATAATCAACAGTTGGGGCAAGATGGGCAATGGCAGCAGAACCAATAGTACTTTCATTCATACAACCAATCATTATTTTCATATTCAGCTCTCTTGCTTTACTGATCATACGTATGGCAGGTGTAATACCACTGCATTTGGTAAGCTTAATGTTGATGCCATGAAAATGATTTACACATTTCTCCACATCATTTTCAAATACACAGGATTCATCTGCTATTAAAGGCAAGGCTGATTCTTTATACAATTGTTTCATTCCTTCCCAATTGTCCTTGTCTAATGGTTGTTCAATAAATTCAACACCCAGTTCTTTTAATAAAGGAATTTTTTTCAAGGCTTCTTCTAACGACCAACCGGCATTTGCATCTACACGAAAAATGGCATTGGTATGTTTACGTAGTTCGGCAACTAATTCAACATCGCCGGGCACACCTACTTTAATTTTATAAATGGGCCACGGTTTTTCCTGCATTTTCTCAAGCATTTTTTCTATGGTATCAATCCCTATAGTATAATCACAAACAGGTGCTTTGCTGATATCTGTATTCCAGAGTTGATACAAAGGTTTATTACGGAGTTTACCGTACATATCCCAGGTGGCAATATCCAACGCACAAACCAAAAAAGGATTTTGAGGAAACAGATGATGCAGGTAATGCCAGTAACGCTCTGGATCAGTAAACGAAAATTTTTCTATGAATATTTTCTTTCGTTCAATGTCTTCAATCATTTTTTCAACGGGAATATTATAATACGCAATGGATGGAGCTTCTCCATACCCTTTTACTCCTCTGTGCTCCAATTCAACAATTAATGCCGGTTGATGTGTTTTGGTTCCTTTTGAAATTGTAAACGGATAACGAAAAGGAAGTTCAATTTTTTTATATTGTATGATTAAAGGCATAATTGTTTTGAAAGTCTTTGTTGGTCAAGTTGAAAAAAGAATATCTTTTTAAGGCACGAAACAACTTTTATTATTTACATTTTAAATTTAATGAAACCCTTCCTTCGTTGAGGTGATGTACTAATTTATCCTTCTTTCAAAATTGTTGTCCGTCATGTCGAGGTACGAGACATCTCTTTATACTTATACTTTTAATTTAATGAAACCTCTCCTTCGTCGATTTTACTTTTTTATAATATACTATGATCTTCCACTTGCATCTACATATCCTTTTAATTCACTATTAAATTCCGTTTCTTTAACAAGATCTTCTAACGAAATATGCATTCTGTAGCGCCAGTAATGTTTAGGATTAGCAGGAATATTAATGCGTTCATCATTCGGGTTTTCTCTTCTCAAACTTCCGCTTATGCCAAGCAATTCCTGCATTTGAAAAATACTCCACATGGCGGGTGAATATAAATGTTGATTGATAATACTTTT
>Ga0209798_10001127_pt1 | contig 16306 bp, 13 predicted proteins | sample DOMMetBare3Fresh_FD_187475 | JGI IMG/M metagenome (GOLD analysis project Ga0209798, IMG submission 187475) | Wetland sediment microbial communities from St. Louis River estuary, USA, under dissolved organic matter induced mercury methylation -... | ecosystem: Environmental > Aquatic >...
GGGTCACAACGGGAAAGTCTCGCAACGAGCAAATGATTTTCGGGCACGGCCGAACTTGGCTTCAAAGGATCTGTCTACTCCTGCTGCAATCCGAACTCCTGCACGGTCTGCTGCACCTCGGCCAAGGTCTGGTCGATCACCTGCCGCAACTCCGTGGGCGTGGACGACGTCGGGATCGATCCGCCGCGCTCGGTCGCGGCTTGATACTCGGGCGCGGCCACGATGGTCGCGATGTGGCGGTTGAGCAGGTCGATGACCGGCTGCGGCGTGCCGGCGCCGGCGCAGATGCCGAGCCAGCCGAAGCGCACGAAATCGACGCCCTGCTCCCGTAGCGTCGCGATCTGCGGCGCGCTCTTGAGCCGCTCGGTCGAGGAGACGCCGAGGATCTTGGCCTGACTGCTCTCGGCCAGCGGCAGCAGCTGGATCATCGGCGCGACGTAGAATTGCACGCGGCCTGGGATCATGTCCTGCACGATCTGCGTGCCGGCACGGTAGGGCACGCGGTTCATGCTGATGCCGGCGAGGCGCTCAAGCTGACGGGCGAAGATTTCCTGCGCCGAGCCAGGGCCGAGCGTGCCGTAGCTGATCTCGCCGGGATGCGCCTTGGCATAGCTCACGAAGCTCGCGATATCCGTCGCCGGCACCGCGTTCGCAAGCCCGATCCCGTAGAAATACTTGGAAATGAGCGAGATCGGCGCGAGATCAGCAAGCTTGTATTGCGGATTCTTGTAGACCGCGATGTTGATCGATTCGAAATGCGTGCACAGAAGCAGCGTGTAGCCGTCGCGCGGCTGCGCCAGCGCCTCGCGGGTCGCCAGCATGCCGGCGGCCGCTGGCTTGTTCTCCACCACCACCCGCTGCCCGATGAGCTCCCCGAGCTTGTCAGCGATGTGGCGCGCCGGAATGTCGGTCGGGCCGCCGGCCGCAAAGCCGACGATCAGCCGTACCGGTCTGTTTGGGTAGCCGGCCTGACTGTGCGCGGCATGGGGCGCGCAGCACGCGAGCGCGACCAGCATGGAGAAGACGCGCGCATATGCCATCGTGACCTCCGAGCTTGCTGACTTCGAGCCGCCTGACCGCTTCAAATCAACGAACACCGCTCATGTCCAGAGCACCTTGCTGGCCAGCCGCGCGCCCGCGACCAGGCTTCCGAACTTCGCCCAGACGATCTCGGGCTCGACCTCCGGCGGCACGTTCGGCGCGAGCGTCGAGGCAAAGCCGCAGTCGCTGCCCGCAATGACGCGCTCGCGCCCGACGATGCCGGCAAGCCGCACGATCCGCTCGGCGACGAGCTCGGGATGCTCGACGATGACCGACGCGTGGGTGATGCAGCCCGGCATCAGCACCTTGTCGTCAGGCAGCTTCACGTGCTCCCACACGCGCCATTCGTGCTCATGGCGCGGATTGGCCATCTCGAACGAATAGTAGCAGGCCCGGATGGTGACGATCAGGTCGGCGAGATGCTTCATCTCCATGTCGCTCGTGCGCGGGCCCATGTTGATGCCGTAGCAGGTGTGGTGGCGCACGCGCTCGGGCGGGATGTTGCGCAGCGCATGGTTGAGCACCTCGATGCGGCGCCGCGCCCATTGCCGCGCGTCCTCAACCGACTCGGCGGGGCTCAGCATGTAATGCATGGCGAGCCGCGGATCGTCGATCTGCACCATGAAGCCCGCCGCCACGATCCCCTCGTACTCCTCGCGCATGGCCTCGGCGACCGCCAGCACATGCTCGTCGTCATTCTTGTAGTAGCGGTTCTCCATCGTGCCGGCGCAGCTCGACGGTGACACCGATGGCACGAACACGCCGACCGGCACGTCCCCGCCAAGCGCGGCCTTGAGGTTCGAAAGATCCTGCGCAAGCTGCTTGTGCCCGGTGTATGTGATCGGGCCGGTGCAGGCGAACCTCGCCTGGGCGGAGCCCGAGTGCGCGCCGCCTTTGTAGAAGGTCGGGAAGGCCATGTTCTCGCGCGTTTGCCGCTCGCCGGCCTTCGGCGTGATCTGTTCGAGCCCCGACAGCCGGTCGGCGATGTAGTGCTGGAAGCTCGTCTTCGACTGCTCGCCGTCGCTGACGATGTCGAGCCCGAGCGCGCGCTGCTGGCGCACGGTCTCCTTGACCGCTTCGGTCGTTTCGCGCTCGAGCGCGACGGCATCGAACGGCTTTCCGCTCATGCGCGCGAACAGCAAGGCCGACAAGGACGCCGGCCGCGGCAGGCTGCCCGCATGAGTGGTGAGGACGCGTCGCTCGCGCGCGGCAAGATTGACCATGACTGCATTTCCATCGGTCCGGAGATCGGGTCACGCCGCAGATCTGTGGCGCCTCGTGTGTTCCGGCCGAATTTGAGCGTGATGTCAAGTCGAGCGCGCGTTGGCCAACGCCCCAAGCGCTGCCTGACATGGGTTGCCTGACATGGGATCCCGGCGGTCCGGAAGGGCCCTGCCCCGCCGGGCGATGCGCCTGCCCCTAGGTGCGCAATCACACCGGGCTGCGGACGAGACGAACTAAGCTCTTGATTGAAAAGGCCGTGCGGACCGCTTAACCGCGCGTTAAGCTTACAGTTTTACCGTGGCTGGCTGCTGAATCCAGCCTGCCGATTTGTCTCATGGTCCACATCGATTTTAACAAGCTGAGGTTCCTCATCATCGACGACAACCCGCACATGCGCCGGATTCTGCGGACGCTCTTGCACGGGTTCGGCGCCCGCGATGTGATCGAGGCCGAAGACGGCGCCGGCGGGCTCGAAGCGTTTGGCCAGGGCACCCCCGACATCGTGTTCATCGACTGGGCCATGCCGATCTTCGACGGACTGGAGCTGATCCAGATGATCCGGCAGCCCGGCGGCAATTCGAATCCGTTCGTGCCGATCATCATGCTGACCGGCCACACCGAGCGCACGCGCGTGACGGCCGCGCGCGATGCCGGCATCACCGAATTCCTGGCCAAGCCGATCTCCGCCAAGGGGCTCTATCAACGCGTTTTCAGCATCGTCGCCCATCCCCGGCCGTTCATCAAAACGGCGACTTATTTCGGCCCCGACCGACGCCGAACCGTGAGCTCGACCTATTCGGGCCCGGAGCGCCGCAAGGGCGGCGACACCGACATGATCGGGCAGACGGCGTTGATCGAGAAGGCGAAAACCGTGGCCTAAGATGCCACCGGAGCACCCATGGCGCAGGACAGGAACGAGAGACCGACTGTCGCGAGCTACGCCGACCACGAGGTCATCGTGCCTCCGAACCGGCTGAAGAAGGCGGTGGCCATCGCCAAGCCCGTGGGCTTTGATCCGGTCGCCCGCGCCGAGGAAGCCCTTGGCAGTCTCGCAACCGAATTCGCGGATTGGATGAACCGGGAATGCGAGCAGCTTGACGGCGCGCGCCAGCAGGTGAAGCAGGCCGGCTTTGCGGCGGAAGCCCGCGACACCCTGTTCCGCGCCGCCCATGACATCAAGGGCGACGCGGCAACCTTCGGCTTCCCTCTGGTCGCGCCGTCGGCCGACAGCCTCTGCCGGCTCATCGAGCACACGCCCGACATGACGCGGATTCCCTTGGAGCTGGTCGACCAGCATGTCGACGCCATCCGCGCCATCGTCCGCGAGAGCGCGAGGCCCGACATCGCAGACGTCGCGCGGGCGCTGACCCGGCGGCTGCGCGACGTGACCGACGAATTCCTGCGGCATGAGAACCGCGACCGGCCGGAGGTGCTGAAGATCGTAATGGCTCCTTCGTTAGTGCCGCCGATTTGAAGTAGACGCGCCGTCGCCTCCATCGGGAGGCTAGCCGGACGTGAAGCCAATTGATGTTCTCTCAGGCAAGGTGGGCGTGCAATGAGCGAGACCTTCGTCGACGAGTGGCCAATGACCGCCGACAGCGCCGAGCGCACGGCGCTCTGCTTCGTGGTCGATCCGGACTTCGGATTTCTGCAGAATTTCTGCAAGCAGCTGCGCAGCGCCGGCGTCGACGCCGTGGAGTTGCTCAACAGCTCGCGGCTCGCCGAGAACGTCGATGATCACAATCCGGAGCTCGTCTTCATCGACGTCAATCCGACCAACCCCTATGACTGCGCGCGTGCCCTCATGTCGCTGAAGGAGCGCCGCTTCAGCGGCCGCGTGCAGCTCATCGGACGCTGCGAGACCGCATTCCTGGAAAGCTTCCGCAAGCTCGGCAGCGACTCCATGCTCCAGATGCTGCCCGCGCTGCAGAAGCCGATCAACTTCTCCCACGTTCGCAAGACCATTCTTGAGCAAAAGCTCAACAGCCGCCCGGTCCCCGCTCCCGGCCTGACGCTCAAGAGCGCGCTCGCGTCCGACTTCATCACCTTCTGGTACCAGCCCAAGGTCGATCTCTCCAAGCGGCGCGTCATCGGAGCCGAGGCGTTCGCGCGCATCGCGCATCCGCAGCATGGCATCATCGCGCCGGCGCATTTTTTGGCGAGCGCCGACGACGAGGACATTATCGAGCTTGCGCGGCGCGCGTTCGTCAGCGTCCTGAAATTCAGTGCCAAGCTCGACGAGCTCGGCGTCTTCCTGCAGCTTGCCACCAACGTCGATGTCGAGACGCTCGCAAAAATTCCGGTCGCCGAGCTGGTGGCGGCCAACCGCCCACGGAACGATCAATGGCCGGGCCTCGCCATTGAGATCCCGGAAACACAATTGCTCAACAAAGTCGTCGCCGTGCGCGAGCGATTCCAGGATCTGCGCAAGTGCAGCGTCTCGCTCGCGATCGACAATTTCGGGCGCGCCAATTCGTCGTTTGCGGCGCTGCGCTATCTGCCCTTCTCGGAAATCAAGATCGACCCGTCATTCGTGCAGAACAGCGCCGGCAACAAGGGCAATGCGCGCATCTGCAAGAGCATGATCCAGTTTGCCCAGAACTTCGAGCGCACCGCAACAGCGGTCGGCATCGAGACGGTGGAGGATGCCCAGGCGATCATGGGATTGGGCTGCAACATCGGCCAAGGCTTCATCTTCGGCAAGCCGATGACGGAGCAGCAGCTCGTCACCATGGTGATGACTGGGCGCGAGAAGTCCGAGTCCTTCGTGTCCACTTGACGAGAGCGGGCTGCCGCCCTCGCACCGCGCATGCGCGCCAAACGCGGCACGTCAACGAACGTTGGACCTGCCCAGACGGTCACGTCGCCTGGCATCCCCGCGCTTGCATTGTTTGGCTCGATCGCTCTATTGCACTATTGCAAATCATGACTTGCACTAAACATGCATAACTCGTGTAAGTTATTCATTTACCGGTTGTTTTGTAGAGTGATTTTCGCCGCAGTTGTTTTGCTCCGCTGGGGTCTCTTGCTCGCTGGGCAGCAACTCAATCGGCGAAAGGGGATTGGAGCAACAGCCTAGCTGCAGCCGCCAACACCCGGCGGCCGGGGAGCAACTGCCGAGGGATAGCGAATGAAACGGTCAAAGCCGATGAACCGCCTCCCGGGATGAACCTGGCGGCGGCTGGGGACGATTTCGGCCGCCGTTCAGAACACGTGCAAGACATGCGAGACATGAAATGCTCACTCCCACGAAACCCCAAGTAACCGTCAGCCAGGACGGCGCCAACAAGCCAATCGCCTACGTGCTCGACGACGAAGGTCCGGTGGGAACCCTGGTCGCGCGCATGCTGTCGTCGCTCGGCTATGTGCCACTCACCTTCACCGAGGCGCCGCAATGCCTGCAGCAGCTCAAAGAAGCGCCCGAATATTCCAAGCCTTCGCTGCTCGTGCTCGATCTCGCGCTTGGAAAACATGATGCGGTCGATGTGTTCGACCAGCTCAAGGCCTTGGGTTTCAAGGGCCGGCTGCTGTTGATGAGCGGGGTCGACGAGGCCACGCTCAACGATGTCCAGAAAATCTGCACCTCGCGCGGGCTGACCGCCTTCGCGCCGCTCAAGAAGCCGTTCCGGATCGATGCCCTCAAGGAGCGACTGAGCTCCAAGACGGTCGTGCCCGAAGTGGACGAAACCGCGCTCAAAGGCCCGGCCGTCTCGGTCGAGCGAGCGCTCGCGGGCGGCACGCTGGCGCTCTGGTACCAAAAGAAGGTCGACCTGAAATCCGGCTCACCGTGCGGTGCCGAGGCCCTGCTCTACGGACAGCATCCAACCTACGGCTATGTGCCATTGGCCGATTCCCTGCCGTCGCCCGAGAGCCCGGTCTATTCTCCGCTCGCCCGAACCGTCACCCGGCAGATCAAGGCGGACTGGAATCGTTGCTTCGCCAACGACAAGATACCGCTTCGGTTTTCCACCAGGCTGCCGCTCGCCGTCATCATGTCGCGCGGATTCGTGGCGCTCCTGCGCGAAACCTTGGCGGACCCGAGATTTCCAGGGCTAACGCTCGATGTGACCGATGCGCACCAGCTCAAGACCAGCTCGGGCTTCTGGGACGTCGCCGCCCAATTGAGGCTGCATCGCGTCATTCTGTCGATCACCGATATCGGTGCGGCCTACGCGGCGGTCGCGCGCAACCAGACATTCCCGTTCGTCGAAGTCAAGCTGGACGCCGACATGGTGTCGAACTGTCTGCTGCACAAGACCAAGCGGTCGGTCTGCCAGAGCATCATCGATCTCGCCCATGGTGTCGGCGCCGCCGCCTGCGCCGAAGGTGTTGCGAGCCTCGATCAGCTGCATGCCCTGGTCGCCATGGGCTGCGATCGGGGGCAAGGACCTTTCTTCGGCAAGCCGCAGCCCATCGACGCCTTCAAGGCGGCCCTTCGCCCGGCCGGCGCAGGGGCAGAAACCGTGCCAGACAACGGTGATCCCTATGCGTGGCCCGGCGACAGCGCGGCATGACGCCAGCTCCTCAGCGGGCGAATCAGCTCCACCTGCGACGGGGCGGCCCATCTTGCTCGGAGTGCTGATGGCCGACGACGGCCATTGCTCTCGCCGCCGCTTTCCGGCGCAGCTCATATCCTAGAGGGAAGCGCGCGTGAGCATCCCGTTGAATGCACTGATCATTGGGGAGCCCGCCGACGCCGAGCGAATCGTGGACGCGCTTCAGCGCGCCATGTGCAGCCCGATCTACAAGTGCGTCAACGATGACCTGACCATCCTCGCCGAATTGCAGTCCTCGTCCTGGGACCTGGCATTTCATTGCCGCGCCGCAAACCAGGGCACCGATCTGAGCATGCTCAGGTTGATGCGCGACGCCAAGAAGCACGGCGTTCTTGTCATCTTCCTGTCCGACAACTACTGCGACGAGGATGCGGCCAATCTGGTGGGGTTCGGCGCGCAGGACTGCGTTCCAAAACGAGATGCACACCGTCTGCTGGTCGCGATCAAGCGGGCGTTGAACGTCGTTGAGACGCGGCGCGCCGAAGCGCACACCCTGGCGCAACTGCAGTCCGAGCGCTTCCTGCTGCAGCAGCTCATGTCCAACATGCCCGACATGATCGCGTTCAAGGATCTGGACCTGCGCTATACCCGGGTCAACAAGGCCGCGTGCCAGAACTTCAGCCGCGAGGAGCGCGACATCATCGGCCGCACCCGCAGCGAATTCGCCAACTTCGACGCGGACTCCTCATTCTATGAGGCGAACGTCATCACCAGCGGCAAGGTTGACGTTGATCGTGTCGAGCGCGTGGTCCTGCCGAATGGCAATACCCGATGGATCTCGTCCACCCGGGCGCCGATCCGGGACAGCCGCGGCGCCATCACCGGGCTCATGGTGATCGCTCGTGATATCACCCGGAGAAAGCGGGTTGAGGAGGATAGCCGAATTGCGGCCTACCGCCTGAAGCGGGTGCTCGATCTGGCGGGCGAGGCCATCATCGCCCTGGATAAAAATCTCCGCATCATCGTGTTCAACCAGCAAGCCGAGCGCACCTTCGGCTACAGCGCCGATGAGGCGCTGGGACAGCATCTCAACATGCTGCTGCCGCCCCACGCCCTGGAGCAGCACAATCGCAACGTCGCCGGATTTCGCGATTCTCCGGAAGACCACACGCGAATGAACGTGCCCGGCAAGGTCAAGGGACGGCGCAAATCCGGCGAAGAATTTCCGGTCGAAGCATCGGTATCCAAGTTCCTTGAGGACGACGGCTGCAACTATATCTGCGTCGTTCGCGACATCACCGACCGCGTTGCGCTGGAAAAGCGGCTCGTGCAGTCGCAGAAGCTCGAAGCGGTCGGCCAGCTGACCGGCGGCATCGCCCACGACTTCAACAATCTCCTGCTGGTCGTCATCGGCAATCTCGATCTGCTCAAGGACACGACGCCGGACGACTCGCCATCACTCGAATTGATCGATGCGTCGCTCACCGCCGCCCTGAACGGTTCCGAACTGGCAAACGGCCTCCTGGCCTTCAGCCGCCAGCAATCCTTCAAGGTCGAGACGGTCAATCTCGCAACGATCGTTGCCGACCAGTCCCGCCTGCTGACGCGGGCCATGGGCCGGGGCGTCACGCTCGAGCTCATCCCAGCCGAAGAGGACGTCTACCCGGTCGACATCGATGCAACACAGCTGCGCTGTGCCTTGACCAATCTCGCCGTCAATGCGCGCGACGCCATGCCGGAGGGCGGAACGGTCACCGTGCGAACCTACAACAAGACTTTGGCGGAGCCCGATTGGTCGACAGCAGACGGACTTGCGCCGGGCGACTACGCGGTCATGGAGGTTTCCGACACCGGAACCGGCATCCCGCCTGAAACGCTGCAGCGGATTTTCGATCCATTCTTCACGACCAAGGAGGTCGGGAAAGGCACCGGGCTCGGGCTCAGCATGGTCCACGGCTTCGTCAAGCAGATGAACGGCAAGATCAACGTCGCCAGCGAGGTCGGGAAAGGTACGACATTCAGCATCATCTTCCCGCGCGCGGACGAGCCCACAACGGCGCCAAGGCGCGCGTTGGTAAAGACACCACCGCGGACCAGCGAGACGATTCTGGTGGTCGACGACGACGCGATGGTTCGCAAGTCCGTGATCGCCCAGCTCAAGTCCCTGGGGTACAACATCATCGAGGCGGATACTCCGGCGCAAGCGCTCGACGTGATCAGCCGGCGCGAGAAATTCGATCTCATTCTCTCCGATATCGTGATGCCGGGCGGGATCGACGGCGTGGAGCTTGCCCGCCTGGCCCGGGAGCAAGGTCACAAAGTGCTGCTGACGTCGGGCTTCCCCGACCTCAAGACGGCGCATATGGACGACGGATACGATCCGAGCAGCATTCTCAAGAAGCCCTATCGGCGCACCGAACTGCAGCAGGCGGTGCGGGCGGCGCTCGACGGTTGATCGAGCGCGCGGCTCGTGCGCGTATTGCGTCGCCGCAAGGGGTTCTCAGGTTTTGCCCGTCATCAGGCCTTGCCCGTAAAGAGACTTTCGATCCTGGCGATCAGCGGCGCCAAACCCGAGGTGTCGAGATCGTCGCGCGCGACGATGCCCATGGTGACCTGCGGCAGATCGGGCAGGACGCCGGGTGCTTCGATCACCAGCGGTTTGGCGACCGCCGAGCGGGGGATCGCAAAGTAGCCGAGACCCGCCGCGGCCGCCGCGCGCCGCGCCAGCGTGTCAAACGCGGTGAATACGATCTCGTAGGGACGCCGGGCCGCCTCGAGCGCAGCCATTCCGAGCCGATCCGGCAGCAGCAGATTGGGCGAGCTGACCAGGGGAACCGGTACATCGGGATTGAGCACAAAATCGGCAGACTTCACCCACACCAGGTCCTCGACCCAACGCGACAGCGCGTTGGCCGGGTCGGTCTCATTGACAAACTGTGTGGCGGCGAGCTCGAGGTAGCCCGACCTCACGCTGCGCAGCAGACCGTGCGAATGGTCGCAACGAACCTGCAGGCGGTAGTCGCCGCCAAGGGCGGCTCCTGCGCGCAGAATTCCTGCAAGCACGGCCGGCGCGTGAATGTTTGGAATGCCAACGCGAACGACCTGCGGCTGCTCCTCGACGCCGCTGCCGCTGACGATCTGATCGTTGATCGCGAGCATTCGCCGCGCGTGCCGCAGCACCTCCGTGCCGCATTCCGTGAGGACGACCCCGGTGAGGCTCTTCGCGATCAGGTCGGCGCCGATGAGGGATTCCAGCCGCCGCATGTGCGCGCTCACCGCCGGCTGGGTCAGGTCCAGGAGATTGGCGGTCTTGGTGAAGCTCCCGAGTTCGTAGATCGCAACGAATGTGCGCAGGAGGTCGGTCGGGATGTTGGCCTTGCCGGTAAATGCGGGCTCGCCCTCCCCCGTGTCGCCGTCGCGCTGCTCGCTTTCATACATTGCGGCCTTCCCCCTCCGTCACTTTCCGGCGCGCGTTCCAATCGCGGGACCCGGGTCTTCTTACCACTGTCGCGGCAAGGGCGTACAGGACTCTCAAAGCCGAGTCTCGATGGCATCATTCACCATAGTTCCCGCGCCCCTGACCCGAAATACCCGCACCCCTTGACCGACGATACGCCCTGCGATCAGAGCCAGTAGCGCCATGCATAGACCAGCGTCATGACCGTGCCAGCCGCGATGACAACAGCACGGACGGTGGCGGGCGTGAGCACGGCGATGAGACGCCCGCCCAGGAACCCGCCGACCACCGCTCCGACAAGCATCACGGTCGTCTCGGGCCAGCTGATCACGCCCTGGATGACGAAAATCGTGATGGTCACCGCGCTGACCACGCTGGCCAACAGATTCTTCAAGACATTGGCACGTCGAATATTCTCGCGGCCGGTGACAACAAGGACGGCAAGGTACATCACCCCGGAACCGCCCCCGAAGTAGCCGCCATAAACCGACGTGGGCACCAAGAGCGCCCATCGCACCGCGTCCGAATGCGCTTTGGCGCCATCAACGGTGCCACCTGGAATGTGTCGGCCCAGCGCGAAGACCAACGTCGCGATGCCGATGAGCGCGGGAACCAGAAGCGTGAACAGCCGCTCAGGGGTCGCAAGCAGCAGGATGGCCCCTGCCACGCCGCCAGCAGTGGACGCGGCCAGGGCACGAGCAAGGGCTCGGTCAAACCTCGGCAGTTGCGCCCGGTCTGCAAGCGCCGCCACGAAATGCCCAGGCGTCACCGCAACGGCATTCGAGGCGTTTGCCACGATGGGCGGCAGACCTGCGGCGATCATGGCCGGAAACGTGATGAGCGTCGCCCCGCCCGCGATGGCATTGGCGACACCACCGGCGAGCCCCGCGCCGAACAGAAGTGCTCCGATGCCGATATCCATTGATCGTGTCTGTCAGAAGCATCGAGGGGCTTGCGCGCGAAGCTCGGCTGGAAGCGATCGAGCGCCATCACGCCTGACGCACGGCACGCCGGTGGCCGCCGTGATAAATGATGATAGCGGAAACGCACGGCCGAGAAGCCAAAGCGCGCGTGCGACCGGCACCTGGGCCAGTCAGATCGCCGGTGATCCTGCCCGGGTGATCAAGCGCCGCTGTCAGCGATCAACACGTCGCGGGCACCCGCCCTAGTGCCCCGTTTCCGAAGTTCGTGATTCATCGCAGCAACCTCTGACACGAACTTCGGAAACAAAGGGGCACTAGCAACTCAATAATTCTAGTGCCGCTTTTTCGATTTGAAGTTCCTGGTAGAGTTTGCTGCAGGTGGTGCAGGAACTTCAAATCGGCGGCACTAGGCCGCCGCGCGCTCGGGCTCGTAGGTCAGCGCAACGCCGTCGTCCGCCACCAGCTCCTGGCAGAACGCGCGGGCCTCTTCGCGCGCGGCCTCGGCCGCAAAGCGGCGCAGCAGCGTGAGCAGCGGCTCGACGTCCTCGATGGCCCCGTCCGCGCAGCGCTCGAGCACGCGCTCGACCACCCGGCGCCGCAGCCGGACAGAGCCGTCAGGACTTTCGACGAAGCCGACCTCCTTCATGGCTTCCACCGCCTCGTGGAACGCCGCGTAGGTCGAGGCCGGCAGCCCTGCCCGCTCGTAGAGCGCGCGCAGACCCGAGCTGCGCCGGTCATGGACCAGCGCGCTCACTCGCGCGAGTGGAAGCCCCGAAAGGTCGGCGAGCGCGTGCTCGAACAGGTTGACATTGCCGGACAGCAAGGCGCGCAGGATCAGACCGGCGTTGAGCTGTCCGCTCTCGCGCAGATGCTCGATAAGCGGCTGAACCTCACCGCGCGGCGAGACCGCCGCGAGCGTCACGGTCGCCTTCTCGCAGGCATCTTTGGCGATGCGCTCCGCGCGCTCGGCCTCGAGCCATTCCCGCGCCGTCACAAACCCCGCGAGCGTCTCCGACAGCTTGGCGACCAGCGCCTGGCGCGTCGGCGCCGGCAGGTCGGCGCGCGCCAGCATCGCCTCGCGGATCGCGGCGAGATGTCCGAAGCGCTCGACGATCCGGTCCAGCGAGAGCGGCGCGATCTCGGCGCTCGGGTTTTCGATCAGGACCAGGCAGGCCTCGGCCGCGCCGACTTCGGCGAGCGCGGCCGCAACCGCGGGCGCCAGGTCCGCGCGGTTGGCGATCGCCAGCTGGGCCGCCGTGCGGCCGGTCGCCGCCGCATCGACGAGATCGGCGTCGACGAGCAGCGGAGAATGCTGCAGCACCCAGCCCGCGACCTCCGGTTGATCGCCGGCGAGGCCGAGGATCACGGCAAGGGGAGCGATTTCACTGAAGGCGAGCGCGCGCGCGAGCGCGGTGCGCACCAAAGGCGACGGATCGTCCAGCGACATGATCAGCGCCCCCTCGGTGGCGGCGCGATCGTCAGATGACAGTTCGGAATAGAGATAGGCACGCGCGAGAGCGGCGGTCGCTTCCGCCCGCTCGGCGGCGCCAGCGGTACGCACCCACTGCAGGAACTGACGAACAATCATGGCTTGACACCGACGCTACGAGAAAGTGCCGCTGGGCAGCACGGGTACAAGCGTCATCCTACGCCTGGACACTTAACAAAGCGTTCACCATAAATCTTTGGGACTATTGATGAATTATTAAAGCCATGACGCCCGCGCACCGCGCGGTCTTGCGGCGGCGAGCCCGGAGCCGGATCATTTGTGCAGACCCTCAATGCGCGACCGGACGACCTTATGAGCCGCCGTTTCTGGTACCCGGGCGCGGCTCCTGATAGAGGCGGTCGAGCGGCGTCCCACTCTCACTGCCACCTGTTGGACCACGCGGCGTCCACAGCTCGGCGACCACCGGCGAGATCGGGCCCCGCCGCGTCTCGGTGCCGAACAAGGAATGGAAGGCGGAGCGCGACGTCGGGCCGGCCGCATCCGCGGCCTGCGCCGTCGATGGTGCCGGCGGCAACGGCTGGGCGGCCGCCAATGCCCTGGTCACGCCCTCGGTGTCAGCGACCCGGCGCGCCGGAGCAACACTCGCGGGCGCAACACTCGCGGGCGCAACACTCGCGGGCGCAACACTCGCGGGCGCCTTTGGGGTCTGCGCCGCGACGGCCGTCGGCGCCAGGCCGGGCGTGGAGCGCGCCTCCATGTGTCCTTTGGCAACCTGGTAGCGGCGAACCAGCTCGTCGCGAACGCCGGCCACCGTGCGGGCGTTGCCCTGCCGGTCATAGAAGATCGAGTGATTGGCGCGCGCGGCGTCCGGAAACAGCGTGGCCGCGTCCACGTTCGGATCGTTGGCCGCAAGCTGGATCACGCGCGAGGCGGCGTAGGGCCCGAAGAAATGCGCAACGTAAAGCTCGCCTTCGGTCGGCTGGCGCCCGATGCGCTTCGCCAGGACCGCCGCGTTCTGCTGCGTGATCACGCCCCCCATCACCGCGTTGGCGGCCGGGTCCGTGCGCAGCTTCATCATCTCCTCGCGCAGCACGGGGTCGTCAACCACGTACCGGCCGGAGCTCGTCTGCGTGATGGCGTCAGCGTAGCGCTCGAAACCGAAGGCCCGGCCCGCCGTCTTCATCACGCCGAGCCAGGTCTGATCGAGAAACTGGAACAGCCCGGTCGCGGTGGAGGTCGATACCGTCAGATTGGGATCGAGGTTGGACTCGACCTTGGCGGTGGCAAGCAGGTAGTCGAAATTGGCGCCGGTCGAGGCGGCGGCGCGCCGGATGGCGCCGGTGACCGCGGCAGCCGACGACCGCACCGTCGGAATGGGCGCGGGTGGGCCAGTCGGGGTCTTGGCATCGGCCGGCATCAGAGGCTGCCTTGCCCGGGCGGGCTGTCATAGAATCCTGCTGGACTCTTAACAGGTATGGTAAACGAGACCTTAACAATCGGGCTTGAGGGGGCAACAAATGGCTGAAATCACGGCGGAACGGCACCCGCGCGGGGGCCTCTATTTCGACGACTTCGTGATCGGGCAGCTCCACGAGCATCGGCTGCGCCGCACCGTGACGCAGATGGACAACATGCTGTTCTCCAACATGACGCTCAACCCGCAGCCGCTGCACATCGACCGGCATTTCTGCGAGCAGGAAACCGAATGGGGCCAGCCCTTAATGAACTCGCTGTTCACGCTCGGGCTGATGATCGGGATTTCCGTCTCCGACCTGACGGTCGGCACCACCATCGCCAATCTGGGGATGGAGGAGGTCAAGTTTCCGCACCCGCTGTTCGAGGGCGACACCGTCCATTGCACCACCGAGATCCTCGGCAAGCGCGAATCCAATTCGCGGCCGGGCGCCGGCATCGTGCAGTTCCACCACCGCGCCTATAACCAGGACGGCAAGCTGGTCGCCGAGTGCCGCCGCCAGGCGTTCATGCGCATGCGCCCGAAGTGAATCGCGGCGCCGGCCACCATGACCGGCCGCAGCGATCGACCGAAAACGAGCCAAGCCTAGAACCCAGTGTACATGTGTAGATGTGGCACCGATGAAACTACCCTTTGCGACGCTCGATGTGTTCACCGACCAGCGCTTTTCCGGCAATCCGCTCGCGGTAGTGTTCGACGCCGATAAGCTCAAGACCGAGGCGATGCAGTCGATCGCGCGCGAGTTCGGCCACCCGGAGACGGTGTTCGTGCTCAAGCCGGAAGCGCTCGGCAGCACCGCGCGCGTGCGGATCTTCACACCGGGCGCCGAGCTCGGCTTCGCCGGCCATCCGACAGTCGGCACCGCGCTCATCCTCGCGCTCAGGGGGCACGGCGACAACGGCACGATCGTGCTCGAGGAAAAGATCGGCGTCATCCAATGCACGGTCACTCCCGGCGGGGCCGACCGCGGCCACGCACGGTTCCTGCTGCCGGATCTGCCGCGCGGGGCGGGCGCGGCCGCGCCTGGCGCGGCGCTCGCGGCCGCACTCGGGCTCTCGGTGAATGACATCGGCTTTGAGCGCTTCGTGCCCGCGCGCTGGTCGGTCGGCAATGCCTTCACCTTCGTCCCGGTGCGCAATCTCGATGCGATCCGCCGTTGCCGCGTCAACGAGGCGGCCTGGGACCAGGCTTTCGAGCTAGGCGGCCGGACCTCGGCCTTCGTCTTCACCGGCGAGACCATCAATCCCGCCAACCAGTTCCATGCCCGAATGTTCGCGCCGCGGCTGGGAGTGGTTGAAGACCCAGCCACCGGCTCCGCGGTCGCGGCAATGGCCGGGCTGTGCGTGCGAACGCTATCGCTCGATCAAGGCGAGCACCGGTTCGTGGTCGAACAGGGCTATGAAATGGGACGCCCGAGCCTGGTCGAGCTCACGCTCACGTTGCGCAGCGGCACGCTAAGGCTCGCCACCGTTGGCGGCCCGGCCATCGTCGTCACCGAAGGCACCATCGAGGTCTGATGCGCTCGCTCCTGTTCGTTCCCGCCGACGGCGGCTCCAAGCTCGACAAGGCGCTCATGAGCGGCGCCGACGTGGTGATCGTCGATCTTGAGGACTCGATCGCGCCCGATCGCAAGGCGCAGGCGCGCGCGAGCGCGGCGGATTTCCTCAAGGCGGCAGTCGGACGCGAGCGGCGCCCTCGCCTGCTGGTGCGCGTCAATGCGATTGCGACCGGCCTCACCGACGCCGATCTCGACGCCATCGTGCCGGCCGCGCCAGACGCCATCCTGCTGCCCAAGGCCGAAGGCGGCGCTTCGGTGATTCATGCCGACGCCAAGCTCGCCGCGCGCGAGGCGATCGCGGGACTGCAAGAAGGCCACGTCAAGATCGTGGCGCAGGCGATCGAGACCGCCGCAGGCCTGTTCGCGGCCGGCAATTTCCGCGGCGCCAGCGCGCGCCTGATCGGCTTGACCTGGGGGCCGGAAGATCTCTCCGCGGAGATCGGCGCCGAATCAAACCGTGACAGCGACGGCCTGCTCACCGAGCCCTATCGGCTCGCCCGCTCCGTCTGCCTGTTCGCGGCGGCCGCGGCCGGCGTTGCGGCGATCGAGACCGTCTATGTCGACTTCCGCAACTTGGCCTCGCTCAAGCGCGATACCGAGATGGCGCGACGCGACGGCTTCGTCGGTCGCCTCGCCATTCATCCGGCGCAGGTGCCTGTCATCAACGAGGTGTTCACGCCGAC
>Ga0209798_10001129_pt1 | contig 16302 bp, 12 predicted proteins | sample DOMMetBare3Fresh_FD_187475 | JGI IMG/M metagenome (GOLD analysis project Ga0209798, IMG submission 187475) | Wetland sediment microbial communities from St. Louis River estuary, USA, under dissolved organic matter induced mercury methylation -... | ecosystem: Environmental > Aquatic >...
GTCAGCATGGCGCTCAGCGCCACCGGGGCGACGGGCTACGGCGCCACGGGCCTGCCGCCCGGCATGTCCTTGAACATGAGCACGGGCGCCGTCACCGGCAGCCCGAACACGCAAGGCACCTACAACGTCAGTGTATCGGCCAGCAATGGCAACGGCACCGTCAGCACGCAGTTCGTCTGGCGTGTGCTGACGCCCGGCAACCCGCGCTATGTGCGCCTTGAGTCGCTGTCCGAAGTCAGCGGCAACCCTTGGGCGTCAATGGCCGAGTTCAACCTGCTCGACGACAACGGCGTCACACTGCCGCGCGCTGGCTGGGTGGCCAGCGCCGACAGTGCAGAACTCGTTGGCGAAAACGGCGCCGCGGCCAACGCGCTCGACGGCAACACAGCGACGATCTGGCACACGCAGTGGCAGGCCGCGAACCCGCCGCACCCGCATTGGTTCAGCGTCGATATGGGCTCAACGGCGCGGCTGGGCGGCTTCCGCTACCTGCCGCGCTCGGGCGGCGGCAACGGCACGATCGCTCTGTACCGCTTCTATGTCTCCACCGACGGTGTCAACTGGGGCACCCCAGTGGCCACGGGTGACCTGCGCACGCTCGGCGCCAACGCCGCCGAGAAGACCGTGCGCTTCACGATTGCAGCACCGAACCGCGCGCCGATACTGACCATGCCGGCCGCGCAGTCGAGCACGCAAGGCCAAGCGGCGTCGCTGACCTTGCAAGCCAGCGACGCCGACGGCGATGCGCTGACGTTCATCGCCACCGGACTGCCGCCGGGCCTGGCCATCGGCAGCGGCAACGGTGTCATCAGCGGCACACCGAGTGCGGCTGGCAGCTACAACGTCGTCGTCTCGGTACAGGACAGCCGCGGTGCAACCGCGAGCGCGAGCTTCACGTGGACGGTGCTGACGGCGTCGACCGTCATCAGTCCCGTCCTGGCGCCACCAACGGCTGCCGGCAGCGACGTCAACTACAACGCGAGCGCGAGCGGCAACGGCCTCGAGTACGCGTGGGACTTCGGCGACGGCAGACAGACGGTGTTCTCCACCGCCTCGACGGTCTCGAACCGCTACACGAACCCGGGCCTGTACACGGTGACGCTGTCGGTGCGCTCGTCCGATGGCCGCGTGACCAGCACGAGCTTCGTGCAGGCGATCACCGGCGCAGTGACGGCGGCGCAAGCGGTCGCGTCGTCGAACATCGTGCTCGAGCCGCGCAGTGGCGCCAACGCGCGGCTGTGGGTCGTCAACCCGGACAACGACAGCGTCAGCGTTTTCGATGCGGTGACCAATGCGAAGCAGGCCGAGGTCGGCGTCGGCGCCGGACCACGCACGCTTGCCGTGTCGGGCAGCAGCGTGTGGGTCGCCAATCGCGACGGCGCGAGCTTGTCCGTGATCAACAGCGCCACCCTGTCGGTCACGCAGACCATTGCCCTGCCCCGTGCCTCGATGCCCTACGGCATTGCGTTCTCGCCGGGTGACGGCGCGGCTTGGGTGGCCCTCGAAGCCACCGGCCAGTTGTTGCGCCTGAACACCAGCGGCGCGGTCACGGGCGCGGTGGCCGTTGGCCCGAACCCGCGACAAGTCTCGATCAGCGGCGACGGTGCGCGCGTGTTGGTCTCACGTTTCGTCACGCCGCCACTGCCGGGCGAAGGCACGGCCACGGTACAGACAAGCGGGCGCGGTGGCGAGGTGGTGGTTGTCAACGCCGGCACGATGGCGGTGCAATCCACCACGCTGTTGCAGCACAGCGAAAAGGCCGACAACACGATCCAGGGCCGCGGCGTGCCCAACTACCTCGGCGCGGCGGTGATCTCGCCCGACGGCGCGTCGGCCTGGGTACCGAGCAAGCAAGACAACATCAAGCGCGGCACGCTGCGCGACGGGCAGAACCTCGATTTCCAGAACACCGTGCGTGCCATCACGTCGCGCATCGACCTCGCCTCGCTGAGCGAAGACCATGCAGCGCGAGTCGATCACGACAACTCGAGCGTCGCCAGCGCCGCGGCCTTCCATCCGAGCGGCGCATACCTCTTCGTCGCCCTGGAAACGAGCCGCCAGGTGGCCGTGCTCGACCCAGCAGGCCGGCGAGAGGTGATGCGATTCGACGCCGGCCGTGCGCCGCAGGGCGTGGCGGTCTCGGCCGACGGCCTGCGCCTGTTCGTCAGCAACTTCATGGACCGCAGTGTGACGGTCCATGACCTGACGCGCCTGGTGCGGTTCGGCGAGTTCATCGTCCCCGCACCAGTCACCGTCGCCTCGGTGGCCAGCGAACGCCTGTCTGCACAGGTGCTGCAAGGCAAGCGCTTGTTCTACGACGCCCGCGACCCGCGACTGGCTCGCGACGGCTACATGAGCTGCGCCACCTGCCACCGCGACGGTGGCAGCGACGGCCGGGTCTGGGACCTGACCGGTCTCGGTGAGGGCCTGCGCAACACGGTCACGCTGCGCGGCCGCGCCGGTGCGCAGGGGCCGTTGCACTGGAGCGGTAATTTCGACGAGGTGCAGGACTTCGAAGCGCAGATCCGCACGCTCGCGCAAGGCAGCGGCCTGATGACCAATACCCAGTTCAACACCGGCACCCGCAGCCAGCCGTTGGGCGACCGCAAGGCCGGCATCAGCACTGACCTCGACGCGCTCGCCGCATATGTGTCGTCGCTCTCCAGCTTCGAGCCGAGCCCGCGCCGCAATGCCGACGGCAGCTTGACTGTCGACGCGGTGGCCGGCCGCAGCGTCTTTGCCGCGCAATGCGCCGCCTGCCACGCCGGCAGCGAATACAGCAACAGCGCGCTCGGCGGCTTGCGCAACATCGGCACGATCAAACCGTCGAGCGGCACGCGCCTGGGTGCGACGCTGACCGGTATCGACACGCCGACGCTGCGCGATGCGTGGCAGACCGCGCCTTATCTGCACGACGGCTCCGCAGCAACGCTCGGCGACGCGATCGCGGCGCACAACAACGTGACGCTCAACGCCACGCAGCTGGCGCAGGTGGAGGCCTTCGTGGCGCAGATCGGCAGCGAAGAGCCGGCGGTGGCCTCCACCGCCAGTGGTGGTTTGCTCGGCAACTACTTCAACAACATCGCGCTCAGCGGTACGCCCGCGCTGGCACGTACGGAGCTCGTCAATTTCAACTGGGGCTTGGGCTCGCCGGGCACAGGCATCGGCAGCGACAACTTCTCGGCCCGCTGGACCGGTAGTTTCCAGGCGCCGACGACGGGGGCCTATCGCTTGCGCACACGCAGTGACGACGGCGTCAGGCTGTGGGTCAACGATGTTCTCGTGATCAACAACTGGACCGACCATGGCGCGACGACGAACACGTCCAGTGTCGTCAATCTGGTGGCCGGCCAGCGCTACAGCATCCGCCTCGAGTATTACGAGCGCGGCGGCAGCGCGGTGATGCAACTGAGTTGGCTGACGCCAGGCAGCGGCGCCTATGTGACGATCCCTGCCGCTGCGCTGTACGCGTCGCCGCCTTGACCCGATGAGCTGGCGTCGCGGCCTGGTAGTCGCGGCCGTGTGGGCCGGCGCGGCCACGGCCCTCGCGCAGACTCCGAACGCGACACGTGGTCGCGCGCTGTTCGACGGCGAGGCGATGGTCCCGGCACGCATCAGCGGCCAAGACTTCGTGCTGCCGGCCGCAGCGAGCCGTTGCGTGAATTGCCACGACCCGGTGCGCACGGGCGCCGCGTCATCGGCGCTTGCCACGCAGAGAGTCGGACCGGCGTTGACACAGTCCGCACTGACCGAGCCCACGCGACGCCGCGGCGGCCCGCCCTCACGTTATGACGCGGCGTCGCTGTGCACGCTGCTGCGTACGGGCGTCGATCCAGCGTATGTCATCATCCTGCGCACGATGCCGCGCTACGAGATCACCGAGTCCGACTGCCAGTCGCTGTGGCTCCATCTGACAGCGCTGCCGACTCGCTGATGCACACCGCCCTGTCACGACGCCAAGCGCTGGCCATGATGGCGACGCTGGTCATGCCACGCGCATTCGCGCAGGCAGCCGCGCCGTCGCACGACCCTTTTGGCCCGCTGCGGCCGCCGCTACCGTCGACCAGGCTGTCGCTGACCGGCAGCGACGGCAAACGCTTCGAGTTGACGGAGCGTTTGCGCGGCCGCATCACCGCGCTGCAACTGATGTTCACCGGCTGCAGCGCCACCTGCCCGATCCAGGGTGCACTGTTCGGTGCAGTGGCGCCGTTGATTGCCGGGCAAGGCGAAATGCAATTGCTGTCGATCAGCGTCGACCCCTTGAACGACAGCCCGCAGGCCCTGCGGGCGTGGCTCGCACGGTTCGGCGCACATGCCAACTGGCACGCCGCTGTGCCAAGCGTCGAAGATGCCGATCGCCTGCTCGACTTCGTGCGCGGCCGCGCCACCGGCGCTGACCGGCACACCGCACAGGTCTATCTGTTCGACCGCCAGGCACGCCTGGCCTACCGCACGGCCGACATGCCGCCGGCAAGGTTCGTCGCCGACTTGATGGGCGAGTTGTCGCGCCTGCGCTGACCATCGCACTTCTGTGGCATGGTCGGTGCTTCGATGCCCCGCATGCCCTGGCCCTTCTCGAGTCAACGCGCTCCCGCCCTCTCGCTGGCGTTGCAGGGCGGCGGCGCGCACGGCGCCTTCACCTGGGGAGTCATCGACGCGCTGCTCGAACGCGGGATGATGATGGCTGCGGCCAGCGGCGCCAGTGCGGGAGCGATGAACGCCGTCGTGCTGGCACATGGACTGGCCCGTGGTGGCGCCGACGGTGCGCGCAGCGCCTTGCACGATTTCTGGCGCGCGATTGCCGATCGTGTGCCGCCGCTGTGGCACACGTCAGGCGATCCGCCGCGGCTGGCGCCGGCAGGTCACGCCCTGATCGCCTGGTCGCGCTGGCTCACGCCGGCGCAGCTCAATCCCTTGAACCTGAATCTTTTGCGCGACGTGCTCGGCGCACAGGTCGACTTCGAACGTTTGCGTTCGACGAACGGCATGGCGCTTTTCATCTCGGCCACGGAGGTTGCTCGCGGCCGTTTGCGCCTGATTCGCCGCGCCGGCATCACGATCGATGCGGTGCTCGCGTCGGCCTGCCTGCCTTCGCTCGCGCACCCGGTGCTGATCGACGGCCAGCCGCATTGGGACGGCGCCTTCTGTGCCAACCCGGCGTTGCTGCCCTTGGTGCGCGAGGTGCAGGCCGACGACCTGCTGCTGGTCACGCTGAGCCCGCTCGGCGAGGGCGCGCTGCCGACGAGCGCCGACGGCATCGCCGAGCGCGTGCGCGACATCGCCTTCACCGCGCCATTTCTGCGCGAGGCGCGATGCCTCGCCGAAATGCACGCCGATGCGCTGAAACAGCGTTGGCCGCGGTTCGGTGCCGACCGGCGACTGGCACGACTTCGCTGGCACCTGATCGACGCCGACAGCGCACTCGCCAAACTGCCGAGCAACACGCGACTGGTGCCCGATTGGGGATTCCTGCAACGCCTGCGCGATGCCGGCCGCGAGCGCGTGACGCGCTGGATGGACGAAAGCGGCGACGGCGCCTGCGCGCTGGGACAGAAATCGAGTGTCGATCCACTGCGAGTTTTCGGCGAGTGACGCTTCGAACCCACGGGCTCTGCGACGCCAACATCGCAGATCCGGCTCCTGTCGCGGAGACGCGGTGGTCGCAATCAGGAGCAGCGGTGCTGCTGCCCCTGAGATGGGCTCAATCCAGCAGCGAGAACAGCGTGATCGGGCTGGTGTCGCTGTAGCGGCTGCGCGAGCGCTTGCGCGCGCTGCGCGCACGGTTGTAGTTGAGCAACCAGGCGGCGACGTCGGCGCCCGGCATCGGCCGACTGATCCAATAACCCTGGGCCTCGTCGCACCCCAATTCACGCAGCACCTGGGCCTGCTCCGCCGTCTCCACGCCTTCGGCGACAACGCACATCTTCATGTTGCGGCCAAGGGCAATCACGGCGCTGCAAATGGCCGTGTCTTCATCGTTGTCGGGCAGCGACTGGACGAACGAGCGGTCGATCTTCAGCGTGTCGATAGCAAAACGGCGGATGTAGGAAAGCGACGAATGTCCGGTGCCGAAGTCGTCGATCGCCAGGCGCACACCGAGGCGGCGGAAGCTCTCCAACATCGCCCGCGTGGCCTCGTTGTCTTCCATCAGCAGCGACTCGGTCAGCTCGATCTCGAGGCGCTGCGGCTCGATGCCGTTCTCGCGCAGCGAGTCCTCGATCATTGATGCCAGATAGAGGTGGCGGAACTGCCGTGCCGACAGATTCACGGCCAGCCGCAGCGGCGGCAGGCCGAGGCGATCCCACGCCGCAAGCTGCTCGCAGGCAGCGCGGATGACCCAAGCGCCGACCGGCAGGATCAGGCCGGTGTCTTCGAGTACGCTGACGAACCGGTCCGGTGGGATCAAGCCGTGGCCCGGCCGGTGCCAGCGCACCAGCGCCTCGACACCGGTGATCTTGCCCGAGCGCAATTCGCTCTTCGGCTGGAAGTGCAGCACGAACTCTTCGCGTTCGATGGCGCGGCGCAGGTTGGCTTCGAGCGACACGCGCGCCGTCACCGCCGCCGAGAGGTCTTCGCTGAAGAAACTGTAGGTGGCGCGGCCGTGCGACTTGCTGCGGTACATCGCCATGTCGGTGTGGCGGATCAGGGTGTCGAGGTCGACATCGTCGATCGGGTACATCGAGATGCCGATGCTGGCTGAGATCACCAGCTCTTCCTCGCCAACGTGGAACGGCTCGCCGAGCGCCTCCAGCACGCGGCTGGCCACATGCGCCGCATCATCGGCGCCATTGATGTTTTCGATGATGAGCGTGAACTCGTCTCCGCCCAGGCGCGACAGTGTGTGCGGCATACCGCCGTCGCGGGTCACCGAATCGACGTCGCGCAGGCACTCGGTCAACGTCTTGCCGACGTGCTGCAGCAGGCGATCGCCAGCCTCGTGGCCGAGTTCATCGTTGACCTGCTTGAAGCGGTCGAGGTCGAGGAACATCAGTGCCATCGGTCGACTGTTGCGCTTGGCGCGCGCCATTGCCTGGCCCAGCCGGTCGCGGAACAGCGAGCGGTTGGGCAGTCCGGTCAGGCTGTCGAAGTTGGCGAGTTGCTTCAGGCGCTCCTGTGTCTCGGCGCGTTCGGACCCATCGCGCACACGCACCAGCACCTGCTGGCTGCCATTGACCGTGTACTCGGTCAGATGCAGATCGACCGGACGCCCCGGTGCGCTGCGGCCGCGTGTGGTCGCTCCCCCGGTGTGCAATGAAAAGCGCTCGCCTTGGCCTTGCTCGAAAAGCTCTGCAACATGGCGACCCTCGACGGCCACCGGTTCATCACCGAGAACATGGGCGGCAGCCGGGTTGCATGACAACACCTTGCCGTCACCGCCACAAACGAGGAACCCATCGCTGGCGCGTTCGAACAGCGCTTCAAGCAGAGGATCGGGTTTGGATTCGAACCAACGGCCGAAGATCCGTCGCGACCGCGAGCGGACGCTTTTGGAATCGACGAAGGCTGATCGATCGGACACACTCGGAGCCGCGCAGGCTGTAATTGGAGATGCCAGATTATCGAGAGCGTGTTACGGGCGTGCGACAGCGCCGACCTGACGAGTGCGAACTGCGACACGAATGTGGACGCTTCGTGGCCGCGTAGAATCCTGCACCGGGCCCAAATTCTGGCGTCCGGTGTGCCTTGGTGGCACCGGGTCGCCCAGGTCAAGCGCTCTCCTGCAACGATTGAGCCTGACGAACCCACAAGATGGAAATCTTCGACTACGACAATATCCTGCTGCTGCCGCGCAGATGCCGCGTGGAGAGTCGCAGCGAGTGCGACACCAGCACGCAGTTCGGACCGCAGCGCTTCGTGATGCCGGTGGTGCCGTCCAACATGAAGACGGTGGTCGACGAGCCGATCGTCGAATCGCTGGCCCGAAGCGGACACTTCTACGTGATGCACCGCTTCGACCTGGACAACGTCGCCTTTGCTCGCAACATGCGCAGCAAGAAGCTGTTCGTGTCGATCAGCCTCGGCGTCAAGGCCGCCGACGTGTCAACCGTGGACCAGCTCGCCGCCGATGGCAGCGGTGCCGACTACATCACCATCGACATCGCGCATGGCCATGCCGACAGCGTGCGCCGCATGATCGAGTACATCAAGACCAAGTTGCCGCAGGCCTTCGTCATCGCCGGCAACGTGGCCACGCCTGAAGCGGTGATCGACCTCGAGAACTGGGGCGCCGATGCGACCAAGGTCGGCGTCGGCCCTGGCAAAGTCTGCATCACCAAGCTGAAAACCGGCTTCGGCACCGGCGGCTGGCAGTTGTCGGCGCTGAAGTGGTGCGCGCGCGTCGCCACCAAACCGATCGTTGCCGACGGCGGCATCCGCCACCACGGCGACATCGCCAAGAGCGTGCGCTTCGGCGCCACGATGGTGATGATCGGCTCGCTGTTCGCCGGCCATGAAGAAAGCCCGGGGCAGACGGTCGAGGTCGACGGCAAGCTGTACAAGGAGTACTACGGCAGCGCGTCGGACTTCAACAAGGGCGAGTACAAGCACGTCGAGGGCAAGCGCATCCTGGAGCCGATCAAGGGCAAGCTGGCCGATACGCTGCGCGAGATGCGCGAAGACGTGCAGAGCTCGATCAGCTACGCCGGCGGCACCCAGCTGATGGACCTGAAGAAGGTCAACTACGTGGTCCTCGGCGGCGAGAACGCGGGCGAGCACCTTTTCATGTAGAGATGCCGGCAGTCACGGCGGTGCCCGCGACAAGGGGCCTGCATCAGCGGGCCAGGGTGAGCAGTCCGCCACCGACGAGCTGGCCGTGAGGCAAGGCCGTGGTGCTGATGGGCGGCCCTGAGAGCCTGGGGCCTCCGCGCGCTGCGCGGCGGATCGTCAGCTGGCGCCCGCCGGCCAGGGCGAGCGAGCGCCTTCCGATTTCCGCCGCCCGTGCGCGGCCCTTGGAACGCGACGCCGCCCCACCGCGCCGCGCCGACCGCGTGATCGACTGGATGCAGCGCCACGTCGCCGACGAGTTGCGCGTCGACGAGGCGGCGCGCCTGGCGCATGTCACACCGGCCGCCTTCAGCCGCTGGTTCAAACGCGAGATCGGCAAGACCTTCACGCAGTACCTCAGCGACCTGCGCTTCAGCGCCGCCTGCTTGCGCCTGCGGCAGACCGACCGGCCGGTCGCCGCCGTCGCCGCGGATTGCGGCTTTGCGACGATGTCGCACTTCAACCGGCAGTTCCGGCTGCGCGCAGGCATGACGCCGCGCGAGTACCGCGGCTCGCCTTAGCCTGCGAACGGTCAGCGTGCCGACATGCCGCTTCGCTCGCCGCCGTCGGCACCGCCGTAGCGGGCGCGCGGCGCAGTTGCCGACCGCGAAGACGGCGTCTCGCGCGTCAGCGCCACGGGGCAGGCACCGTTGTCGACGTGATAGGCCGCCGACACGAGCAACGGATCGGCCAGATCGCCGATTGGCCGCGAGAAGTCCTCCGCGACCGCGCAGGTGGGCGTGAAGCCGTTGAAGTAGCGGCCCTCGTTGCGCGCGTTGACACCTTCGAAGTTGACGACGCTGTAGGTCGTGCCGCAGTCGTTGTCGCGTGGCAGGAAGCCCACCGGCTTGCCGCAGCTGATGTCACCGATGGCCACCACGTTGACGCCGACGCCGCGCAGGCCGTTGATCACCTGTTCGCTCGCCGAGCAGGTGCGCTCGCCCATCAGCACGTAGACCTTCGAGAAGCCAGCCCAGGCCCCGGGGTTGGTGAAGCGGAACTCCTGGTTGCTGGCGCTTTGCTTGTCGTTGTAAAGCAGCCGGGTGTAGACCTGGTCCGCGCCGCGGTTGCCGGCGCCGTAGGAGGCGACGGTGCCGCCCATCGTCACCAGGCCGCCGCCGTTGTAGCGCAGGTCCAGCACCAACTCCTGGATGCCCTGGTTGCGGAAGTCCGTCATCACCGCAGCCAGCGGTGAGCCGACCTGGCTGATCATGTCCTTGATGAAGACATAGCCCATCGGCACGTTGTTGACTGGACTGAACACCACCCGCCCGCTCTGCACCGGTGTCAGGTTGAACACGCGGGCCGTCAGCTGCACCGTCCGATCGACGCCGGCGCCATTGCGCACAAGCACATCCAGCACATCGCCGGAAGCGTTGGGCGTGAGGGCGCTGAAGTCGTCGGCGGCAATGAGGTCGCTGGCGGGGCGGCCGTTGAGCGACATGACGCGTTCGCCGCGCTGAATGCCGGCCTGCGCGGCAGGACCCGCGGGTTCGAGATAGCGCACGTAGAGCGGCGCGGCGGGTTGGCCCGTGACCTCCAGACCTGCCACCGCCAGGCCGTAGCTGAGGGTCTGACCGTCGCCGAAGAATCGATTGAAGCTCTCGGTGCTCTGGAAGCCGCTGTAGCGGTCTGCGGGCCAGCGCTCGGTGCTGCTGCCCGGGATGAGGTCACCACCGCCGTAGATCAACGCGTCGAAATAGGCCTCGGTGGTGGCGAAGTTGACGGGCGATGGCTTCGGGCTGAGGCGGTACCAGAAGTAGTTGTCGTCAAAGTAGCTGGCCAGCCAGTCTTGCTGGTCGGGCACTGAACAACTCAAAGCGCCTGGCGGCCCATTGCCGCCGTCGCCGCCGTCGCCGCCGCCGCCGCCGCAAGCAGCCAGGAACACCGGCAGGGCCAAGGCAATGCGGCGCAGCGATCTCGATACGGTCTTCGTCATGGGGCTTCCAAAAGGGGCGAGGCGTAACTGTGAACCTACAATCGACGCAACCCCTCAGGCCCGCTTTTCGTTGACAGGCATCGTGCAACGACGCCGGGTCTTGCGTGTTTCCAAAGACTACAACGCCCGCCCGACGCATGCCCTCTTCCGAACTCGCCAAGTCCTTCGAGCCTGCCGCCATCGAAGCCAAGTGGGCGCCACGGTGGGAGGCCAGTGGCGCTGCCGTTCCCACGCTCGATCCGTCGAAGCCGTCTTTCTCGATCCAGTTGCCGCCGCCGAACGTCACCGGCACGCTGCACATGGGCCACGGCTTCAACCACACGATCATGGACGCGCTCGCGCGCATGCACCGCATGAGCGGCTTCAACACGCTGTGGCTGCCCGGCACCGACCACGCCGGTATCGCCACGCAGATCGTCGTCGAGCGCCAGTTGCAGGAGCAAGGCCTGTCGCGGCACGACATCGGCCGAGAGGAGTTCATCAAGCGCGTCTGGGCGTGGAAGGAGACGTCAGGCAACGTCATCACCGGCCAGATGCGGCGCATCGGCGACACGGTGGACTGGAGCCGCGAGTACTTCACGATGGACGCCACGCAGTCGGCGGTCGTCAACGAAACCTTCGTGCGCTTGTACGAAGAAAGCCTGATCTACCGCGGCAAGCGCCTGGTGAGCTGGGACCCGGTGCTGATGTCGGCGGTATCGGATCTGGAAGTGGAAAGCGAAGAGGAAGACGGCATCCTCTGGCACATCCGCTACCCGCTCGAGGACGGTTCGGCTTCGCTCGTGGTCGCGACTACGCGGCCGGAGACGATGCTCGGCGACACAGCAGTGATGGTGCATCCCGAAGACGAGCGTTATGCGGCGCTGGTCGGCAAGCGCGTCAAGCTGCCATTGACCGAACGCACGATTCCCGTCATTGCCGATGACTACGTCGATCGCGAGTTCGGCACCGGCGTCGTCAAGGTCACGCCCGCGCATGACACGAACGACTACGCCGTCGGTCAACGACATGGACTGCCGATGATCGGCGTGCTGACGCCCGACGCCAAGGTCAACGACAACGCGCCCGCCGCCTACCGTGGACTCGACCGCTTCGCCGCGCGCAAGCGTGTGGTCGCCGACCTCGACGCGCAGGGCCTGCTCGTCGAGGCCAAGAAGCACAAGCTGATGGTGCCGCGCTGCGCGCGCACTGGCCAGGTGATCGAGCCGATGCTGACCGACCAGTGGTTCATGGCGATGACCAAGCCCGGCCGTGACGGAGAGTCGCTGGCGGGCCGCGCGATCAAGCTGGTCGACAGCGGCGAGTTGCGCTTCGTGCCGGACAACTGGGTCAACACCTGGAACCAGTGGATGAAGAACATCCAGGACTGGTGCATCTCACGTCAGTTGTGGTGGGGCCACCAGATCCCGGCGTGGTACGACGAAGCCGGCAACGTCATCGTCGCCCGCAGCGAGGCCGAAGCGCAGGCCAAGGCGCCGGGCAAGACACTCACCCGCGACCCTGACGTGCTCGACACCTGGTACTCGGCGGCGCAGTTTCCCTTCTCAACCGTCGGCTGGCCGAACAGGACCGTCGAGCAGGACCTGTTTCTGCCGAGCACGGTGCTCGTCACCGGCTTCGACATCATCTTCTTCTGGGTCGCGCGCATGATCATGATGACGGCGCACTTCACCGGCCGGCCGGCGTTCAGGCATGTCTACATCCACGGCCTGATCCGCGACTCGCACGGCCAGAAGATGAGCAAGAGCGAAGGCAATGTGCTCGACCCGGTGGATCTGATCCAGGGTGTCGATCTCGACACGCTGATCGCTAAAAGCACCACGGGCCTGCGCCGACCCGAGACCGCGCCGAAGGTCGCCGCGCGTGTGAAGAAGGAGTTCCCGGACGGCATCCCGGCCTATGGCGCCGATGCGCTGCGGTTGACGATGGCCTCGTACGCGAGCCTGGGCCGCGACATCAATTTCGACACCAAGCGCTGCGAGGGCTACCGCAATTTCTGCAACAAGCTCTGGAACGCGACGCGATTCGTCCTGATGAATTGCGAAGGCCAGGACTGCGGGCTGAAGGAACACACGAAGGCCGAGTGCGAGCCCGGCGCAGCCTTCCACGGATACATGAGCTTCTCGTTGGCCGACCGCTGGATCAGCGGCGAGTTGCAGCGTGTCGAAGGCGCGGTGGCGCAGGGCTTTGCCGACTACCGGCTCGACCTCGTTTGCGCCGCTGCGTATGACTTCGTCTGGAACGAGTACTGCGATTGGTATCTGGAGATCGCCAAGGTGCAGATCGCCGGCGGCAACGCAGCCCAGCAGCGCGCGACGCGGCGCACTTTGATCCGCACGCTGGAAACGGTGCTGCGCTTGCTGCACCCGCTGGCGCCGTTCATCACCGCCGAGTTGTGGGATCAGGTGGCACCGGTGGCCGGACGCGCGTCGTCGAACGCGGCCGGTGTGATGGTCGCGCCCTATCCCGTTTCGCAACCCGAGCGCATCGATGCCAAGGCCGATGCATGGATGGTGCAACTCAAGGCAGTGGTAGGCGCCTGTCGCAACCTGCGCAGCGAGATGGGGCTGTCACCGGCGGAAAAGGTGCCGCTGCTCGCGTTCGGTGATGAGGCATTCATCGACGCTGCCTCGCCATTGCTCAAGGCGCTGGCCAAAGTCAGCGAGGTCCGGCGTTTCGAAGGCGAGTCGGCGTTCGGCGCAGCAACCAGTGCCTTGCCGGTGGCCGTGGTCGGCGACGTGCGCGTGGCGCTGCTGGTGCAGATCGACCTGGCCGCGGAGCAAGCGCGACTGGCCAAGGAAATTGCGCGCCTCGAAGGCGAAGTCGCCAAGGCCGAAACGAAATTGGGCAACGAGAGCTTTGTTGCGCGCGCCCGCCCCGAGGTGGTGGCACAGGAGCGCGCGCGCCTGGCCGAGTTCACTCAGGCTTTGAGTCGCCTTCGAGATCAAGCGGGACGTCTGGGGCCGTCGACCTGAACTCGCTGCGCTGCGGCGAGCTCTCTGCCGACAGCAACTCGTCAATGCGCCGCGCCACCGCCCAGGCCGCGCGGACGCGGGACTCGCGCGTTGTCGCCGCCACGCGCGGCGTGATCTGCAGCGTGTCGATGTCGGCGAGCGGCTTGCCCGGGTCTAGCGCCCCAGGCTCCAGGCTGTCGAACCAGGCCGCGGCCATGCGACCGGTGCCGAGCACGTCGGCCAGCGCAGCCTGATCGAACAGGCTCGAATGGGCGACGTTGATCAGCACCTGATTGGGCTTGCAATGAGGCAGGAATCGCTCGCCGATCAGGCCCTGGTAGCGAGTGAAGTACGTCAGCTGGACGCACACGCCGTCGCTCTGTTCCATCAGCTCACGCAGCGCCACCGGCTCGACACGCCAGCGCGTCCATACGTTGTCGGATGCATGCACCGCGGGGTCGTAGCCGATGACGCGCGAGCCAAAGGCCGACAGAAGTTGCGCCAGCGAGCGCGCCGCCGGCACCATGCCGATCAGACCGATCGTCGCACCGCCCAGTTCGCGGCCGACCAGCAGCCCGTCGGGGCTCAGCACCGGCACGCGGCGCAGCATTTGCAGCAGACCACCGACCATGAATTCGGCCTCGGCGACGGCGCTGGCGGTGACGCTCCGCACCACTTCCACGCCTGCACGGCCGCAAGCATCGAGGTCGATGTTCTCGGAGCCCGATGACAAGCGGCCGACGGCGCGCAGCATCGGCGCGTAGTGCAGCGCCTGCGCATCGAGTGCCACCGAAGGTGGAATGACCAACGCACGAACGTTGAACAGGGCCTGACGCAGCGCACGCGCATCGCGCGCCAGTTCAGGCGCGTAGCGCACGGCGTGGCGTTCGCCGAGCCACTGCATCACCTCCGGCTCGAGGGGTTCAACGATCAATACGTCCATGCTTGCCCCGGGCACTTTGCACATCAACCCTTTGCGGATCGCGTGCCAGAATCGGCCCGACTCCCTGCGTTAATTGTAAGTAAATGCACATCCGTAAAGCGATCTTCCCCGTGGCAGGTCTCGGCACCCGATTCCTGCCGGCCACCAAGGCACAGCCCAAAGAGATGTTGCCGGTGGTCGACAAACCGCTGATTCAGTACGCGGTTGAAGAGGCGTACGCCGCCGGCGTGAGAGAGATGATCTTCGTCACGGGCCGCCACAAGCGACCCATTGAGGATCACTTTGACATGACCTTCGAGCTCGAAGTAGCCCTTGAACAAGCGGGTAAGGACGAACTACTGCACGTTGTGCGCACTGTCAAGCCGGATGACATGGACTGCATCTATGTCCGCCAGGCGCAAGCGCTCGGGCTCGGCCATGCGGTGCTTTGCGGCCAGAAGCTGGTCGGCAACGAGCCGTTCGCCGTTCTGCTGGCCGATGACCTGATGGTCGGCACGCCGCCCGTGCTGGCACAGATGGTCGAGCAATTCAAGGAGTGGCGCGCGTCGATCCTGGCGGTGCAGGAAGTTCCGGCAGAACACACGCAGCGCTACGGCATCGTTGCCGGCACGCAGGTCAACGACCGCCTGGTCAATGTCGAACGCATCGTCGAAAAACCGAAGCCGGCAGACGCCCCCTCACGTCTGGGGGTGGCCGGTCGCTATATCCTGACGCCGGGTGTCTTTCACGAAATCGCCAACCAGAAGCGCGGTGTCGGCGGCGAGATCCAGCTCACCGACGGCATCGCCGGCTTGCTGCGCCGCGAAAAGGTGTTTGCCTACCGCTACGAAGGCCAGCGCTACGACTGCGGCAGCAAGGAAGGCTTCCTGCAGGCCAACGTCGAACTGGCGCTGACGCACCCGCAACTCGGTGCCGGCTTTCGCGAATACCTGAAGGCGCTGGCGCTGTGAAGTGACTGCGCCGGGCTGGCTGCGCTGGCTCTGCCCCGAGGGCGAACTCAGCCCGCAGCACTACCTGCGTCGCAGGTAGTGCACGAATTCCTTCTCGCCGGTGACCTGATCGACCAGCTCGTTGCCGGTCTGACGGGCAAAAGCCTGGAAGTCGCGCACCGAGCCGGGGTCGGTGGCGACGATCTTGAGCACTTCACCTGACAGCATCTCAGTCAGGGCCTTCTTGGCCTTGAGGATCGGCAGCGGGCAGTTCAGGCCGCGGGCGTCGAGTTCTTTCTGCGCGAGTGTCATGGCGCGATTCTAGGGCCGGCGGGCCATGTCGATGAACTGGGGTTGATGCCCCTGTGCACGCAGCCAATCGGCCAGCGCATAGCCGGTACCTGCGCGCCAGCACTTCACATCCTGCGGCTTGAAAAGGCGATATTCGGCCAACTCCGGCGACAGCCGCACGTCGCCATGTGCGGCAGCGTGGTACGCAATGATCACCTGGTTCAGGCGCTGGAACAGGAAAAAGAGCTGCGCCGGCAGCGCGTAGCGTGCGCTGTCCTGGTAGAAGCCGGGCAGAAATGGATTGGCATCCGGGTCCTCGAGCAGCGCCGCGCTGCCGCTGCGCTCGGCCAGCATGCGCGCGAGGCTGGTCTTGCCGGCGCCGATCGGGCCCTCGACCACGATGTAACGGTATTTTTCCGGCAGCAGCATCATGAGGTGGATTCGGCTTCCGGTTCCGCGTTTCGGGCTTCGGGCAGACTGCGG
>Ga0209798_10001130_pt1 | contig 16295 bp, 13 predicted proteins | sample DOMMetBare3Fresh_FD_187475 | JGI IMG/M metagenome (GOLD analysis project Ga0209798, IMG submission 187475) | Wetland sediment microbial communities from St. Louis River estuary, USA, under dissolved organic matter induced mercury methylation -... | ecosystem: Environmental > Aquatic >...
GGGGCGGCCACCATCAGCCCCAGGTTGCTGATGGTGGAATAGGCCAGGATCCGTTTCAGGTCGCGCTGGACCAGGGCGCAGGTGGCGCCATAGAAGGCGGTCAGACAGCCGGTGACGGCGATGGCAGTGGTGACGCTGCTGGAGAGTCCGACCAGCGGAAACATGCGCATCAGCAGGTAGACCCCGGCCGTGACCATGGTGGCGGCGTGGATCTGAGCCGAGACCGGTGTCGGCCCGGCCATGGCATCGGGGAGCCAGACCATCAACGGCAACTGGGCCGATTTTCCCATCGCACCGAGCAGCATCAACAGGCCGATGGCGGTGATCACGCCGGGCGGGAGTTGAGCACCCCACTGGTTGATCTGCGGGATTGACACGCTGCCGCAGAGCTGGAACAGCCAGACGATGGCGATCGCCAGCCCCATGTCGCCGATGCGGGTGACGATGAATGCCTTGCGCCCGGCGGTGGCGTTTTCCGGCTTGCTGTACCAGAAGCCGATCAGGGCATAGGAACAGAAGCCGACCCCTTCCCATCCCAGGTACAACAGCGGCAGGTTCTCGGCCAGCACCAGGGTCAGCATGGCTGCCACGAACAGGTTCAGCAGCGCAAAGAAACGGAGGTAGCAGGGCTCTTCCCCCATATACCCCACGGCATAGATGTGGATCAGTCCGCAGACAAAGGTGATCATCAGGGAGAGCGACAGCGATAATGGGTCGAGGTAGAGTGACAGTGGTGCACGGAAGTCAAAAACGGTCAGCCAGGAGGCGAGCTCCACCGTGGCCGGTCCGCTGTAGGCCGCAGCCGCAGCCAGGGTAGCGGCAAAGCTCCCCCATATCACGCCGCAGGCCACCACTTCACCCACCCGGCGCGACACGCTACGGCCGAACAGGGCGTTAAAGAGTGCGCCGAGCAGGGGGAACAGAAGTATGAGTTCAAGGTAGAATTTCATGTTAGTGCGTTAACATCCTTTTTAACCACAGAGGGCTCTGAGGAACACGGAGGAAAAACAACCGGGTTGTCTATGAGCAAGTTTTACAAGTTCTTGATTGCGGGAATTTAAATTTTAAAAGCATGCGTAATTGTGCATAACCGAAACAGACCGAACAGGTCGGTTTCCCGCATTTACTGCATTTGCCGCCCATTGCAGTATCAAAAGATCTTCCACAACAGTGACATTTCCAAGGAATAATACTGTTCATTGTTTAGACTCTCTCTGTGTTTCTCTGTGACCTCTGTGGTTAATGCTTTTTGCCGTTAATCCTTCAGCTCACGGAATTCATCCACATCCACCGTCTTGCGCCGTCGGTGCAGGTAGACCACCATTGCCAGCGCCAGAGATACCTCGGCCGAGGTCATGGCCATGATCATTAGGGCAAAGATCTGGCCGTCGGCCATCCCCCACTGGTTGGCCCCCCCCACGAAGACCAGCATGGCGGCATTCAGCATGATCTCGATGCCGATCAGGAGCATGATCACGTTGGAACGCCAGATCAGCACGCAGATCATTCCGAGGCAGAAGAGAATGGCAGCCAGGATCAGCACATGCTGGAGTGGTACGATCATGGTTTGCGTCTCCTTCCCAGATACAAGGCCCCAACCACGGCAAACAGCAGCTGCATCGAGATGATCTCGATTGCCACGCCGTACTGCCGGAAGAGTGTCAGGGCAAAATCACGCACGCTGACGACCGGAGCCACGATGGCCGGAACAGTGTGGTCTGTCAACATCATCAGCAGTGCGGCGAGGGTGACATCGGCCAGGATCAGTGCCGGCATCGCGTGCAACAGGCCGGGGCGCCTGGCATCCTGAGGATGTCCCAGGTCGAGCATCATGATCACGAACATGAACAGTACCATTACCGCACCGGCGTAGATGATCACCTCGAACACAGCGATCAGCGGCGCGGCCAGCAGGTAGAAAATGGCTGCCAGGCTGAAAAATGAGGTCACCAGGTAGACGATGGCGTGTACCGGATGTTTCTCACTGATGGCCAGGATGGTGCCGATCACGGTCACGGCGGCCAGTATGTAGAAGAGTGTCTGTTCCATGAAATCACTTTGTAAAAAAGAGATAAAAACAAAATCTGTTTCACGCAACGTCGCAACGGCGCAACGAAAGGCGTTTAGATGTTCTTTGAAACTGAATTGAGGCTCATACTAAAAAATAACTGATGCATTTCAATGTGTTGATAAGTCATTAGCTTGGTTTTGCTTATGCATTTATACGTTGCGTCGTTGCGTCGTTGCGTGAGTCAAGATGTATGTTTTATATTCACGGCAGTAACGACCTGACATCCACCGTCGGCCGCTCCTCAATTCCCTCGCCCCGTGGTTGGGTTACGCCGATGCCGGCGTGACGGTAAAAATTGTACTCCGGCGATTTGCCGCAGCCGTCAATCAGCAGATCTTCCTTCTCGTAGACCAGTTCCATGATATCCCGCTCGCAGATCTCGAAGTCAGGCGTCATCTGGATCGCCAGGGTCGGGCACGCCTCGGCGCAGAGACCGCAGAAGATGCAGCGGGAGAAGTTGATCCGGAACCACTCGGCGTACCGTCGGCCATTGGCTCCTTCCGCAGCCTGCATGGAGATGCAGTCCACCGGACAGGCCGCTGAACAGAGGTGGCAGGCGACGCACCGCTCGCCGCCGTCCGGGTCGCGGGTCAGTACGATCCTGGCCCGGTAGCGCGGGTAGGGGGTCCGTTTCTGTTCCGGATACTGGATGGTCACCGGTCGCCGGAAGATGTGCTTCCAGGTGATCCACATCCCGGTCAGAATGGCTGCTATGTCGGATAAAATCTTCATTTTGAAACCTTTTTATTGGCCACAGAGCCACAGAGACTCAGAGAAAATCAAAACCCGAAAACATTCAATCAAAAACTATAATTAAAATATATTTTTTTACCCTTAAAGCTTTTTGCATTTCTCTTTTCAGCTTTTCCTCTGTGTCTCTGTGTCTCCGTGGCAAAAATGCATTTGACATTATCCTCTCAACACCAGCCACCAGCCGGTTATCAGGATATTCACCAATGCCAGCGGGGTCAGCAGCTTCCAGCCGAAATGCATCAGCTGGTCGTAGCGCAGCCTCGGCAGGGTGCCGCGAACCCAAATGAACAGGAAGGCAAAGGCGAGCACTTTAAGGGAAAACCAGATCAGCGGTGGCAGGAACGGCCCGTGCCAGCCACCCAGGAAGAAGGTGGCGGCCAGTCCTCCCAGCACGATGATGTTGATATACTCCCCCACGAAGAACAGGCCGAAACGCATGCCGGAATACTCGCTGTGGAAACCGGCCACCAGCTCTCCTTCTGCTTCCGGGAGGTCAAAGGGGATCCGTTTGCACTCGGCGGCGATGCTGATCAGGAAGATCACGAAGGCCAGCGGCTGGTAGACGATGAACCAGCAGCCGCTCTGAGCGTTGACGATCTCCGATAGCCGGAAGGAGCGGGCCAGCATCACCACCGGCACCAGCGACAGTCCCATGGAGAGTTCGTAGGAGATCAACTGGGCCAGGCCACGGATACTCCCCAGCAATGCGTATTTGGAGTTGGAGGCCCATCCTCCCAACGCTACGCCGTAGACCGCGATGGAGGAGAGCCCCAGGAACAGCAGCAGTCCCACGTTCAAATCGGAGACCTGCAACTCGACGGTATGGCCGAACAGTTGCAGCGGAGCGCCAAAAGGGATCACACTGAAAATCATGATGGCCGGGATGGCCGCCATGGCCGGCGCCAGGTAAAACAGCCACTTGTCGGCTCCGGCCGGCCGGAAATCCTCCTTGGTCAGGAGCTTGATCAGATCGGCCAGCGGCTGTAACAGCCCCAAGGGGCCAACCCGGTTGGGTCCCTTGCGATCCTGGATCCAGGCCAGCAGCTTGCGCTCGGCAAACACCAGGTAGGCCGCCAGGGTCAGGATCACGAAAAAGACCAGGGCGATCTTGGTCAGGAGCAGCGCTATGTCAATCGGGTCGTAGTTCATGGAAACCTTATTTTGATGATACTACCAAAAGCTTAACCACAGAGGACACAACGTTCACAGAGAAGAACCAATGTTTCATGTACAAGCCTAAAAAACTTGAAGTGTTGTGTCGATCATAATGTTTCTGTTTAACCAACACAGAATAAGAATTCCCATAAGTTTTGCGGTGATAGCTTTTTAGTCTTAAATCTTACGGCAAAACATTGATTCCTTCTCCTGCCACATCCAGTCCTCGCAGTTTTTCCCATTTTCCATTCAGCGGTTCCGTGAACCGTGCGCCGCCCAGTCGCTTGATCAGCTCGGCCAGGATCTGCCAGGCTGGTCGCAAATCACCCCCCGGCGGACTGTTACGGTGGATCCGCGGCGGGTGACCGGCCGGGTCGAGCCCCTTGATCGGCAGACCTGGCTGCATGACCCTTTTGAAACGCTGGGCGCGCCCCTCGTTGTTGATACAGCTGCCGTCCATCTCGACCCAGGCAGTGGTGGGGAGGACTATCCGGGCTGCCGCCATCACGCCGGTCTGCCGCCAATCCAGGGCGGCCAGCAGGGTAATTCCCTCCAGCAGCGCAGGCGGAATATCGGCCTCCACGGCAATGATCGCCCGGATTGTTCCTGATGCCAGCGCCTGCTCCAGGGGGCGTGCGTCATGCTCGACGCTAAGCAGGGCCGCGCCGAAACTGTTGGCGTGGGGGAGGATGCAGGCGCTCTTGAAGCCGCTGTTCATGATTTCTGCGATGGTGTCAGAGCTGCTCTGCCCGGTACTGCAAATGATCACCGGCCGTTTGAAAATGGCGTAGGGAATCTCTTCCGGAAAGCCGAGTTGCACCGCCTCTATCCCGAGTGTCGTCGCCTGCTGCAACGGCGCTTTGCCGGTAACAAAGACCGGCGCTCCGTTACGCCAGGCCTGACGGACAGCCAGGGCAAGCATGGGAGCCTCTTCCTGCAGGTCGCAATCAACGATGGCGATGCAATCGGCAGCGCGCACATCGGCCAGTGAGGCGGCATTCTGCCGGTTCAGCCGGGTAACCACGGTGGCGCTTCGCTCGGCCTCGTCACCGGTGGTGAAATATGAGAGCGCTCCGGCCGGAATTGTGCCGGCTAGCAGGGGGAGTAGCGCGGCGCCCTCCAGTGCCAGACGACCGGAGCCGACAACGGCGATGCTGCCGGGGGGATACTCACCTTGCAAGGTTTCGATCCGCTGGACCAGGGCGCTCAAGGCCTCGTCCCAGCTGCTTTCCCGGCCATCCACCAGCGGTGTGCGCGGTCGCATCGGGTCATTGACTGGTGCGGCAGCTGAAAAACGTCCTTGGTCGCAGATGAACCAGCCGTTGACCGCATCGTTTCTGCGGCTGATGATCTTGAGCAGTTCCCGGTAACGGGCCGCCGGGGTGATGTTGCACCCCAGGGAACAACCCTGGCAGATGGAGGGGGCCATGTCGTAGTCCCAGTAGCGGGCGCGGAAACGGGCGGTCTTATCGGTAAAGACTCCGGTCGGGCAGATGTCCACCAGGTTGCCGGAAAAGGGAGATTCCAGCTGACCGTCCTGGAAACGGCCAAAGTAGACCCGCCCGGCGCTCCCCATCACGCCGAAATCGCTGCCACCGCTGTATTCCTGATAGAAACGGACGCAGCGGTAGCACTGGATGCAGCGGTTCATCTCGTGTTCGATGTACGGTCCCAGCTGCTGGTTGACGTGGGTGCGTTTCTTCCCCGTGTAGCGCCGGATGCCGTGCCCACCGGCGATGGTGTAATCCTGCAGCTGACACTCTCCCCCCTCGTCGCAGACTGGGCAGTCGTGGGGGTGGTTGATCATCAGCCATTCGATCACGCTTTTGCGCATCGCCATCGCCTCGGGATCGGTGGTGGATACCATCATCCCGTCCTGGGCCGGGAGCATGCACGACATCTGGATCCCCTTGACCGGGCCATCAACCATCTTGACGGCGCAGACCCGGCAGGCCCCGGCCTTTCCCAATGCCGGATGCCAGCAGAAGTGCGGGATCGGGATATCCACCGACTGGGCCGCTTCCAGCACGGTAGTCCCCTCGGCAACTTCAACGGGTATGTTATCGATGATCAGTTTTGGCATAAAATAAAAATCCTATTTGTGCCACAGAGGACACAGAGATCTCAGAGAAAATCAAAAAAACTTTAAGCCAAAAAAACAATTATCCACGAAAAGCACGAAACACACGAACGAAATCAGAAAGATATACAACTTCACAACGTAGCCTGTTTGGTAAGTTACTATTTTGATGTAATGGTTTCATTTTCGTGTCTTTTCGTGTTTTTCGTGGACTCAAAAGCCTTTTTCGAATTAAATTTGGTTTATTAGTACTTTTGGCTCTCCTTAAGTTTTTTCTCTGTGTACTCTGTGATCTCTGTGGCTAACAGCCTTTCCGAAATGGACAACATCGTCCTGTTACATGCTCCCTCACCTCATCTTCGAAGTGTCGCAGCAGCCCGTCCACCGGCCCCATGGCGCCGGGAGCCAGGGCACAGAAGGCGTAATTCAGCTGCTTTACATGCTCCCGCAGGATGGCGATATACTCTTCGCTTCCCCGGCCGGCCTCGATCTCTTCCAGCAGATGTACCACGAACGGCAACCCTTCACGGCAGGGGGTACACCAGCCACATGACTCCCGGGCATAGAAACGCACCAGGTTGAGGGTGGCAGCCACCATGCAGGTGGCGTGATCAAAGACCACGATGCCGCCGGTGCCGAGCCTTGATCCGGCCTTGGCCACCGGATCGAAATCCATGGCAACATTCCAGTGCTCTTTGGTGAAGTAGGGGGTGGAAGCGCCCCCCGGCAGGCAGGCCTTGAAGCTGCTTCCCGGTTGCATGCCGCCGCAGGGGCCGTCGATGATCTCCCCCAGGGGTATCCCGAGCGGCAGTTCGAAGCAGGCGGGATTGATCACCTTGCCGCTGATGCAGAACAGCTTCATCCCGGCCGCATCGGGGGTGGCGGCGGTTCCTTTGAACCACTCCGCTCCGTGGTTGATGATGTATGGCACGTTGGCCAGGCTCTCCACATTATTGACCACCGTTGGGCCGCCCCACAGACCTTTAATGGCCGGAAATGGCGGCTTGGCGCGCGGGTTGGCCCGCTTTCCCTCCAGGGCGTTCATCAGGGCGGTCTCTTCGCCGCAGATGTAACGTCCGGCCGAGACATGCACGTCGATATCGCAGGAGAAATCACTCCCCAGGATCTTTTCCCCCACCAGACCGGCAGCGCTCGCCTCGGCAATCGCCATCCGCAGGTTGGCGGCCGCCTGCTCATAGCCGCGCCGGATGAAGATAAAGGCGTGGCGTACGCCGATGGCGTAGCAGGACAGAACAATCCCCTCCACCAGCGACCAGGGATTGGCTTCCAGCAGGATGCGATCCTTGTAGGTCCCCGGTTCCATCTCGTCGCAGTTGCAGATCAACCAGCGCGGCCCAGGGAGATTGCGCGGCACGAACGACCACTTCTTGCCGGTCGGGAAACCGGCCCCGCCGCGCCCGCGCATGCCCGAGTCGATCACCGTCTGCTGTACATGGTCGGGAGACATGCCGGACAACGCTTTGCGGAGCGCAGCAAAGCCCCCTTCGGCCTGGTACTCGGCAAAGGTAACGCAGCGACCGGGACGGTTATGTCGAAAGAGGATCTGTTCCATACCACCTTTTACCAGACTTTTTTTGCCATCGAATCGATTATTGGCAATTTTTTATATTTTAAATAACCATAGTCTGTTTTCAAAACTAACTACATAACTAGTTTCTTCCGGATCATTCCTTTAATCGTCAACAGGTTCTATTACTCGTGCTGCTTCTCCACCACACTTCTTACAAGTTCCTCGTAGTATCAGAGACCTTCCGGTCATTATACCTTCTCGTAGTTGCATAGAAGTTCCAGCCGTACATTTTGAGCACCAGACGTGGTCTAAAATGTCTTTTCTTACTGTTTCCGGAACCTGATCCCATCGTCTCTTTGCATCACGGGTAAGGAGAGGCATCGGTACAACAGTTGCTTTCTTTGCAAAGTGCCGTTCAAAAAGCTCTTTGGATTTTAGAAATCCCTCTTCGCTCATTCCGACAGATTTAGCTTTGCCTATAGGATTTGATATATAACCCTTTTCATGGAGGCGGTTGAGCGTATCCCAGTCAAACCCCTTCCATGCCCTTGCTCCAAGCCCTTCATGTCGTTCATTGGTAACCAGGTAGAGAAGTGCCAATGTATACTCATTAATTTTATCTTCATCGAAATCCATATTTTCTCCGCTAAGTAACATTTCGAATATTACAACTTCAACCGCGGAGCGCCGCCTCGATTGCAGCGATGTCGATCTTTTTCATCTCCATCATCGCATCGAAAGCACGCTTGGCAGCGGCGGGGTCGGGATCGGTTATCGCTTTGGTCAGAGCGATCGGCGTAATCTGCCAGGACAAGCCCCATTTATCCTGACACCAGCCGCAGGCACTCTCTTGACCACCGTTGCCGACGATTGCTTCCCAGTAACGATCGGTTTCGGCCTGGTCAACGGTCGCGACCTGAAACGAGAATGCCCAGTTGTGTTTGACCTCGGGGCCGCCATTGAGCCCGAGGCAGGGAATTCCCATTACCGTAAACTCGACAGTCAACACATCCCCTTTTTTCCCGGAGGGATAGTCTCCCGGCGCAAGGTGTACCGCGTCAACCGATGAATCGGGAAAGGTCTCGGCATAAAACCGTGCCGCCTCCTCCGCGTCGCCATCGTACCAAAGGCAAATCGTATTTTTTGCTGGTTTATGCATGTCAAACCTCTTAGTTCTGTGACAGACAGTGCCGGTTAGATAAAACGGTTAACATTCTTTAGGTCGTCTTCAGTTAAAATTTGATACCTTGGTGCGTTTTTATCAATAGGATGTTGTTTTCTATGCCTGAAGTAACTGCATGCCAAATAGATGAGATAAACACAGTATATTATTCCTGCGACATGACGAAGCATGCTTGCGTTTTTGAATTTTCCCCAATTTGAAATTTCTGTAAGTACTAAATTGACAGTCAATACTATTATGAGCAGCCACCTATTTTTTTTGTCCATTTGTTCTTCATCATAACAAATTGAGCGTATTCTTCCTTTACAACTAGGACATACTAGACATGCATGTTGTGGGAGGAGTTTTCTCTCTCCTGGTAATGGTAATTTGGGTATAAATTTCCACTTAAGAGATACCCCGCAATGGGGACAATTATATGTCATATTTTGCAACTCCTATGATTACTAGGTCTTTTTTCTATGAACCGGCCATCCACCCAAACGGTCACTTATCCTGTCAAAAAATCAAAAACAAATTTTCCACCTGTAGCTCTTGCAAAACAATGCTGAATCGTTACTTTTTTTGGGTTTTGCGTTGCGTCGCTGCGTCGTTGCGTGAGTAATGACTTTGATGTTTTTTATCCTGTTTTTCCTCTGTAACTCTGTGGCAAATGATTTATGCTTTACGGCTTCACCACAAACTGCCACGGCCCACTCTCTCCCCGCAACTCCGGCTGATACATCGGCCAGACCGCTGCCGGCAGCGCCAGCATGCGCCCCTCGATCTCGGGATAGAGCACGTGACGGAACTCGTGCCGGCCAGCCGGTAGATCGGTGATGAAGAAAGCCAGTTTCTCGTCGCGCCGCTCGCGGTTGGAGTACCACCCCAGGTAGGACGCTTCACCGCTGTAGCGCGGATCCCGGTCGGTCTCGCGCGACTCGAAGCCGGACGGCAGCCGGTCCTCGATGATGACGTACTCCAGCGGCCGCTGGTTCTCCACGCTCAGACGTACCTCGATGTCATCACCCGCTTTGATGCTTTCACCCGACTTGAGCGGCGTGTACTCCCGCCGCCAGCTGTCGCCGGCCTTGACCGTGCTCATGCGGTAGAGGGTGCGCTCCAGCTTTAGCCCAGGGGTAGAGCGGGCCGCCTCGGGTGCGGCCTGGTATGTCAGTGTCGCCGCCAGATAGGCCGCACCTGGTCCGTCCTTGGTCAGCTTCAGCCGGTTTTCGCCGCTTTTGAGTTTGTCCGCCAGGATGGTGATGCGGCTCTCGCCACTCTTTACGGCGCCATTCTCCACCCGCCAGCTGGTCAGTTCGTTGTTGTTCAGGGTCAGCCTGGCGCTGTAGCTAGCGCTCGTCTCGCCGCTGGCGGCCACGTAGTCGGCCAGGGCAATCACCGCCGCTGCCGAGCCGCTGGTGGTGTGCCACCAGCCACCCTGCTGACGGCGGGCCAGGAAGGCGGCCAGTTTGGCATTGAGCGGATCAGCCGGTTCGATGCGGGTCAGGAGCGTCAGCATGGCCGAGCTGCTCTCGATCGGGGACGCCCCCCAGCGCCAGCCGTACCACCACGATTCAGCCGAGCTATCCTTCAGAAAGGCCGCCTCACCTTCGTATTGCAGCAGCGGTTTTAACTCCGCCACCAGCGGGGTTAGTGCCTGTTTCTGCCCCAGCAATGCCAACGCCTCGCCGTACGCCAGCCGTTCCGCCAGCGGCAGGCTCTTCCAGACGGCGGTAATCTTGCGCTGCAGATTGTCCCGGCTGAGGTCGTTGGCTGCCAGAGCCCGTGCCACCCGGGGAAGATCATCGTTCAGGGCGGTAGCCGCCAGCTTGTCCAGCGCTTCAATTCCCCGTTTCAAAAGCTGCTCCGGTACGGTTACCCCGGCTTTTTTGGCCAGTCCCAGTCCGTAGAGCGCATGGGAGGTCATGGTCAGGCTGCTGCTGTCGTTCTTCCACCACCCCCAGCCGCCGTCGTCATGCTGCATCTCCTCCAGCCGCCGGATCCCCTCGGCGATCACCAGCGGAAGCTTCTGCTCGGTGGCCGGATCGGGTCGCCAGCCGCTCTTGTTCAGCAGGCTTTTGGCATGCACTGCCGGGATGAAGCGCGCCAGGGTCTGCTCCACGCAACCGTAGGGGAATTCCACCAGCCGGTTGATGGCGCTGCTCAGGGTGGCGGCGATGGTCGGGGCAAAGCCGAGTGTCAGTGTGGCTGTGCCAGCCAGCGCTTCGTTCGGCAGCGTCAGCTCCGTCTCGGCGGCACTGTCACGCAGGGCGATCCCGCTGCCGGTTTCGCGGGAGATCGAGCGCGGCAGCACCGGCAGGTTCAGCTCCATGGCATCTCCTTTGTCGCTCCCCTTGGCCATCAGCCGCAGGGTCGCCAGACCTGCTTGATCCGCCCGGAGACGGGCATTGGTTCGCAGTGTGGCGCGCGGCGCCAGCGTGCCGCTGAAGCTTGACTGATCCATCAGGGACAATCCCTGGGTCTCGAAGCGCCCATTGACGTTCTGCTGTTGGTCGGTCATGCTGGTGATCACGCCGGGGAACTGCAGTTCATCGCCAACGATCAAAAAACGGGGCGGCGCCAGGCGGGCCATCAACTCCAGCCGGGCGATAAATTTCTCCCGGCCGATCCCGAAATCATTCCCTCCGCTATGCCCCACGGCAGTCGCCCGCCAGGCGGTCAGGTTGTCCGGCAGGGTGAATTCGGTCCGGGCAGTGCCGTCCGGACCGGCTTCCAGCAGCGGGAACCAGGCGGCGGTATCCTTGAAGACCTTGCGGATCTTGAGCCCCTTCAGGCCGTCGTCACCCTGTTCTGCTTGCGCTTTGTCCTTGGCTGCGCCACCCAGGTAGACCCGTGGGAAGGAGTGCAGGGTGGTCACCAGATGTTCGCGGGTACCGCGGAAGAACTGCCAGATGTCATCGGAGCGTTCCCGGGCAATGGCAAAGATCGCCTCATCCACCACCGCCAGGGAAAGCTCGGCCGGCAGCGGATTCCCGGCCTGAGCGGAACTGACGCTCAGTTTGACCTGGTCGCCCGGCGCATAGAGCGGCTTGTCGGCGGTGATCTTCAGCTCGATCTTTCCCGGCTGGCGCTCGACCCGCAAGGGGAGGGTGCGGCTGAAGAAACGGCCATTGCCGACTGTCACTGCCGAGACATGCAGGTAGGGAGCCTGGGCTTCCGTAACCGGGATCTCGATCACCTCGACCAGCTGTTTGAGCGGCACTACCCGCTGCTCGGCGATCTCGCGCCCCTCCAGGGTCAGGAGCAGGCTGCCGCCGGTCAGGGGGGCGCGCACGATCAGGCGGGCGGTCTCACCCGGTTGGTAGCTCTTGCGGTCGAACTCGGCCTCCAGTTCGCGGTAGGAACCTTCCCAGGCGTATCCTTCCTTCCAGACCCAGACCGGAGTGGTGGCCACCGCCTTGCGCCCGGCCTCGTCACTCCCCTCCACCTTGACCTGCCAATAACCGGCCTGGGGGAAGCTGAAGCAGCTGCGGGCCGTGCCGTCGGCCGCCGTGGCGATGGTGGTCTGTTCCGTCTCCTGCCAGCTGTAGCTGCGGTTTTTCTTGTCGTAGATCTGGCGGCCGAAACTGAGTCGCAGCGGCAGCGCCTTGGGAACCCCTTCCCACGAGGCGGCCTTGATGCTGAACTCCTGCGTTTCCCCCGGTTTGGCCAGGTAGTTGGCGGCCTTGATGTTCAGCGACACCAGCGACGGCACCACGTTGACGCTCCCGCTCCCCGCTACCTTGCGGCTGGCGCTGTCGCTGACATCCGCCTCCAGGGTGTAGCTGTAGGGGCTCTCGTGGCTCTTGGCAATGACCGGAATGTTTGCCTCGCCGTTGCCGTCCAGCCTGACTTCCCCCTCACCGAGGAAATCGGCATAGCCACCGCTAAAACGATGGTCATCCTCGTAATCATCATCACCATCCGAGCCAAGTCCCCAGGCCGGTTTGGCGTACAGACGCCAGACCAGTTTCCCGCCGGCCACCGGCGCGCCGAAGTAGTAGCGGGCATTGACCTTGAACTGTCCACTGTCACCGGCCACCAGGAACGGGCGGTCAGCCGTCGCCTTGACCTCGAATTCCGGCTTGCGGTACTCCAGCACCCGGAACGAGCCGTGCCAGGATTCGCCGCCGCTGCTGGCGATGATGCTGTACTCACCCAGGGCCGGAACAGCCGGGAGCTGGCATTCACCGTTGAACGAGCCGCTGGCGCTGACCGGAAGATCCGCGGTGCAGATCGCCTTGTCGTTGTCATCCTTGATTTCCAGATGCACGCTTTTCAGCGTCGGTAGCCGGTAGGCCTCGCCGGAGCGCTGACGCAGCACCCCCTTGTAATAGACCGTCTGGTTGGGGCGATACACCGGGCGGTCGCTGTAGATGTATCCCCTCAGGCCGTGGCTGTTCCCCTGTTCTTCCCGGTTAGGGAGATCCAGAAAAGCCAGGTTGGCGCCGTTGCGGGCCGCCAGGCGCGACTGTTTGTCGTGTGCCGGCCAGGGAATCAGGCCGTTGGCAGCGGTCGACACGCGGGTCGAACCGGCCATGATCTCCACACCGGCCAGCGGTTGGCCGCTGATCAGGTCGGTGGCAAACAACAGGGTAGCGCCCGGCGCGGCCTTGGCCACCACCCCCAGGCGGGTCACCAGGAAGGCGAAGCGGGTGGTGGCGTTGTTCCCCTTCAACTCCAGCAGGTAGGCGCCCGGTTTCAGGCCGGGGAGCGGGATGCGGCCAGAGCGGCTGTGGCTGTCGCGGCGCGCCTTGAACGGAACCGGGATCGTGCTGACCCTGGTCAGCGCTCCGGCCGGGATGCTATCCGGCTGGCGCAGATCAAGCGAGCCGTTCAACAGGCGCTCGGCAGCGATCAGCGAGACCACCGCCTCTCCCTTCTCGACCCGCAGGCTGTTGGCCCGCAGTTTAACCGGCTTGTCCGGCAGAAAGACTTCGTTGTATTCCTCGATCCCCACGGTCGGGGGGCGCAGTTCGGGTTTCAGGGTGATTTCCGCCGTGCTCCCTTCGGCGATCTCCAGCTCCTGGCGGGTATCTTTCAGGCGTTCATCGGAACTTGAGATGGTATAGCGCCCCGGCGGCAGGTTGCCGAGGGTGATCCGGCCGTTCTGGTCGGTTTTTTCGGAACGGTAGGTGGCGCTGCTGTTGAGGTAGATGCCTGTTTTTCCCCGTTGGCGCGGCTTGCCCCCCTCGTGGGGCGTAACCCGCACCGTCAGTGTTGCCGCGCGGCGCATGATGCAATCGCCAAGGTCGTTCTTTTCGCCCGGGCTGAGATAGAAATAGCCGCTCTTTTCCAGTACCCACCCCGGTTTGACCAGGGCTGGTTGATAGCCGCGCGAGTCGAGTCCGGCGATGCGGAAGCGGCCATCTGCGCCGCTGATTGCCGTATTCCACTTGTCGGCGCTGATCGTCACCCCGGCTTGCGGCGCACCGTTGCCATCCACGATCCGCCCGCTGAATTCCGCCGGTTTGCGCAGGTAGACCGTCTCCAGTTCAACCGCTTTGGCAGCCACGTTCCTGCTGGCCTGCATGGTTCCCAATCCTTCCGATCGCACGAGCCAGTCGTAGGAACCGGGGGGGAGGGTAAGTTTGAATTTGCCTTCCGGGTTGGTGGTGGTCCGGGCGGCGGGTGGTGTGGTGGTGACTTTGTCGTTATGGTTGAAAAAGGTGATTTCCACCCCGGCCAGCGGCTTGTTGGTCTCGGCTGACATGACTGTTCCGCTTAGTTCCTGCAGTTTGGGGGCGGCCAGAACAGGGGAACCGGGCAAAATCAGCACGATTGCCAGGATGCTAAAGATTATGGTGCGGAGCGGGTTCATGGGGACTCCTTATCAATACAAACGGCAATAGTTTTCGTGTCGTGATCTTTCAACTTGACAGTGTGTATGTTGTGCGCATAACGTGACATTAAGGAGGTGCGCCATGCAAAAATCTCGAATCAATCTTACTCTTGACGCCGACTTGATTGACTTTATCAAGGAATATGCTGAAACCCAGCGAACAACGGTTTCTGAAGTCTTTACCCAATTTGCTTTAAAGCTGAAACGGGTTAAGGAGAATGACCCTACTGAAACAATACTAGCAGACCCTGATTTTGCTGATTCGCTTGTAAGCACAATTGAGCGGGTTAAAGCAGGTACCGTCAATTGGCACAGTTATGATGAGGTCTTTAAATGAATCTTGTTTTTAGTGATGATTTTGTCGCTTCTCTAAAAAAACACAGTGCAATAAAAGAAGCGGTTCGAAAAAGAGTGAATATGATCTGCGAAAGCCCGGTTGCTCTGGGTGAACCGCTCAAAGGAAACTTTCGTGGTTTCTACAGTTGTCCCGTCAAACGCAATTTCCTGATTATTTTCCTTTACTGCGCAACATGCCGAAAAAAAGGAGACGATGCCATTGTCCTCTGTGCCGATTGTCCGGAGTGCCGTGACGACACCATCAAGTTTATTGCCCTTGGTCCCCACGACAAAGCTTATTGGGGGTGAGAGGAATATTTGCACGTAATCGGTTTTGGGTTTTGTCCGCTAATGGCAAGCCGCCAATCAGTCACAAGGTCATATTTGGCGGCTCATTGCAGCAACTCTGGTTTTATGCAAATACCGTCCAGATAGAGGGTGTCAGCACTAAGATCTACTTCGTTTACCCACTCCACAAAGTAACCACAGTTGCGGATGGTTTTGAATACATTGAGATTCTGCAGCGGCTCGAATGCTTCGCAAGCAAGCAGCGGTTTTACATCATATCGGCGCTCAGCGCCGTCATCAAAAGCAATATCAAGCGTCCAATCGTCGTTAGCATGAATTGTATGTATGTTTCTCATTATTCCAGTCCTTTTATTTTGAAAACTGTTTCGCCCTCGACAGCAAGCTGCCAGTCGGCAAGCAGGTCATCACGGTGAATTTCGATCCATGCTTCTACCAGTTTTCGTTTGGGATTTGGTAATGAACCATCGAGAATACTACCGTCTATAATTGCGAATACCGCAACTTCACCTTGATATTCAGCATGAATATGGGGAAGGCTGTGTTGTTTGTTATCACGGTAAAACATTCTGATGATGATACCGAAGAACATTGAAATGGTTGGCATGTAAATCATCCTCTCTTTAAAATATGCATAAGAAAAAGGCAATGGCACAGTGTGCTGCAATGATGATGTGTTAAGTACGGTGTAAGTGTCTGCTGCTTGACAGTAGCACCCGTTTGTTAGGCAGTCTATGTCACTCTTTGGAAGTAGCAGTGGCTGCAGAAACTTTCAATGCTTTAATAAGTCTTGCCTGTTCTTCCTTCGACATTTTGCCAAACACGAGTAGCAATTCATTCAATTCAGCTTCTTTTACGTTAATTTCACCGACCTTGGTGAGTCTCAGATCAGGCGCTTCCCGTATGCTCATGCTACCGTTGATGGATGTTGTGTTGAATTGATAATCTTTTCCAACATCTGACATCTTATGCTTTCTCTTTATCAGTTCCTTAAGACTTGTCTGGAGAATAGTTATTTTTGTTTTGGTTTTTATTGCAATTATTGCTGTGGAAGGG
>Ga0209798_10001134_pt1 | contig 16283 bp, 14 predicted proteins | sample DOMMetBare3Fresh_FD_187475 | JGI IMG/M metagenome (GOLD analysis project Ga0209798, IMG submission 187475) | Wetland sediment microbial communities from St. Louis River estuary, USA, under dissolved organic matter induced mercury methylation -... | ecosystem: Environmental > Aquatic >...
TGAACAGCACCAACGGCACCTACATCAACGGCAAGGCCGTCAAGAAGCAGCTGCTGGCGCACAACGACACGGTCGAGATCGGCAAGTACAAGATCAAGTTCCTGGTGGAAGACGGCGTCGACTACGAGAAGACGATGATCATGAAGCCGGGCGCCGGCACCGCGATGGGTGGCGCGCCGATCAACCAGAGCGACCGCGCGACCTTCTCGCACACGATGCCCTCGGGCAGCAACTCCGGCTTCGGTGGCCTGGCCAGCTCGCCCGGCAGTGCGGCGATCAAGGTGCTCAACGGCGCGGCGGCCGGGCGCGAGGTGATGCTCACCAAGGTCGTCACGACGGTGGGCAAGCCGGGCGTGCAGGTGGCCTCGATCACCAAGCGGCCGGGCGGCTATGTGCTCGCGCATGTGGAGGGCACCGCCAAACCCACGGTGAACGGCTCGCAGCTCGCGGGTGACTCGGCCCAACTGCGCAACGGCGACGTGATCGAGCTCGCCGGCACGCAGATGCAGTTCGTCCAACTCTGAGCCGAACGTCGAGAGTGGCCGTGTACTCGGTCACGCCCCTCCCGGGTCGATAGAAAGGCCCGGCCTGCCGCCGCCGGACAATGGGCGCCATGCAGATTCGCGTTCTCGGTTGCTCCGGCTCGATTGCCGCCGGCAGCCGAACCACTTCCTTCCTGCTCGACGACGACGTGCTGATCGACGCCGGCACCGGCGTGGGCGACCTGTCGCTCGACGAGCTGGCGCGGATCGACCATATCCTGCTCACGCATTCGCACCTGGACCATGTGCTGGGCATCGGGCTGCTGGCCGACAGCGTGCAGCGCCAGCGGCGCCGGCCGATCCGCGTGCATGCGCTTCCGGCCACGCTGGAGGCGCTGCGCCGGCACATCTTCAACGGTGTGATCTGGCCCGACTTCACGCGATTGCCGAGCGCCGACCGGCCGATGCTCGAGTTCCTGCCCTTCGCGGTCGGTGAAGGCCTGACGTTCGGCGAGCGCCGCATCGAGGTTCTGCCCGCGGAACACACGGTGCCCGCGGTCGGCTTCGCCGTCATGGGGCCCCCCGGCGGCAAGGGCGCCTGGGTGTTCACCGGCGACACCGGGCCGAACCCGGCGCTGTGGCTTCGGCTGACGGGCCTGACGATCGCGCACCTGGTGATCGAGACCGCGTTCAGCGACGACGAGCAGCAGCTCGCGCGCATCAGCGCCCACCTGTGCCCGACCACGCTGGGCCAGGAGCTGGCGCGCCTGGAAGGCGAAGTCGCGGTGCACATCACGCACATGAAACCCGGCGAGGTGGACTCGGTGATGGACCAGATCGAGCTGATGCCGATGCGGCACCGCTGCGCGGCCCTTGCCATCGGTCAGGTGTTCGAGCTGTGAGCGCGGGCCATCGCTCCCCTATGATCCAGAACGTGCAGGACAGCGCCTTCCTCGACGTCGATCGCCACGGCGTGCTGCGCGTGCCAGGCGTGCTGTGGCTCGGGTTCGCGGTGATGGCGCGCTACTGGATCCTGATGCTGGTGGTCACGGTGTCGGCGCGGCGCTCGCAGGAGTCGGTGCTGCTGCTGGGCGATGGCGGCATCCCCTGGGCTTGGCTGGCGGTGCAGCTGCCCATCGTGCTGCTGATGGCCGCCGGCTTCCAGCGCGTACCCGCCGCCGGTCTCTGGGCGCGCGCGCTGTGGCGCAGCGGCCGCTGGATCATCACGACCACGGCGCTGCTCAACCTCGGCTGGACCGCACACCTGCTGTGGCAGTCCGACGTGTGGAACCTGTGGCCCGAGCTGTTCCTGGCCAGCTGCGTGCTGATCGACCTGGCGATCGCGATCGCCGTGTGGCGTGACCGCTTCTTCGCGCAGCTGTTCAGCGAGTTCCCGGCCCCGGAGGCCGACGCCAAGACCAAGGGGCCCAAGGCGTGATCCGCATCTTCATCGGCTTCGACGAACGCGAGACAGTGGCGTGGCATGTGCTCACGCACAGCATCCTGGCGCGCTCGAGCCAGCCGGTGGCCTTCACGCCGCTGGCGCTGAACAACCTGCAGGGCGTGTTCACGCGCAAGCGCGAGGCGCTGCAGTCGACCGACTTCAGCTTCTCGCGCTTCCTCACGCCTTACCTCTCCGGCTACGAAGGCTGGTCGCTGTTCATGGATTGCGACATGCTGGTACGGCGTGACATCGCCGAGCTCTGGGCGCTGCGCGACGAGCGCTACGCCGTGATGTGCGTCAAGCACGACCACCGACCCAAGGAAACCGTGAAGTTCCTCGACCAGCCGCAAACGCCGTATGGCAAGAAGAACTGGAGCAGCGTCATGCTGTTCAACAACGCCAAGTGCAAGGCGCTGACGCCGGAGGTCGTGAACACGGCGACGGGGTTGCAGTTGCATCAGTTCAAGTGGCTGGGCGATGACGAGCTGATCGGGGCGCTGCCGGCGACGTGGAATCACCTGGTGGGGTACAGCGAGCCACGGCCGGATGCAGCCAATGTGCATTTCACGCTGGGCGGGCCTTACTTCCACGAGTACCACGACTGTGAGTACGCACGGGCCTGGCAAGATGATCGCGCTGCGATGCTGCGGGTGGATCAGCGCCGCGCCAACGCAGGCTGAAGCAGTGGCCCCGCGGGCGGCTGCTCAGCCATCGCCATCAGGTCTACAACGCCTCCTCTGTCCAGTGGACAATCCGTCGAGATTCAACGTGGTGCAACATGGGAGTCTTCCTTGCTGTTGAAGAGAGTGGTTCGCGACATGTTTCGCGCCGGGCGGGCACCGGAGCCGGCTGCTGCGTCCATTGAGAAAGCTGCAGCCCCTCGCGTGTCGGGCTCACAGCGCGTCCTGAACGTTGGAGGCAACAGCAAGGCCATTCCCATTCCCTCACACTATGCTGGTTGGGATCACTTGCTCCTCGACATTGACTCAAGCGCAAGGCCGGACATCGTCTGTGATGCGCGCAGGCTCGATCAGTTGGAGCCTGCACAGTTCGACGCCGTCTATTGCTCTCACAACCTCGAGCACTATTACAAGCATGATGGCGCCCGTGTGCTTCGCGGCATGTTGCATGTGCTCAAACCTGATGGGTTCGCTGAGTTCCGGGTGCCTGACCTGCGATCGGTGATGCGCAAGTTTGTGGCGGACGACATGGAACTCGAAGACGCGCTCTACGTCGTTCGCGGCGGTCCGATTACCGTACGAGACGTCATCTACGGCTGGGGCAAGAAGCTCGAGCAGTCGGGCGAAGATTTCTTTGCGCACAAGACCGGATTCACGGCCGCATCGCTGCGGGCAGCATTGAGCGATGCCGGGTTCGCACACGCGATGACGATCGTGAGCGAGCCGCAATTTGAAATACGCGCGCTTGCCTTCAAGGCCGACCCGACGCAACGTCAGCGCGAGTTGCTCAATCTACCGGACATGTAGGCCCCCGCCTGATCTGAGCAACCGGTTTGATTCCATGCTAGAGCTCGACATTTTCTGAGTACCGTTCAGGCCACCCTGTACGACTGCCGGCAGATTGCAGCAGCAACTCCTGCTCGAAGCGCTGAAATCGCTCTCGCCCGTGTACGTCATCAGTGCGTAACCAGATTGAGAAGTCGGATGTTGTTGATCAATAAGGGGCGGTTAACGTTCTCGCGAAGGATCTGCTCAACGCCGTGGAACGAGCGCTCTGTCTTCGGAAAGGTGAGGAGTCGGTTGGGCAAGAACTCGACCGTGCGTACGAGTTCGAACTGCTCGTGTGGATGGTGCAGACCGCCCCAGCAGACAAAGTTCGCATCCTTCGGACGATAGACCGACGTGCCGAGTTCACGCATTGAGTCGTCCTTGGGCAAATAGAACAGAAAAGTCACAAGGCGCTGCGGCACATCGGTATGGGGGCCGATCGCATAGTTCGTCTGGTCATTCACCAACAGCGCGTCGCCGCGCGCGCGCAACGCCGACGAGTCGGCCAGAATATTGTTCAGGCGGGGCTCCAGCGCGCGTTGGAACTTAAGAACGAACAGATTCAGGAACAGGTCACTGTACATCCAGCCCGCGAACTCGCGCCAGAAACCCTGCTGTTGCGCACCCATCCGCTCAAACTCCTCGTCCGTGAACAGCACAACGTTGCGCTCACGGTAGTCGTCCCGCCCGACACGCCCGGTCTCGCCAATCGGACGCAGACTGTTGGGCTGCGGAAAGTGAGCCAGCATCTCGGCGTAGTAGTCATCGGGAAAGATCCGATCGATGACAGCATACGGAAAGGGATCCTCGACGATCGGGGCGCTTGCAACCCGTTCAAGAATGTGCTCAAGGATCCGGCGACCGCGGGCCGTTGGCGCTGTCTCGATCGTGAACTTCCGGCTGAGGGTATTGATGCTCGCGGGCTTGGTGCCGCGACGAAAGATGAATTCGCCGACGCCTTCGAAGGCACCGGACTTGCGCAAGGCGCCTCTGGCTTGCTTCTCGTCGTAGTCGAAGCCCAGTGACCGCAGCCAATCAATTGCCGACCGGTGCTCATCGAGGTGCGTATTGAGTTCGACCAGGATCTCCCTGACTCTCGGATTGGCCAGGGTCTTGGCAGCGCCTCGCAGCACCTTGTGCTCGAAACCGTCGACGTCGAGCTTGATGAACTCCGGCACGGGTAGCGAACCAGCATCGACGAGCTGGTCGATCGAGACGCTGTAGGCTCCCTGAACGAAGCCCGACGATCGCTGCTGGAGATCGAAGCCCACCTCCGCGCCGAAGGAATTGCACGAGCCACCAGGCATGAAACCCTGGAGGTACAGCCTATCCAGCCTCGACTGATCGGACAGGGCCAAGGGAAAAGCCACGACCTGCCCTGACATGTTGTTTGCCTCGATGTTCGCATTGAGTAGTGCATAGTTCTGCGACTCCGGCTCGAAGGCGTACACCTCGCATTGACGCATTACGGCAGCGAACATCGAGTACATGCCGACATTGGCGCCCACATCGAGAAACACCGACTTCAGCGGCATGGCCTCCAGCCACTGGATCGTGTCGGGCTCCTTGGTCAGGATCGAACGCACTCGACCCGTCGTGATCTCGTTGGGCGTCCGGTAGATGATGCGATGACCCTTGTACTTGAATGCCATGAACGGGCCGCCGGCATCGGCAGGCAACCCGTCCCCTGGGTCGCGAGGTTTACTTGTCGGTTGCATCGGCGTCTCCGGGTGTTTATGTCGACCGCAGCGCCCGCATCGCCGCGCCAGGCCGAGAGGTGAGTTTGCCCAAAAAACAAAGCGCGCGAGTGTGCTTTTCGGGTACAGAAGCGCCACGCCATGCGCAGTCCGCCCCCCGCACCCCCATGTCGAGCAAGTCGTCACAGTCAACGCCCAGGGGATGCTCTCGGCCCGCGGTCGCGCTATTGTGCTGACCTATCATCGCCCACTTCCAAAGACAGTGATGCGAGAGGCGGCGTCGTGAAAGGACTGCTGGATCGACTGATGGCGCGGCAGGCCAAGCTGATGGGCGAGTTACATCCGGTGTCGCCCTCGACGGCGCCAGCCGGCGCACTGCGTGTTGCCGTGCCGCCGATCGGCGCAGAAGAGCGGACGGCGCGGTTGGCGGCGGAAGGCCAAGCACTGGCCGCGTCTGTGGAGCCGCTAGCGCGTGGCGCGCTGGCCGAGGCCGCGGCATTGCTCCAACCGCTTACGGCCCACGCCCAGGATACGCGCACGCTGACGACGCTCGCGCGCATCCGCTCGCTCCAGGGGGACTTCGACGACGCGTTGCGTCTTCTTCAGAACGCAGACACTTTGAACCCTTCGGACTGGAAGGTGCCGTACTTCATTGGCGAATTGCTTCAAAGCGCCGGCCGATATAAGGATGAGGTCTCTTATCGTCGTCGCGTCGCCTTCTCGCGTACAGATGCGGGAGCCGGAGCCTTCGTCAAATTGATCCGTTCCATCGTCAACGCAGCTGGGGGCGGCAAGGGCCCGCCAAGCGGAGAGATTCGCACGGCGCTTAAGGGGCTTCGAAGTACGTCAGACCTGACGCCGCAACTGCGCTTTGAGGTGGCCCAACTACTCTACCGCGTGCCTAGCCTGGCACAGCATGCGTTCACCTGGCTCGAAGAGGCCCTGCCCTGCCCGAGCGACGAGCGCCAGATCGAGCCGCGCTGGACCACGATGGCCAGTTGGTGCGCGTCTGCCGGCGCGTCAATGCATATCCTGAGCGACGCCGGAATGCCGGGATGCCGGCCGTGGGTGGTGGAACTGCGCGACGTGCTAATGCATCCGCACATGCACGGCACCCCGATCCTCGACGACGGGAGAACGGTGGTCTATGGATTCGACGACCACAACCTTCGCAAGCACCTGGACGACGCGCGAAGCCCAGTGCTGCTCGACAAGCGCACGCGTGCCGTGTTGCGCGTGCCACGGGAGGTTTCTACGATCGACGAACCCGCGCTCTATATTGGTGGAACCGGGGATGACGCACTCGACCTTCTCCAGCACTGTGGCGGTCTGGCCACCGTGGAATCACTGGGCCTTTGTGCCGACATGCCGCTGGTCGTCAACGAGCCGGTGGCGCCGCGCTTGAGCGAGCTGCTGGATCTGCTGGGCCTCGAGCGGCGCGGCTGGATCGCGGTGGCTGCAGATACGGCAGTGCACTTCAAGCACCTGTGGCTGCCCGGACGACTGATGTGGCCGGGCCGTTGGGTCCACCCGTTGCTGCCACAGTGGTACCGACGCCGACTGGTTGGCGCAGACCTGGTGCGCCGGATCGGGTCGGCACGCAAACTGTTTGTCGTGGACGAGTCGGCGCGCGCGCGCGTGGCCGAGGAGGAGAGTTTGATGCGCGTGCTGGCCCCCCTGGGGTTCGAGCGCATCGACCCTGCCGGGCTCGGTTTGCGCGAAACTATCGGGGCCTTTGCCGCTGCCCGCGAACTGGTCATGCCGTATGGCAGTGCGATGTCCAACCTGGTATTCACCGCGCCCGGCGCGCGTGTCGTTTTGCTGAGTGACAAGCGTGCCGTCAAAGACGCGCACACACTCGATTACGCCCTCCTAGCCGGGGCTGCACAACTCGACTTGCGCATCGTGGCCGGACAACCCATCCGAGCGGCCGGAACGGACAGCCCGGGAAGCGTCGAATTGCGTTTTGCTCCCATCGACGTGGCATCAGCACTCGCGCCTGTCGGCACAACGCCATGACGGTGCGCACCTTCCGTCTGGGCTCACAGGCGGACCTCGTGCGCCTGGCGCACCAGCGTGGCTGGATCGAACGCGCAAAGGGCAGCGCGCGTACCGAACGCCTGCCTCCAGTTCGCTACATAGACGGTAGCGAACAGGGCCTGCTGCCCGAAACCTCGCTAAGCATCCAGCCTAGCTACCAGTTGCGAATCCCTCACTCAGTCATCCACGGCCGTAACCTGACCTTGCTGATTGAGGACCACGCGTTTCCCGGCGGTGTTGCCCACTCGGTCATTCCTTCTCCAGACTGGCGCCGGCTCAGCCCGACGCAGATGGCGTTCGATCCGTCGACGGTCACGCACCTTCCTGCGGGCGCCGAGATGCTCGGCATCGTCTCGCACTGGGGCCACTTCTTCGTCGACGCACTCGATCGATTGTTGTTTCACGCGGGCGATTCACCCACGTGTTCCCAGTGGCTGGTTAGCGACCGCGACCTGCTCAACCTGCGACCTGCGCTCGATGCACATGGTGTCGTACCGCAGGTCAGCGAATTGATGCGCCTGCTGCCCAAGCCATTGGACTTCTCGAAACTCATGGCGTTGCCCAAGGCTGGCAACTTTGAGGTGTGCGATCTGACGTTGGTGACACTGCCGGTTGTCAAACCAGCGATCAACGCCGACGCCTTGCGGCTCGTGCGAGGCTTGGCGATCCGATCCGCCGAGATTCCAGACACCGACCCGGAAAGCACGCTGTTCGTCGGACGGCGCGATGTGAAGAAGCGCTTCCTGATCGGACAGAGCAGCTTCATCGAACACCTGGAAGCGGTACACGACGCCGTGACGTACTTTCCCGAGGATCACTCTCTCGCCGAGTCGATCCGACGCTTCAGCGGAGCGTGGCGCGTGATCTTGCCGATCGGTTCTGCCAAATTCAACCTCGCATTCTGTGAGCCCGGCACTAAGGTCGTGTGCGTCACGCCGCGGGGGTACGCGGCGCAGAACGGCGGCGTTGTCATGATGACGCGCCACATCTGCCACGCCCTCGGGCTCGACCTGGCTTTCTTCGGCGTCGACACCAAGGGCACCAGCGACCTCCTGTTGAACTCGAACATGATCCTAGACAGCGCAGATGGGGACGCCATGATGCGCTTGCTCGATTCGCTTTGACGATAAGCGAACGGGATGCTTGGCAAGGCTGCATGCATGCTTAAGGTTGATTGGCTTGTCGATGCGGTCGAGGGTGACTGGGATACTGGGTTCACATCCACCTATGCGTCTGACAGGTACAGGGCCATAGCGCCAGCAACCGCGCTGCGGACGTTGGGTCATAGTGTGCGCATCCTGCACATGGCCAATTGGGACGCCAGCTACGATGGACAAGAGCGCCCGGACGTGATCGTCGTGGCGAAGCTGCTTCCTGGTCCTGGCGGTAAGGCTGGCTTTGATGAACTAGCGCACCGTGTTCTCCGAGGGGTGGCGTCTGCGCGCGCACTTGGCATCAAGCTCGTTGCGGACTACTGCGATAGCCTCTTTGACAAACCTGACACTGGCGCGTATTGGAGCACCCTGTGCAGCGCAGTTGACTATTGCGTAGCAGGCTCCGAAGAGCTTGGGCGTCAGTTGCGCGAACGGTTTGACGTAAGCCTCAGCGTCATAGGGGATCCGATTGCGGCGCCTCGTGGGAAAGCGCGTGTGTACCGCCGACCTCCAATGGTTCATCGAATGGTGCAAAGGTGGCTTGGCGGTCAGGGTAGCCCCGGACGTCTGAACCTAGTCTGGTATGGCCATCCCTCCAACTTCCCGCCGGTCTTTGCTTGGGCCAAGCAACTGGTCGCTCTGGGAAAGCGGCAACCTTGGATTCTGAACTTGGTGACGAGGCCTTCGCCCAAGCCTCAGCGTCTGGTGCACGAGTTCAATGCCCGCCACGCGCCTCATTGTCTTTTGCGGCTAGTGCATTGGAGCGAGCAGACTCAGTGGGAGACCGTTGATGAGGCTCACGTCGTTCTGATTCCCAGCGACACGCAGTCGGCTGTATCTCGCGCAAAAAGCAACAATCGCCTGACCGACGCGTTGACCATGGGGCGATTCGTCATCGCGTCGCCCGTGCCTGCATACCTGCCCTATGAGGGCCATATCGCCATCACAGACAACCCGCTTGCCGCACTCAATGCCTATCTCCTTGACCCCGGCGGGGCGCTGGAAAAGATTGCTACGGGTCAGGCTGCCGCGGAACAGCGCGCTTCCCTGCAGGTGATCACGGCGCAGTGGCTGGACGCGCTAGAGGTCGTGTTGCGCTCACCCACGCCGCCGCCGGAGGTGCACAGCGGCGCAGCGGCAGCGGCTGCCGTGAGACTGAACCTGGGTTGTGGAGACAAGATCCTCCCCGGCTATATCAACGTCGACGTCGTCGAGGCGCGCGCGGGCAAGTCACCCGACGTGATCTGCGACCTGCATGACCTGTCTGCATTCCCTGACAACTACGCTGATGAAGTGTTGGCCGTTCACGTGGTGGAGCACTTCTGGCGCTGGGAGATCGAGGCGGTCTTGCACGAATGGATTCGGGTGCTCAAGCCAGGAGGGCGCATGGTATTGGAGTGCCCCAACCTTGCCGCTGCGTGCGAGGCGTTTCTGGCCGACCCGCTCGACGGATCGCAGTCAGATGGTCGTGGCCAGCGAACCATGTGGGTTTTCTATGGCGATCCCCAGTGGCAAGACCCGCTCATGGTGCACCGGTGGGGCTACACTCCCACCAGCCTCGCAGCACTGTTGACGACCGCCGGACTGGTCAACGCGCGGCAGGAGCCGGCTCAGTTCAAGCTGCGAGAACCGCGCGACATGCGCGTGGTAGCAGAGAAGCTGCCCTCGCCCACGAACGACTTGTAATCCTCATCGCGTCGCTATCTTCGCAGCTATTGTCAGTGACTCAATAATCGTCAAAAGGTGACTGGGCTCGCGGGAGTGGAAGAAGCTGCAACGCTGACTTGAGATGATCGGACTTCAGCACGACTGCGTCCGAGCGATGCGAGCGCACCAACACCACAAATCCGTCCCTGTGCGAGATCAGACCCAGGACGTCGAACGACTGCTTCAGCTTTGGAAGCCACCATTGATGGCCTTGTTGCGTCAAGTGAGCATTGCGGCCGTCACTCAGGGTTTTTATTGCCGGACGGGTGTGAATCGAGAATAGTCCGAGAGGATCGCACAGAGTGCAAAGGTGGTCGAGCACATTGTCCAGCAATTCCGGTTCGATGTGCTCAAGCACGTCGATGCAGCAAACCAGTTCGGCGGGCAGCGGCTCGGTCGCGTACTCTGGGACGGCCGGGTCATAGCCTTCGTAGATGACTTCTTCAGGCAAGCGGATGACCTGAAGCAGGCTGCGCTTGCTGCCGCAGCCATAGTCGAGGATCGAGCGCGCACCACTCAAATTGAGTAGCGCCCCCACGACTGGGCCAAAGTTGAGCGCCGCATTGCCATAGGCGCCGGTCGCGTGCAGGGCAGCCTGTTCGTTGCGGTAGGCCTCGGTAATAAACGTCATGCCGAATTCCAGTCCTTTTACAAGTATCGCAGCGGATATTGCACTGTCAACTCTCCTGGTCTTCACGAAAGCGGCCCACGCGTCGAGAATGTTTCGCGCGCCTCCAACAGTCTGCAATCACCACATCACGGAGATCGACTCGCATGGACCATGACTTAACTGCCAATCCCCTGTACCAGCACTTTGCACACAACGGTGGGCGCCTGATCCACAAGTGGATTCACTACTTTCCCATCTACCACCATCACCTCCGCCCGTGGCATGGGCAGAACGTGGTGTTCCTCGAGTTCGGTGTATCCCACGGTGGCTCGCTGCAGATGTGGAAGAAGTACTTCGGGAGTGATTCCACCATTATCGGCGTTGACATCGACCCTCGCTGCATGGCACTTGAGGAGGACCGCGTGCTGGTGCGGATCGGTGATCAGGAAGACCGCGGCTTCCTGCGCGAACTTGTTTCCGAGTTCGCGCACTTCGACATTGTCTTGGACGATGGTGGTCACACCATGTCGCAGCAGATCAACACGTTCGAAGAGATCTTCTCGGCGGTCCGCCCGAACGGCCTCTACATCGTCGAAGACCTTCTTACCAGCTACCGTCCCAACTACAACGGCGGATTGCGCAAGCCCGGAACCTTCATAGAGTACGCCAAGGCACTGATTGATCAACTCCACGCCTGGCACTCACATGAAAAGGGCTTCGAGCCGGATCGGTTCACTCGATCCGCCCACGGGCTGCATTTCTACGACAGCATTCTTGTCATCGAGAAGCGCCCGATCGCGGCGCCGCGCCACGACAAGACGGGCAGGCCGTCATTCTGAGTGCCCTACGCAGTCTTGCGACTCATGTGAATCACGACGGCCTCGGTTGCCAAGTCGACGAACTCCTTGCTGTAACCGAGCTCGGCCAATTCCCAGCGGAATGCGTTACCGACCTTCGCTTTGCCGTACCAGCCGAGCTTATGCGACGCCTGAAACTCGACGGCCTTCTGGCATGCATCTTCGACGATGCGCGTCAATCGATTGATCGACGGCCGTTTTGAAGGATCCTGATCAAGATTGGGGGGGTATCTTTTGGCTATTTCAGTTGCCAGTGATTTGGCGAACTCAGCCACCGGAGCCGAACGGAACATCGGGGAACCTCGCTCTTGCAGCGTTGAACAACTTTTTCGACTATGCCAAAGAAGAGAGGCGCCGCAGCGCCTCCGTAAGTGTTGATGCGCTCAGGATCAGGTACCACGGCACGATGACGGGGCGTACTTGGTTGGCGTCGTTGTGCAGCTCCACACGGCCGTGCTACCGGTCCAGCTCGGCGATAGCACGGTGCTCAGCAGGGACGTGCCGATGGCGGTAGTGGCCTGGATGTTGATCACGCCCGAGCTGCTGATCGACCACGACGAGATCCACTTGGTGGAACCAATGTTGGCGACGTCTGCCGGAATCGAGGCGCAGTTGTTGTTCAGCTGACACACCTCGGTGACGGCCGTGCGGGCGCCGGAGGTGCCCAACATCAGCTCAGAAACGCGTGCGCGGATCGTGTACTCCTGGTATGCCGGCAGCGCGATCGCAGCCAGGATACCGATGATGGCCACCACGATCATCAGTTCGATCAGCGTGAAGCCGCGTTGCAGTGATTTGGTCATCCTTCCCGTCCTTTGCCAATGTTGATGGCTCGCCGATCCCGACCGGCCGCCCAACACGCTTCAGTGCGAATTTCACACCATCATAGGCGCTGGCTGGAAAAGAAAGGGGCGCCAAAGCGCCCCTTGTTGCAACTCTGTGGTTCTGACGGAATCAGGTTCCGCGGCAGGAGGACGGCGCGTACTTCGTCGGCGTCGTTGTGCAGCTCCACACGGCCGTGTTGCCCGTCCAGCTCGGCGATAGCACCGTGCTCAGCAGGGACGTGCCGATGGCTGTAGTGGCCTGGATGTTGATCACGCCCGAGCTGTTGATCGACCACGACGAGATCCACTTGGTGGAGCCAATGTTGGCGACGTCTGCCGGAATCGAGGCGCAGTTGTTGTTCAGCTGGCACACCTCGGTGATGGCAGTACGGGCGCCAGAGGCACCCAACATCAGCTCCGAGACGCGCGCGCGGATCGTGTACTCCTGGTATGCGGGCAGCGCGATCGCAGCCAGGATACCGATGATGGCCACCACGATCATCAGTTCGATCAGGGTGAAGCCGCGTTGCAGAGATTTGTTCATCTTTCCATCCTAGGTGAGGGGTTGCCGGATCGTCGCCCAAACGCGGGGCTCCTACCCATCTGCCGCAATAGTTGCGCCGACTTTTTTGTGACGAAAACTGTCATGCCGACAGGTCTGTATGCGTGACTTTTCTTGCGCCTGGCGGTTTCCAGGCCGACAATTCTTGGCACACTTGGTCGAGCAACGGGCCCCAGTCGCCGAGCGAGTGCTGGCGAAACACGCGTGTGCTTGGGTACCACGGTAGCGCCGTGCTTCTGAGGCCATAACGCCACTCGGGAACCTCTGGCGCCAGAATCCAGGTGGGTGTCGCGACCGCGCCAGCGTAATGAACAGTCGTGTTGCACACGGTGATCACCAAGTCGATCGCGCTGACCAGCGCAGCAAACTCGTCCAGGTCGCTGATCGACTCTGGCCAAAAGTGCAGATCAAGACCGGCGGCGCGCGCGGCCGCCAGGTCGTCGTCGACCTTGCCGTACTGAAGGCAGATCCAATCGGCGTCGACGACTGTTGCCAAAGGCGCCAGCATGGCCGAATCCATCGTGCGCAGGACGCGGCGCGTTCCCTCCATGCCGCCGCGCCACGAGACCCCGATCTTTGGCCGTGGCCCGAACCGCCCCAGCGTCTCGCGCCAGTAGGCAACGCGCGCCTCATCGGCGCGCAGGTAGCCAGCGTGAATTGGAAAGGCATCGGCGCTGCGACGGAAGAAACGTGGTAGGTCACCGAGCGGCACGAAGTAGTCGACGCCCTGTAGAGGCCGCACCCAATCAAGCTGCTTGCCTTGCTTGGTGGCAATAATCTCGCACTCAGGAAACGAGCGCGCCAACGTGGGCGCCACGCGCGCAATCGCCTCTACCCAGACCTTGCGCGGCCTCAGCGCCAGCAGGTCGGGCAGGCAGGACGCGAACATCACCTGGTCGCCCAGGCCTTGCTCGGCCAGCACGATGATCGCCTTGCCCTCCAGCACCTCGCCTTGCCACTCCGGGAACGGCAGCATGCGCAGGTGCCGCGTCGCCTGGATATTGCGATAGCGGTAGTCGTCCCAGCCAATGTCGTAGCGCTCATTCAGCAAGTGGATCACTGCGCGTGGGTAGCGCCGCATCGGATCGTTCGGGCGTTCAACAATGGCCTGGTCGAGCAGCGGCAGAGCCTCGTCGTGATGACCGAGATTGGTCAGTGCGTAGACCTTGTAGCCAATGAACTCCTCGGTCAACTGCGGGCACTCGGCCAGGAGTTCATCAATGACACGCAAAGCTTCGGGGTACTGGCAACGGGCGATCAGACTGGCCGCTAGGCGTGCCTTGTTCTCGATCGTGGGCTGCAACTCGTACGCTCGCTCATACATTGTCCCGGCATCGGCGATCCGGTCCTGCTCACTGCGTATGTCAGCCAGCTCGTGCCATAGTTCTGGGTCGTCGGGCCGCACCTTGACGGCCGCCTCGAGCAGCGGCTCGGCAGCCCTCAGGTCGTGCTCCGACGCCAAGATCTTGCCCAACGCCACCATGGTGTCCTGGTCGTTCGGGTGCGTGGCCCGAAACGCGTTCAGGACGTCGATGCCCGACTGCGGATCGCCGTGCGCGCGGTAAAGGCGCGCCAGTTCGATCGGTACGGTAGCTTCATCGGGCCGCGAAAGCAGCAGCGACTCGCACAGGTCTATCGCCCCGTCCGCATCACCGTTCTGCTCCAGTTCGCGCACGCGCGTCAAGTCGCTGCCGTCTGGCGCGAGTGCCGGTTTGGCTTTGTCTCGAAGCTGGACGCCCAGTTCGGCGATGTCCTGCTCCAGTTGCCGGATGTTGGCCTGCGCAGACTCATAGCCCGGATCGAGCGCCAGCGCGCGCTTGAAGGACACAATGGCGCCCGGCAGATTACCGCGGGCGCGCTGCGCAATGCCGAGGTTGTTCCACGCGAACCGGTCCTCCGGCGCCAACCGGGTGGCCACCATCAACGCGTGTTCGGCGCGGGCGAAGTTCAACTGCTCGAGCTGGCACAGCCCGGCCTGCGCATAGAAGCGCGACTGGTTGCGATCGCCATTGATCGCGAACAGCACGTGGCGCAGCGCGGCTTCCTTGTCGCCACGGGCGTGGAACAGCAGCGACAGGCCGTAGTGGGCATGAGGCAGTCCGGCGTCCAGGTCGAGCGCGCGCCGGTAATGGTCTTCGGCCGCCTGGTCCTGATGGCGATGGAACGCGACCTCGCCGCGTAAGGCGTGCATGCATGCTTCGCGGTTGTCAGTTTCCGGGCCCAAGCGCTCGATCGACTGCTCGGCCTCTTCAAGAAGGCGTTGGTCGATCATCGTGCGCACCTCAGCCGGCGTGAACTGCCGTTTCGCAGAACTGCCGGGGCGCAATTGGTCAAACAACCTTCCGATGAGACTCATGGCACGAACGTCAACACTTCGCAGTCGAGGCGCTAAGGTTAACGGACCGGCGCGCAGGAGACTGCGGCATCATGCGCGCCTGTTTGCATTCGAAGGGCATGGTGGCAGACGAATGAGTGCAATTGCTCCGTCAGCGGAAGACACTGGACTGCGCGCCACGCTTGCAGCGCGGGCGCGCGCGGCCCTGATTCACCTCGCGGCCTCCGCCGCCGTCGCCACAGCGGTGGCAACGCTGGTCTTCGCCTTCTGGTTCCCATGGCCATTCGGCCAGATATCTGGCGGCCGCAATCTCTTCCTGCTGCTGATGGTTGTCGACGTCGTTGTTGGCCCGTTTTTGACGTTTGTCGTTTACAACCAGCGCAAACCCCGCGCCGAGCTCAGACGCGACCTGAGCATCGTGGTGCTCCTGCAACTGGCCGCCTTGGTGTACGGCATTCATGCCGTGGCACTCGCCCGGCCGGCGGCCATCGCGCTAGAGGGTGACCGGCTGCGGGTCGTACGCGCCATTGACCTCTCAAAGGCTGACTTCAGCAAGGCGCCAGAAGGGCTGAAGTCTCTGTCTTGGTGGGGACCCACGCTGGTTGCCGCGCGAGCGCCGACCGCGGACGAGAAGCTAGATGCCATCGACAGGGGCCTTGCAGGGGAGGACATAGGCATGCGCCCGCAGTTTTGGCGCCCTTTAGCCGAAACCGGACCCGCCTACGCAAAGGCAGCTAAACGTTTGACTGGGTTGACCCGCCTGCAACCCGGCCACACCAACGATCTGAAGCAGGCAGTCCAAGCGGCACACCGACAGGCGGAGCAGCTTGGGTACCTGCCCATCCTGGCACGCGGCACAGACTGGTCTGCGCTAATCGATCTTGGTGACGGCAGAATTGTCGGTTACGTGGCGATAGACGGCTTCTAAAGCGGTCACCTGAAGTCCGACAACCGCATGGACCGTTGCTGGTTGCAAGGCGCGCTGGGCGATGCGCTGCACGCCATCAGCTGTGCCGCGGGCTACAACCTGCGCTGGCTGTTGCGGGCGATTGCCCGTCTGGGC
>Ga0209798_10001135_pt1 | contig 16268 bp, 14 predicted proteins | sample DOMMetBare3Fresh_FD_187475 | JGI IMG/M metagenome (GOLD analysis project Ga0209798, IMG submission 187475) | Wetland sediment microbial communities from St. Louis River estuary, USA, under dissolved organic matter induced mercury methylation -... | ecosystem: Environmental > Aquatic >...
TTTGGGCGCATTGTTGTCAGGCTATAAAAATGCCGCAGCTAAATCGGGAAAACTTGCTTTGGCATGTTGTAAACAGCAGGTATTATCAATGTTTGAAATAACCCGTTTAAATCGGGTTTTTGAAATTTATGCCGACTTGGATGAGGCCTTTGACAATCAAATTTAGAGGTTGTGTATGTGCACGTCCGTTCTGCAGGTAGAAGTCATAATTCCAACCCAGACCAAGTATCTGGATTTGATTGGCAGTATTGGCGAACATATTGCCAAGGAACTGGATGATTTTTCCGGTGACCGGGAAGCATTAGCCTATCATCTCAACCTGGTCTTGACGGAGGCTACCACAAATGCCATCAAGCACGGCAATTACGACGATCCTAAAGATACGGTTAGAATTGCCATCAATATCCATAACAATGAACTGATTATCAAAGTCTATGACCACGGGCAGGGCTTCGATCTGGAAAAGGTGCCGTTACCGGATTTTGATAATCCTAAAGAATGCGGGATGGGATTATTTTTTATACGGACATTGATGGATACGGTTAGCTATAGCCGGCAAGGCGATAGCAATGTACTGAAGATTGTTAAATATCTAAACTAAGCTAAAACCGGCAAGTCAACGGCGCTAGAGGCTGTGCAGAGAATCCTGTTTTTCGGACGCGGCGCAGAAGACCAGCAGAGAGTTCTCTGAGTGTTTGGATTCAAAAAACCGGATTTTATACTGACAGTCAGAATATTGAACAGGATGAACGCTTGAATACGATAACCCGGATATGGCAGGACTCTTTTCGGCAATTAATTGAAAAGGCGTTAGGCAAAAACACTGGCGGCCAGTTATGGCAAAAATATCATGCCGCATTGTCTGAAGAATATCGCGCCTTGATTTCACCCCGTTATGCGATTAAAGATATTCTTCATCTGGAAAAGCTGGAAGCAACCAACGGTTCATGCGTAAGCCTGCTTAATCCAAACAGGAACTTCAATCAATACCGGCTGCATTTTTATAGTCACCAGGAACGCTACCTCGATGAGTATATGCTGGTTCTGGAAAACCTTCAGTTACGGGTCATGGATCAGGTCCAGTTTTCAATAACCGCTGGTAAGGTGACTTCATTCATCAAAAGCTTCACGATTAAAGCGGCAAAAAGTCAATGTGCGCCATTTTACCGGTTGAGAAGTAGAATGTTGGAAGCGATTCAGTTATTAATGGATGGTAAAGCTGAAAATGATGCGCTGAATAAATTGCTGATTCAAATTGGGCTGGCCTGGCATGAAATCGATGTGCTGAGAGCTTACCGTAATTATTATCTACAGCTAGGAACGCAAACCAGCCAGACCAGTATCCATCGGGCCTTGATAAACAATCCCCAAGTTGCGCTATGCCTGTTCAACTATTTTGAAGCCCGCTTCAGGCCGAATCCGGACTGGGACGATCCAAGCGTAAGAGAAGAACAGATTTTATTCCCTTTACGCTTACAATTGCTGGAGACTATGGCTTCAGTTGCCGACATCAATGACGACCGGATTTTACGCACGCTGTTTAACTTGATAGACGCCACGATGCGAACTAACTATCATAAACGTCTGGGCGCACTGAATTATTTTCTTGCCTTCAAAATTAACAGTCTCGGCATTATTGAAATGCCCTTACCCAAGCCGCAAAACGAGATTTATGTTCATGCCACCGATATGGAAGGCATTCATTTGCGAGCCGGAAAAATTTCTCGGGGCGGTATCCGCTGGTCGGATCGTTCTGATGATTTCAGGACTGAAATATTGGATTTGATGCAGACTCAAATCAGCAAAAACGCCTTGATCGTACCGACTGGAGCCAAAGGCGGCTTTGTCGTCAAAAAGAACGGCGTGAATCCAGACTTCAAAGAGGCCGGGAAAAAGGCTTATGTCACGTTAATTCGGGCGCTGCTTGATTTAACGGACAATTATATCGATGGTAAGGTGGCAAGAGTGGCCGGTCTGGTGGCTTATGACGATCCCGATCCTTATCTGGTCGTTGCAGCTGATAAAGGCACAGCTAAGTTTTCAGATATAGCCAATGCAGTGTCGGCTGATTATAAATTCTGGTTGGGCGATGCGTTTGCCAGTGGCGGTTCTTTCGGCTACGATCATAAGGCATTGGGCATTACCGCGCGCGGTGCTTTCGAATGTGTCAAACGCCATTTTCGTGAACTGGGCAAGGATATCCAGGCCGAACCATTTACCGTGGTCGGTATTGGCAGCATGGATGGCGATGTGTTTGGCAACGGCATGCTATTGTCACCGAGCATCCGCTTGCTTGCCGCCTTTAGCGGCCAGCATATTTTTATCGATCCCGACCCCTTGGGCGGCGATATCGCTTTTAATGAACGCAAACGTTTGTTTGAATTGCCGGGGTCGAGCTGGAATGACTATGACCGGACTCTGATTTCTGCCGGAGGCGGTGTTTATTGCCGGTCTGCAAAAGATATCAAGGTTTCGGCTGAGTTAAAAAAATGGTTGGGCATACGTTATAAAACTCTGGATGGTGAATCACTGATCCATTATCTGCTAACGGCCCCGATAGACTTGTTATGGCTCGGAGGCATTGGTACCTATGTCAAAGCAAGCATAGAAAAACATGAAGAGGTAGGCGATCGTGCCAACGACAACGTGCGTGTCAATGCCGCCGAGCTTCGGGCTCGTGTCGTAGGGGAGGGCGCCAATTTGGGATTTACCCAAAAAGCGCGTATCGAATACAGCTTGCAAGGCGGGCGTATTAATACCGACGCCGTCGATAATTCGGCAGGCGTTGATACCTCTGATCACGAAGTCAATTTAAAAATCCTGCTGACCGGTCTGCAGAAGAAAAAAATGCTTGGTGATTATCAGCCGTTGTTTACTGCCATGACCGAGGCAGTCTGCCGTCAGGTTTTGGCTGATAACTACGCCCAGAGTCTTTGCCTATCACTGGAGCAACAGCGGAGTAAAGACAATCCAGGTGTTTTTTTGCAATTGGCCGAACAGCTGGAACTAGCGGGTTTTCTGGACAGGGCTGTGGAGTCTTTCCCCTCGGCGAAGGAAGTGCTTTCGCGGCCCGGGCAAACTTTAACCCGGCCCGAACTGGCGGTCTTGATGGCCGCAAGCAAAATGTATTTGACCCGGCAAATTGAAAATCAGACCGATTTACTTAATGAAGAGTGTTGTGCCTGTTATTTAAAGGCCTATTTCCCTGAAGCCATCAGCCAGAAATATCACGATTATTTGTTCACTCACCCCTTGGCGAATGAAATCAAGGCTACTGTTGTCAGCAATAAAATCATCAATCAGGCTGGCATTAGCTTTTTAACTTCGGATATTGACGGTGAAAACTCGTCTTTACTGGACCGCGTCAGCTGTTACCTGACTTTCGACCAGGTTCTGGAAGGAGAATCATTAAGGCAAGCGATTTATGGTCTCGATAATAAGGTAGTGACTGATAAGCAATACCAAATGTTGATTCAGCTAGAGAATATCCTGACCGTATTTTGTCAATGGGCCTTATGTTACGAAAAGAAAATACGCCCAGACGACAGGACTATCAATTGTTACAGCGGTTATTTAACAGGTTTTCGAGCCCTTTTTGCCGAGCGAGACCTAAATGATGCTAATGGGCAGCTTGAGCAGTACCGGCAGGAAGGTGTTCCGGCTGAGCTTGCAGAAAAAATACTATTTGTTGCTGGTTTACATGATTTTCCACAACTGGTTTCATTAGCTATTGAAACTTCCACGGATATTGCAGCGGTTCTGAAACGGTTTAACGAAATAACCGATTTACTGAGGCTTAATAAAGTCCCCGGACAACTGGCAAAAATACCTACCCATGATTACTGGGAGCGCAAGCTAATGTCCGATACGCTAAGGGATATGAAGCATCTGATCGGACTAATCGTAAAGAAGGTCTTACTGAGTTCCACTGTCAGCAGTGCCGAGTATTTTGAATTGCCGGTCAGGAAGGAGAAATTTCATCGTTATCAACGGCTGTGTCAGGAAATCAGCACTATTCCGACAGTCAATTTGGTGCCTTATATTGTTTTGATAAAGGAGCTGGGGCGATTGGTTGAGCATGATGTGTAGGTTGAAGATAATAAGTTGTAACTTTTCTTAGGAAAAACATTGGAGTTTACAGGAATCAGGGGAATCTCAATGAATACTTTTACCGTAACAACCTGGAATCTGGAAAATCTTTTTCGAGCCGGCCATGAATTTGGCCCGCGTACCCAGGAAGAATACGAGGCGAAACTGCAAAATCTGGCGCGAACCCTTTTATCGCTTGATCCGGATGTATTGGCAGTTCAGGAAGTAGGCGGGATTGATCCGCTATCGGATCTAGTTGCCCTGCTGGACGGACGTTATCCTCATGTCCTACTTTCCAGTCATCCTGATAGCCGCGGTATTCGGGTCGGATTTGTGTCCAAGCTGACAATTGAGGGCAGTGAAGATATCAGCTTGTTTCCAGAAAGTGGTTTGCCGGTTGTATCAAGTAGGGATCATCAGGGTAATAACCGCCAAATTTCCGCATTTGGCCGTGGCGTTTTGCGTATTTGCGTTAGTCCTACGCCAGATAAACCGGTCAATCTGATTAATGCGCATCTGAAGTCCAAGCTGTTGACATTCCGGTCTTCATCCGGCCGGCCCCGATTTACGCCCAGGGATGAAAATGAACGGGCGCAGGAGGCAGGCCATGCCTTGCTGCGAAGGACGGCGGAAGCCGTTGCTCTGCGGGTCAAGGCGAATGCATTATTAGCGAATAATTCGGAAAACGCGCTGATCATACTGGGCGATATGAATGATGGCGCCAGTGCCGCAACCACACAGATTCTGCTAGGTCCGGGCGGCAGCGAGATAGGTACGCGCAGCTTCAATCGCGCCGACCAGGGTGATGATGCGCGCCTGTTCAATCTGGCACCTTTGATTTCGGAGGAACGGCGCTATTCACGTATCTATCAGGGTAATAAAGAACTCATCGACCATATTTTCGTCAGCGAAGAAATGCTTCCGGGGCGGCCGAGGCGGCTTCCGATTGTCGATAGTGGTGTCGCTGCAAATCCTATCCCTTCAATCACAGACAACCCCACGGAGCGCCGTGGCGAGCTCGGTTCCGATCATGCACCTATTACGGCGATATTTGAGCTTTGATCGTGGCTAATTTTGGATCATTCGGTTCTTAATGCTTCCAAAGGTTCCATGCGTGCTGCTTTCATTGCCGGCGCCACACCGGCGATAAGACCTATCAATACTGAAACAATAACGGCGGCAGCGATATACACCCAAGCCAGCTGCACCGGTAATGCCGGTAAGGCTGCGCCAATCAATTTGACGGCGCTTATACCGACCAGGACTCCAACAATTCCGCCAGCCACACTCAAGGTTAAGGCTTCGCATAAAAACAATTGAAAAATAGTGCGCCGCTCCGCACCCAATGCGCGTTGCAGGCCGATTTCGGAAATCCGTTCGGAAACGGCAATGGTCATGATGGTAAGTATGCCGACCGAGCCTACCAACAACGATATGCTGCCTAACGCCGCTACCGCCAGCGTCAGGATAGTTAAAATGGAATCCATGCTTTTTAGCATTTGATTCTGGGTGATAATGGTGAAATCTTCCGTTCCATGCCGAGCCATTAACAAATTCCTGATGGCTTTTTCGATAGAGGCGACCGGTGTGTTGCTTTTATAGAGCAAATCAATTTCCATCAGACTATCCCGGTTGAACAATTCCAATGCCTTGGCTGCCGGAATGTAAATGGTGTCATCCAGATCAAAGCCCAGCATTTGGCCTTTTTTCTTCATGACCCCGATGACCCGGTAGCGATCGCTACCGACGCGAATTCGCTGACCCAGCGGGGTTGCCGAACCAAACAGCTCAATTGCCAATTTGTGGCCTAATACGGCAAAGACACGCAAATTGCTTTGTTCGCCGGATGGTAAAAAATGGCCGATGAGGGGTTTCATCTTCCAAACCTCTGGTACGGCGGAACCGACGCCCAGCACATTGGTGCGCCTTTGCTTGGTGCCTGCTTCAATACGAGCGTTACCTTGTATGACGGGCACCACTGCCAGGATATTTTCCAGTTGGCCCAAACTGGCAGCATCGGCCATCGAGAGAGGCCTGACGGTGCTTATCGTGGCGCCTGAGATACCGAAAGTGGATTTTTTACCGGGATGTACCCCGACAATATTAGTCCCGAACTGCGTGAATTCTGCCAGCACGAAGGTATGAATACCGCGGCCCAGCGATGTTAATATCACGACGGCCGCAATTCCGATAATAAGCCCCAGGGCGGTTAATGTAGAGCGCAGTTTATGGCTGCCGATTGTCCGGAGAGAAAATAAAATCAAATCGGTCGTGCGCATGCTCATCTTTTCGTCAGGGCTGCAACCGGATTGAGTTTCGCCGCCCTTCCGGCAGGCAACAAGCCGAAAATCAGACCGGTGAGCAAAGCAACGGTCACGGATGAAATCAGCGCCCAGCCTGGTAGCTTCAGTGGAAAATTGGGATAAATAGCTTGTATCAAAATGATTGATAGTTGTCCGAGCGCAAGTCCCAGTATCGCCCCTGCTAGCGACAGGAAAGCCGCCTCGGTTAAAAACAACCGGTGCAGCTGGCCTCTGGTTGCACCCAAAGCCTTCAGCAAGCCGATTTCAGCGGTTCGTTGGGTCACGCTGACCAGCATGACATTCATGACCAGAATCCCGGCGACCGCCAAACTGATGGCAGCAATTCCGCTTACCGACAACGTCAAAGCCGTCAAAATTTTGTCAAAAGTGCCGACAACGCTGTCCTGGGTAATGATAGTGATGTCATCCTCGCCTTCATGGCGTTCTTTAATGATGCTTTTTATCTCGTCAACGGCCTTGTCCATCGCTTCTTTGGAGTAAGTTTCCACCAAAATTCTGAACAACGATTGGGTATTGAATAAAGCCTGGGCCTGCGTCACTGGAATAATCACCATTTCGTCGAAATCGACACCAATAGACTGCCCTTCCGATGCCAGTACGCCAATAACCCGGAAGCGCCGGTCATTAACGCGCAGCCATTGCCCAAGAGCTGGTTTGCCGGCAAACAATTGTTGCCTTATCGTTTGTCCGATCACACAAACTGGCATGGCTTTATTGACTTCCGTATTAGGGAGAAAACTTCCCTGGGCCATGCTCAAATGCCGAACTCGCCTTAGCGCATGAGTAGAGCCGAAAATATTGGTTTCTCGTTCAAGACCCAGGCTGGAGACCGGTGCGGATCCGATAGTCAATGGCGCAATGGCGGCAATATGGGGGCTGCGAAACAAGGCTTCGGCATCTTCCAGCGTCAAATCACGGGGCGTTTCGCCGAACAGCGGCGGCGGGCCGCCAGTAGTTTCAGTGCGACCCGGTAAAATGATAACCAGATGGGTACCTAAGGATTCAAATTCATGAACAATATAATGGCGGGCGCTTTCACCCAAAGCGGTCAACACATTGACGGAAGCAACGCCAATACTCATTGCAAGAATAATTAGCACTGTACGCAGGCGCTGGCTATTGAGGGCGGCCAAAGCTTGGGTTAAGGTGTCTTTAAATAACATGAGTGTTCGGTTTTCTTTGCAAAATCACTGGTTGGTCTTGCTTATTTTAGTTGTCCGTCAACGATGCGGACTTTTCTCTGGGCGCGATTGCCCACCGTCTGGTCGTGGGTAATGATCATTAGCGTTACACCTTGCCGGTTAAGTTCTTCCAGCAATGCTATGATATCTGCGCCTGATTTGCTATCGAGATTACCGGTTGGCTCATCGGCCAATAAAACTTCCGGATGCATGATCATCGCCCGGGCAATGGCGACTCGCTGGAGCTGGCCACCAGACAGTTGGTCGGGACGATGGTCCGCCCGATCCAGCAAGTTGACACCTGCAAGCGCTTGAACAACACGTTGCTCGCGTTCCTTGGCGGCGATACCAGCCAGAATCATCGGCATTTCGATATTTTCCGCTGCCGTTAAGCGCGGAATCAAATGGAAAAACTGAAATACAAAGCCGATATTTTCCCGGCGAATTCTGGCAAGTTCGTCGTCACTGCGTTGCGTAACATCCTGGTTATTCAACAGATAGCGGCCCGATGATGGCTGATCGAGTAAAGCGATGATATTTAATAAAGTCGACTTGCCGGAGCCTGAAGGCCCCATAACTGAGACATAATCGCCGTTACTTATGGTCAGGGAAATGTTGTTTAGGGCATGAACTGTCTGCTCGCCAACCTGAAAATAGCGGTGGATGTTTTCGAGTGTTATCATCGCCGCACTCGGACGTGGGCGCCAGCCGTGACGCCATCCTTGCCGATTGATAATACCACCAGATCGCCTTCGTTCAGGCCTGATGATACTTCTACTGTGTTCCAGTTGGCAAGGCCTGGTTTGAAGGTTCGTTCTTCCAGTACATTGTCAGCATTAACCAGCAAAACCCGATTATTTTCCAGCACGGCCTCTGCCGGTACTTTGAGCGCTTGTACTTTGCTGGACAGTAAAACTTCAATATCGGCACTGTAACCCGGCAATAAATCCCGGATTTCTGCAGGATCGGTCAACTTGACTTCTACTTCAACGGTGCGTGCCTGTTTTTCTTTTTCCAGCACGTAAGGTGCGATGCGACTGACCTTTCCTGAACAGCGTCGGCCGCTAAACGCGTCCAGCGATACACAGGCATTCATGCCAGTTTTTATTTGGGGCGCATCCACCTCATCGATCGGGGCCGATACATAGAGGCAGCTGACGTCGAGCAAATCGATCGCCGGCAAGGTTGGAATTCCCGGCGGGGACGGTGTGACGAATTCGCCCAATTCGGCATTGATTTCTGCCACGGTGCCGTCAAAAGGTGCGAGAACCAGCGTTCGACGCACTGCAGCCTCGGCAACTTCACGGTTGGCCTGGCTGACAGCGATGGCTTCTAGAGAGGCGTGACAAGCTGCATGCTTGGCCCGTGCGCCAGTCTGTTTGCTATCGACCTGTTCTTCGGAAACAATATGATTATATTTTTGTAGTTGTTCAACGCGTTTGGCTTCCCGTTCAGCGCCGGCGCCTAATTGACAGGTTTGTTCGGCGGATGCCTGGTTGGCCCTGACTTGGGCACTCTGCAATTTAATCTGGGCTTTCAGGTCATCATTCCAGACTTCCATCAATAACTGATTCTGCTTGACTTTGTCGCCTTCGCTGACATGCAGCTTTGCAACCTGCCCACCTGTCGCAGGTGCCAGAAAAGCTCGTCTGCATGCTTTGACCGTACCGACTCGGGTGTTTGATACAGTGGCTTTAACCTCACCTTTTTCAATACGGACTACTTCAACATCTACCAATTCAGGCCGCTTGCTAAAAAAGTAAAGCGCAATAATGGCCGCAAAACTTGCGGCAATAATTAATTTCTTATTACTAATAGGCATCGTTAGGTTTAGTTAGGCGGCTACTGATCTTTCATTTTACAGGGTTTTTTCAAGTGGTTTGAAAGGCTTTGCTTTCCAAATCACTCTTCATGGCGTTCAAATATACTGCAATGATTGGATGCCATTCGCAATAGATGCGAATAATGATTATATTTGGACAGGATTTACTTGGAGGAATGGTAAGGCCTTGATATCAGATAGGTACAAGATAACGGAATGTTACCAAGGCTATTTGACAATCATATTGCTGACCATCATCACTGCGTCACAAAACAGGATATTCATATTATGATCCAGTAATTATACCCATCGCATTTCAATTTTCGGCATTGCTGTCAAAACCTTTGCCGAACACACCGTGCTGAGATTTCGTCTCCGACGAGTATAATTCTGGATATCACGCAAGGATGAAATCAATGTTCACTTTCGGCTTCTTCATCCTCTTTATGTATGGCTTGTAAAGATAACCCTGAAAGCCCTGCGTTTTTGGGGCTACTGTCTGTTTTATTTGACGAGACGGAGCCTAGACCTTCGCTTAGATTGATTTTCAATTTCAAGTTATTGGGGGAGTCGGAGTTACGCAGGGCTTCTTCCAGCGAAATTGAACCTTCTTTGAACAGGCGCAACAGATGACTGTCGAAGGTTTGCATGCCGATATTTTCCGATTTTTCCATTGCTTCTTTAATGGCATGAATTTCGCCTTTATGGATTAAATCGCGTACCAGTTGCGTTCCTAATAGAATTTCGATTGCCGCCTTGCGTTTGCCGTCAACGGTGGGCACTAACCGTTGTGACACAAAGGCTCGCAGATTAAGCGACAAATCCAGCAGCAATTGATTACGGCGCTCTTCCGGAAAGAAATTGATGATTCTATCCAGCGCCTGATTGGCATTATTGGCATGTAAAGTCGAAAGGCATAAATGGCCGGTTTCGGCAAATGCCAAAGCGTGTTCCATGGTTTCCTGAGAGCGGATTTCGCCGATTAAGATAACATCGGGTGCCTGCCGTAGCGTATTTTTTAGGGCATCTTCGTAACTTAAGGTATCAACTCCGACTTCACGCTGGTTAACCAGTGATTTTTTATGCGGATGGATATATTCGATTGGATCTTCGATCGTGATGATATGGCCGGAAGAATTGGTGTTGCGATAATCGATCAGGGCTGCCAGCGAGGTGGATTTGCCGGATCCGGTGCCGCCAACAAATAAGATCAGGCCGCGTTTTTCCATGATGGTTTGTTTCAGGATCGGCGGTAGCCCCAGCTTATCGGCATCGGGAATGTCGACTTTGATATTGCGGATTACTAAAGCATAACTGTTGCGTTGCTTGAAAATATTAACCCGGAAACGGCCAACGCCGGGTTCTGAAATGGCCAGGTTAAGTTCCGGCAGATGTTCAAAGGCTTTTCGTTGATCTTCGTCCATGAGCGTGTAAGCGATTTCTTTTAGTTGCTCCGGTGTCAGTTTGTTATTTTCTAGGGGTTTCAGCGTACCTTGAAACTTGGCTGCCGGTGGTGCGCCTGTAGTAAGGTAAAGGTCGGAACCGTCATTTTGTACGAGGATTTTTAAATAATCTTTGAATTCCATAGTAAGCCCTTAACGATGTGTATGGACTTTAAGTTTAGGTTATCAACTTCTGAAGTTGAAGTCCGAAGTGCAAAATAACCGGGTATAATAGCCACTTTTTTATATTGAGCGCTATGAGCAAGCAAAGAAAGGCTGTGGCCTTGATTTCAGGTGGATTGGATTCCATGCTGGCGGCAAAGACCGTCATGGAGCAAGGCATCCATGTCGAAGGCATTAATTTTTTTACCGGTTTTTGCGTTGAAGGCCATACTCATGCCATCCGGGACAAAGATAAATCCAGACCCAAACGCAATAACTCCTTGTGGGTGGCTGAACAGCTTGGTATAAAACTACATATTGTTGATGTGATCGAGGAATACAAAAACGTCCTGATCAATCCAAAACATGGTTACGGCGCTCATATGAATCCTTGCCTGGATTGCAAGATTTTTATGGTCAAAAAAGCTAAACAATGGATCGCTGAGAATGGATTCGATTTTATTATCACCGGTGAAGTGATTGGACAAAGGCCAATGTCGCAACGCAAGGCCACGATGCCGATTGTAGCGGAAGAATCCGGGGCTGATGATTTATTAATACGGCCATTGTCTGCAAAATATTTGCCGCCGACTTTGCCGGAACGGGAAGGCTGGATCGACCGGGAAAAACTGCATGATATTAGTGGGCGTTCGCGGAAATCCCAGATGAAAATAGCGGCCCAATTTGGTTTTGTCGATTATTCCCAGCCGGCCGGAGGATGTTGTTTCCTGACTGATAAGAGCTATTCGGCAAAACTGGTTGATTTATGGAGGGCGCAAGGTCATAAGAACTATGAACTGGATGATGTGATGCTGCTAAAAGTTGGCAGGCATATTCGTCCGGCGCTGAATTTCAAACTGATTATTGCCCGGGAAGAAGGTGAGGGGCGATTTATGCAAGGCTATAAAAATGATTTTATCAGCATGATCAGTCTTAGTCATGCGGGTCCATTCGTATTGATTGATGGTTCGCCTTCCGCGGAAGACTTATATTTGGCCGCTGGCATTACCGCCCGATACAGCCAAGGAAGAAATGCTGATCAGGTTGAAATCGGCATTACCGGCAAGGATGGTTCAAACCGGACGATTCAGGTTAAACCTTTGTTGAGGCAGGAAATTCCGCAAGCATGGCTAATCTAGAAGACGAAAGGGACAAGATAACCATATAATTGGGAACAAATATTCACACTTTTCGCGAGAAAACGCTGAATAGTTACCAAAATTTTATAATGATTGCGCAATTTTTTCGCCTTTTGCCTTGCCATGATTAAAGAAACACTGAACGTCCGACGACTATTATGCCCGTTGCCGGTTATTCGAACACAGGACAAGGTTAAACAGCTCAAGTCCGGGGATTGGCTGAGAGTGATCTGCACCGATCCGGGTGTGATGCAGGATATTCCGGCCTGGTGCCGGATTAATGGCCACAAAGTGGTGGAAACCTGTGTCCAGGAGCATGACTATATTATCGTACTGGAAGTCGGGGCATAGCGATCACGCCAGGTTCAATACCACGATTATCACCTGGTACATGCTGAATAATGGTTTTGTCAATTCTCTTCTCGACAGGAATCTTTAGCAGCCGTATATAACAAAATATGTACCAGCATGATTTATTGTTTTGTTCAAAACGGCAATTTATTCACCGCTTCCTAAAGACAGCAGAATATTTTTTATATCCAGAGAGGACTAACTCATGGCCGTAGGTCGGTTCGATTTTCCCAATATGCCCGCTGTCACCGGCATAATGCTGGGCACCATATGCGCCGGCATCAAGCAGACCATCAGGGATGATATGGTCGTCATCGCCATGGCTGAACAATCATCGTGCGCAGCCGTATTTACTCAAAATGCCTTTTGCGCTGCACCGGTTCATGTCGCCAAAGCCAATTTATGCCATGCGCCACGTTGGTTGCTGATCAATTCGGGCAACGCCAATGCCGGGACAGGTGACCAGGGGATGGATAATGCGTTAGCGTCTTGTGCGAAGCTCGCCGCAGTGACCGGCGGGCAGGCGAATCAAGTGCTGCCTTTTTCCACCGGCGTTATCGGACAGCCGTTGCCGGTCGATAAAATCATTGCAGCATTACCGGCGGCCATCAATCATCTGTCGGAGTCAAACTGGGAAAAAGCAGCCCGCGCCATTATGACGACCGATACCTTCGCCAAAGGCGTTTCCCGCACCATCACGATTGAAGGGCAGCCCATTACCATTAATGGCATCGCCAAAGGTGCCGGTATGATCCAGCCCAATATGGCAACGATGCTGGCATTTATCGCTACCGACGCAAAAATCAACCAGACGCATTTGCAGGATTGTCTGGCGGATGCGGTTGAACAATCGTTCAACCGCATCACTGTTGATGGCGATACCTCTACCAATGACGCCTGTGTATTAATGGCCAGCGGTTGCTCGCTCGCGCCTGAAATAACCCGTGATAACCAGCACTATAAAGTTTTTGCCGATGCGATTGCTAACGTTTGCAAGCTGCTGGCGGAAGCCATCGTCAGAGACGGTGAAGGCGCGACCAAATTAATGAGGATTGTCGTTGCAGAGGCATTATCAAATGAGGAAGCGGTGCGGGTAGGCAAAACCATCGCCCATTCGCCATTGGTGAAAACAGCTTTTTTTGCCAGTGATCCTAATTGGGGCCGTATTCTCGCTGCGGTTGGACGATCCGGAGTCGAAAACATGGTGCTGGAAGCGGTGCAAATCTATTTGGACGATGTGTGCATCGTCAGAAACGGGGGGCGAGCGGATGATTATACTGAAGAGGCTGGCCAACGGGTTATGGATAATTCCGAAATCACCATAAAGATCAAACTGGGGCGAGGTCGCGCCATTCAGGAAGTATTAACCTGCGATTTATCATATGACTATGTCAGGATTAATGCCGAATATAGGACTTAGGATGGGCCTAGAGCTAAAAAATCAAGATTCAAGGTAACAGATGTCTTCTTGTCAACAATCACTGCAAGTCGCAGTAGCTGTTATAAAAAATCCGAAAGGGCAAGTCTTGATTTCATTACGGGACAAAACGTTGCACCAGGGTGGCTTGTGGGAATTCCCCGGTGGCAAGATTGAGTCCGGAGAAACGCCTGTTTCCGCATTGATGCGGGAAATAAAAGAAGAACTCGATATTACGTTGAAAGAAGCGACGCCGTTAATTTCTGTGTCTCATCAATACCCTGATCTGGCTGTAAAATTATTCGTATATATGGTCGAGAATTTTTCCGGTGTAGCCAAAAGCTGCGAAGGGCAGCCGTTCAAATGGGTGGCGGTGGATGACTTGCCTCGCTATGCCTTTCCGGATGCCAATCAGCCCATTATAACAGCGGCGCGTTTGCCGGCTTATTATGCGATTCTCGATGATGCTGATGCTACACAGTTAATGGTCAATTTGAATAAAATTTTGAACAGAGGCATCAAATTGATTCAGGCGCGTCTAAAAAGGATATCGGCCGAAGCGGTTAAAGCCTTTTTGCAACAGGCTTACCCTTTATGCAAACAACATGGCGCTCTGTTATTGATGAATTCCGCCGTAAAAATGACGGACGGCAAAGTATTTAATGACTTAGATACAAGCTCGATGACAACGTCAGAAGTCGCCACAGATGGCATGCACTTGACCAGTCTGCACTTGATGGCGAGAAATCGGCGTCCTGAAAATACACCATGGCTATCGGCATCCTGCCACAACGTTGAGGAGCTACAGAAAGCCCAGCAAATTGGTGTAGATTTTGTTGTGTTGGCACCCATTTTAGCAACCCAAACGCATTCTGGGGTCAGCCCTTTGGGTTGGCAGCAATTCAAAAATATGGTTTCTTGGGTTAATCTACCTGTCTATGCTTTAGGTGGTATGACCGAAGCCTGCTTAAGCACGGCTCGTCAGGCCGGAGGGCAGGGAATCGCAGCAATCAGAGCTTTTTTATAGGACAAAACCAAACGTATCAGTTATAGACTATCAAATAGAACTCTATTCTTCCTTAACTGTTAGGCGAATCCACGTTGTTACTATATTTCGCGGCATAGAATTCAAAAACGAATTCCAAAAATAATGTCAGATATTATATTACAGTTTAGTTTTTTGGTTGTAGCGACATCATTAAAGGTACTTTAAGTGCAATTGACCTTTAAATTTGAGCCAAGTTTTCATGCTGCAAATTTTGCCTAATGAACAAGTTGATCGATTTCCTGATCTGCCTGGACAAGAACGCCAGGCGCTAGCCTGGATTCCATGCAGCATTTGATAGGCAGGCACGATATTAAAGAATCACACCTGGGCTCGCGTAAAAAATAGCATGATCAATATGCCGTTTGGAGTAAAGCAATAGCGATTGGAACGCGGCTGCCAAACGATCAATCCTAGTAACCGCTGATGCCTGAGGTCGTAGGTCTTTTTACTTGGTGGGTAAGTTATAGATCAAGATTGAACGAATCGAGCAGTTTAGTAACCTTGACGCGAAGATTAGCGTTAACCAATAATATATTCCATGATTACTGAAAACCTTAAACAACTGTGGTTAAAAATCAGTCAGGCAGAACGAATCTATCATCGAAAACAGGGCTCGGTGTTATTGCTCGCCGTCAGCAAAACCAAGCCTGCTAAAGATATTGCCGAAGCATATCAGGCAGGACAACGGCATTTTGGGGAAAATTATTGTCAGGAAGCGCTACAAAAACAGCGGGAACTGGGGGCGTATGATATTACCTGGCATTTCATAGGCCCCATCCAATCCAACAAGACCAAAGCATTGGCGACTCATTTCGATTGGGTACATAGCGTGGACCGGTTAAAAACGGCCAAACGGCTTAGCGAACAACGTCCTGTTACGCTACCACCGTTGAATATCTGCCTACAAGTCAATATTAGCGGCGAAACCAGTAAATCCGGTATTACGTTGGCTGAGTTGCCACAGCTTTGTGGACAAATCGCAGAGTTACCACGGCTCAGATTGCGTGGCGTGATGGCAATTCCTTTACCACAGGAAGATTTCGAAGAGCAGCGAAAACCTTACCAGTCGCTTTTTCAGGCGGTAGAAAATCTCAACAACCCGGCTTTAGATACTTTTTCGTATGGAATGACCGGAGATTTATTGGCTGCAATTGCCGAAGGCTCTACTATTGTTAGAATTGGCACAGCGCTGTTCGGCGCTCGAGTATAACTATAAATAAAAGGTACCGGCTACTAATTAAAATTGCCGAACAGTCTCTTTGCTGCTTTTGGAAACAGGGCTATAGCCGCTGG
>Ga0209798_10001138_pt1 | contig 16253 bp, 14 predicted proteins | sample DOMMetBare3Fresh_FD_187475 | JGI IMG/M metagenome (GOLD analysis project Ga0209798, IMG submission 187475) | Wetland sediment microbial communities from St. Louis River estuary, USA, under dissolved organic matter induced mercury methylation -... | ecosystem: Environmental > Aquatic >...
TAATGCAATTGGCAAATGAATGTAAAGTTGATGAATAGTGCCGGTCAGGTAATTGATAATCATCTTTATTCATACCAGGATACCAGAATAAATATTCAACATCTGGCATCAGGAATTTATTTCCTTGAAATAACTGATGAATCTGGTAAAGATGTTTACAGAATGAAATTTATTAAATAGCGTATCAATCTATTTGAAAAATAAAAAAGGGAACAATGAATATTGTTCCCTTTTTATATATGATTTTAAATTTTTTATCCAATTTTTCCTAAAGGAATTTTACGAACTTTTTCATCTCCTTCTTCTTCAATTCTGGTAGATGGCAAAATGGGGAAAGGAATTTTTGCTTTCTCCAGTGTTTCTGCTAATTGCTTGTTTGTTTTTGCAAAATGCAATATTTCATCATGAGCTTTCAGCATTTCTTCTTCGAGTTCAATAATACGGGTATCTTTTGAACGTATTTTTTTCTTTCCAAATAAATAGCCAATTACAAGGAGCAATATTGAAAAAGCTGCGAGGATAGCAATATGTATTTCAAGGGTTAAATTCGTTAAGCTCATTTTGGTTTTAATTAATTGTTTTACAATACTTACCTGCCATCAGTACTGTCAGAACTCAGTTTCAGGTTTAATTTTGAGTAGTAGGCGATTTCTGAGGGCAAAATACTCTACTTAATTCAATTATACAATACTTTTTAATATAAAATCTTTTACACTTTCAACCAAAATACGCTCCTGTTTAAGTGTATCCCTGTAACGGATGGTTACCATCCCGTCTTCTTTAGTTTGATGATCTACTGTTACACAAAAAGGAGTTCCTATGGCATCTTGCCTGCGGTAACGCTTGCCTATACTGTCTTTCTCATCGTATTGGCAATGAAAATTGTTCTTACAATCACTTACTAAAGCACGGGCAATCTCAGGCAATCCTTCCTTTTTTACAAGCGGTAAAACAGCCAGTTTAACGGGGGCAATTTTTGCCGGTATTTTTAACACTGTTCTTGTATCTGTCTTTCCTTCTTCAGATGTTGGTACTACTTCTTCATGATAAGCATTGCTGAGAATGGTTAAAAACAAGCGATCTAACCCAACAGAGGTCTCAACAACATAAGGAACATAGTTTTGATTGATCTCCGTATCAAAATACTGCATTTTCTTTTTGCTAAACTCCTGGTGCCTGCGAAGATCATAGTCTGTTCTTGAGTGGATACCTTCCAATTCTTTCCAGCCAAAAGGAAACTCATATTCTATATCTACTGCTGCATTTGCATAATGTGCCAGTTTTATATGATCATGAAAACGCAATTTATCTACAGGCAATCCTAATTCCTGATGCCATTTCATTCTTGTTTCTTTCCAGTAAGCATACCATTCCATTTCAGTACCTGGACGAACAAAAAACTGCATTTCCATCTGTTCAAATTCACGCATACGGAATATAAACTGGCGGGCGACAATTTCATTACGAAAAGCTTTACCAGTTTGTGCAATTCCAAAAGGAATTTTCATTCTTCCGCTCTTTTGAACATTGAGAAAGTTTACAAAAATTCCTTGTGCGGTTTCGGGGCGTAAATACACAATATTATCATCAGGATTATCACTTGCTACTGCGCCAAATTCAGTCTTAAACATAAGGTTAAACTGGCGTACTTCTGTCCAGTTACTGGTGCCGCTTACAGAACATTTGATCTTATTTTCATCAATCAGTGATTTAATGCCAACAAAATCATCTGCTGCAAGCAATTGCTCCATTTGTGCAATTAACGCTGCAGATTCAGAAGCTGATAATTTTTCTGCAAAAGCTTCAATTAAATGATCTACCCGATAACGCTTTTTACTGTCTTTATTATCAATCATCGGATCACTGAAACTATCAACATGGCCACTGGCTTTCCAGGTTGTGGGATGCATAAAAATGGCCGCATCAATTCCAACAATATTTTCCTGTAATTGAGTCATGCTTTTCCACCACGCATCACGGATATTTTTTTTAAGCTGGGCCCCGTATTGTCCATAATCATATACTGCACTTAAGCCATCGTATATTTCTGAAGATTGAAAAATGTAGCCGTATTCCTTTGAGTGGGAAATGATATTTGCAAAAAGGTTTTCGTTAGCCATGATCACTTTGTTTGAAAGTGTGCAAAGATAAGTGTTACAGGCTAAAGGAAAGAACTGATAAACGTTAATCTCTATTTCAATTTTTCATTTTCTTTATGCCGGTTTGCATCACGGATATTCTTCTTTTCGAAGTTTTTTTGCAGTGCCTGTGTTAAATCAACTCCGGTTTGGTTGGCCAGGCAAATAAGAACCCAAAGTACATCTGCCATTTCATCTCCTATTTCTTTTCCTTTATCACTTTCTTTATACGATTGTTCGCCATATTTCCGCACCATTAATCTTGATAATTCCCCTAATTCTTCCATTAAAATTCCGAGGTTGGTAAGCTCATTGAAATACCGGACTCCAACTGTTTTGATCCACTCATCAACTTTCGCTTGCGCTTCTTTTAAAGTAATTTCTGTTTCCATAACAATTATCAATTTTCAATTAACTAATTATCACTCCTTATTCTTACTATCTATCACTATTGTTACAGGTCCGTCGTTGAGCAGTTCTACTTTCATATCTGCTCCAAATATGCCTGTTTTTACTTTCTTGCTTAATTCTGCCTCCAATTGAATGATCATTTTTTCATACATGGGTACAGCAAAATCGGGTTTGCTTGCCTTAATGTATGAGGGCCTGTTTCCTTTTTTGGTTGATGCATGCAATGTAAACTGGCTTACTAATAATATTTCACCTCCTACATCTTTCACTGATAAATTCATAACAGCTTGTTCATCGTCAAAAATCCGCAGGTTCACAATTTTATTGCTTAACCATTCTATATCCTCCTGTTGATCTGCATCCTCAATACCCAGTAAAACCAATAATCCTTTATTAATACTGCCGGTTATATTTCCATCAACTTTAACAGATGCATGTTGTACTCTTTGTATAACTGCCCGCATGTTTCAAATCTTATTTAGTAATTTTCAATCCCGAAAATACAAAGCTTCGGGTTAGGTATGATAAAAGATGTGAGCATTGAAATACAATTTCAAACAGCCAGAAGTGGTGGAGCAGGCGGCCAGAATGTAAATAAGGTTGAAACGATGGTGATGGGTTATTGGAATATTGAAGCATCCGTACTTGTGAATGATGATGAGAAACAACTTCTTTTATCCAAACTCAAAAACCGTGTTAACAAAGAAGGTGTATTGATTGTAAAAAGCCAGGTACATCGGAGCCAGCAGGCAAATAAAATGGAAGTGATTGAAAAAATCAACCATTTAATTTCTTCAGCATTAACTGTAAAAAAAGCCAGGATTGCAACTAAACCGTCAAAAGCTGCAAAGGAAAAAAGAATAGAATCAAAAAAGAAACTATCAGAACACAAACAATCAAGAAAGAAAATAAAATTAAATGATTATTGATTTGAAAAATTCTTTTTTAATACGCCAATAAAAGCAAGAAGATAAAAAACAGCATCACCATATTGCTTCTTATAATCATGTCTTTTTGTTTATGGACAATAGAAAGCTGTCGTAAAGAAAAATTACGTTTAACTCCATTATCCATTAAGGTACCCTCCTATTTTCCAGCTACATCTTTCTTTAAAACGAACAGTATAAGTAGTGAAGGTTTTGAATTAGGAAGAAGACTTTTTTACGATGGCCGGTTATCAAAAGACGGCAGTATTTCCTGCGCTTCCTGTCACCAGCAAGTTGCAGCATTTGGAACTTATGATCATGATCTCAGTCATGGTATAAATGGTGAACATGGCATTCGTAATGCAATGAGCATTTTCAATATTGCATGGCAATCTTCTTTTGGCTGGGATGGAAAAGCAAATAATCTTGAAACGATATATGCCGCCCATATCAATAGCAATATTGAAATGGGTGAAACAATAACTAATGTACTTGTAAAACTCAGAAACGATAGCAGGTATCCTCAACAGTTTAAAGCTGCATTTGGTTCTACAGAAATTAATCAACAACGATTGTTTAATGCACTCACACAATTTGTTGGAGCAATGGTAAGCGCATCTTCAAAATACGATTCGGTAAAGCAAACTCTTGCAACTTTTACAACAAGTGAACAGACTGGTTATACTGTTTTTAAAAATAAATGCAACAGCTGCCATACTGAGCCTTTGTTTACAGATTTCTCTTACCGTAATATTGGCTTGCCACTAACTTATTTAAATGATAAAGGAAGAATGATAGTAACAGGTAATAAAAATGATTCTTTAAAATTCCGTGTGCCTACTTTACGTAATTTATTTAAAAGCTTTCCTTTTATGCATGATGGCAGATTTGTAAACTTCGACCAGATTTTTAATCATTATCAAACAGGTGTTCAGCAAAGTGCAACTCTTGATCCATTATTAATTAATGGAATTTCAATGACCTTATCTGAAAGAACATCTCTTGTTGATTTCCTGAAAACACTAACAGATTATAAACTGACAACCGATTTAAAATTTGCAGCTCCGCAATAAAAAATCCCGGTGTTGAACCGGGATTTTTTTCATTAATTTTTTCTTTTATTTTTAAGTACTTCCAACGCTTTTCGCTGGGTTTCTACTTCATTTTTCTGTTTCTCAATATTCTTTTTGTTTTCTTCAATATCGTCTTCTAATTTCTTTTTACGTTTTTGCAACGTATCTGCTTCTTCATTAAAATCCTTCAACTTATTTTCAGTTGATTTAACCTTGTCTTCCTGATCTTTAATTTCAACTTCCAATGCCTGTGCTTCAGCCCATGGTAAAAAATTTAAACAGTATTGCTTAATTTTTGAAACAAGTACAGCATCATCATCTGCCTTAATATAATTCTCATATCCACGTGATATTGCAAAATAAACAACACTTTCATCCTTTTCTTTGCGGCTTTTGCGTTCAACTTTTAATGCAATATCATAGGTTTCATTACTGATTTCGGTAATGCGTATACCCTTATATACAATAACTCCTTTGCTTTCTTTACCAATATATCCCAACTGAGCAAGTTTATTTCTGATTGCATCTTCAGCAACAGATGCTTTTTGTGGAATCTCTGTAACCACCGCTGAGATTTTTTTCTTCTGCCATTCCATTTCGCCAAATGTTTGGGCTATGCTTACGTTAAAACTGATGAATGCCAACACTACGAATAATAATATTTTTTTCATAAAACTTTGATTTGATACTAAGATAAAGAACAACCTTGATCGGTTGCATGTTTTTGGCAATAAGTTTGATTATTTTTGAAAAATCTAAAATAAAATTTTTGAGCAGCGTAAAACAATTAGCAGGACAAACACTTTGGTACGGATTACCCACCATTGCCAGCCGGTTTCTCGGCTATTTAATGAATATGGCGTTGCCCTTCATTTTTGCCAAGCCATCAATAACTGCTGATTTAACCCAGGTTTATGCCATCATCCCTTTTTTAAATATTCTTTTTACTTATGGTGTTGAAACTGCTTATTTCCGTTATTCAAATGAAAAAGATAAATCTACTTTGTATAACACGTTAACAATTTCCATATTAGTCTCATCCATTCTATTTACGGCGGCACTATATTTTTTACAACCTTATATTGCACAAGTTGCTGGCTTAACCGAGCATCCAGAGTATATTTTATGGATGATCAGTATTTTATTTTTTGACACACTGGCAACATTACCATTTGCCCGGCTAAGACAGGAAAACCGCCCCAAAAAATATGCGTTTGTAAGAGTTGCAGGTATTGTGCTGAATATTTTTATTGTATTCATGTTTCTTGGTTTTATACCGGCTTATTTAAATAAGAATCCTGATAGTTTTATAAGCAGTTTTTATAATGGTAATATTGGAATTGGATATTACCTTATTGGAAATTTATGTGGAAGCATTTTTACTTTTCTTTTGTTATGGAAAGAATGGAAAGGTTTACATTTTAGTTTTGATAGCAAACTCTGGAAAGAAGTAATGAAGTACAGCTATCCACTCATTATTGTAGGTTTAGGTGGAATGATTAATGATATGCTCAGTCGTTTAATTTATCAGCATGTAGTTGATCTTCCGCAGGAAGAAGCTAAGCATGAGCTGGGCATTTTTGCCAATATATACCGCATAGCCGTTTTAATTACCATTATGATTCAGGCGTTTCGTATGGCTGCTGAACCTTTCTTTTTTAACCGATCCAAAGATGAAGATGCCCATCGTACCTATGCCCGTATTATGAAGTTCTTTGTTATTGCCTGTTGTTTTATGTTCCTGTTTATTGGTCTTTATTTAGATGTGCTGAAATGGATTATTACGCTTAAATCAAAAGCATGGGGCGAAGGGATGAATGTGGTTCTCTTACTTGCAATGGGTAATATTTTGCTGGGCATTTATTATAATCTCAGCATCTGGTATAAACTTACCAATAGAAATTTGTATGGTGCTGCCATTACCATTGTTGGTGCAATCATTACAATTGGTTTAAATATTTTACTGATTCCAAAATTTCATTATTGGGGTGCAGCTATAGCCACTTTCAGTTGCTATTTGTTTATGATGATTGTGAGTTATATACTGGGCCAAAAATATTATCCTGTTCCGTATGCAAAAAAGAAAATGATTGCATACCTGGTTTTAGTTACCCTAATTGTACTTGTACATCGTACATTAACCTATTTCTATCCGCCACTTTGGTTCAGCATTATCAGCGGTACTGTTTTTCTTGCCGGGTTTACTTATTTTATTTCCAGGGTTGAAAAGAAAGAATTACAAAAAATTCCTTTTCTGGGAAAATATATATCAGTCGGATAAAAAGGGATTGTGCTTCTTTTCATAGCCAATTGTTGTAGAAGGGCCATGCCCGCTGTATACAATGGTTTCATCGGGTAAAGTAAAAAGCCGGGTTTTAATGCTGTTGATGAGTGTAGCATGATTTCCTAATGGCAAATCTGTTCTTCCAATACTTTGCCTGAAGAGCACATCACCCCCAATAACAAATCCTTGTGCTTCGCAATAAAAACAAACATGACCCGGGGAATGACCGGGAGCAAATAATACTTTTAAGAGGTCTTCATCCAGTTGTATTTCTTCGTCAACTTTTAAATAATTGATTTCTGCATTGTAATTATCAAATGGCAGGCTCCACATTAAACCGCTTGCGGGAGCAAAATCAAGAACCTGTTTTTCGTTTGGATGAATATGAAGCAGCAAACCATAAGTTTCATGAATCCATTTATTACCAAAAACATGATCGAGGTGGCAATGCGTATTGAGTAAAAGCTGAGGCTTGAGATTATTTTGTTTAAGAAAAGTGCCTAGTTCTTCCCTTTCTTCTTCAAAATAACAACCGGGGTCAATAATCAAAACATGACCTTGTTCGTTATAAAGGAGATAGGTATTTTCCTGAACAGGGCTAAAAGTAAAAGCTTTAACAGTGAACATGAATTGATTTTTGTATTTTTAAATAAAGGTTAAATACCTTCAATCTTCAATTAACACAACACGAAAATATGCGAATTCAGAAGAAGAGCTTTTCCAAATATTTTATAGTTTCAATCTTTACGATTATTCTATTCAGCAAAACCGGTTTTGCACAAGTGAATATGGTTGAGTTTGGGAAAAACCGTGTACAGTTTACCAAGTTTAAATGGAACTTTTACCAGAGCCCAAACTTTAATGTGCATTACACTCAAAATGGTTTGGAGCTTGCAAAATTTGTAACACAAGCTGCCGAAGAAGAACTGCCTTTTATGGAAGAATTTGTAGAGTATGGAATTCAACGTCGCTTAAACATTGTTCTCTATAACAACTTTAATGATTACAAACAATCAAACATTGGAATTGGTCTTGATATTCCTAATGCAGGAGGGCTAACCAAACTGGTAAATAACAAACTGGTTATTTATTATAATGGAGATCATAACGACTTACGCAGGCAAATAAGACAAGGCATTGCAAAAGTATTGGTTGAAACCATGTTGTTTGGTGATGATTTAGGTGAGTTTGCACAAAACCAGGCTTTACTTGATTTACCTAAATGGATGACTGATGGTTACATTTCCTATGCAGCCGAAAACTGGAGTACTAAACTGGATAATGAATTAAAAAGTGCCATGATTGGTTACAGTTACAAAAACTTTTACCAGTTTGCGTATGAACAACCCGTGCTTGCAGGCCATGCATTCTGGTATTATATAGAAGAAAAATACCGCAGGGAAAATGTAACCTACATGTTATACCTAAGCCGTATTTATAAAAATGTAAACAGGGCTACACAAACCATTGCAAAAAAGAAATTGAAAGTTGTATTGAAAGATTTTATGCAATACAACCGTGATAAATATTTTAAAGACCTAAGAGCAAGAAGAAATATTCCCAGCGGACGGTTAACCGTTCCAAAAGAAATTGGAAAAAAAGATTATTTCCGCTTTCAGGCAAATCCCAATCCTAAAAGTTTCAACTATGCCGTTGTTGAATTTAACAGGGGCAGAACCAAAGTGATTCTCAATGAAAATTTTATTTCTGAAAAAACATTATGGAAAAGCGGAGTTCGTAACCTGGAAGAAAAAGCAAATCCTAATTATCCATTAATGGCATGGGATCCAAAAGGAACAAGAGTTGCTTTTATTGTATGGGAAAAAGGGAAAGTATTATTAAGTGTGTATGATGCGTTTACACGTATCAAAACAACAAAGAATGTTGAACTTCCTTTTGAACAGGTAAATGATATGCAATACATGCTCGATCCCAATACATTGGTGATGAGTGCTGTGAAAGGCGGGCAGAGTGATGTGTTTGTTTATAAAATCAAAGAACAAAAGCTGGAACAAATTACCAATGATGTGTTTGATGATTTAGATGCAAGCTTTGTTGCTTTCCCAAACAAAACAGGAATTATTTTCTCAAGTAATCGTCCATCGCCCAATGCCGCAACAGGCGATACGGTGTTACCACGCAACCGCTATAATGTATTTCTTATTGATAACTGGAACAAATCAGAATTCAAACAAATATCACAACTCAGTAATATTAAATACGGCAATGCCCGTTATCCATCACAATACAATACCAATCACTTTACTTTTATTAGTGATGAAAATGGAATTGGTAACAGATGGGCAGGATTCTTCAGCACCAAAGCTGCAGGTGTAGATACGGTATTTAAAATTGGTGATGAGATTTTAAGAAATCCGGAAGACAAAGAAATAGATTCTACATTAAAAGCATGGAACAAAACTGAACCCGATTCTGTTTTTACTTACCGTGTAACAGACGACAGTTCATATACATTCCCTATTACCAATTACCAAAGCAGTGTATTAGAAACAAGAATTGCAGGCGATAACGGACAAGTAACAGAAGTAAATCGCCAGGGTGAATTTAAGTTTTTGTATAAACTGAAAGTAGATGAAAATGTATTGCGTAAACGTAATGTAAATGCCCGGCCAACAGAATATATTAAACGCACAACAAGGCTTGATAAAATTATTGGAGAAGATACACAACAACGAACCGATATACAGGATAGTGTAATTACCGAAACAAAACCAACCGATTTATTTGAAACAGAATTTCAACAAGACTCGGCCAAAGCTGGCGAGAAACTGATGGGATTAAAAATGCAAACCCGTGAAGATGTTTTAAACCGGATGCGTTTGTTCCCTTACAAGAAAAAATATTTTATTGATAATATTACAACCAACTTTTTATCAAACGGAGCATTTTTAATTAATCGTTTTCAACCATATTCAGGTGCAAATGGCCCTGTTAACTTGGGCAACTTTAATCCGCTTAACGGAATGACCAGAGTTGGAGCTATGGAATTTATGGAAGACTATAAATTTACAGGCGCTTTCAGAATTAATTATGGGTTACAGGATAATGAAATTTTTATGCGTTTTGATAATATTAAACGCAGAATTGATTGGGGATTATCTTATTACCGTTCTATTACTTCAACTGGATTAAGTACACCTAGAGGCCCTTTCCCTATTAATCAAATCATCAGTGTTTACCAGGGGAACCTCAGCTATCCGTTTAATGAAGTACAAAGCTTAAGACTCGTTGGTGGTATACGCAGAGATCTTTATCAAATAAAAAGTGATGACCAGTTCCCCTTATCTTTAAAAGAACCAAACTATTATGAAAACTTTGCATTAGGAAGAATAGAGTTTGTTCATGATAATACAATCAATCCTGCATCAAACATCTGGAATGGATTAAGAGTGAAAGGCTGGGTAGAATTATTTAACAGGCTTGGAGGCAATTTTGCTGAGCGCCCCGGTGATGTAACATTTAATTTTGGTTTTGATGGCAGGCATTATTTAAAAATCTACCGCAATTTTATTTGGGCAGTTCGTGCTGCTGCCGATTTTTCATGGGGTGATAATAAATTTATTTACTACCTGGGTGGTACTGATGGCTGGTTAATGTTAGGATCTAATGATGTTGTAAGAAATGGTGTTGCCAAACAACGTTATTTTAATACAAGTAACAGGCCGGCACCTGATCAGAGTTATGTATATGAATCGTTAGCGGTTAGTATGCGTGGCTTTACACAAAATGTAGCTAATGGAAATAATGCAATGGTGATTAACAGTGAATTACGTTTGCCTGTTTTTGCTACATTATTTAACAGGCCTATTAATAATGCTTTTTTAAGAAACTTTCAGGTTGTTCAGTTTTTTGATTTAGGAACTGCATGGAACGGAAGATATAATAAAATTGGCCGACCAGAAGTTACTTATAGTGAACCGGGAAGTCCGCTTACTGTTGTAACAAGAGCACCAGGCATTGGGCCCTTTCTTGGTAGTTATGGATTTGGGGCCAGAAGTACATTGCTTGGTTATTTCATTCGTTTTGATGCCGGTTGGCCAATGAATGGTTTCTTTAATGAAAAACCCAAATTGCATATTTCATTAGGATTTGATTTTTAAAAAAAATTATTGATTATAAAAAATCCCTGCTCATTTCAATGAGCAGGGATTTTTTTGTGTTTTAATGACCAATAATAAAGATCAGTTATGCAATTTGCGGGAAAAAATTTGCAACAAATTCAATGAACTAATGACATTTTTATTTCTTTAAACATTATTAATTTTCTGAACTACTATCATTTATTCCACCATACCAATCAATTTTTCTTGAATAATACATTACAATTGCCAGCAGTATAAATAAGCCGATGCTTCCAAACAGTAAAGCGCCATCCTGTAATTGAATAAGGATATAAATAAAACCATATAAAGCAGTAAGAAAAACAAAAAAGGCTGCAGCAATTCCCCAATTCCGGAAAATACTTTGAGTATAGGCAGTAATCAATCCAATAGTAGCAGCTGAGGCAATTAAATAAGCCAGGTTAAAATTTAAGTATTCAGATACAGAAAGCAATAATGTATAAAAAACGCAGAGAGCAAGTCCTACTAAAACATATTGCAATGGATGTACACTTCTTCTTTTAAGTATTTCTATAAAAAAGTACAAACAAAAAGTAAGTGAAATAAAGAGGATAGCATACTTCACTGTTCGCATTGTTTTACTATATGAATCCATTCCCTGCAAAAGTTGAACTCCAAATGCATTTTCATTAATTTCAGGTTTTCCTTCGTTCCATATTTGTGGAATAGCTCTTGTGAAATGAAGAATATTCCAGTTTGCTTTAAATCCTTTCTCATCTACATTGGATTGAACCGGTAAAAACTTTCCGTCAAATGCAGGATCTTTCCATTCAGATTGTAATTGTACAGTAGTTTGTTTTCCCAGTGGCGTAAAGTATAATCGTTCAGAACCATTAAGCCTTAAATGAAGTTGAAAAGTTTGTTCAACATCTTTTAGTGAAATGCCATTTTTTAATACCGCACTTACTCCCGAAACAGCAATTGTATTTGTAGCAATACCAGGTTCCATAGGAGTAGCAATATTATTCCAGTTTAGTTCAAGTTGTTCGGATATACCTCTGTTATCAGTTATACCAAAACAAATACGCACTTCATTCCATAATACTGAAGCAGGATCAACACCAAGCGTTGAAAAATGAACAGGAAGAAACTTTCCTTTTATTGTTAGATCAGATTTATATAAAACAATTTTAAAAATGCTGCGATGCCTGATTTCAGGCAATAACTTTCCATCAATATTTAATTGTTCAGGTAAGTAATGGATAAGCCGTTTAATCTGTACAATTTTTCCTTTGTCATCTTTTTGTGATTCTATATAAGGTATAAGAAGAAAAGGTCCGGTAACAGTTTGAGACGATGCCCATTTTGAGCTTACTTCATCAATTACTTGCTTTTGCCTGTCCTGACGTTCTTTTACCAGTTCCTGAATAAAAGCAGTAGGTATTAACAAAACGAGCATAAGAAATCCTACCATCATTGCTTTAAATAAAATACTATAACGTTCCCAGAACGATTGTGCTTGTTGCGTTTCCATTTTTGTTTTTTTATATTATTAAAAGATGCACTTTGTTTTTCAAAGTAGAAGGATAAAAAAATTATTTCCCCATTTGCCTGATCATTAATTCCAATGCGTCAATATGCTGCCTGAAAGCTTTTTCTCCTGCTTTAGTAACAGCATACGTCGTATTGGTTTTTCTTCCTATAAATCCCTTGTTCACTTTTACGTAGCTGTTATCTTCCAACGCTTTGAGATGGCTTGCAAGATTGCCATCGGTAACCTTAATCAATTCTTTTAATTCATTAAAGCTTACCTCTTCATTTACCATGAGGGCACTCATAATACCCAGCCTTACCCGGCTGTCAAACACTTTTTGCAATTGTTCAATAGGATTCTTCATTACACAATTTCAATTCACTTTAATTACGTTCATATTTATTCCACATAATAACTCCATATACAATGTGAAGGATACCAAATCCTGCTGCCCAGAAATAAAGGCCATAGCCAGGTAACCAACAGTTAATTAAACCAAGCAAGAGTATTGCGTAGCCAAGAAACCTGATTTCACCCAATGTAAATTTTGATGCATTAACCAATGCAAGCCCATAAAAAATTAAACATCCCGGGGCAATTAATCCATACACACCTGCCTCAATCAGTTTTAATAAAAAAACAAAACCAAAAAATAACGGTAATGCAAGATTCCATACTAATCTTTTTGCTGCATTTCCCCAAACCGGAATTCCTTGCTTTGTACTTCTGAAATAAGTGAAACTTACTGCAAGTATAATTGCCACTACTAATGTTATTACAGCAATCAAAAACAAACTGCTTTCTGATAATTTACTTACCAAATCAGCATCCGCCACTTCATTATATGATTTGATTTCAGCAATTCTTCCTTCTGATGATGAGCCACTTTTCTGTATAACACCATTGGCAAACCATGCACCTGCTAAAGCAGTGATTCCTGCAGATATTCCACTTAATCCACTTAAACTGATAAACCGGCTGCTCTGGTTCATCATGTTTTTAATGTCCTGTAATGTTTCTAATGATGGGTCTTGGCTATTCATAAAAAGCACTTTGTAATACAAAGTAAAAGGAATATTTCTTTATAATCAAAATAAATTTTCCCTTTTTTAACAGAATCATGCATCAGGTTTTTCCACTTAAGCAAACAAATGCAGGGCAACTAAAGGGGATTCAGTATTTTTATCCTTCATTTTAATTTTTTTCCGGGATGAGATTTTTTTCTGTACTTGTAGTTTCGATTCTTTTTACGAAAATGAGTTTTGCTCAATCAAAAGTAATTTCCGGTATCATTAAAGATTCCCATTCCGATGAACCCATTCCCTTTGCATCAGTTGTATTAAAGAACTCCGGGTTTGGAAAATTAAGTGATTCATCAGGAGGTTTTGTTTTCAGGATTTCGTCAGTTACACCAAACGATTCATTACTGATCACCTATGTTGGTTATAAAAATTTTGCCATAGTCATCCCCGAATTAAAAAACGATAGCGTGTTTCTTATCATTAACCTTGAACGGGGCAACGCAGATAAAGAAGTAGTTGTAAAATCTAAGAGAAGCCGTGGCTGGTACTTATGGAGGAATGTGGTAAAACGAAAACCATTAAACGACCGCTACCGTTTTGAAAATTTTGGTTACGAACTTTATAATAAACTGGAAGTTGATTTAAATAAAATAAATAAAGAGAAATTTAAAAACATAAAACCACTGAGGCCTTTTGGATTTATTTTTGATCAAACCGTTGACAGTACCAGCGAGGATAAACCTTTTCTTCCTGTTTTTTTAGCTGAAACAATTTCAAATTATTACTTCCAAAAAAACCCGCTGAGGAGAAGAGAAGAAATTAAAGCCAGTCGTACATCAGGATTAAAAAATGAAAGTGTACAAAAATTGCTGGGCGGTATGGACCAGGTTGTAAATGTGTACAACAATTATATTACTGTATTTGATAAACGTTTCATCAGCCCTATTAGCGATAATGGCGATGCCTTTTACAGTTACCGTTTAACCGACACTCAATATGTTGCAGGCAAACGATTTTTTCATTTGGTTTTTACTCCCAAGCGAATTGGTGAAAATACATTTGAAGGTGATTGCTGGATTCATGACAGCAGCTTTGCTGTACAGAAAATGAATCTGCGCTTGGCAAAAGAAGCCAACGTGAATTTTGTAGATAAGCTCAGTATTGTACAGGAGTATAAATTCATTAATGACAGCATCTGGTTTTTATCAAAAGATAAGTTTATTATCGATGTAAGTGCCATTGGTAAACAGAAATTTGGTTTTACCGGACGTAAAACAACAACCTATAAAGATGTAAGAATAAATTCAGGTTTTGTTTGGGAAGCATTGCAAAAAAATAAAAAACTGGAAGAAACAGTTTTGATGCCGGGAAGTACAGAACAACCGGAAACCTATTGGCAGGGATCACGGCATGAAGACCTGGCAAAGAATGAAAAGGCAATATATGCTATGATTGATACGCTTCAGAAAATGCCTTTGTTTAAACGCTACAGCGATATTGTAAATTTTATAGGTACCGGTTATAAAGCATTTGGAAGTTTTGAATATGGCCCGTGGTTTAATGTAATGAGTGCAAATTCACAGGAAGGTTTTCGTTTACGGTTAGATTTAGGAACCAGCACCAACTTCAGTAAAACCTGGTGGCTGCGTGGTTACCTGGCTTATGGCTTTGGAGATCAGAAATTTAAAGGACGTGCTGAAATTACAAAACTGTTTTCCAGAGCTCCACGCACCAGGATGTATGTTGCTTATACCAATGATTATGATAACGGACAAGTATATTATGATGAAGTAGGTACTGATAATATTTTTACACTTGCTGCACGCAAACAAGGAGTGCCTTTAAAATTCTTAAAGATTCAACAAACAAAAGTTGAATTTTCAAAAGAAACAAATGCAGGTTTTTCATTTCATTTTGCGGCAATACATAAAAAGTTTAACCCTGTTCGTTCTTTACCAGATAAAAGTTTTTTCCCCAATGGCAAAGGTGATGCATTAACCAATGCTGAATTTACTTTCCGCATCCGTTATGCTTATCTTGAACGTTTTTTAGAAGGTACTTTTTTACGTTCCAGTTTAGGTAGTCCCTATCCTATTGTTGAATTCAAATACTCTAAAGGTGTTTCTGGTTTCTTTAAAAGCAATTATGATTATCATAAGCTTTCTTTATCTGTAAGTGATTATCAGAAAGTAGCCAACCTGGGTGAACTTTATTATAATATTTACGGAGGTAAAATATTTGGCACACTTCCGTTTACCATGCTTGAAATACACCCCGGTAATGAAATATTTTATTACAACAAGTATGCGTTTAACCTTATGAACCGCTTTGAATATTTAAGCGACCAGTATGCAGGCATTAACATTGAACATAATATTGGTAACGGCATTTTCAGAATTTTCCCTCCCATGCGTAAATTAAAATTCAGGCAATTCTGGACGGCTAAAGCTTTATGGGGAAGTTTAAGCCAGAATAATATTAATCTGAATTTTGTTGGAACCAATTCCTTTCAATCGTTGAATGGCAAAACCTATATGGAACTGGGAACAGGCGTTGATAATATTTTAAAAGTATTCAGGCTTGATTTTATATGGCGAATTTTACCCGAACCGTTACCAGTAGAAAAATATAAACGCTTTGGAATTTTTGGAAGTTTCAGAATACAATTTTAAACCATCTCATTCAAACATTTTAAAACTATTTCACATCCTTTCCTAATCTCATCTTCCGTTATTGTTAACGGCGGAGCTATCCGCATACAATGAGATGCAAATAAAAACCAA
>Ga0209798_10001140_pt1 | contig 16241 bp, 11 predicted proteins | sample DOMMetBare3Fresh_FD_187475 | JGI IMG/M metagenome (GOLD analysis project Ga0209798, IMG submission 187475) | Wetland sediment microbial communities from St. Louis River estuary, USA, under dissolved organic matter induced mercury methylation -... | ecosystem: Environmental > Aquatic >...
GGGTCAGCACGGCTCCGCCGGCGGCACCCGGCTCGAGCTCGTGGTGCAGGCCCACGACGTAGTCGCGCTGGAGCGCGAGGGCCGCCGCCAGCAGCACGCCGCCCGCACCGACCTGGACGGCGAGGGCCGCGACCGCGGGCCGCAGGCCCGCGCGCAGGACATGGGGCAACCGCCCGGCGACGAGCGCGGGCACCCGGCGGACGCCACCGGCCACGTACGCGAGGACGCCGACGAGCCCGCAGACCGCGGCGAGCACGGCGGCGGTGAGCGTGGCCCGCAACGGGTCGGGCCGGGCGGACGCCGTGCCGGTGAGCGCCGCAACGAGCCCGGCGACGGTCGCGTAGGCGGCGACGAACATCGCGCCGGCGGCGACCCCCGGCAGCGCAGGCGCCGCGCGGGAGGCGCCGGCCTCGATCCGTTCGGCGAGCGGGTCGAGGACCCGGGCCATCCGCCGGGCGGCGGTCACGAGGCTCACGCAGCAGACGACGAGCAGCCCGATCGGGGCGAACGACAGCTCGCCCCCGCTGACCGCCACCGGGACGTGCTGGCCGAGCAGCCACGCCAGGGCGCCGATCCGCAGGACGCCCGTCCACGTCGCGCGGTCGGGTGTGGCCAGCCACGCGACGACGACCGGCACGAGGACGACGAGCAGCGAGCCGCCCGCGGCCTGGAGAGCCGCGAGGACGGCAGCGGTCGGGGTGGCCGGGCGGATGTCGGAGGGGGACGGCCGCAGCGCCCCCGCGGCGCGGTCGAGGATCGTCATCGCCGTCCATCGTCACCCGGCGGGTCCTGCCCGGGGCGCAGGACGCGCCGACGGGCGCGCGGGCCGAGTTGACGCGCTCCCCACCTGACGGCGGAAGATGACGCCGCCCACTGCCGATCTCGGAGAGGCTGACCATGGACGGCGACCGTTTCGGGGGCCTGCTCGGTGATCTCGGCGGCGACCCGCCGCCGGGGCACCCCCAGTCCGGGTACCCCCGGCCCGGCCCGCCACCGGGCCGGTACCCGCAACCGCCCAGCTACCAGCTGGCCGGCCAGCCGCAGGGCGGCTACCCGCAGCACGGCGGCGCCGGCGAGCTGTTCGCACAGACGTCCGCCGACGACGCCGAGCGCGCCGCCTGGCGCGGCGACCCCGACCGCGCCGCCTGGCACGGCGACCCCAGCGGCGGGGCAGGCTACGGGCCGGGCGGCCCGGGCAGCCCGGGCGGCGGCCCCAGCAGGAGGGTCGTGCTGACGACGCTCGGCGTCACCGCGCTCGTCGCGGTCCTCGCCGGCGGGCTGTGGGGCCTCCTGAGGCCGTCCTCCGACGGCGTCACTGCGCTGGCGAGCGGGTCTGCGACAGGGTCCCCGACGGCCTCCCCGACGGGCAGCGCGACCTCGAAGCCCGCGAAGACACCCGCCGCGACGAAGTCCGCGACCGCGACCCCGACGCCGCACGACACCGAGTACGTCGTCGACCCGACGGCCGTCGAAGGGATGGACTTCGGCCTGCTCCGCGGGATCGGCAGGTCCGGCGGCACGGTGACCCTGCGCGTCGACCGGGCCCAGTTCCTCGTCGGGAGCGCGGCCGAGCGGTACTACGCGAAGAACCCGGACCTCGAGCCGCTCGACTACGCGATCGTCAACGCCAACAGCCGGCTGCGCAGCTTCCCGCTCACCGACGACGCCGTCGTCTACTCCCAGTTCGCCCTCGGTGACGGCGGGTCCGTCCGGACCCAGGAGATCAGCACCGACCAGCTCTACACCAAGGCCGGCGAGCTCCTCGGCCAGAACGAGACGGTGCTCCTGTGGCTGCGGCACAGCGAGGAGCCCGACGGGCCCGTGTACTACGTCGCGGAGCAGTTCACGCCCTGACGCCGGGGACGGCACCGGTACGACGCTCGGACGGCGCCGCTCCCCGGTGGGAGCGGCGCCGCCCGTCCGGTGCCCCGTCGAGCGCAGGTGTCGTCGCGCGGAGGCCGGGACCTACTGGTCGTGCTCCCCGGTGAGGTACCCCTTGTGCTCGTGCTCGAGGGCGATCTCGTCGGACGACGTGACCCCGGCGGGCAGGTCGATCGTCGTCTTCGGACCGGTGAACCACTTCTTCGCCGACAGGTGCCAGCCGATCCAGAGCGCGAGCAGCGCGCCGCCGGTGACGATCGGCGTGTAGTTGACGAACTTCCAGTCGAAGGGTGTCTCGTCGGTGCCGGCCGCGCCGAGGAGGCCGCGCATGAAGCCGGGAGCGCCCGCGGGTGTGAAGGGCATGATGAAGTACACCGACGTGATGGCGATCTCGGCGACCGCGATGGGCGCCATCCACTTCCACTTCGTGCCGAGGTTCCAGGACCCCTGCTCGAACGCGTCTCCCATCCGCCAGCGCTGCCAGATCGGGATCGCGAAGGCCAGGTACAGCCCGATGACGCCGATCGAGACGACCGCGGAGAACGCGTAGCTCACGATGATCGGCTCGTCTGCGGTGCCGATGTTGATCTCGATGAGCGCAGGGAGCGTGAGCAGCACCGCGACGACCGCCGCGAGGATCACGGCGTTGACCGGGACCTTGTTGGCGTTCAGCTTCGACCAGTACCTCGCCCCCGGGACGGCGCCGTCCCGGCTGAAGGCGAACAGCATGCGGGTCGTCGAGGTCAGGCATGCGGTCGAGCAGTAGAACTGCCCGCTCGCCGCGATGAGCAGGACGACGCCGGACCACTTGGTCCCCAGCGCCTGGTCGAAGACGACCTGGACACCGCCCCCGCCTGCGGTCACCGCGTCGCCGTCCTGGACGGCGTACACGAACGACAGGAGCAGCACGTAGCCGCCGATCGCCGAGTAGAAGATCGACTGCCAGATGCCCTTGGCCGCGGAGTCCGCTGCTCCCTGGGTCTCCTCCGAGAGGTGGGCGGACGCGTCGTAGCCGGTGATCGTGTACTGGGTGAGCAGGAAGCCGAGCGGCAGGATGTAGAAGAGGAAGCCGAGCCCCCCGACGTCACCTCCGAACAGCCCACCGCTGTTGTTCACCTCGCCGGTGAAGACGTAGTCCGTGCTCGCGTGCGCGTCAGGGATGAGCCACAGGATGAGCACGACGATCGCGGAGCCGGCGACGTGCCACCAGACCGACACGTTGTTGATGATGGCGAGCAGATGGCTGCTGAAGATGTTGACCAGGGAGATGAGGACGAGCACGACGAGGAACATCAGGAAGACCCGCCGGAGCGAGTACCCGTCGGCCCAGGACTGGCTGAACCGCGAGAACGCGAAGTCGAAGAACGTCGCGCAGCCGTACGCGACCGACGCGACGATCGCGAGCAGGCCGATCAGGTTGAGCCAGCCCGTGTAGTAGCCGGCCTTCACCCCGCCGAGCTTGCTGGCCCACCAGTAGATGCCCCCGGAGGTCGGGTAGGCGGAGACGAGCTCGGACATGCAGAACCCGATGAACAGGATGAACAGCGAGATGACCGGCCAGCCCCAGGAGATCGCAACCGGACCACCGTTGTTCCAGGCCTGGAAGAAGGTCGTGAAGCAGCCGGCGAGGATGGAGATGATCGAGAACGAGATGGCGAAGTTCGAGAATCCGGACCAGGAGCGGTTGAGCTCCTGCTTGTAGCCGAGTTCGGCGAGCCGACGCTCGTCGGCGTCCAGCTTGGAGAGGTCTGCCACTGCGGTCCTCCAGGGATGCGGAAGGGAAGCTGTCACTCGGGCCGCCGTGCGGCGACCCGGCCGGGCTGAGCCGGTGGTCAGTCGGGTGCGGCGGCCTCCTCGAGCAGTCGGGCGAAGTCGGGGCCGTCGAACTCCTCGACCGCGCGCTCGTACTTCTCCATCCCCCAGGTCCAGAAGTCGAAGTCGACGCTGCTCGCGCCGTCCTGGATGGAGGCCCAGAGCGTCCAGCCGTACTTCGACGCGAGACCGAAGAGCCGGGCCCGGGCGACGAGGGCCGGGGACGCCGTGCCGAAGTACGCCTCGACGAGCGGGGCGAGGGCGTCGACCGGCAGCGTCGACTCGCTCCACACGTTCCCGAGCTCGAAGCAGGCCTCGTTGTTGCCGGCGTACTCGTAGTCCACGAGCCAGAGCCGCTCCCCGTCGTCGACGAGGTTCTCGGCGAGCAGGTCGTTGTGGCACGGCACCGTCGGTAGCGGGCGGACGGCGAGCGCGCGGGCCACGTCGGCGAACGCGGGCATGAGGTCGAGGTAGCGCGGCGGCAGCCGGAACCCCCGCTCGGTGACGACGTCGAGGTAGCCGCGCTGGACCGCGAACATGTCGAAGTCGCCGGCGAACCGCGGGCCGGCGTGCAGGAGCCGGCAGACCGCGGCGATCCGCGGCAGGTTCGCGGGGTCCCGGACGTCGCCGGCGCCGAACGTGCGGCCCTCCACCCAGCGGACGACGAGGACCCCGGCCTCCGCCGCGTAGCCGACGACGGCGGGCGCGGCCCCGCTGCGCGCGGCCGCCAGGCTGTTGTGGTGCTCCGCCTCGCGGTCGATGGCGAGCAGCGCGGCGTCGTCCGTGGCGATCCGCGCGATGACGTCGCCGTCCGGCAGGTGCACGCGGGCGTTGACGTTCGTGAGGCCGCCGCCGACCCGTTGCCACCCCGTCCGTGCGGCGAGACAGGGCACCGCGTCGAGCACCTGCTCGACCGCGCGGTCGTCCGCGAGCGTGCTCGCGGAACGCCCCCGCACGTCGCGCTGCGCTGAGGTCACGCGAGCTCCTGTCGCTGGGGCCCCACGTGCGGGCCACGGCAGCCGGGCGCCTGCCTCGCCGGATGCCTGGCCGGATGCTAGGGGGTGGTCGCCCTTAGGGTCTAGACCTGAGGTTTCGGTCTATACCTGAATGGCGAGGCCTGGCTACCCTGCGGCCATGGCCGATCCCGCTGCGCTGCCGACCTCCGCGCGCGTCGTCGTCGTCGGGGGCGGGGTCGGTGGCGCGTCGGTCGCCTACCACCTCGCGCAGGCGGGCGAGCGCGACGTCCTGCTCGTCGAGCGCGCCGACCTGACGAGCGGCTCGACGTTCCACTCCGCCGGGCTCGTCGGGGTCCTGCGGGCAGACCCGACCCTGACCCGGATGAACATGCACTCCGCCGCCCTCTACGCGTGCCTGCAGTCCGGCGACCACCCGCCCGGCTGGGTGCCGAGCGGCGGCCTCAAGCTCGCGTCGTCCGCCGAGCGGCTCGAGGAGATCCGCCGCCAGGTGAGCTGGGCGCGCACGTACGGCCTGGGGCTGCAGGAGATCAGCGTCGCGGAGGCCGTGGACCTGTTCCCTCTCATGGACCCGACCGGCGTCGTCGGCGCTGCGTGGCTGCCCGAGGACGGGTACGTCGACCCGTCGCAGCTGTGCCTGTCGCTCGTCGCCGGTGCCCGGGCCGGTGGCGTCGCGGTCCGCACCCGGACCCGGGTCCTGGGGATCGACACGGTCGCCGGACCCGGTGGCCGGCAACGGATCTCACGGGTGCGGACCGACCGCGGGGACGTCGACTGCGAGGTCGTCGTCGACTGCGGCGGGATGTTCGCGGCGCAGATCGCGCGGATGGTCGGCGTCCGGGTGCCGCTGGTCCCGATGGCCCACCAGTACGTCGTCACCGAGCCGTTGCCCACCGCCCGGCTGGGCCGGTTGGACCGACCGCTGCCGACGCTGCGCGACCCGGACTGGCTCGTCTACTGGCGCCAGGAGGTCGACGGTCTGCTCATGGGCGGCTACGAGCGCGACCCCGCACCGTGGACGGCGTCGGCGCAGTCCTTCGACGACGTCCCGGCGGACTTCAACGGCCGCCTCCTGCCGGAGGACTGGGACCGCTTCGAACAGATCGCGCAGAACAGCCGGGTCCGGGTGCCGGCGATGTCGGACATCGGCGTCCGCAAGCTCGTCAACGGTCCGGAGGCGTTCACCCCGGACAACGAGTTCTGCCTCGGCGAGAGCGAGGTCGGCGGGTTCTTCGTCGCCGCCGGGTTCTGCGCGCACGGCATCGCCGGCGCCGGTGGCATCGGGCAGGTGATGGCCGAGTGGGTGCTCGAGGGGTCGCCCAGCCTCGACGTGTGGCACATGGACATCCGCCGGTTCGGCCCGGCGTACGGCTCGCCGGCGCACACCCTGGCCCGGACCGTCGAGACCTATGCGACGTACTACGACATCGCCTACCCGCACCGGGAACGGACGGCGGGGCGCCCGCTGCGCACCTCCCCCGCGTACCCCTGGCACGTCGCGCACGGCGCGCACCTCGGCGAGAAGGCGGGCTGGGAACGGGTCGACTGGTACGAGGCGAACGCCGATGCCGGCACGGCCCTGCTGACCGCGGCGTACGGCGGCGTCGAGGCCGTCCGGCCGCGCACGTGGGCGGGCCGGTCGTGGTCGCCCGCGGTCGCCGCCGAGCACCACGCCGCGCGGACGGCGGCGGCGTTGTTCGACGAGACGTCCTTCGCCAAGATCTCCGTGACCGGCGCGGACGCCGCGCTGCTGCTCGAGCACGTGAGCGACAACCGGGTCGCCCGCGCGGTCGGCTCGGTCACGTACACCCAGTGGCTCACGCCGCGCGGCGGCATCGAGGCGGACGTGACGGTCACCCGGACCGGCGAGGAGGACTTCCTCGTCGTCACCGGAACGGCGTTCGGGCTGCACGACCTGTCGTGGCTGCGCCGGCGGGCGGACGACCTCGCGGCGGCACGCGCCGGCACGGGCGCCGGCGGCCGGCTCGACGTCCGGGTCGACGACGTCACCGGGCAGTACGTCTGCTACGGCCTCTACGGCCCGAAGGCCCGCGAGGTGCTCGCGCCGCTGACGCCGATGGCGTTGTCCAACAAGGACTTCGGCTTCATGACCTCGCGGACGACGACCGTCGGCGACGTGCCCGTCCGCGCCGTCCGGGTGACCTTCGTCGGCGAGCTCGGCTGGGAGCTCTACGCCTCGGCCGAGTACGGTGCCGCGCTGTGGCGCACCCTGTGGGACGCCGGGCGCGACGTCGGCGTCGTCGCCGCCGGCTACCGGGCGATCGACTCGCTGCGGCTCGAGAAGGGGTACCGGGTCTGGGCGGGTGACGTGACGCCCGAGACGACGCCCGACGAGGCCGGGCTGTCGTTCTGCGTCAAGCTCGACAAGCCCGGCGGCTTCGTCGGCGCGGCCGCGCTGCGGGCGGCGCGCGAGGCCGGCGGGCCGGCCCGGTCGCTCGCCTGCGTCACCCTCGACGACCCGCGGGCCGTCGCCGTCGGCAGCGAGCCGGTACGGGTCGTCGACGGGCCGCACGCCGGCCAGGTCGCGGGCCGGGTCACGTCGGCCGGGTACGGCTGGACCGTCGGCGCCTCGATCCTGTTCAGCTACCTGCCCACGGCCGCCGCGACGCCGGGCACCCGGGTCGAGGTCGACCTCTTCGGCGAGTGGGTCGGCGGCACCGTCGCCGAGCCGGTCCTGTTCGACCCGGCGTCGTCCCGGGTCCGCGCCGACGGCTGAGCTGCGTGCATCGACGAGCCCGACACGCCGGCGACCGGCCGGGCTCGGGCCGGCTCAGGCTTCGGGCCAGACGACCCGGGTCCGCCAGGTCGACGGGTCCGGTTCGGTCTCGGGGTCGCTGAGGTAGTACTCCCACATGGTCGACGAAGGCTGCCGGCCGTCCTCCTCGATCCGCTGCAGCACCTGTCCGTAGGTGGTCGGCAGGGTGTCGTAAGGACCGACGTGGACGGCCTCGACCGCGCGGCCCGCGGGCAGCACACCACGAACGACCGCCCCCTCGGGCTCGACGGGCGCCGGCACCGGGAAGCCTGCTTCGACGTCGACGGTGTCGGCGGGCATCCCGTGGTAGAGGGCGAACGGCGGGCCGGACGGCATCACGTCCTGTGCTCGAAGGGCGTGCAGGACGGCGGTGAACGCGCGGCCGAAGAAGTCCGGTAGCTCGGTCGTGCGGACCTGCTCGCGGACCGCCGCTGTCGGTTGCTCGGAGAGGTCGACGAACCGGATGTCGCTCATGCCTCACGGTCTCACCGCGCGTGGTGCCTCGGGCGGACCGAAGGTCATACCCGCCGCGCGCTCGGTGCGTCAGGCCGGGCCGAGATCGCTGCGCACGTGCAGCCGCACCCGGTCGGTCCGGAACAGGTCGCGGGCGAACTCGACGGCCATGCCCGCGGCGGTGAACGCCGTCCGCTCCACGCGCAGGAGCGGGCGGCCCTCCTCGACCTCGAGCAGCCGGGACTCCTCGGGGCCGGCGACGACGGGGTCGACGAACTCCTCGGCCGTCCGCGGGTGGTGGCCGAAGTCGCGCTGCAGCACCGCGTAGAGCGAGCCGGTGAGCCGGTGCCCGAGCAGGCCGGGGAACGTGGCGGCGGGGAACCACGAGCGTTCCAGGGCGACCGGGCGGCGTTGGGCCGACCGGACCCGCGCCACCTCGTGGACCTCCTCGGCCCGGCCGAGCGAGAGCGCCGCCGCGACGTCGGGCGGGGCGGCGACGGTCCGGGCGACGACGACGCGGGCGCCGGCCCGCAGGTGCGCCCGGCGCAGCTCGGCGGTGAAGCCGGCCCAGCCGGTGAGGTCGACGTCGATCCGCGGCTCGGCGACGAAGGTCCCGCCGCGTCGGCCCGGACGGCGCAGGATGACCCCGCGCCCCTCCAGCCGTCCGAGGGCCTGCCGCAGCGTCATCCGGCTCACGCCGATCCGGGCGGCGAGGTCGGCCTCGGTCGGCAGCCGGTCCCCCGCCGACAGCTCGCGACGGCCGATCGCCGCGACGAGCCAGCGCTCGATCTCGACGTGGGCCGGCGCCGTCCCGGTGAGGGCGGGGGTACGAGGAACCGGCACCCATCCTCCTCCGACCCAGGCGGACCGCTCATGCTCACGCCGGGTACCGGGAACGGCCCTGCACGAGGCCACGAACGGTACCGAGCGCGAGCATCAGCGGCTAGGGCGCGGCCGGGGCGAGGAACCGAGGTGCGGTCAGCCGAGTGCGGCGGCCATGACCTCGCGCATCAGCCGGGCGGCCTCGCTCGGCGTCTTGCCGACCTTGACGCCGGCGGCCTCGAGCGCCTCCTGCTTCGCCTGCGCCGTGCCCGAGGAGCCCGAGACGATGGCGCCCGCGTGGCCCATCGTCTTCCCCTCGGGGGCGGTGAAGCCCGCGACGTACCCGACGACCGGCTTCGTGACGTGCTCCTGGATGTAGGCCGCGGCGCGCTCCTCTGCATCGCCGCCGATCTCGCCGATCATGACGATGGCCTTCGTCTCGTCGTCCTTCTCGAACGCCTCGAGGCAGTCGATGTGCGTCGTCCCGATGACCGGGTCGCCGCCGATGCCGACGTTGGTGGAGAAGCCGATGTCGCGCAGCTCGTACATGAGCTGGTAGGTCAGCGTGCCCGACTTGCTCACCAGGCCGATCGGCCCGTGCTTGGCGATGTTCGCCGGGATGATGCCGACGTTCGACCGGCCGGGGCTGATGAGGCCGGGGCAGTTCGGGCCGATGATCCGCGTCGTGCCCGCGTTCTGCGCGTACTGGAAGAAGTTCGCGGTGTCGTGGACCGGCACCCCCTCGGTGATGACGACGACGAGCGGGATGCCCGCGTCGACGGCCTCGTAGACCGCCGACTTCGTGCCCTTGGCCGGGACGAAGACGACCGAGACGTCGGCGCCGGTCTGGTCGACCGCCTCCTGGACGGAGTCGAAGACCGGCTTGACGACCCGGTCGTTGAACTCCTGACCCCTGCCGCCCTTGCCGGGGGTGACGCCCCCGACGATGTTCGTGCCCGAGTTGATCATCCGTTGGGTGTGCTTGCGTCCCTCGGAGCCGGTCATCCCCTGGACGATGACCCTGCTGTCGTGCGTGAGCCAGATCGACACTGTCAGGCCCCCTGTCCCTGACCGGTGGCGGCCAGCTCGGCCGCCCTGCGGGCGGCGCCGTCCATGGTGTCCTCGCGGGAGATCGCGCCCGCGGGCAGGGTCTTCGCGAAGTCGTCGAGGATCTCCTGCCCGAGCTCGGCGTTGTTGCCGTCGAGCCGGACGACGATCGGCAGGTTGACCGGGGTGCCCTTGTCCTCGAGGAGCTGGAACGCCTGGAGGATGCCGTTCGCCACGGCGTCGCAGGCGGTGATGCCGCCGAAGACGTTGACGAACACGCTGCGGACCTGCGGGTCGTCGAGGATGATCTCCAGACCGTCCGCCATCACCTCGGCGCTCGCGCCGCCGCCGATGTCGAGGAAGTTCGCGGGCTTGACGCCGCCGAACTCCTCACCCGCGTAGGCGACGACGTCGAGGGTGCTCATGACCAGGCCCGCGCCGTTGCCGATGATGCCGACCTCGCCGTCGAGCTTGACGTAGTTGAGGCCCTTGGCCTTGGCCTTGGCCTCGAGCGGGTCGGCCGCGGCCTTGTCCTCGAGCGCCGCGTGGTCCGGGTGCCGGAAGCCCGCGTTGCCGTCGAGGGTGACCTTCCCGTCGAGCGCGATGACCGCGCCGTCCTCGGTCTTCACCAGCGGGTTGACCTCGACGAGGGTCGCGTCCTCGGCGACGAAGACCCGCCACAGCGTGACGACGACGTCCGCGATGGCGTCCTTGACGTCGTCCGCGAAGCCCGCCGCGTCGACGATCTCGCGTGCCTTCGCCGCGTCGATACCGGTGAGGGCGTCGACGGGGATCCGCGCCAAGGCGAGCGGCCGCTCGACCGCGAGCTGCTCGATCTCCATGCCGCCCTCCTTCGACGCCATGGCGAGGTAGCTGCGGTTCGCCCGGTCGAGCAGCACGGAGAAGTAGTACTCCTCGGCGATCCGCGCGCCCTGGGCGACCATGACGCGGTGGACCGTGTGGCCCTTGATGTCCATGCCGAGGATCTCGCCGGCCGTGGCCGCGGCCTCCTCGGGGCTGTGCGCGAGCTTGACGCCGCCGGCCTTGCCGCGGCCGCCGGTCTTGACCTGCGCCTTGACGACGACGGTGCCCCCGCCGATCCGCTCGGCGCCGGCACGTGCCTCGTCGGGGGTGGTGGCGACGACGGCGTCCAGCACCGGGACGCCGTGGGCGGCGAAGAGATCGCGCGCCTGGTACTCGAACAGGTCCACGTGTCCGTCCTCAACTGTGGGGCCGGGAGAGTCGCAGGCAACCCTAGCCCGCGGCAGGGGACGATCTTCGCGCACCAGGCGTGGGACCGGTCACGTCGCTCCAACCCGCGCGCCGGACGGCGGTCTCTGCGGTCGTCCTGAGCGCCGGGCGGCGGCTCGGACGGCGGCTCGGCGTCTGCGGTCAGACGGTCTGGCCGACGTTCGCCCGCACCCAGTCGACGATCTCGTGCATCGAGGCGCCGGGGGTGAACACCTTGCTGACCCCGAGCCGCTCGAGCTCGGCGATGTCGGCCGCAGGGATGATCCCACCGCCGAAGACGACGATGTCCGCGGCGTCCCGCTCGCGGAGCAGCTCGACGACGCGGGCGAAGAGCGTGAGGTGTGCGCCGGAGAGCACGGAGAGCCCGACGGCGTCGGCGTCCTCCTGGATCGCGGCGTCGACGATCTGCTCGGGCGTCTGGTGCAGGCCGGTGTAGACGACCTCCATGCCGGCGTCCCGCAGAGCCCGGGCGACGACCTTGGCGCCGCGGTCGTGCCCGTCGAGCCCGGGCTTGGCGACGACGATGCGGACGGGCGCCATGACTGCCTCCTGACGAGCATGCCGGGACGCCTGCGAGCGTATCCGAGGGCCCCGCCGCCGCCTCGGGACAGCAGTCCCCGTCCCGTCGGCCCCGCACCGTCCCGCCTCCGGTCGCCGGGATGGGAGAAAAGCGGTAAACGTGATGTATCGCTAGAAAGATCCCGGCGCCGGGCCCGGTCCGGCCGAAGGATCCGACGGCCAGGGGATGGCGCGCGGCCCACCTCACAACACACACTGCGAGAAGGAGTCCGGGTCAGGACGAGGAGGTCCGATGGCGCTGCGCCGCGGAGCCGGCACGACCGGCACCCCCGTCCTGACCGCCGTGCCCGACACCGTCGTCCCCGGGGGGGCGGCCCTCGCCGGCGCTGCGGTCCCGGCCGGCGGACACGTCCCGCCCGGTGGATCCCTGCGCGCCGGGCCCGGCCGGCCGGCGCGGAGCGCCGGGGCGTCGGTCGCCTCCGTCCTGCACACCGCCCGCGCGCTCGCCGGCGACCTGCGCGCCCTGCTCACCACCCACGGTCTGCGCGGCGTCGCCCTGGAGACGGCGTGGTCCTCGGCCCACCTGGCGATGTACCCGTGGGGGCTGCTCCGCGAGCGCCCCCGCGAGCACGACCTCTACCACCTCGGCGGGCTCGACCCGGTGGCCCGCGGGCTCGTCGTCGGCGACGTCGAGGCCGCCGGGACGCCGATCCTGCTCATCCACGGGATGTTCGACAACCGGGCGATCTTCACCGTCCTGCGGCGCAGGCTGCGTCGGCGCGGGTTCGGCCGGGTGGTCTCGCTCAACTACTCCCCCATGACGAACGACATCCGGACCGCCGCCCGGGACCTGTCGGGCGCCGTCGAGGAGCTCGTCGCACGGACCGGCTACGAGCGCATCCACGTCGTCGGGCACAGCCTCGGCGGGCTCATCGCGCGCTACTACGTCCAGCGGCTCGGCGGCGACGAACGGGTCCACACCCTCGTCACCCTCGGGACGCCGCACCAGGGCACGTTGCCCGCGCGGCTCGTCCCGGTGCAGCTGTGCGAGCAGCTCACCCCCGGCAGCGACCTCTACACCGAGCTCGGGCTGCCGGCGCCGACGTGCCGCACCCGGTTCGTCGCCTACTGGTCCGACCTCGACCAGATGATCCTCCCGCACGAGAACGGCCGGTTCGAGCACCCCGACCTCGCCGTCCGCAACGTCCTCGTCCGCGGCCGGGGGCACATGTCGATCCCGATCGACGGCGACGTCGTCCACGGCATCTCGACGCTGCTCAGCCAGCTCGACGCCGACGGTACGACGCTCCAGGCGGGGGTCACGACACTCGGCGACGTCGGCCCCGCCTGAGCTGCGGGGTCGGCGGGCTCCCTCGGCCGTCCGACGCAGGCCGGGACGCCGACAGGCGCGGCCCCCCGCGGGGACCGCGCCCGCCGGGTCGGGACGGACCGTCCGTCGGTGGACGGCGCCATGGATCGGCGGCACGTGAGAGGAACAGGAACGGGACCGAGAGCACCTCGCCCCCGAGCGCCGAGGTCACGGTCACCCGTCTGGGTCCAGGCATACGACGCGGTGAACTGCGAAGCCGAGCCGTCGAGCGTCACGATCGAGGTCGGGACGACGTTCGGCTGGTCCGGGCCGGCGTTCGCGACCGGAGGCGTCTGCGCGTCGACACGTTGATCGTCGCCGTGACCCGGCTCCTGTTGTTCCTCCGGGGCCGGTCACCGTGGGGACGACAGCATCGGAATCCCCTGAACCTGCGGGCGAGGTCCTGACGGTCGTCGGGACGCCTCTCTGGCCCGGCTTTCAGGGTCTGCGGTGGTCACGGTCCCCCCGGCAGCCCTACATCGGTGGTCGTAGTCCCCGATCGAGGGGGACGTCAGGTCGTCCGCGAGCGGACGGCACCACGACGTCCGCGGCGCATGGCCGCCTACCTGGCCACCGGGCGCCTACCGGGTCGCACCGGCCGCGAGCCACTCCCCGAGGCGTTCGGCGAGACGGGCCTGACGGAAGTAGCCGAAGTGGTCGACCGCATCCGGACCCTCGAAGACGAGCGGCTCCGCGATTGGGAAGCCGCCGGCCCCCCGCACGGTGAAGACGCCGTCGCGCGGGACGAGGAGGTCGTTGCCGGCCTTGCCGAACACGAGGTCTACGGCGCCGTCCCGGGAGACCCGCAGCAGCGGCGAGCCTCCCGGCGGCTCGAAGTCGGCGGCGACGGCGTGGTAGACGCCGGGCGGCGCGCCGGCGCCGGGCCGGTTGAGCCGCCGTCCGAGGTACTCCCCGTACGGGTCCATCGCGACAAGGCCGTCGAGCCCGCGGACCGCCCCGAGGGCGACGTGCTTGAGCAGGGTGAGCGCGGCGTCGAGGGTGTCGGTGACGGGGTTGTCCGGGACGAACTGGAGGAGGTTCGTGACCCGGTCGACGTACCCCTTCCACTGCCGCGACGAGGCGAGCGCGGTCCCGGCGTTCGGCGTCCCGACCATGACGAGCCGCTCGACGGCGAGGACGTCCGCGAGGCCGTTCTCGGCGGAGTGCTCGCACAGCTCGCGGGCGACGAGGCCGCCGCGGCTGTGCGCGACGACGTCCAGGCGCAGGCCGCGGCCCGCCGGCAGCCGGCGGTGCAGCTCGCCGGCGAGCCAGCGGGCGTTCTCGGCCGGGCTGGTCGCGAGCGTCGGGTGGTCGAGCGCGAGGACGTGCCCGCCGTACGCCGTGTGGAGCGTGCCGAGGACCTCGGGCGGCAGGCCGCCGAAACCGCTCGACGCCTTGCTGAACGTGCCGTGGACGAAGAGCAGGGCCCGGTCCGCCGTCATCCGCTCGAGCGCGGCGTCGTCGAGGAGCGGGTATCCCGTGCCGTCGGGCGCGCCGCCCGTCCGGTAGTCGTCGACCGTGAACGAGCGCAGCCGGTGCGGCCGGTTGCGGGCCTCCCAGCGGTCGGCGACCTTCTCCGCGACGAACTCGGCCCCGGCCTCGACGAGCCGGAAGGCGACGACCTTGAGCACCTTCTTCGCGAGCGCCCCGACGACGCCGCGGTGCGTCGTGGCCGCCGCGGGCGCGGAGACGACGCGCGGCACCCGATAGGTCCGGCGGTCGGCGCCGCGCATCCGGACCTGCTCGGTGTCGGTCGGCACCTCCTCGGGCAGGTGCCATGTGAGCGTGCCGTCCTCGGCGGTGTAGAGCATCAGCTGCGCCAGGCCGCTGCCCGGCCCGGGCACCTCGACGACGAGGTCGGTCCCGCCGCCGCGGCTGCGGCTGCCGCCGTCGCCGCCGAGCTCCGCCGCGTCGGAGACGACGACGCTGAGCTGCTCCTCGAAGCCGGTCGCGGAGAGCGCGTCGAGGAAGGCGGCGGCGGTGTCCTCCTCCGCGCGGAACGTACCGTCGCCGGGGCGGAGCACCTCCACCTGCCCGGCGAGGCCGGGGGCGGTGACGACGACGTCGTCGACGAGGGTCGAGCTGTCGGGGGCGAGCTGCTCAGGCATGGTCGTCTCCCTGCGAGGTCCGGGTCTGCTCGGTCCGGGTCTGCTCGGTCCGGGTCTGCTCGGTCCGGGTCAGGTGCATCCGGGGGTGGCCGAAGAGCTGGAACGCGACGAGGGTGGCGTCGACCCCCGGGGCGCGGGCCCGGACGGCCTCCTCGGTGTAGTCCGCGCGGATCCGGCGCAGCACCTCGGCGACGGAGGGCGCCCCGGGGCCGAGGGTCTGCGCGTAGAACCGGGCCGCGACGGTGCTCGCCGTCGTGTCGTCGACGTTCCACAGCGGGGCGACGACCCCGCCGGCACCGGCCTTGGTGAACGCGGCGGCGAGCCCCCCGTACGTGCCGAAGACCGCGTCGTCCCCCGCGGCGGTCTGGCAGGCGTTGAGGTAAACGAAGGCGCGACGGGGCAGCTCGTACGCGGCGACGACGGTGTCGGACACGATCTCCGGGACGCGCCGCTCGGTCCCGGCGCGGGCGTCCCGTTCGGTCCGCAGGAGGACGAGGCCGGTCTGCAGGCCCTGCGCGTCGTACTTGCCGTGGAGCGCGACGTGCACGAGGTCGACCGGGGGGACGCCGCCGAGGACGTCGAGGAACGCGTCGACCGTGGGGTCGACGACGGTCGCGTCGGCGCCGAAGAGGGCCGCGAGGTCGCGCACCTCCTGCTCGGCCTCGGGCAGGAGCGGCCAGGCCGTGACCCCCTCGTAGTGCGCCGTGACGAGCGCGACCGGGCCGATCTCGAGCCCCGCGGTCGTGCCCGGCGTCGGCGGGGGCGGCGGCTCGTCGGAGAGCAGCCAGCGGCTGATCGCGACGTGCGCGCCGAGGAAGGGTGACGCCGTCCCGACGTGCGAGGGCCAGCCGTCCGGGTCGACCGCGAGCTCCCAGGGGTAGTACGGGTCGTCGCTGTAGAGCAGCACGGTCGCCGGGCGCTCGGGGGTGCTCCGGGCGGCGACCCGGCGCAGCGCCTCTCGGACCGGCGGCGGGACGGACCGGAAGACGTTCTGTCCCGCGCCGCGCAGCTCGGTGTAGACCAGGCGCGGTGTGCCGCCGGTCGCGACCTTGACCCGGATCGCCTGGCCGAGCTGCTCGGGCCGGTCGCCGAGGACGCGCTCCCCGACGACGACCTCGTCGACCGGCGCTTCGGTGTCGGGGACGTCGGCGTGCCGGCTGTGCGCCGTGAAGAGGAAGCGGCGCCGGCCGCCGTCGTCGGGGGCGGACCGGATGACGAGGTAGAGGTCC
>Ga0209798_10001142_pt1 | contig 16214 bp, 16 predicted proteins | sample DOMMetBare3Fresh_FD_187475 | JGI IMG/M metagenome (GOLD analysis project Ga0209798, IMG submission 187475) | Wetland sediment microbial communities from St. Louis River estuary, USA, under dissolved organic matter induced mercury methylation -... | ecosystem: Environmental > Aquatic >...
GCTTCCTCACCGCCTCCGGTGAGCAGGCCGACGTGGTCCTCGCCGCCGCCGGAGCGGGCGAGGTCGACGGCACCACCACCAACATCGAGGGTCGCGTCAGCAGCGTGGTCCGGAAGATCACGCCGCCTGGCACCGCTCGGGACGACTGGATGGTGGCCGCGGAGCTGAGCCGCCTGCTGGGCAGCGACCTCGGCCTCGAGTCGCCCGAGCAGATCCTCGCGGAGATCGCCGCGGTGGCCCCGAGCCATGCCGGGATCACCCCAGAGGTCGTCCGCGCCCACGGGTCGCGTGACGGCGTGCTGGTCGCCCCGGCGTCGGGGTCGTTCCCGGCCCCCGCCGCCCCCGCCCCGCCCGCCCTCGACGCCTACTCGCTGCGGCTGGTGGCCACCCGGCGCCTGTACGACCTCGGCACCGACGTGCAGCACTCACCCGGCCTGGCCGGACTCACCTCCGACACCACCCTCCGCCTGAACCCCTACGACTTCGATCGCCTGGGCGTCACGGCGGGGGCGGAGGTCGTCGTCACCTCCTCGGCCGGGTCGGCGTCGCTGCCCATCGTCCCGGATGCCGGGGTGAGCAAGGGCGCTGCGGCGGTCGTGCTCCACCAGCCGGGCGCGACGGTCGGTGCCCTGATCGACGCGTCCGCTGCGGTCACCGAGGTTCGGGTGGGCAAGGTCTGATGTTCGCCATCGACCCACTCCTCGCCGGCGGCATCGGGCTCGCCGAGGTGCTCATCGTCCTGCTCAAGGTGGTGGTCACGTTCGGGCTGCTGCTCGTCGCCGTGCTGCTCATGATCTGGTTCGAGCGCAAGCTCCACGCCGACATGAGCAACCGGCTCGGCCCCAACCGGGCTGGGCCGTTCGGGATCCTCCAGACACTGGCTGACGGCATCAAGTTCTTCTTCAAGGAGGACCTGGTGCCCGATCGAGCCGACCGGCGAGTGTTCATCCTCGCTCCGTTCCTCTCACTGGTGCCGGCGTTCCTCGTGTTCTCCGTCATCCCCATCGGTGGCGTCTTCACCGAGGAGAAGCAGGGCGCGGTGCGGCTGTTCGGCCACGACACCTTCCTCCAGCTGGCCGACCCACCCATCGGCGTGCTGCTGATCCTCGCCTGCTCGTCGATCGCTGTTTACGGCGTGATGCTCGCGGGCTGGTCCTCGGGCTCGAAGTACCCACTGCTGGGGTCGGTGCGGGCCTCCGCCCAGATGGTGTCCTACGAGGCGGCGCTCGGGCTGTCCGTTGTGGCGGTCGTGCTCCTCGCCGGGTCGCTGTCCACCCACGACATCGTGATGAGCCAGGCCGGCTCCGGCTTCGGGGGCATCATCCCGCGGTGGAACCTCGTGGTCACCGGTGTGGTGCCCTTCGTGATCTTCGTGATCGCCGGCACCGCCGAGCTCAACCGGCCACCCTTCGACCTTGTGGAGGCGGAGCAGGAGCTGGTCGGCGGGTTCCACACCGAGTACTCGTCGATCCGCTTCGCACTCTTCTTCCTGGCCGAGTTCATGAACACCGTGACGATGTCGGCCATCATCGTCACGCTGTTCCTCGGCGGCCCCGCCGGTCCCACGTTCTTCGGTCCCGACTGGATCTGGGGCCCGGTGTGGTTCATGGGCAAGCTCTTCCTCTTCCTCTTCATGTTCGTGTGGTTGCGGGCCACGCTGCCGCGGTTCCGCTACGACCAGCTGATGGACCTCGGCTGGAAGGTGCTGATCCCGCTGTCTCTCGGCTGGATGCTCCTCCTCGCCACGCTCAACATCGCGCGGGACGCGGACTGGAACATCGGTCTCGTGGTGACCGGGGGCCTCGGCGCCATCGTGCTGGGGTACGCGATGCTCACGGGCGCCATGCGCACCGCCCAGCACCGACGTGAGCAGGCTGAGCACGAAGGGGCGTCCACCTGATGGGCTACCTCGAGGGGTTCAGGGTCACCTTCGGCAAGCTCTTCAAGGGCACCGAGACCGGGCGCACCGTCACGGTCCCGTATGTGAAGGACTCGGGCCCGAAGCGCCAGAAGGCCGACCGCCTCCACGGCCGCCATGTGCTGAACCGGTACGAGGACGGGATGGAGAAGTGCATCGGCTGCGAGCTGTGTGCCGGCGTGTGCCCCGCCCGTTGCATCTACGTCCGAGGCGCCGACAACCCTCCCGACGACCCGGTGTCGCCCGGTGAGCGCTACGGCTTCGTCTACGAGATCAACTACCTGCGCTGCATCCACTGCGACCTGTGCGTGGAGGCCTGCCCCACCGAGGCCATCACCGAGTCGAAGCTGTTCGAGTTCTCCTTCACCAACCGCCAGGACGCCATCTACACGAAGGCCGAGCTGGTGGTCGACGACGACGGTCTACCGCAGCAGCTGCCGTGGGAGGACTGGTCGGATCTCGACCTGGTGGCGGCCAAGTCCTCCGCCTGGGTGCGGGCCACCGCCGCGTCGGGCGATGCCGACTACGTCGGTGTCGTCGCATGGTCCGGTGAGCTGGGCTTCGGTGTCAAGCCGCCAGAGCTCGGTCAGACGTCTCCCGCACCGGTGGTCGACCACGAGGACGACGACGCCACCGTTCACGACGACGTCGGTGGGCACCACTGATGGAGCTCTTCGTCTTCCTCGTGGCGGGGGCAGCCTGCATCATCGGGGCGCTGGGCGTGGTCCTGAACAGCAACCCTGTGCACGCTGCGCTGTCGCTGGTGGGCACGCTGTTCGGCATCGCCGTGCTGTTCATCGCGCAGGAGGCCAACTTCCTAGCAGCAGTGCAGGTGATCGTCTACGCCGGCGCCATCGTCGTCCTGTTCCTCTTCGTGCTGATGCTGCTCGGCGTCGACCGGTCCGAAGACCTGTCCATCGAGCCCCTCGGGGCCGGTCAGCGCATCGCGGCGGTCATCGTTGGGCTGGCCGTGCTGGCTCTGCCGCTGATGGCCTTCCGCTCCACGGAGGGCGAGGCCACCGGTGCCATCGCCGGTCCGGGCGACGCCAACCTGCTGCGAGCCGAGGTGGCCGACGTCGCCCAGCTCGGCGAATCGATCTTCACCACCTACCTGTTCGCCTTCGAGGTCACGTCGGTGCTGCTGGTGATCGCCGTGGTGGGGGCCGTGGTCCTGGCTCGCAAGGTGAAGCGGGCCGACTATGTGGAGGACCCGTTGGTAGCGGCGGCCGAGGCGGCGGATGCCCCATGATCGCCGTCGCCGAGGTCACGCCGGTCTGGTACCTCGTGCTGGGCTCGATCCTCTTCAGCATCGGGGCCGTCGGGCTGCTCGTGCGCCGTAACCCCCTGGTGATGTTCATGTGCATCGAGCTCATGCTCAACGCCGTCACCCTCACCTTCGTCACCTTCTCCCGGATGCTCCGCGACGTCGACGGTCAGGCCGTGGTCGTGTTCGTCCTCGTGGTGGCGGCCGCCGAGGTCGTGGTGGGCCTCGGGATCATCGTGGCTCTGCTTCGCAAGCAACCCTCGGCCACGGCCGACGACGTCAACGTGCTGAAGGGCTGACGCGTGGACACCCTCGATCTCGTCTGGCTGATACCCGCGCTCCCGCTGGCGGGCTTCATCGTGCTGCTCGTGCTCGGGAGACGCCTGGGCGAGCCGGTGGCCGGCTGGCTCGCCACCGCGGCGTGCGGCGCCGCCTTCCTCACCACCCTGGTGGTGTTCGCGGCCCTCGTGGGCGAGGACCCTGAGCAGCGCCGGCACGTGTACGACCTGTTCACCTGGCTGCACGTTGGTGGGTTGGACGTGAAGGCTGGGTTCCTGGCCGACCCGCTGTCGATCACGATGGCACTGTTCGTCACGGGCATCGGCACGCTCATCCACCTGTACTCGATCGGGTACATGCACGGCGATCCGAAGTTCGCCAAGTTCTTCGTCTACATGAACCTCTTCGTGTTCTCGATGCTGATGTTGGTGCTGGGCAGCAACATGCTCATCACCTTCCTGGGCTGGGAGGGTGTGGGCGCCTGCTCCTACTTCTTGATCTCCTTCTGGTTCTCGAAGGACGCCAACGCCTCCGCCGGCAAGAAGGCCTTCATCACCAACCGCATCGGTGACTGGGGCTTCATGACGGCGATGTTCCTCACCTTCGCCACGGTCGGCTCGCTCGACTACTCGGTGGTGCTGGAGCGGGCCCCGCAGATCGCACCGGTCACCGCCACCGCCATCGCCTTGCTCCTGTTCGTGGGGGCGTGTGGGAAGTCGGCGCAGCTGCCGCTGTTCGTGTGGTTGCCCGACGCCATGGCCGGCCCCACCCCCGTGTCGGCCCTCATCCACGCCGCCACCATGGTGACCTCGGGCGTGTATCTCATGACGCGCGTCAACCCGATCCTGGCCCAGAGCTACTCGTGGGGGCCGGACGTCATCGCCTGGGTCGGTGTCATCACCGCGCTGTTCGCCGCCACGATCGCGGTTGCCCAGACCGACATCAAGAAGGTGCTCGCCTACTCCACGGTGAGCCAGCTCGGGTACATGTTCCTCGCCGTCGGCACGGGCGCCTACGTGGCGGCCATCTTCCACATGGTCACGCACGCGTTCTTCAAGGCGCTGATGTTCCTCGGCTCTGGCTCGGTCATCCACGGCATGCACGACGAGCAGGACATGCGGCGCATGGGCGGCCTGCGGAAGCTCATGCCGATCACCGCCGCCACGTTCATCGTGGGGTGGTTGGCCATCGCCGGCGTGCCCCCATTCGCAGGCTTCTGGTCGAAGGACGAGATCCTGCTGTTCGCCTACGACAAGAGCCCGGCGCTGTGGGCCATCGGCCTGGTGACGGCCCTGCTCACCGCCTTCTACATGAGCCGCCAGGTCTTCATGGTCTTCTTCGGCGACGAGCGCTGGCGCAAGGCCCCCACCGCCGACACCGATGGCACCGCCGAACACGACCCTGAGCACCACATCGTCGAGCCGCATGAGTCGCCGTGGCCGATGACCGTGCCGCTCGTCGTGCTGGCGGGCCTCGCCATCGTCGGTGGCGGGCTGAACCTCCCCTTCACCGGGAAGCTCAAGTTCCTCGAGCACTGGCTCGAGCCGGTGCTGGAAGGCAACGAGCGCGTGATCGGCGTGGCCACCAACACCAAGGTGGGGCTGGCCCTGATCGCCACCCTGGCCGGCGTGGCCGGCATCGTCCTCGCCGCTCGAGTCTACCTGCAGAAGCGCAACCGACCGGTGGAGCCCGAGCTGCTCGCCCAGGGCTGGTACTACGACAGCACCATCTCCGCCTTCATGGGTGGGCCCGGGCAGAAGGGCTTCGACGCGGTGGCCGCCTTCGATGCCAGGGTCATCGACGGCGCGGTCAATGGCGTTGCCACCTCGGTGCGGGGCGGGGGCAAGGGTCTCCGGGTGCTCCAGAGCGGGTTCGTGCGCAGCTACGCGCTCGGCGTGGCCGTGGGTGCGGTCGGGCTCCTCCTCTTCTTCCTCACCCGAGCGGGCGGTCTGTGATGCTGAGCTCGCTGCTCGCGGCGGAGACCGGGCACTCCGTGGCCACCTCTCCGCTCACCGCGGCCATCGTGGCACCCTTCGTGGGCGCGGCGGTCGTCGCCTTGATCCCGAAGGGTCGAGCCGAGCTGCACCGCCTTGTCGCCCTGCTGTTCGCGGTCGGCACGGGAGCGATCACCCTCTGGCTGTTGGCCGCCTTCGACACGAACGACGCCGGCTTCCAGTTCGAGATGAGGCGAGCCTGGATCACCGACTTCGGGATCTCCTGGCACCTCGGGATCGACGGGATCTCGCTGTTCCTCGTCGTTCTGTCCGGGTTGCTGTTCCCGCTGGCCATCGTCGCCGTCGCGCCGCACCACGACCCCAAGCCGTACTACGCCTGGCTGCTCATCCTGCAGGGCGGCTGCATCGGGGTGTTCTGCGCCCTCGACCTGTTCCTGTTCTTCGTCATGTTCGAGATCGTGCTGGTGCCGATGTACTTCCTCATCGGCGGGTGGGGCTACGCCGAGCGCGTGTACGCCGCCCTCAAGTTCTTCATCTTCACCATGCTCGGGTCGGCCCTGATGCTGGTGGGCATTGTGAGCCTGGCCTTCCTCCACCGAGACGGCGTGGCCGTCGACAACGCGGCCGAGGCCACCAGCATCCAGGCACGGGTGATCCAGACCCAGCAGGACGCAGCCAACAACGGCACCGGGATCGATGCCGCCACGCAAGCCGTGATCGATCAGGACCTGACTCGGATCGAGGAGCTCAAGAACCCGCCCCTCGACTTCGACCTCGTGGACATCGCCGAGTCACAACACGTCGCCGACACATCCACCAGCGCCAACCCTGTCGACTGGTCGGCGATCCGCTGGGTCTTCCTGGCCTTTGCCATCGCCTTCGCGGTGAAGGTGCCCCTGTTCCCTCTGCACACGTGGCTCCCCGATGCCCACACCCAGGCCCCCACCGCCGGCTCGGTGATCCTGGCCGGCGTCATGCTCAAGCTCGGCACCTACGGCTTCGTGCGCTTCGGCCTCTACCTGTTCCCCGAGACATCGGTGTTCTTCGCACCCGGCCTCGTCACCCTCGGCGTGATCGGCATCGTCTACGGCGCCGTGGTCGCCACGATGCAGCGAGATCTCAAGCGACTCGTGGCCTACTCCTCGGTGGCCCACCTCGGGTTCATCATCCTCGGCACCTTCGCCCTCACCACCCAGGGCATCCAGGGTGGTGTGGTGCAGATGGTGAACCACGGGATCTCCACCGGCGCCCTGTTCCTCCTCGTCGGCATGATCTACGACCGTCGCCACACCCGCGAGATCTCGGCCCTCAAGGGCCTCCAGAAGTCGGCGCCGATCATGGCGGGCGTCTTCACGGTGGTGATGCTGAGCTCGATCGGCCTGCCGGGCCTCAACGGGTTCGCAGGGGAGTTCCTCATCCTGGTGGGCTCCTTCCTCACCAGGCGCTGGTTCACGGTGATCGCCGCGGCCGGCGTGATCCTCGCCGCCCTCTACCTGCTCTGGGCCTACCAGCGGGTGTTCCACGGCGAGCCTGACGAGGACAACGCACACATGCCCGACCTCACCTGGCAGGAGGCGCTGGTGATGGCTCCGCTCCTCGGGCTCATCGTGTTTCTCGGTGTCTACCCGAAGCCCATGCTCGACCGCATCGAACCAGCGGTGGCTCGCCTCGTCACCCACATCGAGGATCACTCCGACTACACCGAACCCGCAGTTGCCAGCGCCGGTGCTGATGAGGCGGAGACGCCGTGAGCCTGCTCGCGCTCCTTCTGCAGCCGGTCGACGACACGCCCGTGCCGGTGGAGAGCGTCAACGTGGCCTGGTCAGCCGTGGCGCCGATCCTCGTGCTAGTGGGCGGGGCGCTGCTCCTCCTGGCGGTCGATTCGCTCTCCGCCCGCCGCCCGGCCAAGGGCATCTACGCCCTGTGGACCACCCTCACGGCCGGGGGTGCCATCCTTGCCGCCGTTCCGCTGTGGGAGCGCGTGCAGGACGCTGAACGGGGCCCGTTCTCCACGCTGAGCCAGGCGATCGGTGTGGACGGCTTCTCGGTGTTCGCCACCCTCACGATCTGCGCCGCGGTGATCCTCGGAGCGCTGCTGCTCGACGGGTGGCTGCGCCGTGAGGACATGGAGGGCGCAGAGCCCTACGTCCTCATGCTGCTCTCGGCTTCAGGCGGGCTGATGATGGCCTCGGCCAACGATCTCATCGTGATGTTCCTCGGCCTCGAGATCCTCTCGATCGCGGTCTACGTGCTGGCCGCCATGCACCTGCGCAAGGTCACCTCGCAGGAAGCCGGTGTGAAGTACTTCGTGCTGGGCGCCTTCTCGTCGGCGTTCTTCCTCTACGGCATCGCCCTCACCTACGGAGGCACCGGGTCCACCAACCTCGTCGACATCTCGACCTTCCTGTCCACCACCGTCCTCGTCCACAGCGGGTTGGTGCTGGCGGGTCTTGCCCTGATGCTGGTGGGCTTCGGCTTCAAGGTGGCGGCAGTGCCGTTCCACTTCTGGACGCCGGACGTGTACCAGGGTGCCCCAACCCCGAGCGTGGCCTGGATGGCGTCCGGTGTGAAGGTGGCGGGCTTCGCCGGCCTGCTGCGCGTGTTCTACCTCGCCTTCGGCGCTTACAGCACCGATTGGCAGCCCATCGTCTACGCCCTCGCGGCCGTCACGATGGTGGTCGGTTCCGTGCTCGCGGTCGTGCAGACCGACGTGAAGCGGATGCTGGCCTATTCGTCGATCAACCACGCCGGGTTCGTGCTGGTCGCGGTCCAGGCCGCCACCGAGCGCGGCGTCCAGGCCGCGCTCTTCTACCTGGCGGCCTACACGTTCATGGTCGCCGGCAGCTTCGGTGTCATCACCGTCGTGAGCCGCAAGGGAGACGTCGGCAACGGCCTCGACGACTACCGGGGGTTGTCCCGCGACCGTCCCGTGCTGGCGCTCGTCTTCGCCCTGTTCCTCTTCGCACAGGCCGGTGTGCCCCTCACCTCGGGCTTCTTCGCCAAGTTCTACGTGATCACCGCCGCCATCGACGCTGGGTCCACCTGGCTGGCCGTCATCGCGATGCTCACCGCCGTCGTGGCGGCGTTTCTCTACCTGCGGATCATCGTGTCGATGTACATGTCCGTCGAGGACGCTGGCGAGCCGCGGTCGATACCGGTCCCCTTCGCGGCCGCTCTCGCGCTGGCGCTCTGCGGTGCTGTCACCCTTGGCGCCGGCATCCTTCCCGGCAGCCTCGCCGGGGTGGCCAAGGACGCCACGCCCATCCTGGTGCTCGAGCCCGTCGACGCTCCGCCGCTCGCCGTCCCCTAGGTGGCAGGTGCGCACCCACGGGCCGAGCGGGCGGTGAACGATGCAAGGGATCGTCGCCCGCGAGCGTTGAACCGGTCGTGACCGGACCTGTCGCTCGACGACGCCACTGGCGGGGCACCGTCGTGACCCTCCTCTGTGTGGTGTCCGCTGGCGGGGCGGGAACCGTGGTGCTGGTCCGCAGCACCACGGACACCGACGACGCCCGGCCTGCTCCCACCACGTCCTCAAGCAGCAGCACCTCGACGACAGCCCCCCCGACCACCACGGCGCCACCGACGACGATCACATCGACCACGTTGCCCACCGGGCCGAACGCCGACGGCGTGCTCCAGCTCGGCGACGAAGGCCCCGAGGTCGGCGCTCTCCAGGCTCGCCTCGACGCGCTCGGCTACTGGCAGGGTGCGACCGACGGCCACTACGGGCAGCTCACCCGCCAGGCCGTGATGGCCTTCCAGAAGGCGGAAGGGCTCGGCAGAGATGGCGTGGCCGGACCGGCCACCCAGGCGATGATCGTCATCGCGACCCGACCGGCCCCGCAGGAGCCGGCCGGGGATCACCTCGAGATCGACCTCGCCCGCCAGATCCTTCTGGTGGTGGCGGCTGGTCAGACCCGCTGGGTGCTCAACACCTCCACCGGCAACGGTGAGGCCTATGCAGCCCCGAGCGGCGGTACGGCCGTGGCCACCACGCCGACGGGTCGCTTCCAGGTGCAGCGGGAGATCGACGGCCTGCGCCGGGCCCCGCTCGGCACCCTCTACCGACCCAAGTACTTCTACGGCGGGGTCGCCATCCACGGGTCCGGAGAGATCCCGGCCCATCCTGCCTCCCACGGTTGCGTCCGGCTGACCAACTCGGCCATGGACCTTCTCTGGTCCTCTGGGGTCGCAGCCATCGGCGCCACGGTGCTGGTGCACTGATGACCGTCGCGACCGCGGCCCGAGACACCCCCGCCACCGTGGGCCGGGCGTCGTCCGGACGTGCGCGGCTGGGGTGCCACCCCCTAGCCTTCACCCTCGCGCGGCTGCGTCCCGCTCCCGCCGTCCCTGTGCCGCCGCCCACCCTCGGCACCGCCCCGATGTCAGCCTCCTCCACCACCACGCTTCCCGATGCCGAGCTCGTCGAGCTGGCCCGGCTGGGGGATCGACCTGCCTTCGAGGAGCTGCTCCGGCGCCACGACAGCCGGATGCGGAGCCTGGCTTACCGGCTCACGGCTGATCGCCACGGGATGGACGACGTGCTCCAGGAGGCCTACCTCAAGGCGTTCCGCGCCATGCCGAGGTTCCGGCCCGGGAGCGACTTCGGGTCGTGGCTCTACCGCATCACCTACAACGCCAGCATCGACGAGCTGCGCAAGCGCAAGCGGAACCCGCTCCCCACCGAGGAACCGGTCGAACCGGTTTCCGCTCAACCCGGGCCTGAGCGGGTGGTCAGCGCCGCCGAGACCGTGCGCAGCGCGCTCGCCGAGCTGCCGGTCGATCAGCGCGTCACGGTCGTGCTCGTCGACGGTGAGGGGTTCGACCACCGCGAGGCGGCCGAGATCCTCGGCGTCGCTCCCGGCACCGTCGCCTCCCGGCTGCACCGGGCACGCGCCGCGCTGCGCCGGCACCTCGGTCAGGAGGCACGATGACCGACGCCGGCATCCCGCCCGATCGAGTCGTTGGCACCGCCCTGCAGCTGCTGCCCATCCCAGATCACGCCGATGGCTTCTGGCTGCGGCTGGAGCGGGCGCTCGACGTCGAGAGCGCGTCGGTGCTCTTGGCTCCCGAACTCACCGTCTCCGGAGAGCCACCGCGGGCCGCGGCCGCGGACACCGGCCCGGCGCTCCTGCTGGAGCCCGATCCGGCCGCCGCCCTGGTGCCCGCCTCCCTTCGGCGGACCTCCAACGCCCTGCTGGTGGCTCTGGCGGCCGCCGCCGTGGTGGTCGTGGTCCTGGCCGGGGGCAGCTTGCTCGATGCACGCACGGGGTCGAAGCAGCTCGCTGCGAACGACCCGGCGCAGCCCTCGGCCGCGCTAGATGACCTGGTGGATGGCGCCCAGGCCGACTCCGCCAGCCTCGTCACGATGTCGGCCGATGGTGAGGCCGCCGCCTCGGCCGCTGTCCTGGCCTGGGTCGATGACCTGCGGTCCGGCCACAGCGAGAATGCGTGGTTGGCGCTGGGTGCAGGATCGCAGGCCCACTTCGGCTCACCCGCGGCCTTCGCACAACAGCTCGGGTCGTTGGCGGCGGGCTACGGCACCTGGGCCAAGGCAGATCCCGATCAGGTGCTGGTCACCCCGCTGCTGACGAACGAGCAGGGCACCATCGCCGTGGTCACCTTGGTCAGCACGGTCACGGTGGACGGGCAGCCGAAGCATCGGGCCGATGCCTTCCCGGTGCGGGTGGTCGACGGAGTGGCCCACGTGGAGCTGTTCGCGCTGGCCGGCGCGATGGAGGTAGTGGTCCCGGCGGCCGCGCCCACCGACGGCACGGTGCGCTCGTTGGGATTGGATGAAGAGCTTGTGATCGTCGTCCCCAGCGATGCCCGGCCGCCTGTGCTCCGGCTCGACGACGCCCCGCCGGTGGTCTGCGGCGAGGCCGACGGCACTGAGCTCACAGATCTCGTCGACGCGCCCGGACAACGCTGCTCGTACTTGCCCGTGGACGGCTTCAACCCCGGTGAGCACACGCTGACGATGGCGTTCGTGGGACCGGGCGGCTCGTCGATCTCGGCGGAGTCGCTGCTCTTCGACGCGGCCTGATCCCCCGCCAGCCCCGAAACGGCGGCCATCTTGGACCCTCGCGCGAGCCTTCACTAGGCTCCCGCGCCGTGTCCGGGTCCTTCTCTGATCTCCTCCGCGACTACCTCACGGTGGGCATCTTCGGGCTGACCGGAGCGGCGCTGGTCGGCCTGCTGCTGGGCCTCGGGAGCCTGCTGCGTCCCACCCGCCCGCAGGCGCAGAAGTACATCAACTACGAGTCGGGCGTCGACCCCGTGGGCTCAGGCTGGGGCCAGAGCCAGGTGCGCTACTACATCTTCGCCCTGCTCTTCGTCATGTTCGACGTCGAGGCCGTCTTCATCTTCCCGTTCGCCACCCGCGTCGACGCCTATGGGTGGTTCGGCATGGTGGAGATGACGATCTTCATCGTGATCCTCGCCCTGGGCCTCCTCTACGCCTGGAAGAAGAAGGTCCTCCGATGGGTGTAGCCAAGGGCGTGCACGGCTGATGGGCCTCGTCGAGAGCGGCAAGATGCCCAAGCCGCTCACCAAGCTGCTCAACCTCAGTCGCAAGTACTCGATCTGGGCCTACCAGTGGGGCCTGGCGTGCTGCGCCATCGAGATGGGCGCCGCCTTCGCGTCGCCCCGCTACGACGTGATGCGCCTCGGCGTCATCCCCTTCCCGGCCAGCCCCCGCCAGGCCGACCTCGTGGTGATCTCGGGCACGGTCACCGACAAGATCGTGCCGGCGATCAAGCGCCTCTACGAGCAGATGCCCGACCCCAAGTACGTCATCTCCATGGGCAGCTGCACCAACTGCGGCGGGCCGTACTGGGATAGCTACTCCGTCACCAAGGGCGTCGACCAGATCGTGCCGGTCGACGTCTACGTGCCCGGTTGCCCGCCCCGCCCCGAGGCGCTGCTTGAAGGGGTGGTGCTCCTGCAGGAGCGCATCCACAACGAGGACATGGCGGAGCGCTGGCGCGGCGGCCAGGACCGCCAGGAGCCGATCGTCGTTGGCTGACGACACGGCCACCACCACCGAGGGCGCGCCTGCGGCGGCGACGGACGAGCGCCGGGCGGCGTTGCTCGCCGTGTTCGCCGAGCACCTCGGGAACGCACTGCTGCAATCGCACATCAAGCCTGGTCAGGGTCTCTGGATCCGCGTCGCCACCACCGCGTGGCCCGAGGCCGCTGCGGTGGCGCGGGACAAGGCCGGCCTGCGGTTCTTCGACTTCCTGTCGGCCATCGACTGGCTGCCCTCGCCCTACGGCCGCTGCGAGGACTCCTCGGTGGACGTGCCCTTCCCGCCGCCCATGCCCGACCGGTCCGCCGCGGTACCCGGCTACGCCGGCGGGGACACGCGCATCCAGGTCCTCGCCTCTCTGGCGAAGGCGGGTACCGATCAGCGGGTGCTCCTCAAGGCCGATGTGTCCGACGACGATCCGCGCATCGGCACCTGGGTCAACACCTACGCGGGAGCGGCCTGGCACGAGCGCGAGGCCCACGAGATGTTCGGCATCAGCTTCGACGGCAACGCCGACCTGCGCCACATCTACCTGCCGAGCGAGTTCGAGGGCCATCCCCTCCGCAAGGAGTTCCCCCTGCTGGCCCGAGTGGTGAAGCCCTGGCCGGGCATCGTCGACGTGGAGCCCATGCCGGGCGGGGACCCCGAGGACGACGCGGCCGAGGAAGGCGCGGAGGCATGACCCTCACCGATGCCCAGCAGCTGGGCTACATCAACGCCCAGGCCGCCGATGGGCGGATCAACGTCGAGCTCGAGACCGACGACGGCATGGTCCTCAACATGGGACCGCAGCACCCCGCCACCCACGGCACCCTTCGGCTCGTGGCTCGGCTCGATGGCGAGCAGGTGATCTCGGCCGACGTCATGTGTGGCTACATGCACCGGGGCTACGAGAAGCTCTGCGAGGTCCGCTCCTACCCGCAGGTCACCACGCTGGTGAACCGGATCGACTGGCTGGGCAGCTTCGCCAACGAGGTGCCGTTCATCCTCGCGGCCGAACAGCTCATGGAGGTCGAGGCGCCGCCGCGGGCCAAGTGGATCCGCACCCTGCTCTTCGAGCTGTCCCGGATCGCCAACGTCAGCCTCTTCATCGGGGACCTCGCCCTGCAGCTCGGCGCCCAGACTCCTGCCTTCTACGCCTTCCGCGACCGGGAGTTCGTGCTCAACCAGATCGAGTCGGTCACCGGCGGACGGTTCCACCCCAACTTCGACCGCATCGGTGGCCTCAAGGACGACCTGCCCAAGGGTTGGATCGCCGAGACCAAGGCGGCCATGGTGCGCCTGCGGGCCTTCTGCGACGAGATGGAGGGCCTCGTCTACGGCAACGAGATCTTCCAGACCCGCACCCGCGGCATCGGCATCATCCCTCCTCAGATCGCCCAGTCGTATGGCCTGTCGGGGGCCAACCTCCGCGGCTCTGGTGTGGACTGGGACCTGCGGCGCGACGCCAACGTCGGCCTGGCCTACGACGAGCTCGACTGGCAGGTGTGGACCCACCCGGACGGCGACAGCTTCGCCCGCTGCTGGGTGCGCCTCCAGGAAGTGCGGGAGGCCACCAAGATCGTCGACCAGCTGTGCGACGGCCTGCCATCGGGCTCGATCATGGCCAAGGTGCCTCGCATCATCAAGGTGCCTGAGGGCGAGGCCTACATCGCAACCGAGAACCCGCTGGGCGCGATGGGCTACTACGTGGTCTCCAAGGGCGACACCGGCCCGTTCCGGGTGAAGATCCGCTCGGCCAGCTTCAACAACATCTCCATCGCGTCGTGGCTCCTGCGAGGCGTCTACGTGCCGGACATCATCACGATCCTCGCCAGCCTGTACTTCATCCTCGGGGACATCGACCGCTGATGCACGCGCTGCTCACGGGAGTCGAGCTCTCCTACTGGCAGGTGTCGCTCCTGCGTGTCCTCGGCGTGCTCGTGGCCGTGGTCCTTCCCGCCGGCGGGTTCGTCTACGTGTTCCTGTTCAAGATGATGAGCTTCATGCAGAGCCGCCTCGGCCCGATGGAGGCCGGCCCCTACGGGTCGATCCAGCTCCTGGCGGAGGTGGGCAAGTTCCTCCAGAAGGAGGACATCGTCCCGGAGCGGGCCGATCGCCGCCTGTTCTTCATCGCCCCATACATCGTGCTGGCGTCCACGTTCCTGCTTCTCGTGGTGATGCCCTTCGGGCCCGACGCCTACTTCGCCAACCTCGACACCGGGATCTTCCTCGCCCTTGGCCTGTCATCGGTGTCGGTGATCGGCATCCTCATCGCCGGCTGGGCGTCCGCCAACAAGTACTCGCTGATCGGTGGCCTGCGGGCGGCCGGTCAGCTCATCGCCTACGAGCTGCCGATGGTGCTGGCCGTCGTCGGCGTGGTGATCCAGGCCGGCACCCTCAACCTGCAGGGAATCGTCGCCGCTCAGCACCAGGGCGAGATCTTCGGCGTCGATGCCATCGGGAACCCGTTCGTGCTCACGCAGCTCGTCGGCTTTCTCGTGTTCCTCATCGCCACTCAGGCCGAGCTCACCCAAACGCCCTTCGACATGCCCGTGGCGGAGTCGGAGATCGTCACCGGCTACATGACCGAGTACTCCGGGCTGCGCTTCTTGCTCTTCTTCATCGGTGAGTTCGCCACCGCCGGGGCCTTCGCGGCCATTGCCGCCACGCTCTTCCTCGGTGGCTGGGCGCTGCCCTTCGTCGACCTCGACGACAACGTCATGAACGTGGTCGGACCGCTCGTGCTCTTCGCCAAGATGATGCTCGTCGGGTTCCTGATCTTCTGGGCGCGCTTCACGTTCCCGCGGTTCCGGGAAGATCAGCTCCAGGCCTTCGCCTGGAAGTTCCTCATCCCCATCTCATTGGTCAACATCCTGGCCACGATGGCCCTCAAGGTGGCCTTCTGATGCCCGCCCTCCCCAAGCTGAAGCTCCCCGGTCTGTTCACCGGCCTGCGGATCACCTTCGGCGAGCTCATCAAGACGGTGTTCCCCAAGCGCGGCATCCGCACCTTCATCCCAGCCCCGTCCAAGGGCGCCGTCACCGTGCAGTACCCCCACGAGAACGAGTCCCCGGCCCCCCGGGCCCGCGGCGTCATCGCCCTCAAGGAGGAGAACTGCACGGTCTGCATGCTGTGCTCGCGCAGCTGCCCCGACTGGTGCATCTACATCGAGGGCCACAAGACCAAGGCCCCGCCCCGGCGGCCCGGCGGCAAGGAGCGCACCGTCAGCGCTCTCGACCGCTTCGACATCGACTACGCCCTGTGCATGTACTGCGGCATCTGCGTGGAGGTGTGCCCGTTCGACGCGCTGTTCTGGAGCCCGGAGTACGAGTACTCCGAGCCGCGGCTGGCCGACCTGCTGCACGACATGGACCGCCTGGGGGAGTGGATGCAGACCGTCCCCGACTTTGAGCCCTACGAGGCTGGCTCCGACGCCAAGATCCGCAAGGTGCCTCGCTGATGGTCGCCCAGAACATCTTCTTCTTCGCCATCGCGGCGGTGATCGTCTACTCGGGCATCCGGGTCGTCACCACCAACAACGTGGTGCACGCCGCCCTCTACCTGGTGGCGGTGCTGGCGTCGGTGGCCGCGCAGTACGTGCTGCTGGCGGCCGAGTTCGTGGCCGCCACCCAGGTGCTGGTGTACATCGGCGCCATCGTCGTGCTGTTCCTCTTCGGCATCATGCTCACCCGGGCCAAGATCGGGCGCGACCAGGACCTCACCCACAAGCACTGGCTCGGGGGAGCGGCCACCGCCCTGCTGCTGTTCGGCGTGATGGCCTAC
>Ga0209798_10001143_pt1 | contig 16207 bp, 18 predicted proteins | sample DOMMetBare3Fresh_FD_187475 | JGI IMG/M metagenome (GOLD analysis project Ga0209798, IMG submission 187475) | Wetland sediment microbial communities from St. Louis River estuary, USA, under dissolved organic matter induced mercury methylation -... | ecosystem: Environmental > Aquatic >...
TCGGTCCGGCCCGGGCTGAGGTGGGGCTGGCTGCTCGAGTGCGCCGGGTGGTCGCTCCTGTTCGTCGGAGGCCTGTTCGTCGCCGGACTGCTCGTCGACGGGTCCGTCGACGTCGACCCCGAGCGGCAGCTCGCCGCGTTCGCGGTCGTCATCGTCCTGACCACCCCCTTGCAGGCGGCCGGGGAGGAGTACGGCTTCCGCGGTCTGCTCACGCAGGCGATCGGGAGCTGGTTCGCCCGGCCGGTGGTCGCGGCGGTCGTCGCGGGCGTCGTCACGGCGACGCTCTTCGCGCTCGCGCACGGGTCCCAGTCGCCGTGGTTGTTCGCCGACCGGTTCGCGTTCGGGGTTGTCGCCTCCTACCTCGTGTGGCGCACGGGCGGGCTCGAGGCCGGCATCGCCCTGCACACCGTGAACAACTTCTACGCCATCGGCTACTCGGTGCTCACGGGCACCCTCGCCGAGAGCCTCACCTCGACCGACTACCCGGCCGCCGCCGCCGTCGTCGACATCGTCCTCATGCTCGCCTTCGCGGCCACCGTCAGGTGGCGGGCGCGTCGCCGCGGGCTCGCCCGCCGCCACGACCCGGCGGCCCAGCCCGACCGGTTCGGCGCCGTGCCGCCGCAGGTGGCCTGGGCCGCGGCCCGTGGCTGACCCGGCACCGGCGACCGGCGACCTTCGACCCGTCGACGCCGTGCTCCTCGACGTCGACGACACCCTGGTCGACACCCGGGCCGCCTTCCGGGCGGCCGTGGCGCACGTCGTCGGGGCGTGGCTGCCTCACCTCGACACGGCCGGTCGAGAGCAGGCCGTGCGGCACTGGACTCATGACCCGGGCGGGTACTTCCGGGCCTACACCCGAGGTGAGGTGACGTTCGCCGAGCAGCGGCGGCTGCGCAGCGCCGACCTGCACGCGGCGTTCGGCGGTGCCGCTCTCGACGACGAGGCATACGGGCGGTGGGACACCGGCTACGAGGCGGCCTTCCGGGCTGCCTGGCGCGCCGCGGACGACGCGGTCGGGCTCCTCGACGCGTTGGACGCAGCCGGTCTGCCCTACGGCGCCCTGACGAACATGGCGGCCGGCTACCAGCGGACCAAGCTCGAGGCGGTCGGGCTGGCCCGGGTGCCGGTGCTCGTGACGATGGACGACCTCGGTCGCGGCAAACCGGACCCGGCGGTCTACCACCTCGCCTGCCGGCGGCTCGGGACCGCCCCGGAGCGGACGGCGTACGTCGGCGACGAGGTCGACGTCGACGCCCGGGGCGCGCGGGACGCCGGGTTGCTCGGCGTCTGGCTGGACCGGCACGGCACGGGAGACACCCCTGGGGACGTCCCTGTCGTCCGGTCGCTGGGCGAGCTGGCCGCCCTGCTCGTACCGGCCGGGTCGTCTCGTGCGCCCCGTGGCGCGCCAGGGAAGGGATTTGGGGACGGCGACACGGCCCGGTACAGTTCTTCCTCGGGTCGCGACCTCCGGGAAGCGATACCCCCATGGGGTATGGTGTAATTGGCAGCACGACTGATTCTGGTTCAGTTAGTCTAGGTTCGAGTCCTGGTACCCCAGCGCGACTCGTCCCTCCTGTGCCGAGAGGCTAGGATCGGACATCGTTCGTCCGGAAAGCCGATCTCAGGCCCTCCGGGCAGCAGGGCCCCGTTGTGTAGTGGCCTAGCACGCCGCCCTCTCAAGGCGGTAGCGCGGGTTCGAATCCCGTCGGGGCTACGCGAGAAGGCCCCCGGCTGCTGCCGGGGGCCTTCGTCGTGCCCCGGGCGCATCCCTGGTCGAGCGGGAGCGGGCAGCCGTCATCCGGTGCGCCCGGCGGCGCCCGGGCCCGTGACGAAGAGGTGCTGCTGCGCCATCCGGCGCAGGGCGAGCAGGAGCGGCTCGTACAGCATCGTGCCGGTGACGACGAACTCGACGACGTCGGCCGTCGACGCGTCGGGAACGGCAGCGACGTCCGCACGGGCCACCGAGAGCGCGGCCTCGGCGTACGTACGCAGGTGGTCCGGGTCCGGTGTCAGGCCGACGCTCCGGAGCGCCTCGAGGGCTGCTTCGAGGCGGTGCAGCGCCGACGCGTCCGGGTCGACGTGCCAGCCGAGGGTCGCCAGGACGGCGCGGGCGCGTACCGGCTCCCGGTCACGCCGGACGGCGGGCGGCAGCGCGTCGTGCACGGTCCCGATGGTCTTCAGGTTCGCCTGCGGGCCGGCGTCGAGCGAGTCCAGGACCGCGCGCACCGACGCGAGCGCGAGCCCGCCGGTCTCGACGAGGGCCCGGACCAGCCGCAGTCGGCGCACGTGTGCGTCGTCGTACTCCGCCTGGGTCGCGGAGGTCGGCCGGCCGGGAGCCAGGAGCCCCTCGCGAAGGTAGAACTTCACGGTCGCCAGCGGCACACCGCTGGTCCGGGACAGCTCCGAGATCCGCATGATGGTTTGGATAGTAACACTCCCCAATAACGGGTAGCCTCACTATCCAACCCGCGGGAGCGACCCGATGTCGAGGAGGGATCGACCATGGCCGACGTCGTCCGAGGGCGCGTCACCCACGACCACGAGGGGGACGTCGTCGTCTTCCTGATCGGCATGCGGGTCAACAGGTTCCGCGCCGTCCGGTACTGGTGGCCGGCGTTCACGGCGATGCCCCGGATGCTCCGCGAGCTGCAGGCGGACCCGGGCCTCGGACTGCTCGGCGCCTGGACGGCGCTGCAGGGGCCCCGGGCCGTCTCGGTGGTCCAGTACTGGCGCGACGCCGACAGCCTGCTCGCCTACGCCAAGGCGTCCGACCACGTCCATCGGCCCGCGTGGACGGCGTTCAACCAGGCCGTGCGCGCCTCGAACGGCGCCGTGGGGATCTGGCACGAGACGTACGTCGTCCCGGCGGGGTCGCACGAGTCGCTCTACGTCGACATGCCCCGCCGCGGTCTTGCCCAGGCGTTCGGCAGCACCGGGGCGAGCGGGCGCCGGGCGACGGCGTCGGGCCGGCTGGGCCGGCAGGACCTGCCGGGCGGGACGTGAGGGTGCGCGCGGGGCGGCGCGCACCCGGTGTCACTGCGGGCTGCGGCGCAGCACCTCGGTGAGCCGGCTCGCCGACTGGACGACGGCCGCGGCGTGGACCCGGCCGGGTTGGCGGGTGAACCGTTCGACCGGACCGGAGATCGAGACGGCGGCGACGACCCGGCCCGAGGGCCCGCGGACGGGGGCCGACACGGACGCCACGCCTGGCTCGCGCTCGCCGATGCTCTGGGCCCAGCCGCGCCGCCGGACGGCGGACAGCGTCGTCGCGGTGAACCGCGCTCCCTGCAGCCCGCGATGCAGCCGGTCCGGCTCCTCCCAGGCGAGCAGGATCTGCGCCGCCGACCCGGCGAGCATCGTCAGCGCGGAGCCCACCGGGATCGAGTCGCGCAGGCCGACGGGCCGCTCGGCCGCCGCGACGCAGACCCGCTGGTCGCCCTGGCGGCGGTAGAGCTGGGCGGACTCGCCGGTGTGGTCGCGCAGCGCCGTGAGCACCGGGCCGGCCGCGGCGAGCAGCCGGTCCTCCCCGGCGGCCGACGCGAGCTCGGCCAGCCGCGGCCCGAGGATGAACCGGCCCTGCATGTCGCGGCCGACGAGCCGGTGGTGCTCCAGGGCCACGGCGAGCCGGTGCGCCGTCGGCCGGGCGAGCCCGGTCGCCGCGACGAGCTGGGCGAGGGTGGCCGGGCCGGCCTCGAGGGCGCCGAGGACCACCGCCGCCTTGTCGAGGACGCCGACTCCGCTACTCTTGTCCACAAGTCGATACTGCCGTCTCAGACCCTGAGACGCAAGTCATTCGGCGAAGGTCCGCACGGACGGGCGGTCCGGGGGAGCAGAATCTCCGCAGAGCCACATCACACCGACACACCACCGATCGCGACGCGACGTCGTCGAGGAGGCCCACCCGTGGGACGCACGCTGGCCGAGAAGGTCTGGGACGCGCACACCGTCCGCCGTGGCGAGAACGGCGAGCCCGACCTGCTCTACATCGACCTCCACCTCGTGCACGAGGTGACGAGCCCGCAGGCCTTCGACGGTCTGCGCCAGGCCGGGCGAGGCGTACGCCGCACCGACCTCACGATCGCGACCGAGGACCACAACACCCCGACGCTCAACATCGACCTGCCGATCGCGGACCCGGTGTCCCGCACCCAGATCGAGACGTTGCGCCGTAACTGCGCCGAGTTCGGGGTCCGCCTGCACCGCCTCGGTGACGTCGAGCAGGGCATCGTCCACGTCGTCGGCCCGCAGCTCGGGCTGACCCAGCCCGGCATGACCGTCGTGTGCGGCGACTCGCACACCTCGACGCACGGCGCGTTCGGCGCACTCGCCTTCGGCATCGGCACGAGCGAGGTCGAGCACGTCCTCGCGACGCAGACGCTGCCGCTCAAGCCCTTCAAGACCATGGCCGTCACCGTCGAGGGCGCGCTGCCCGAGGGGTCGACCGCCAAGGACGTCATCCTCGCCGTCATCGCGCGGATCGGGACCGGTGGCGGCCAGGGGTACGTGCTCGAGTACCGCGGCGAGGCGATCCGTTCCCTGTCGGTCGAGGGCCGGATGACGATCTGCAACATGTCGATCGAGGCCGGTGCACGGGCCGGGATGATCGCGCCCGACGAGGCGACCCTGGCCTACCTCGAGGGTCGCCCGCACGCCCCGAAGGGCGCCGACTGGGACGCCGCCGTCGAGTACTGGCGCACGCTGCGCTCCGACGACGACGCGGTCTTCGACGCCGAGGTCGTCCTGCGTGCGCCGGACATCGAGCCGTTCGTCACGTGGGGGACCAACCCCGGGCAGGGCCTGCCCCTGTCGTCCTCGGTGCCGGACCCGGCGGCGATCGCGGACGAGAACGAGCGGACGGCCGCGGCGCGGGCGCTGGAGTACATGGCCCTGACGCCGGGCACGCCGCTGCGCGAGGTCGCCGTCGACACCGTCTTCATCGGCTCGTGCACCAACGGTCGGATCGAGGACCTGCGCGCGGCCGCCGCCGTCGTGCAGGGCCGGCGCAAGGCAGACTCGGTGCGGGTGCTCGTGGTCCCCGGCTCGGCGCGGGTTCGCCTGCAGGCCGAGTCCGAGGGTCTCGACACGGTTTTCATCGACTTCGGGGCCGAGTGGCGCAACGCCGGCTGTTCGATGTGCCTGGGGATGAACCCCGACCAGCTCGCCCCCGGCGAGCGCAGCGCCTCGACGTCGAACCGCAACTTCGAGGGCAGGCAGGGCAAGGGCGGTCGCACGCATCTCGTCTCGCCGCTCGTCGCCGCCGCCACCGCCGTGCGCGGCACGTTGTCGAGCCCGGCGGACCTGCAGCCCGTGACCGAGGCCGCGGTCGAGCCCCTCACCGTCTGAGCGTCGCCGGACCGAAGGAAGGCAGACATGGAGAAGTTCACGACCCACACCGGAGTCGGCGTCCCGCTACGGCGCTCGAACGTCGACACCGACCAGATCATCCCCGCGGTGTACCTCAAGCGGGTCACCCGGACCGGCTTCGAGGACGGTCTGTTCTCCGCGTGGCGCAGCGACCCCGAGTTCGTGCTCAACCAGCCGGGGTACGCGGGTGCATCCGTGCTCGTCGCAGGCCCGGACTTCGGCACCGGCTCGTCGCGCGAGCACGCCGTCTGGGCCTTGAAGGACTACGGGTTCAAGGTCGTGCTGTCTGCGCGCTTCGCCGACATCTTCCGCGGCAACAGCGGCAAGCAGGGTCTGCTCACCGCGGCCCTCGCGCAGTCCGACGTCGAGCGGCTGTGGGCCCGCCTCGAGGCCGCCCCGGGTACCCGGGTGACGGTCGACCTGGAGGCGCGGACGGTGGTGTGCGACGACCTCGTGCTCGGCTTCGAGGTCGACGACTACACCCGTTGGCGGCTCATGGAAGGCCTCGACGACATCGGTCTCACGCTCCAGCACGTCGACGCCGTCGACGCCTTCGAGGGCACCCGCCCGGCGTGGCTGCCGCGAACGCAGCCGGTCGCCTGAGGCGTCCGACCCGCTCGGACGACCCCGGCGCCACGCCGTCGACCGATGCCGTTGCTCCCTGCACGCCAGCGGTACGGGCGCTTTTCGGCGTGTCGCGCAGAACTTTTCTTCGGCGCCTCTGCGAGCCGTCGGCGACGCTGCCGGCCGCGTCGCCGACGCTCGTCGACGACGCTGTCGGACGCGGTGGCGACGGCCCGTGCGCGGTGCCCCCGGTCCCGCTCTCCGTCGCCGTTGCGTCGGCGCGGAGCCGGCGCGGCGACCACTGGTGGGACGGCGCGCCACGAGTGGCGAAAGTGCCTGTCTAGGTCACCATGGGCGTGGGTCAGGTACGGTCGAACAGACGCGCCGCATCCGGACGACGGGAGACAATGCGTTGTGCGCCAACGAGTCCGAGATGTTCCCGGGTCGATGGGGGCAGCTTGCCGACCTGCTCCGAGAAGCTCACGAGTCGCTCGCGCGGGCCGGCGCGGCAGGTGCTCGCGGCGACGACGTGGTGGCGTTGAGCCGGGCCACGAGGCACGCCGTCCGGGACGCGACGGCCGACGTCGAAGGAGCCGTGGCCGCCGTCCAGCGGGTCGTCCTCGATGCGCGGAACCTCGCCGCTCCGCACGCCCGGGAGGGCCCCGACGGCGGCTGCGAACCCCTGCGACACAAGCCATCGCCCGGCGTTGATATTGGACTAGACCGGCCGTCGGTCATACCTTCGTACGCGATGTCGAGCACCGGCTCGACCATGTGCACCGGAGGACATCAGTGAACAAGGCAGAGCTCGTCGCAGCGCTCGAGGGGCGGCTGGGGAGCAAGAAGGTCGCGACCGACGCCCTCGAGGCGATCGTCGACACCATCCAGCGGACAGTGGCCCGCGGCGAGAAGGTCGCCATCTCGGGCTTCGGCTCCTTCGAGAAGGCGATCCGCGGTCCTCGCACCGGGCGCAACCCGCGCACGGGTGAGAGCGTGAAGATCAAGAAGACGTCCGTCCCCCGATTCAAGCCGGGCACGGCGTTCAAGGGCTACGTCGCCGACCCGAAGTCCGTACCGAAGGCCGCCGTCGCGGCTGCCGCCAAGACCGTCAGCCGTGCCGCGGGCGCGGCGAGGACCGCGGCGAAGGCTCCGGCGAAGGCCGCGGCGAAGGCTCCGGCCCGGACGGCGGCGAAGGCCCCGGCGAGGACCGCGGCGAAGGCTCCGGCCCGGACGGCGGCGAAGTCCGCGGTCCGGACGGCGGCGAAGGCCCCGGCGAGGACCGCGGCCAAGGCTCCGGCGAAGGCCGCCGCCAAGGCTCCGGCGAAGACCGCGGCGAAGGCACCGGCGCGTACGGCCGCCAAGCGGACGCCGGCCAAGAAGGCCTGAGCAGCCGCCCGTCGGCAGCACCGAAGCACCGTTCGACGCACCACGGCGTACCACGCGGCGGGCCACCTGATTTCGGGGTGGCCCGCCGCGTGCGTCAGGATGGGCGGCATGCGCGACGTCCTCACTGTCCACGGCGGCACGCCCCTGCGCGGCACCATCACGGTGCGGGGGGCGAAGAACTTCGTCTCCAAGGCGATGGTCGCCGCGCTCCTCGGAGAGGACGCCTCCCGGCTGCGCAACGTCCCCGACATCCGCGACGTCGCGGTCGTGACGGGCCTCCTCGAGCTGCACGGGGTCACCGTGACGCGGGAGTGCGGCGGGGACCTGCTGCTCGACCCGAGCAACGTCGAGATGGCCCATGTCGCCGACATCGACGCGCACGCGGGCTCGAGCCGGATCCCGATCCTGTTCTGCGGTCCGCTCCTGCACCGCCTCGGCGAGGCCTTCATCCCCGACCTCGGCGGCTGCCGGATCGGGGACCGGCCGATCAACTACCACCTCGACGTGCTGCGCCAGTTCGGCGCCGTCGTCGAGAAGCAGCGGCACGGCATCGCGCTCAGCGCACCGACCCGGCTCCAGGGCACCAAGCTCTCGCTGCCCTACCCGAGCGTGGGCACGACCGAGCAGGTGCTGCTCACCGCCGTCCGCGCCGAAGGCGTCACCGAGCTGCGCAACGCGGCGATCGAGCCCGAGATCATGGACCTCATCGCGGTCCTGCAGAAGATGGGCGCGATCATCAGCGTCGACACCGACCGGGTCATCCGGGTCGAGGGCGTCGACCGGCTCGGCGGCTTCACGCACCGCGCGCTGCCCGACCGGATCGAGGCGGCGTCCTGGGCGTGCGCGGCCCTCGCGACCCGCGGTGAGATCACCGTGCTCGGTGCACGGCAGGCCGAGATGATGACGTTTCTCAACGTGTTCCGGAAGGTCGGTGGCCTGCTGGACGTCGGTGACGACGGCATCCGGTTCTCGCACCCGGGCGGTGAGCTGAGCTCCCTCGTCCTCGAGACCGCCGTGCACCCCGGCTTCATGACCGACTGGCAGCAGCCGCTCGTCGTCGCACTCACCCAGGCGAGCGGGCTGTCGATCGTCCACGAGACGGTCTACGAGAACCGGTTCGGCTTCACCGACGCGCTGCGAGAGATGGGCGCCCAGATCCAGCTGTACCGCGAGTGCCTGGGCGGCCTGCCGTGCCGCTTCGGCCAGCGCAACTTCAAGCACTCCGCCGTCATCTCCGGGCCGAGCAAGCTGCACGGCGCCGACATCACGGTGCCCGACCTGCGCGGCGGGTTCAGCCACCTCATCGCGGCCTTCGCCGCCGAGGGCACGTCGAACGTGCGAGGCATCGGGCTCATCGACCGCGGCTACGAGCACTTCCAGGCCAAGCTCGACGCGCTCGGCGCGAACTACGAGCGCTCCGAGGACGACGCCCGGGCCACGACCCGGGTCTGACGAGCGGGCCGGGCCCCGCGAGGCGGTTGTGGCGCCACCCGGTCACGGCAGCGAGCGCCGGCTCGGTACGACGCCCACCGACTCCAGCCGCATCGCCACGACGACGGACGCCGGGCCGGCGCCCTCGAGGCTCACCGTGAGGCGCTGACCGGGTCGCAGGTGCCGCAGGCCGCTCGTGGCGAAGGCCTCGGGCCCGAACGGCACGACGAAGCCGGCATCGGTGACGACGTCACCGGACGTCGACCTGGCGTCGAAACGCGCGACGGTGGCCTGCACGCCGACCAGGGTAGGGCCTGGCCGTCCACGCGGCTCCGGCCGGCTACCCGGGTCTGGCTGCGGCGACCGCCGCGCTCGTGCGCCGTCCGACGCCGAGGGCGAGCGCGGCGTCGAGGTCGTCGGCCGTGTCGACGTCACGGCGCAGGCGGGGCAGGTCCAGATCGAGCCGGGCAGCGCCGCGCCGCACATGCTCGGCAGCCGACGCCGGGCCGAACGCCGGGTCGAGGTCGCCCGGCCGGCGGCCGGCCAGCAGGACGCTGCCCGTGCCCTCGGTGTCCGGGACCACGACGACCCGCGCGTCCCGCAGTGCAGCCGAGCACGCCGCGAGTGCCGTCCCGACGTCCTCGCACGTGAGCGCCGGCAGGTCGCCGAGAAGCACCGCCGCCGGTGCGGATCCGGTGACAGCGGCAAGCCCGTCACGGACGGCGGCGAGCAGCCCGGCCCCGGGCCGGCGCTCCCGGACGACGTCGGCGCCGAGGGCGGCCGATGCGGCCGCCGTCGGCTCGTCGGACGTGACGACGAGGACGCGGCTGACGCCGTCGGCGCGCACGACGGCCTCCAGGGTGTCCAGCGCGAGTGCCCGGGCGAGGCCCGGGGGGCCGCCGAGGCGCGACTTGGCCGCCGGGCCGCCCTTGAGGGGCAGGACGACCGTCCACGCGCGGCGACGCAGGCTCACGACATCGGATCCTGTCACCCGTCTCGACACCCGACCGGGCCGGGGAGAGGATGACCGTCGTCCCAGTACCCGATCCGGAGGACGAGTGAGCCCTCGACGGTACGGCCCGGCGTTCCGCACCGCCGCAGCGATCGTGCGCCCTTTCCTGAGACTGTCCACCCGTCGCGAGTGGCGCGGCGCCGAGCACCTGCTGCGCGCCGCCGGCTTCGTCGTGTGCCCCAACCACATCAGCCACGTCGACCCGTTCACGCTCGCGGAGTTCCTCTACGACAACGGCTGCCCGCCGCGCTTCCTCGGCAAGGAGGCGGTCTTCCGGATCCCGGTCCTCGGCCGGCTCGTCGCCGCAACGGGCCAGATCCCGGTCTACCGCGAGAGCGCCGACGCGGGCCGTGCCCTCGCCGCCGCCGTCGCGGGGGTCGCCGACGGCGAGTGCGTCGTCATCTACCCCGAGGCGACGCTCACCCGCGACCCCGACCTGTGGCCGATGGTCGGCAAGACAGGCGCGGCCCGGGTGGCGCTCACGACGGGCTGCGTCGTCGTCCCGGTCGCGCAGTGGGGACCGCAGGACATCCTCGCGCCGTACGCCCGGCGCCCGCGCCTCCTCCCGCCGAAACGGGTGGCAGTCCTGGCCGGACCCCCGGTCGACCTGTCACGCTTCGCCGACCGGCCCCTCGACGCGGCGACGCTGCGGGAGGCCACCGACGCGATCCTCGACGCCGTCGCCGACCTGCTCGTGCAGCTGCGGGGCCAGGACCGGCCGGCCCGGCGGTGGGACCCGCGCGAGCACGGACAGCCGAGGACCGGTGACCCGAACCGGGGGCGCCGCGACAGCCGGGAGGCATGATGACGAAGGTCGCGGTCATGGGGACCGGGTCGTGGGGCACGACGTTCGCGGTCGTCCTCGCCGACGCCGGCGCGCGGGTCTCGATGTGGGGCCGCCGGGCGGAGGTCTGCGACGAGATCACGACCGTGCACCGCAACTCCGTCTACCTCGGGCAGATCCCGCTGCCGTCCACGATCGACGCGACGACGGACGCCGCGGCCGCGCTCGCCGGCAGCGACATCGTCGTCCTCGCGGTGCCGTCGCAGACCCTGCGGGGCAACCTCGAGACATGGCGGGACGACCTCCCCGTGGGCGCCTGCCTCGTGAGCCTCATGAAGGGCGTCGAGCTCGGCACGACCCTGCGGATGAGCGAGGTCGTCGCGCAGGCCGCCGGGGTCGCGGTCGAACGGATCGTCGTCGTCTCCGGGCCGAACCTCGCCAAGGAGATCGCCGCCCGGCAGCCGACCGCCACCGTCGTCGCGTGCGCCGACCTCGCGGTCGCCGACCGGGTGGCCCAGACCTGCTCGGCGCCGTACTTCCGGCCCTACACGCAGACCGACGTCGTCGGGGTCGAGCTCGGCGGCGCCGTGAAGAACGTCATCGCGCTCGCGGTCGGGATCGCCGAGGGGATGGGGTTCGGCGACAACACGAAGGCCTCGCTCATCACCCGCGGGCTGGCCGAGACGACCCGGCTCGGTCTGGCCCTCGGCGCCGAGCCCGCGACCATGGCCGGCCTCGCCGGCCTGGGTGACCTCGTCGCGACGTGCGCGTCACCGCTGTCCCGCAACCGGACCTTCGGCGTCGAGATGGGCCGTGGCCACTCCGTCGAGGAGGTCGTCGCGCGCACCCATCAGACGGCCGAGGGTGTCAAGTCGTGCCGGTCGGTCCTCGAGCTCGCACGCAGCCGCGGGATCGACATGCCCATCACCGAGCAGGTCGTCGCGGTCGTCCACGAAGGTCTGCCGGTCACCGAGATGGCGGCCCGGCTCCTCGGCCGGCCGCTCAAGTACGAGCTGGCCTGAGAGCGAGTCATGAGACACGCTCCGGGCGCCGGGGCTCCGGTCAGAGCGCGTCGAGGGCCTGCTCCAGGTCGGCCCAGAGGTCCTCGACGTCCTCGATGCCGACGGACAGCCGCAGCAGGCTCTCGGGCACCGTGAGCGCCTCGGTCGGGTAGCGGCGGCGGCGCTCGAGGGTCGACTCGACGCCGCCGAGGCTCGTCGCGTGCACCCAGAGCCGTACGCCGGCGCTGACCCGCTCCGCGGCGTCCGCGCCGCCACGGACCTCGACCGACACGATCGCGCCGAACCCGCGCATCTGGGCGAGCGCACGGGCGTGCCCGGGGTCGTCGGGCAGCGAGGGGTGCCGGACCCCGGTGACGGCCGGGTGCCCGGCGAGCCGGCGGGCGAGGACGGCGGCGTTCGAGCCCGCCCGGTCGACCCGCAGCGCGAGGGTGCGCAGCCCGCGCAGCGCGAGGTAGGTCTCCACGGGGCCCGCGATGGCGCCGTGGGTCGTCCGGTGCGCGGCGAGCCGGGACAGCAGGTCCGGCCGGCGCGTGACGACGGCGCCGAGGACGACGTCGGAGTGGCCCGCGAGGTACTTCGTCACCGAATGGACGACGAGGTCCGCGCCGTGGTCGAGCGGACGCATGACGAGCGGGGTGCAGAACGTGTTGTCGGCGACGACGGGCACGTCGCGCTCGTGCGCCGCCCGGGCGAGCGCGCCGAGGTCGGCCACCTCGAGCATCGGGTTCGTCGGCGACTCGACCCACAGCAGGTCCGCGCCGTCGAGCGTCGCGACGACGGCGTCGGTGTCGGCGATGTCCACCGGCTCCACCGTGAGCCTGCCCTCCGCGGCGAGCGACTCGGCGATGACCGTCGTCCCGGAGTACGGGTGCCGGGGAAGGACCAGACGGCCGCCGAGCGGGACGAGCGTCAGCGCCGCCGAGATGGCAGCCATCCCTGAGGACATGACGAGGGCGTTGCCGCCCTCCAGGGCCCCCAGAGCGGTCTCGAACGCGGTCCAGGTGTCGTTCGTCCACCGGCCGTAGACGGGGCCGGGAGGGGCGCCGGGAGGCGCCGCCACGTAGGTCGACGACAGGACGACCGGGGTGTTCAGCGGAGCGCCGGCGACCGCCTCCGGACGGCCGGCCGTAACGGCGAGCGTGGCGGGGGCGAGCCTCACGCGCGCCTCGTCCCGGCCGGTAAGGGACACCGACGGGCCCTCGGCGGGCACGGTCGCGGGGTCGGGAGCGTTCATCGCGGCAGCGTAGACCGGGCCGGGTCGGCGGCCCGGGCCCGGTGCCACGTCCCCGGGACGTCGCCCGCGCACAGGCCCGGGCGGGTAGCCTCGCAGGCGATGAACGAGCCCGCACAGCCCCTGCCCGATGCCTACGCCCCGCTGCCGGACGGTCCGTCCCCCGACGGCCGCAGACCACGGGTCGCCGTCGTCTTCGGCGGCCGGTCGAGCGAGCACGCGATCAGCTGCGTCACCGCAGCGGGCGTCCTCCAGGCGATCGACCGTGACGTCTGGGACGTCGTCCCGATCGGGATCACGCCCAACGGCCGATGGGTCCTCGCAGGCGACGACCCGAAGCGTTGGCAGATCGAGGCCGGCGTGCTGCCGGCCGTCGACGACGACGAGGGGCCCGGCGTCGTCGTCCCGCTCGAGGTCGGTGCGAGCGACCTGACGGTGCTCGAGCCCGGCGCGGTGCCCCGCACGCTCGGGGCCGTCGACGTCGTCATGCCGTTGCTGCACGGGCCGTTCGGCGAGGACGGGACGATCCAGGGCCTGCTCGAGCTCGCCGACGTCAGGTACGTCGGCTCCGGGGTCCTCGCGAGCGCCGCGAGCATGGACAAGCACTACATGAAGGTGCTCCTCGCCGGCGCGGGGCTGCCGGTCGGCCCGTACCTCGTCGTCCGGCCGCGGGACTGGGAGCGGCACCCCGACCGGGTCCGTGAGGACGTCGAGGAGCTCGGCTACCCGGTGTTCGTCAAGCCGGCCCGGGCCGGGTCGAGCATCGGCATCTCGAAGGTCACGGGCCCCGAGGACCTCGACGCCGCGATCGAGGCGGCCCGCAGGCACGATCCCAAGGTCGTCGTCGAGGTGGCGATCGCCGGGCGCGAGATCGAGTGCGCCGTCCTGGAGAGCCTCGACGGCGGGACGCCCGCGACGAGCCTGCCCGGTGAGATCCGGGTCGTCGGCGGCCACGAGTTCTACGACTTCGAGGCGAAGTACCTCGACGAGGCGAGCGTGCGGCTCGAGTGCCCGGCGGACCTGCCGGACGACGTCGTCCACCGCGTGCGGGACCTGTCGGTGAAGACGTTCGAGGCGATGGGCTGCGAAGGCCTGGCCCGGGTGGACTTCTTCCTCACCCCCGGCAACGAGGTCGTCGTCAACGAGATCAACACGATGCCGGGCTTCACGCCGTTCTCGATGTACCCGCGGATGTGGGAGCAGACCGGCCTGTCGTACCCGGCGCTCGTCGACCGGTTGCTGCGCCTGGCGCTCGGCCGGCGCACCGGCCTGCGCTGACCCGGGCCCGCCGGCGTCAGCCGACGCAGGAGCGGCCGTTCGACGGCAGCGCCCGGGCGACGGGGGCGAGGTCCACCAGCGCGCCCGAGGCGTTCTCCCGGCCCGCGGCTGCCGGCACCCGGACCTCGAGCGCCGGGTCCCGGCCGTAGGTCGCGAAGACGAACGGGTCGCCGTCCACGACGAGCACCCAGTCGACGTCGTCGATCGTGAGGCAGTCCTGCGCCGTCGGGGCGAGCGCCGCCAGCCCGCACCGGGCGAGCACCGCGGGGGAGCCGTAGGCGAGGGCGCCGGGCACGTCGGTGGCGGACGGCGGGGCGCCGAACACCGTCGCGGGGGCCGCCGCGAGCGCCGCCGCGCAGGCCTGCGACGTCGCCGCCGGCGCAGGCCCGGGGTCGGCGTCCGAGCAGGCCCCGAGGAGTGCGAGCGCCGACCCGGTGAGCGCCAGCGCGGCGAGGGCGCGGCCCGAGCGGGTGCGGCTCAGATGTGGACGACCGTGCACGTCAGGGTGCGGGTGATTCCCTTGACGTCCTGGATCCGGGCGATGACGAGCTGTCCCAACGCATCGACGCTGGCCGCCTCGACCCGGGCGATGACGTCGTAGGGTCCCGTGACGTCCTCGGCGAGCGTGACGCCGCTGAGCTGGGCGATCTCGCGGGCGACGTTCGCCGCTTTGCCCACCTCGGTCTGGATGAGGATGTAGGCCTGAACCACCACGGGTCCTCCTGTCGGGCGTCGGTCTGCGCCGGAGTCGCACCGGCGGCAGGGGTGCCCGCCGCCGGAGCCGGTAACGCTACCGTGTCGACGCCCGCCGTGGTGAGGAGGCACGTGCCGCAGGACACGCTCGCTGGGCTCGGCGAGGACGGCCTCGTCGCGTCGGTCCTCGCTCGTTACGGGCCCGTGCCGGCCGGCGTCCGGGTCGGGCCCGGGGACGACGCCGCGGTGCTGGACGTCGCCTCACCCGTCGTCGTCTCGACGGACACCCTGGTCGAGGACGAGGACTTCCGGCGCGCCTGGTCCAGCGGCTTCGACGTCGGGGTGAAGACCGCCGCACAGAGCTTCGCCGACGTCGCCGCGATGGGCGGGCGGCCCGTCGCGCTCCTCGTGAGCCTCGCCGCCCCCGGGGACCTGCCCGGCGCCTGGGCCGAGGGGCTGGCCGACGGGCTCGCGGACGAGTGCGCCCGGGCCGGCGCGGCCGTGGTCGGCGGCGACGTGAGCGCCGCCCCGCTGGTCGTCGTGACGGGGACGGCGCTCGGCGCCCTTCCTGGCCCCGCGGTCCTGCGCTCGGGGGCCCGTCCCGGTGACCTCGTGGCGCTCGCCGGCCGGACGGGACGCTCGGGCGCCGGACTCGCGCTCCTGGCGGCCGGCGTCGGCCTGCACGGCCCGGGCGGTGCCGGCGCGGACGCTCTCGCGGCGCTCGTCGTGGCGCACACGGCCCCCCGGCCGCCGTACGCCGCGGGCCCCGCCGCCGCAGCGGCCGGTGCGACGGCTCTCATCGACACGAGCGACGGTCTGCTGCGCGACGCGGCCCGCGTCGCAGCGGCGTCCGGCGTCGTCCTCGACCTCGACCCCGATGCCCTCGCCCCGGACGCGGACCTCGTCGCCGCGGCGGAGCGCATCGGCGCCCCCGACCCGCAGCGAAAGGCGCTGGAGTGGGTCCTCGCCGGTGGCGAGGACCACGCCCTGCTCGCCTGCTTCCCGGCACGCACGGCGCTGCCGGAGCCGTTCCGCACCGTCGGGCAGGTGATCGAGGGGGTCGCGCCCGGCGTCCTCGTCGGCGGCGCCCCCTGGGCCGGCCCGACCGGCTGGCGGCACTTCACGTGAGCGTCCTCTGGTGGCGAAGGGGCCCTACGCCGTCGCCCGTAGGGCCCCTTCGCCACCAGAGGACGTCTCCCGGACGGACGGGGAGGGACGGGGAGGAGCGGCGCGGGGCGGGGGAAGGACAGGACGGCGGGAGGGCGAGGGACGGCGGGAACGCCGAAGGGCCGGACCCGGTGGGTCCGGCCCCTCGGCAGTGCTCAGCGGGACGCGGTCAGCGAGCGACCTTGCCGGCCTTGAGGCACGAGGTGCAGACGTTGAGCCGCTTCGGGGTGGCACCCACCATCGCGCGGACCCGCTGGATGTTCGGGTTCCAGCGC
>Ga0209798_10001144_pt1 | contig 16205 bp, 15 predicted proteins | sample DOMMetBare3Fresh_FD_187475 | JGI IMG/M metagenome (GOLD analysis project Ga0209798, IMG submission 187475) | Wetland sediment microbial communities from St. Louis River estuary, USA, under dissolved organic matter induced mercury methylation -... | ecosystem: Environmental > Aquatic >...
TCGTCGATCATGCCGGGCAAGGTCAACCCGGTCATCCCCGAGGTGGTCACCCAGGTGGCAGCACAGGTGATCGGCAACGACACGGCGATCACGATCGGCGGCATGAACGGGCACTTCGAGCTGAACGTCTACATCCCGCTGATGGCGCGAAACCTGCTGCAGTCGATCGCCCTGCTCGCGAGCGCGTCGCGGCTCCTGGCGGAGAAGTGCGTGGACGGGATCGAGGCGAACCGGGAGCAGTGCGAGCGCTATGCGGAGCTGACGCTCTCGGCGGCGACGGCGCTGAATCCGCACATCGGCTACGACAAGGCGGCGGAGATCGTGAAGGCGGCGTCGGCATCGGGCCGCTCGCTGCGGGAGGTCGCGCTCGAGGCGGGGGTGGAGGAGAGCGTGCTCGACGAGGCGCTCGACTACCACGCGATGGCGAAGCCCCACGGGTAGCCGGCGGTGCTACGCCGGGGGGCGCGACGGCGACGGGCAGTCGGGCAGGCCCTGGGGATGCCAGAGCACGAGTGTCCCGTTCTCCGCTCTGGCGGTGATCACGACGCCCGTGGCGCAACGGCGCGGCCCCGTCAGTCTGATGCGGGCGAACGCCACCGTGAAGCGGCCACGGGTGTCAGCGCGCGTTGCGCGCAGTTCGACATCCCCACGCACGCGCACGGTCACGCGCACCCGCTCAACGGGATCGAACCCCTGCCCCGTGACCACGAGCGGCGACCGGCCGACGACGCGGAGAACAGCGTGGTGCGTGACGGCTTGGGCCGGGACGGCGAAGACCGCCCCCACTACGACGACGGCTGCGATCGTGCGCAGCCTCTGTCCTGACTTGCGCATCTAGGCTGGACCATGGTAGACCCCTGGTGCCGTTAGGCGTACATCATCCAAAGGGGGGAACGACGTGAAGAGACCACTCTGGTCCGTGGTCGTCCTCGCTGCCTGTGCCGTTGCGGTCGCAATTGGAGCGACGACGACAGCCGGCAGCGCGACGATCCAGAAAGTCGACGTCGACACGAGGCACGCGAGCGACGTCGTCGAGCGCGGCTCGCTTGCCGTCGAGGCGGCCGCACCGGCCGCACCGACGTTCCGCGCGTCGGCGGCCGCGGCCGTAGCGACGGTCGCCGATCCGCCGCTCGGCACGGTGCGGCTCATGCCTGTACTCGACGACGTGAACGGCATTTACCGGATTCGCCAGTTCACGCTCCGGGGGTTGGGTCAGCACATCGAGGTCTGGGTGCAGACAGGGACCGTCGGCGGCATTTCGGGGATCAACTTCCCGACCGGCGACTGCCGGAACGACGGGGTTCGCAACGTCGTCAGCGACGCGCAGATCGCGGGGCTGATCAACGAGTTCGACACCAACATGTACCCGAAGGAGTCCGCGGCGTTCAGCGTGCCGCCGACGCGCGACGGGACGGGCGGTGCCGTTCTACCCCCGGCCCTAGGCCTTCCGGACGACTACTACGCGGGCGACGGCGACAAGATCGTCACGCTCGTCTCGAACGTCCGCGACACCAACTTCTACGACACGAACAACGCCAACCGCTTCACCTACATCGCTGGGTTCTTCTCGTCGCAGATCAACGACTTCTTCGATCGCAACGTGATGACGATCGACGCGTTCGACTGGCTGCATCGCACCGGGGCGAACCCGCCGGACAACCCCTCGACCGACGCGTGCACGAGCGCCCCGGCGCGGCCGCGGCTCTACGAGGGCGTCTTCGCGCACGAGTACCAGCACCTGCTCGAGAGCTACGAGGATCCGGACGAGTTCAACTGGATCAACGAGGGCCTCTCCGACTGGGCGCAGACCCTCGTCGGCTACGTGAACCCGGGCCTGCCGATCACGGACAAGGGTTTCGACAGCCACATCCAGTGCTTCACCGGCTTCCTCAGCGTCGCAACACTGGTGAACCCGAACCCGCGGGCCGCCTGTGGCCCGGAGAACTCGCTGACGCGGTGGGAGGACCAGGGCCCGGCCGAGATCCTTGCCGACTACGGGGCCGCCTACTCGATCATGGAGCTCATGCACGGGCGGTACGGGACAGGCTTCATGACGTCCCTCCATCGGGGTGAGGCGAACGGCTTCGCCGGCGTCGACGAGGCGCTTGCGGCGACCGGCAACCGCAAGGTCGACTCGCAGTCCATCTTCTCCGACTGGACTCTCTCGGTCGCGCTCGACGGGCTCGTGGACGACGGCTTCAACATCCTCGGCTCGGTCAAGGAGAAGACGGTCAGCGTGCCGACGCTCCACACCACCCTCCTCTGGAGCTCGCCGCAGGCGTACGCATCACCCGGCGCACCCTCGAACGGCTCGGACTACGTCCAGCTCCGGAACAGTGGCGGCGCACCGCTGACCGGCGACCAGATCACGTCGCTCGGGTTCAAGGGTGCGACCACGCTGCCGACCTCGCCGCTCGCCTGGACGGTGGACGCGAGCCCAGCCGGCCATATCGGCAATCCGGCGCTCTACTCGGGCACCGGCGACGACCGCGACGAGGCGGCGGTGACGCCGATCACGGTCCCGGCCGGCTCGCCTGCGCTGACGTTCAACGCGCTCTGGGACCTCGAGCTCGGGTGGGACTTCGGGTTCGTCCAGATCTCGACGGACGGTGGTGCGACCTACCAGTCGCTGGCCTGCACGGACACGACGTCGGATCACGATCCGGGCGCCGTGTCGGCTGTGGTCGAGAAGCTTCCGGGCTTCACCGGCGTGTCCGGCGGCACGGGCGTCTGGCGGCCACAGAGCTGCAGCCTCTCGGCGTACGCCGGACAGAGCGTGCTCCTGTCCTTCCGGGTCGTCAACGACCCGGCCGCGCAGGGCAACGGCGTTCTCCCCTCGCCGGGCATGTGGGTCGACGACGTCAAGGTCAACGGCACGGTCGTAGCGGACGGGTCGTCGCTGGCGTCCTTCAAGTCGCTGTCCGAGACGCGGCCGACGGCGGTGTCGAACTTCACCGTCACGGTCGTCAGCATCGACAACGCCAAGAAGAAGATCACCCTCAAGCGGTTCCCGCTGACCGGAGATTTCGCGCTCAGCGGCAAGGCCAACGTCCAGAAGTACATCGACAAGAAGGCCGACTTCGTCGGCGTGATCGTGACCTACAACGATCCCGGCGAAACGGCGACGCAGTATGCCCCGTACCAGTTGACAGTCAACGGGGCTGTTCAGCCGGGCGGCGCGTAGGCGCACCGGCGGCTCGCGATTGGCGAGAGGGGACGGTGGCCGCCCAGCCGGCGGCCACCGTCCCTCTCAGACGAACGTCCATACGAGGGCGCCGGCCTCCGGCTGAGGACCACCCTTGACAAGCGCGGGCGTGTCGTCAGACTCCCTCCGTCAACCCTGGCGGGGGGATGTCTCGTAATGCGACATCGAGCGCCAGGGGAGCTCACGGAAAGGGGAGAACGTGAAGAGGATCTCGGGGAACCGCGGGATCGCCGTGGCAGCGCTCGCTTTCGTAGCGCTCGTGGCGATCGCGGCCACCGTCGGGGCAGGCTTGTACCTGAAGGAACGGGGCGAGAACAAGGAAAGCCTCGGCGAGTTCCTGAAGGAGCACAAGAGCCTCGCGAACTACCACAAGAACTCGCATTCGCAGGCGCTCGCGATCATCAAGGAGAAGTCCGAGGCGGGTGGGGAGGCAGTCCGCGGCCCCGCCCAGGAGTCGTACGAGAACCGTGCGCTCCCCAACGACACCGTCGCATACGAGCAGACGGTGGGCACGTTCTCGGCCTTCCAGGGAGTGGCGCGGCTGGGCTACGGCAAGGTGAGCCAGTGGGTCGAGGTCGGGCCTGTGACACCCAACGTCGATGCCCTGGCCACGTACACGGGCCGGCCGACCACGGTCTCGGGCCGTGTCACGAGCCTCGCCATCGCTCCGCAGTGCAGATCGAGCCGCGGCGAGGGGTGCACGCTGCTCGTCGCTGCCGCCGGGGGCGGCGTCTGGCGCACGGAGAACGCGCTGTCGCGTCATCCGGCGTGGACACCGTCGAACGACGGCATCCCCTCGAACGCGATCGGGTCGCTGTTCTACGACCCCACCGACTCGACCGGCCGAACCGTGTACGCCGGCACCGGTGAGCCCAACGGCTCGAGCGACTCCGAAGCCGGCATCGGCCTCTTCAGGTCAACCGACGGAGGGCGCAACTGGTCGCTCGTGCCCGGCAGCGTCGCTGCCGCCAAGGACCGCTCGATCGCGGCCATCGCCGTCGACCCCGCCAACCCGCGGCACATCTGGATCGGTACCGCCGTGGCGCGGCACGGCTCTTCCTCGGTGAACGGCGGCCGATTCACGCCGCCCGGAGCACCAAAGGTAGGGCTGTACGAGTCGACGGACGGCGGCAACTCGTTCGCGCTCGTCTTCAGCGAGCCGAGCGACGTCGTCGATCCGACCTCGGCCAACGGAGGCGACTTCTTCCGAGGCGGGGTCTCGAACATCCAGTACGACAGCATCTCGCGGCGCATCTACTTCTCCATCTTCGACTACGGCCTCTACCGTAAGAAGGTCACCGCCGGGTACGAGCGGATCTTCGATTCCGAGTGCGTCGGGCATCCCGCCTGCTCTCTCAGCGGGCGCACCGAGTTCGCGCTCGCACCTCTCGGAACCGGCAAGCTCCGCATCTACGTCGGCGACTCGGGCTTCAGCGAGGCCACCTTCTGGCGCACCGACGACGCGAACGCTGCGGTGCCCTCGTTCACGCAGCTCTCGGACCCGGATCCGTCGTCGACCGGATTCGACTCGTTCAACTACTGCAGCGAGCAGTGCTCGTACGACATGCCCGTCGCCTCGCCTCCCGGCAAGCCGAACGACGTCTGGATCGGCGGCCAGATGCAGTACGACGAGATCTTCACCTCCACGCCTCCGTCGAACGGGCGCGCCGTGCAGCGGTCGACGGACGCAGGAGTGAGCTTCACCGACATGACGAACGACGCCCAGTCGCCGCCGCTCGGGATGCACCCCGACCAGCACGCGATCGTCTTCACCGGCGACGGCGCGGTTGCCTTCGCCGGGTCCGACGGCGGTGTCGTCCGCACGAGCGGCAAGTACCTCGACACGTCCGCGAGTTGTGCGTCGAGGGGGATCTCCGGCGACGACCTCGCGCATTGCAAGCGCTGGCTGAAGGCCGTCCCGACGGAGACGCTGTCGCTCAACGACGGGCTCGCAACCCTGCAGTTCCAGAGCGTCTCCCTCAATCCCAACAACCCGTACAGCGACCTCCTCGCCGGGACGCAGGACAACGGCACCTGGTCGTTCCTCGGCGGCACGGACTGGCTCGAGACGGTCGGAGGCGACGGTGGCCAGTCCGGCATCGACGCCGTCAACGGCAATATCCGCATCCACTCCTACTACCTGCCCCAGCACGACGTGAACTTCCGGGGCAACGATCCGGCCGGCTGGAACTGGGTCTCCGACCCGTTCTTCGACACCGCCGAGGGTGGCGCGGCGTCGTTCTACGTCCCGCTCGTCACCGACCCGGTCGTGGGCGGCACGATCTACGACGGCCTCCTGCACGTCTGGCGCACGAAGGACAGCGGTGGCAGCCAGGCATTCCTCGAGAAGTACTGCAACGAGTACACGGGCGACTACGCCAACCGACCCAAGCCGTGCGGCGACTGGGAGCCGCTCGGCGGTGCCGCGGGTGATCTCGTTGCCGGCCCGGCGTCCGACAAGGGCACGGGGTACGTCGTCGCGCTGGCACGGACTACGGCAGACAAGAAGACGCTGTGGGCCGCAACCCGTCGTGGCCGCGTCTTCATCTCGGAGAACGCGAATGCTGCCAGCGCAGCTGCCGTGACCTTCACCAGGCTCGACACGCCGGCGCAGCCCCGCCGCTTCGTCAGCGGCATCTCCGTCGACCCGTCGAACACGCGCCATGCCTGGCTGTCGTTCTCGGGCTACAACGCGTACACGCCGACGACGCCGGGCCACGTGTTCGAAGTGACCTACAACGGCACGTCGGCCGTCTGGAAGGACCTGAGCTACAACCTGGGAGACCAGCCGATCACCGCGATCGTGCGCGACGACAAGACCGGTGATCTCTACGTCGGAACGGACTTCGGCGTCGCCATGCTGAAGGCCGGCACGACCGAGTGGAAGCCGGCGGCCGTCGGACTGCCGCCGGTTGCGGTCTACGGGCTCACGATCGACTCGAAGTCGACCGTGGTCTATGCGGCAACCCACGGGCGGGGCATCTGGAAGCTCGCCCTGGGGCTCTTCAAGTAGTCCGGAAGCAGGGGGCGGCGCCGGCGCCGCCGCCCCCTGTTACCGTTCCGCCGCGCATTCCGGCAACGGTATGCGGACGGAGCCGAGTTGCCTGCCTGACGTCGTCAGCACGGACACCGAGGCGATTCGCCTGATGCAGGAGGTCGCGTCCACCCCGACTCGCAGCAGCCCGGACGCGCCTACCCGGACGAGCAACGGCCCTCGCTCACCCGGCGGAGCGAATCTGACGACCAGCGAGGCGCCGGGCCGGATCGTCGTGATGCGCAGGACGAGGGGCTTCAGGCCGACGATCCGGAGCGCGCCGCTTCCTGGACGGCCGGGTGGCCCGGGGCCCGTGGCAGCGCTCCCGCTGCCGGAGCTCGCGAGGATGACGACCACGGCAAGCGCGGCGCCCGTGCGCGAGCGGCCCGTCCGCCGCCGGAGCGCCGTCATCCCCGGCCGGATCCTCTAGCGGGGTTCGGTTTCGTCGGCGTCGAACGCATCGTGGCCTGAGCCGAGCCGGGAATCGAGGCGCGCATCCGTCTTCGCGGCCTGGTAGTCCCGCTCGACGATGTCCGCCTCGGCCTTCTCCAGCTTCCCGCCGGCTGCCTGGCCCTGGCGCAGCCAGCCGAGCACCACATCCTTGAGTCCCATGAGGCGACCTTAGCGCCGATTCGCAGTCGCCACCACACGCGGTGCCTGCCGGCGACCGGCAGCGCCGTCAATACGCCACGGCGCCGCGGCCGGTGTCGGCGGCGTGCTTCTGCTCGTCGGCGCGGTAGCTCGAGCGCACGAGCGGGCCGGCGAAGACGGAGCCGAAGCCGAGCGCCTCGCCCTGCTCGCGCAGCCAGCGGAACTCGTCGGGGTGCACCCAGCGATCGATCGTGGTGTGCTTGCCGGAGGGCTGCAGGTACTGCCCGATCGTGACGACGTCGACGCCGTTGGCGCGCAGGTCGGACATCGTCTCCACGATCTCGTCGTTCGTCTCGCCGAGGCCGACGATGATCCCGGACTTCGTCAGCACCGGGTAGCCGGCCACCTCCCTGGCGCGCCGGAGCAGATGGAGGGCACCGTCGTAGGAGGCGCGGGCGCCGCGCATGCGGCGATGCAGGCGGCGGACGGTCTCGATGTTGTGGTTGAACACCTCCGGTCTCGCGCCGAGCACGGTCGCGAGGGCCTGCTCCTCGACGTCGAGGAAGTCGGGGGTCAGGACCTCGACCGAGCAGTCGGGCAGTTTCGCCTTCAACGCCCGAATCGTGGCCGCGAAGTGGCCCGCGCCCTTGTCGGGCAGGTCGTCACGGTCGACGGAGGTGACGACGACGTGCTGAAGGCCCATCTGCGCGGCTGCCTGCGCCAGCTTGAGCGGCTCCAGCGGATCGGGTGCCTCCTCCGGACGGCCGGAGTGGACGTAGCAGTAGCGGCAGGCGCGGGTACACGTGTCGCCGAGAATCTGGAACGTGGCCGTGCCCTTGCCCCAGCACTCGGCGATGTTGGGGCAGCGAGCTTCCTCGCACACCGTGTTCAGCCCGGCACCGTGAATGAGCTTGCGCACGTCGAAGTAGCGGCCGTCCGCACTCGGCGCCCGCACCTTCATCCACTCGGGGCGGCGCGGCCGCTCGGCGACGGGCAGCGAGGTATCCACGCCACCATTGTACGGTCGAGGCCGTGCCTCGCCTTCCCGCTCCGCCGCGACCGACGTCCGGAGTGCTCAGCGCAGCGCGAGCTTCTCGTGCACCGGCTGCGCCCACAGGCCTGCGCCGTCCCCGGCCGGGAGCTCGTCCAGCTCCAGCTCGAAGACGCCGGCCAGCGCCGCCAGCGCCGCCGGCTTCACTTCGGCCACGGTGACGGGGCGCCCGAGCTCCCGTGCCATGGTGGTGAACTCGGCATCGTCCAGGCCGCAGGCCGTGATCCATTCCGTGAAGGGAGCGGGATCGAGGTCGACGTTGAGCGCGTAGCCGTGGGTCGTGACCCAGTTCGAGACGCGGACGCCGATCGAGGCGAGCTTCCGCGGGCCCCGCGACCCGGCCGGCGGCATCCAGACGCCCGTCAGGCCCTCGATCGTCGTCGCCTCGAGCCCGAAGGCCGCAACCGTCCGCACGATCGACTGCTCGAGGTCGCGCACGTACCTCTTCACGTCCTTGCCGTGCAGCCTCAGGTCGAGGATCGGGTAACAGACGAGCTGTCCCGGGGCGTGGTAGGTGGACTTGCCGCCACGGTCGGTCTCGACGAGCTCGACGTCCGCTCCTTCCGGGATGTGGAGCTCTTTCGCCTCCTCGGTGCGGCGCCCCGTCGTCACGACCGGCGGGTGCTCGAGCAGGACCACCGTCTCCGGGATCGCGCGTTGCGTGACCGCGGCCGCGAGTGACCGTTGCAGCTCGAGCGCCTCCCGGTAGGGAACGAGCCCGGCGTCGAGGAGATATGCGCCGCTCATGGCAGCAGCCTAGCGAGGTTCCTCGCGGCCTCCCGGCGGGACAGGCCGCTGAGACGGCTCGCGTGCTCGCGGACGTAGCGGTCGACCTCGACCGGGTCGTGCCAGGCGTAGTCCCGGAGCGCCCAACCGATTGCCTTGCGCACGAAGAACTCACGGTCGTCGAGGTTGGGCTCGATGCAGTCGTAGAGCAGAGCCAGGTCGGTGTCCTGCTTGAGCCCCAGCTGGCAGATGATCGACACCCGCCGCTTCCACAGGTTCGCATCCCGGCTCCAGCGCCGCATCGCCGCGGCCGTCGACGGGTCCTGTCGCAGCAGCCGCCCGACGTGGCGTGCGAGCTTGTCGACGTAATCCCACCAGGCGCCCTCGACGATCAGGCGTTCGAGCAGCGGCAGCGCCACCCACTGCGGGTACCGGCCGACGAGCGCCAGCGCGGTGTAGCGCTCTTCCCGGAACTCGGCCCGGTCCCACAGCTCGCCCAGCGCCTCGGCGAGCTCCGCGCTGTCGTGCAGCGGGTGCGCGGGCAGGACGGAGCGCCACGCGCGGCGCAGGTCGGGCGTGCGAACGCCCAGATAGGGCAGGTCGCTCTTCATGTACGCCTGCGCGCCGGCGGCGTACGCCGGGTCGCGATGTTCCTCCACGGCGGCGCGCAGGGCCGTGCGAAGCGCGTTCGTGCGCGCTACTCCTCGTCCCAGCCTTCGAGGCGCTCCCGCAGGTCGCGCATGAAGCCGCCGCTGTAGGCGCCGTCGACGAGGCGGTGGTCGTAGGTGAGCGTGATGTTCATGATCGGGCGGATCGCGATCACGTCCTCCCCCAGCTCGTCCTGCACCACCCAGGGCCGCTTCACGAGCGCGTAGGTGCCGAGGATGCCCACCTGCGGCTGGCTGATGATCGGCGTGCCGTGGAAGGTGCCGTAGCCGCCCGGGTTCGTGATCGTGAACGTCCCGCCCTGCACGTCGTCGGGCAACAGCTTCTTCGTGCGCGCCCGCTGGGCCAGGTCGGCTATCGAGCGGGCGAGACCGAGCAGGTTCATGTCCTGCGCGTTCCTCACCACCGGCACGATCAACCCCTTGCCGTCCTCGAGGGCGACCGCGATGCCGAGGTTGACCCAGGGCCGTGTCACGATCTTCTCGCCGCGGATCTCGGCGTTGATCCACGGGTACTCTCGCAGCGTCTCCACCGTGGCCTTGGCGATGAAGGCCAGGTAGGTCGGGTTGACGCCGTAGGCCGCTTCGTACTCCTGCTTCAGCTGGCGGCGCGCCGCCACGATCCGGGACATGTCCACCTCGATCGCGCTCGTCACGTGCGCGGAGGTGTCGAGCGAGCGGCGCATGTGCTCCATCACGCCGCGCCGCATGGCCGTCATCGCCTCCTCCACCTCGCCCACCTGGAGCGGGGCTGCGGGTGGGACGACCGGTGCGGCGGCGGGAGCAGGCGGTGCGGCGGGGGCAGCCGGCGACGGCGGCGGCACGACGACCGGCGGGGTCGCGGCGGCCACAGCGGGAGCGGGCGCCGCGGGGGCCGGTGCCGGGACCGGAACAGGCGCGACGGCGGCCCCGGACTCGATGTAGGCGAGGATGTCCTTCTTCGTCACGCGCCCGCCGGTGCCCGTGCCCGGCACTGCGACCGGGTCGACGCCGTGCTCGGACGCGATCCGCGCCACCACGGGCGAGACGAACGTGCGCCCGTTCCCGCCCGGCGCCGGCGCCGGAGCGGCGTGTGGCTCCACGACGGCTGCGGCCGGAGCCGCCGGGGCGGTCTCTACGGCGGCTGCGACGGGCTCCGGCTGGTCGGGCTCCGGCGCGACAGCGGGGGTGGGCTCAGGCTCCGCTACGGCAGCGCCCGCCGGTGCGATCACGGCGAGGAGCGTGCCGACCTCCACCGTCTCGCCTTCGCCGACGAGGATCTGGGCGACGACGCCGTCACCGGGGCTCGGTATCTCGGTGTCCACCTTGTCGGTGGAGATCTCGAGCAGCGGCTCGTCCTGCGCGATCGCCTCACCCGGCTGCTTCAGCCACTTCGTGATCGTGCCTTCCGAGACGGAGACACCCATCTGGGGCATCACGACGTCGACCTGGGTTCCTGTTGCCACTGTCGTCTCCTCGCTAATAGGCCGCGAGCTCACGGAGCCCGGCGACGACGTCGTCGACCTGGGGGATGAATGCCTTCTCGAGCGGCGGAGAGAAGGGCACGGGCGAGTCGGGTGCGGCGATCCGCTTCAACGGCGCGTCGAGGTGCTCGAAGGCCTCCTCGGCGATCGTCGCCGCAATCTCGGCTCCGAAGCCTCCGGTGCGTGTGTCCTCGTGGAGGACGAGCACCTTCGAGGTGCGGCGCACGCTCTCGAGCACGGCGGTGCGATCCCAGGGGATCAGCGTGCGCAGGTCGAGCACTTCGACGCTGACGCCCTCCTGCTCCAGCTGCCCGGCCGCCTCCGCGGCGGTGTGCACCATCGCTCCCCACGTGACCACGGTGACGTCCTCGCCCGGCCGGTGGGTGCGCGCCTCGCCGAAGGGGATCGTGTAGCGCTCGTCGGGCACCTCGCTCTTGATGCGGCGGTACAGGTGCTTGTGCTCGAAGAAGAGCACCGGGTTGGGATCGGCGATCGCGCTCACGAGCAGCCCCTTGGCGTCCTCCGGGGTGGAGGGGCAGACGATCTTCAGCCCCGGTATGTGCGCGAAGGAGCTCTCGGGGTTCTGGGAGTGGAAGGGGCCGCCGGAGAAGCCGCCGCCCGACGGGAGCCGCAGCACGATCGGGATCGGCGTGCCGGCCCGGTAGTGCTGCTTCGCGGCCACGGTGACGAGGTGATCCCAGGCACACGAGACGAAGTCGGCGAACTGCATCTCGGCCACGGGCCGCAGGCCCATCAGCGCGGCCCCGGTCGCCCCGGCCACGATGGCGGTCTCGGACAGCGGCATGTCGAGCACGCGCCAGGGCCCGAACTCCTCCTGGAAGCCCTGCGTCACCTTGAACGCGCCTCCGTAGACGCCGACGTCCTCGCCCATCACGAACACGCGCTGGTCCTGGCGCATCTCCTGCCGGAGCCCGTCGCTGATCGCCTGGAGGTATGTCTTCTCGGGCACAGTCGGGTCGTTATTTGTGGTGGGGCGTCTCGAGCTCTTCCGGCTCGGCGAAGACGCCGGTGAGCAGGCTGGACGGGTCGGGCAGCGGCGACGCCTCGGCCCGCTCGAGCGCCTCGTTGAGGTGCCGCTTGACGCCGGCGCTGAGATCGGCCTCCTCCTCGTCGGTGAGGGAGGCGTTGTCGCGCAGCCAGGCGCGGAAGCGCTCGATCGGGTCGCGCCGCTCCCATTCCTCGAACATCTCGCGGGGGACGTAGAAGGCGTCGTCGTGCACCGCGTGGCCCTCCATGCGGAGCGTGAGCGACTCGATCAGCGTCGGCCCTCCGCCCTCGCGCGCCTTTTCGATCGCCCGCTTCGCCTCGCGGTAGACGGCGAGCACGTCGGTGCCGTCGACCACGACGCCGTCGAAGCCGTAGCCGTGGGCGCGGTCGGCGAGGTGCTCGACCGCGTACTCGAGGTGGTGCGGGGTCGAGTAGGCCCACTGGTTGTTGTCGATCACGAACACGACGGGGAGCCGTCGCACGCCGGCGAAGTTCATGCCCTCGTGGGCGTCCCCGCGGTTGGCGGCGCCCTCGCCGCACCAGGCGATCGCGACCCGCTTCTCCTCCCGGATGCGGAAGGCGAGCCCCATGCCGACGGCGACGGGGAGCATGGCGGGCAGGTGGCTGACCATCGCGTGCAGGCCGAGGTTGGCGTCGCCGATGTGGACGTTGCCGTCTCGTCCGTGGGTGGGACCGTCCACCCGGCCCATGTACTGGGCGAAGATGCGCCACGGCTCGACGCCGTGGGTGATGTGCACGCCCATGTCGCGCTGGAGCGGGCAACCGACGTCGCCCGCGCCCATGGCCGTGGCGACGCCGACGGCGGAGGCTTCGTTGCCGCGGCCCGTGTAGAAGGAGCCGGGGATCTTGCCCTGCTTGTAGAGGATGTGGCCGCGCTCTTCGACCCCGCGCGTGAGCAGCAGGTTGCGGTAGATGCCGAGCAGGTCCTCGCGGTCGAGACCGGCGTCGTGGACTTCCTGGAGCGAGCCGACGGGCTCCGCTTCCCTCACAGCCATGAGCTCCCCTTGGAGGCGGTGGACGAGCCTCACTCTAGCGTCCGCTCCGGCGGCCGGGACAAAACGCGCCGGGCCCGGATAGAGTTGCTCGGCGTGGCCCGTCCGAAGCGCAACTGGATCCAGGAGGAGCGGCGCAACACGCTCGGCCACTGGGTCGCCCTCTGCGTGTCGTGCGGGCATACCCAGCGGTATTTCGAGGAGTCGGAGGGGGAGCTGCCGGCGGCCTGTCCGCAGTGCGGCGCCGTCCTGCGCAGCCGCTGCCCCGCCTGTGACGCCCGCTTCGCGTCCGCCTTCCAGGTCGAGTGCGAGGAGTGCGGCGAGGGGATCCGGCCGCCGCAGCTCTTCGGCGGTGCCATCCGCAAGCCCGGGAAGTAGCATCCGGCCGGCGCGGCGCTAGAACATGCTGCCGATGATCTGCGAGAAGCGGATCAGCGTGACGGTGTCGGCCTCTGTCACGTCCCGGTTGTACAACTGGCCGAGCCAGTGGGCGAGCTCGTCGGCGCGGCGGATCTCGGGGTTGTCGTGCTCGATCTCACGAGGGGAGAGGTCGCCCAGGCGCTTCACCTCGACCTTGTCGATGACGGCGTCGAAGATCTTCTCCCGCTGCCCGTAGCGCGTGCCGACGAGGACGGTCACGATCATGCCCTTCTTGTACTTCGGCGACTTGTCGCCGAGCCGGATCGTGGCTGTCTTGCGGCCCGTTCGCAGCTGGTCGGCGACGATCGGGGAGTAGAAGTTGAGCGCGTACGTGGGCATCGCGCGACCACTATAGAGGGTCGCCGCGGGGCGCTCCACAGGGGTGCTGCGCCGCCGCCGCCCACCGGGAGCGACAGGGCCGCAAGATATGAGTCTCTCAGACTAAGATCATGGTTTCACGCTACCTCTGAACTGTGCTAGAGTCGGGCTGGCACTCTCCACTGGTGAGTGCCAGCAAGGTCCGTGAGAGATCAACGACAACTGCTCCACAGGGAGGCACGCGCATGAACCTGCAGCCCCTTGGTGACCGCCTCATCGTCGAGGTCCTCGAAGAGGAAGAGACGACCGTGAGCGGCATCGTGCTGCCCGACACCGCGAAGGAGAAGCCGCAGCGCGGCAAGGTCCTCGCGGTGGGCCCCGGCCCGCGCGACGAGGACGGGGAGTACGTCAAGATGGACATCGAGGAGGGTGACGAGATCATCTTCTCCAAGTACGGCGGCACCGAGATCAAGATCGGTGTCGACGAGGTCCTGATCCTGCGCGAGTCCGACGTCCTGGCGAAGGTCGTCGGCGACCGCGCGGCCGTTTAGGGACCGGGCCTACCCCTGTCCTGAGCCGTGAGGGCGAGGCCAGTCCTCGCCCGGCAATGAAAGACGTAGGGGCGAGGCGTGCCTCGCCCACGTGAGAGACATCGAGGAGGAAGAACACCACATGGCTCACAAAGAGCTCAAGTTCAACGAGGACGCACGCCGGGCGCTCGAGCGCGGCGTGAACATCCTCGCCGACGCCGTCAAGGTGACGCTCGGCCCCAAGGGCCGCTACGTCGTGCTGGACAAGAAGTTCGGCGCGCCGACGATCACGAACGACGGCGTCACGATCGCCCGCGAGATCGACGTCGAGGATCCGTTCGAGAACCAGGGCGCACAGCTCGTCCGTGAGGTGGCCACGGCGACGAACGACGTCGCCGGTGACGGCACCACGACGGCGACCGTGCTCGCCCAGGCGATCGTGCGCGAGGGCCTCAAGAACGTCGCCGCCGGCGCCAACCCGATGGGCCTCAAGCGCGGCGTCGAGAAGGCCGTCGAGGCGATCGTGGAGGACCTGAAGAAGCAGTCGGTCGAGGTCGCGGGCAAGGAGGACATCGCCCGTGTCGCCACCATCTCGTCGCGTGAGCGCGAGATCGGCGACGTCATCGCCGACGCGATCGAGAAGGTCGGCAAGGACGGCGTCGTGAACGTCGAGGAGGGCCAGACCTTCGGCCTCGACCTCGAGTTCACGGAGGGCATGCAGTTCGACAAGGGCTACCTGTCGCCGTACATGATCACGGACGCCGACCGCATGGAGGCCGTGCTCGACGACCCGTACATCCTGATCGCGAACCAGAAGATCGGTGCGGTCAAGGATCTGCTGCCGGTGCTCGAGCAGGTCATCCAGGCCGGCAAGCCGCTCGTCATCGTCAGCGAGGACCTCGAGGGCGAGGCGCTCGCCACCATCGTCGTCAACAAGCTGCGCGGCGTCTTCACCGCCGTCGCGGTCAAGGCCCCGGGCTTCGGCGACCGCCGCAAGCGCATGCTGGAGGACATCGCCGTCCTCACCGGCGGCGAGGTGATCACCGAGGAGCTCGGCCTCAAGCTCGAGAACACGAAGCTCTCGCAGCTCGGGCACGCGCGCAAGGTCGTGGTGGACAAGGACTCGACCACGATCATCGACGGTGCCGGCGACGGCGACGCAATCAAGGCCCGCATCAAGCAGCTCAAGGGCGAGATCGAGACGACCGACTCCGACTTCGACCGCGAGAAGCTGCAGGAGCGGCTGGCGAAGCTGGCCGGCGGCGTCGCCGTCGTCAAGGTCGGCGCCGCCACCGAGACGGAGATGAAGGAGAAGAAGCACCGCGTCGAGGACGCGCTGCAGGCCACCCGTGCGGCCCTCGAGGAGGGCATCGTCCCGGGCGGCGGCGTCGCACTGCTGAACGCGGCCGACTCCGTCAAGAAGGGCTTCGAGGCGCTCGAGGGCGACGAGAAGACGGGCGCGCAGATCATCCTGCGCTCGCTCGAGGAGCCGCTGCGGCAGCTCGCCTACAACGCGGGCCTCGAGGGCTCGGTCGTCGTCAATCAGGTGCGCACGGCCAAGAAGGGCCAGGGCCTGAACGTCGACTCCGGCGAGATCGAGGACATGGTCAAGGCGGGCATCATCGATCCCACCATGGTCACCCGCTCGGCGCTGCAGAACGCCGCGTCGATCGCCAAGAACATCCTCACCACCGAGGCGATCGTCGTGGACGCCCCCGAGAAGTCGTCGGGTGGCGGCGGCGGCATGCCCGACATGGGCGGCATGGGCGGCATGATGTAAGCAGGATTCGCTTGCGCGAATTCCGTTCGTTGGGCGAGGGCCGGCAGCCGCCGGCCCTCGCCGTTCTCGGACACCGCAATCGGGCTCCCTCCCAAGAGAAACGGCCCTTGGGGGAGGGCCGTTTCGGAGGGGTGGAACTTGGGGGAGGGTGGGATACTGCGATCATCGGCGACCGGCGGCGGCCCCTTGTCCCCCGTTCGAGTGATCCTAGAACCCGTAGCGCTGCTCGGCGAACGGGTCCGCGTCGTTGTGGTAGCCGTAGCGCTCCCAAAACCCCGGCTGGTCGTGATCGAGGAGCTCGATGCCACGCAGCCACTTGGCGCTCTTCCAGAAGTACTTGCCCGGGATCACGAGCCGCAAGGGCCAGCCGTGCTCCTCGCTCAGCGGCACCCCGTCGGCGT
>Ga0209798_10001145_pt1 | contig 16201 bp, 16 predicted proteins | sample DOMMetBare3Fresh_FD_187475 | JGI IMG/M metagenome (GOLD analysis project Ga0209798, IMG submission 187475) | Wetland sediment microbial communities from St. Louis River estuary, USA, under dissolved organic matter induced mercury methylation -... | ecosystem: Environmental > Aquatic >...
ACCGCAGCAGGGGAGGGAGGACGGTATGAGACGCTCCGGATGGATCGAAGACCGGCAGGGACGGGCCGGGCGGCGGTGGCGGGCCAGATACCGGGGACCGGACGGCCGGATCCGCTCGAGAAGCTTCGACCGCAAGGTCGACGCCGACCGGTGGCTGGTCGCCCGGCTCGGATCGATCGACCGGGGCGACTGGATCGCACCCGAAGCCGGCAACATCCCCCTGTCCGAAGCGGCCGCCGACTGGTTGTCAGGGCTCGACATCAAACCCAAAACCCGCGCCGGCTACGAATCGCTGCTCCGCTCCCGGGTACTACCCGTGTTCGGGGACCTGCCCTTGAACCGGATCACCCCAGCGATGGTGCGGAACTGGATCGCCGACATGTCCACCGAGGGGCTCTCCGCGTCGCGGATCAAACAAGCCAAACAAGTCCTGTCGGCACCCCTCGAGCTGGCCGTCGTCGACGGGGTCATCGCCCGCTCCCCCACATCCGGCGTCAAGGCCCCCACGGTGCGCAGACGTGAGCAGCGGTTCCTCACCGCCGACCAAGTGACGCTCCTCGCCGCCAGCGCCGAAGACACCCAGGACGGGGCCGGGCTGGTCGTCGAGACGCTGGCATGGGTCGGGATGCGATGGGGCGAACTGGTGGCGCTCAGACGGTCCCGTGTCCAGCTGCTGCGCCGCCGAATCGAGATCGCCGAGGCAGCCACCGAACTCGGATCAGGCCTGTCATGGGGCACACCCAAAACCCACGAACGGCGACTCGTCACCATGCCCGCCTTCCTCGCCGACCGCATCGCACCCCGCCTCGGCGACATCCCAGACGACGGACTCGTCTTCACCGCCCCCAACGGCGGGCCGTTGCGCTCCTCACCGTTCCGGCAACAGATCTGGAAACCAGCGGTCGAAGCGGCAGGACTCGAACAGCTCCGGATCCACGACCTGCGCGGCACCGCCGCCTCGCTCATGATCTCATCCGGAGCCAACATCAAAGCCGTCCAGCGCCAACTCGGGCACGCCTCAGCCGCCATGACACTCGACCTCTACGGACACCTCTACGAAGACGACCTCGATGCCCTGGCAGAAGCCCTCGACCGCCGCTATGCGGCCGCCACGACACCCTTACAGATTCGTGCCAAGCGTGCGCCAAGCGATTCTCCCGCGCCCCTATCGCGCCCCGGTGCGCCCCGAGGGTCTCGGCGATCGCAGTGAGGATCGGTGGCTTCCCCTCGGAAGCCCCTTGTTTTAGGGGCTTCTGGCGGAGGGAGTGGGATTTGAACCCACGGAACCCTTGCGAGTTCAACGGTTTTCAAGACCGTCACCTTCGGCCGCTCGGTCATCCCTCCCTGCGACGGACATCCGTCGACAATGACATCCGGGCCGTCCTGCGACGACCTGGATGTCCGGCGGAGGGGGAGGGATTCGAACCCTCGAGGAGCGAACGCCCCTACGGCATTTCGAGTGCCGCGCACTAGGCCGGCCTATGCGACCCCTCCAGGAGTGGCGAAACGTACCAGGAACACCCGGCGCGCCCAACCGGGCCTGCTCGGACGATGGCGGAGGGGGAGGGATTTGAACCCTCGTGGAGACTTACGCCCCCAACGGCATTTCCAGTGCCGCGCACTAGGCCAAACTATGCGACCCCTCCACGGGGTCCTCGACCGGGGTCGAGGCGCGCTACAACGTAGTCGACGGCGCCGCCGTCACCTAGTCGAAAGGCCCTGGAAGTGCCCATCAGCTACGAGCAGGCAATGACGCTGGCCATCGCCGAGGCGAACCTGGCGGTGGACCACGACGACGTCCCCGTCGGAGCGATCCTGATCGACTCGACCGGGCGGGTGGTGGCCTCGGACCACAACCGCCGCGAGGAGTTGTCCGATCCCACCGCCCATGCCGAGATGCTGGTGTTGTCGACCGCCGCCCGAACGCTCGGGACCTGGCGGTTGACGGGCCACACTCTGATCGTCACGTTGGAACCGTGTGCGATGTGCGCCGGAGCCGCCGTCCACGCCCGCCTCGAAGGCATCGTCTACGGAGCGCCCGATCTCAAGACCGGCGCCTGCTGGAGCCTGTACAACATCCCCCAGGACGCCCGACTCAACCACCAGATGGACCTGGTGGCGGGGATCCTCGAGCCAGAATGCGCCGCCCTTCTCACCGACTTCTTCGAGGACCGACGATGAGCGACGCCGGCGACGAGTACGACCAGGAACTGGTGACCCTGCTCCAACTGGTGTGGGGCGAGGGTTTTCTGGCGCCGGGGGGTCCCGCCAGCGTTCGCCGGACCGTGGACGGGATCGACCTCTCCGGTTGTCGGATTCTCGACATCGGTTGCGGGATCGGCGGCGCCGACCTGGTGCTGGCCGGGGAGTTCTCCGCCATCGTCACCGGTCTCGACATCGAACAACCGCTGATCGACGCAGCCCGGGCCAATGCCGCCCGAGCCGGGCTGTCCCACCGGGTCGAGTACGTCCGCGCCGAGCCCGGCCCATTGCCGTTCCCGGCCGCCTCGTTCGATCACGTGTTCACCCACGCCGCCCTCATCCATGTTCCCGACAAGCCGAACATGTTCTCCGAGATCATCAGGGTGCTGCGTCCGGGTGGCCGGCTGCTGGCCTACGACTGGCTCAAGGGGCCCGAACCGTTCTCCCCCGACATGCTCCGCTGGTTCGAATTGGAGGGGCTCACGTATGTGATGGGCGACCTGACCGAGTACCTGCGCTGGATGGCCGAGGCCGGGTTCGTGGAGGCGACCGGAGAGGACGCCCACGCCGAATACCGGGAGATGGCCCACCTCGAGTATTCGAAGATGTTGACCGACTGGTACGACCGGATGGCCGACCTGCTCGGGCCGGAACGTCGTGACCACTTCATCGAGGACTGGCGAGCCCTCACCGTGGTGCTCGACAACGGTGAACTGAGGCCGGCCTACTTCCGGGGTGCCAAGCCCCGGTGATCGAAGGTTCCACTGACCTCTACCATGTGTCACCCATCGGTTGGGTGCGGCCTCCGGGTCCTGCGCGGCGAGGCGCGGCGAATCTGGTCAGGTCCGGAAGGAAGCAGCCATAAGCGGCTCCCCTCGAGCGCCGCAGTCACGCCTGGCGGCCGCACCGAACCGATGGCCCCTGCGCCATGCGCCATGCGTCATGCGTCCTGCGTCATGCGCCATGTGCCATGCGCCATGCGTCATGCGTCATGCGTCATGCGCCATGCGGGCAGGAAGGTTCCAAGTTCAAGGTTCAGAGTTCAAAGTTCCGAACCTTCACCTTTCAACCTGAACCCTTCAACCTTCATCGCTGATCGCTGATAGCCGATGCCTGATGGCCTTTGCGCCATACGCGCTGGAAGGTTCGAAGTTCGAAGTTCGAAGTCAGAGTTCGAAGTTCCGAACCTTCACCCTTCAACCTGAACCCTTCAACCCACATCGCCGGATGGCTGATGGCCGAGGGCCGATGCCTGATCGCCCTTCCTCAACACCACTCCGTACACGAACCCGAGCGGGCCCATCCGCCAGGTGCGTTCCACTTCGAAGGGTGTGCCCCGGTACAACTCCTCGACCGGGGCCAGTTTGTCGAGCGAACGGTGCAGATACCAGTAGTCGCGGGGGGCGCCGGCGATGAGCCCGGCCAGAGGCAGGAAGATGGAGGAGCCGAGGCGATGGAGACCGGCCAGCAACCGGTTGCGAGGTCTCCCCAGGTCGACCACCACCACCTTCCCTCCCGGAACCAGGATCCGGTGCAACTCGGCCAGCGTTGACGGGATGGAGGTGAGATTGCGGAACACATAGGCGGAGAACACCCCGTCGAATGTGCCGTCGGCAAAGGGGAGGCGCTCCCCGACTCCGGCCACCCGGGCCGACATCGGGCTCAGGGCGAGCATCTCGGGGACAGGGTCGAGAGCCACCACCTCGAAACCCGCCAGCACCGGGGCGGCGGCCCCGGTGCCGCTCCCCAGATCCAGAACCCGCCCCCGGGGCAGATGCTCAACTCCCCGGCGACGCCAGGCCTGCTCCTGCCCGAACGAGAGGATCTTGTTGAGGAGGTCGTAACGACGGGCGATCCGGGCGAAGATCCGGTCGGACTCCTCGCTCACGATGGCGCCCTGCGGGCGCCGTCGCCAATCGCGGTTCGCGCGTCGCGAGTCGACTTCGACGCACGCCAGGCGGGTGGCTTCACGGTTCGATGCGGTCGAAGCCGACGTAGCTCCTGATCGCCTCCGGGATCACCACGGAGCCGTCGGCCTGCTGATGGTTCTCGAGGATGGCGAGGATGATCCTTCCCACCGCCACTGCGGTGCCGTTGAGGGTGTGAACGATCCGTGTACCCCCACCCTGGGACCGCACCCTGATCCGGAGCCGGCGGGCCTGGAAATCGGTGGTGTTCGAGCACGAAGTGACCTCGCGGTAGGTCGACTGGGAGGGAAACCACGCCTCGATGTCGTACTTCTTGGCGGCCGACGAGCCCAGGTCGCCGGCGGCGACATTCACCACCCGGTAGGGCAGCCCTAGATCGGTGACCAGCGACTCCTCGACGGCCAGGATCCGCTCGTGCTCGGCAGGAGAATCCTCGGGCGGGACAAAAGCGAACATCTCCAACTTGTCGAACTGATGGACCCGGAATATCCCACCGGTGTCCTTGCCATAGGTACCGGCCTCACGCCGGAAGCAGGTGGAGAACCCGCAATACCGGAGCGGCAACTGGTCGGGGTCGAAGATCTCGTCGGTGTGATAGGCGGCCAGCGGCACCTCCGATGTCCCCACCAGATACAGGTCGTCGGAGGGCACCGCATACACCTGCTCGCGGTCTCCCGGAAAGAACCCGGTCCCGTAGAGAGCCTCCTCCCGCACCAGTACCGGCGGCACCATCGGGGTGAATCCTCGCTCCACCAGACGTTCCAGCGCCCAGCGCACCAACCCGAACTCCAGCAGCACCGCCTTGCCCTTGAGATAGCCGAACCGGCTGCCGGAGACCTTGGCCCCCCGCTCGGTGTCGATCACGTCGAGCAGGCTTCCCAGCGTGGCGTGGTCTCTGACCTCGAATCCGAACTCGGCAGGTTGGCCGATCCGCTTGATTTCGAGGTTGTCGGCGTCGCTGAACCCGTCGGCGGCGGTGGCGTCCACCAGGTTGGGCACCGTGACCCAGCCGGCCTGAAACTCCTCCTCGAGCTGGTCGGCGGTGACGGTGAGCTCGCGGAAGCGCTCGGCCAGACCGGCGGTGGCGGCAATCGCCTCCTCCTTTTCCTTGCCGTACAGGGTGGCGATGACCCGGCCCGCCTCCTTCTGCTCGGCCCGCACCGACTCCGCCTCGGCCCGAACGCGCCGCAGCGAAGATTCGAGTTCGATCAACTGGTCGACGTCGATCGGGGAGCCGCGACGGGCGAGCGATGTCCGGAGAAGGTCGGGTGCGTTGCGAAGAATGGCGGAGTCGATCATCAGCAGTGCGAATGGTAGGGAAGTTGCCTCATGCCGCCGTCGTCGAGGTCGAAACCGGCTCATTCACCCGGAAATCGAAGACGCGCTGGTTGTCCTCGGTGATCTCCTCACCCGGGCTGATGGGGAGGGACACGACGAGTCCGTAGTCCGATCCGGGGACGACATCGAGAGCGTCGAAGGCGACCGTGGTCTGGGCACCGGGTCCCACCGGCCCGACCGTGACTGTTCTCTCCGCCACCACTGCTCCCCCCTGCAGGAGGGTGAGGAGCAGCTCGATGGGCTCTGTGACCGTGTTTCCCCCGTTGCTCACCACTGCCTTGACGACGAGTGATTCGGTGTCGGTCACCACCAGCCCTCCATCGGTGTTGACGATCAACTCCGGTTCGGTGATGACCTGGGTGAGTGCCAGCTCGGCCCGCAGCTTGAGCGGGCTCTCCGGATTGGAGGCGGCGAGGAGGAGGGCATCACCAAGCGAGCTCATGTCGATCTGGACCGGGACGAACTCGACTACCGGAAACGGCGAAACCGGTTGCGTCACGTCGGCCCGCTCCATCGAGGCGACGAAGGAACGGAACAGGCGATCACCACCCCTCATGTCGATGAGCGAATTGAGCAACCGCACCGACGGCAACGGTTCGGCAGTGTCGTCCGCCACCGCCAGGATTTCGGTCCTCAACGCCTCCAGACCGATCCTCCATTGGTCGAGCGTCAGCCGCAGCACCTCCACCGGCGCGGCGTAGGCGGGGTCATCGGGGGCCTCCGAAAGCAGTTGCTCGGTCTCGCCGATCGTGGTGAGGATGGCGGTGGTCGTCTCGTCGAGCACGGCCCGGTCGGTAGTTCCCATCGCCAGGACCAGGTTGCGGTACGTTTCCGCCTTCAGTGACAGCTCGACGGTGCTCTTGCGCAACTCCTCGGAGTAGAGCGGGCTGTCGTTGCCTCCCGTGGTCAGAGCCAGTAACAGCCCGAAGCCGACGACAACGGTGAGAACGATCGGGATGACCAGACGGCGACGGCGGCGGCGCGGCCGGCGATACGAGTCTTGCAGCAAGTGGGCGAGGGGGGACTTGAACCCCCACGAGCTTTCGCTCACAGGAACCTGAATCCTGCGCGTCTGCCAATTCCGCCACTCGCCCGAGTGGGATCGGCATCCTAGCGGCCCGCGACAACACCGGAAGCGGGACCGGAGCCGGTTCCCGGACAGGAGCGGATCACGGGTACCGTTCTCGGGGATGAAGCTTCTCCGCCAGCTCGAGATGCGCATCGAGGCCATGCTCGATGGGGCCGCCGCCCGGGTGTTCCGGGGTCAACTGCACCCGGTGGAGATGGTGGCGCGCATCATGCGCGAGGCAGACCTGGGCTCGCGACCTGGCGAGTTCGGGCTGCTCGCCCCCAACCATTTCGACATCCTCGCCAACCCGGACGAATGTCCCGTTCCGGCAGATTCGGCCGGCCTGGTCGGCGAACTGGGCCGGTTGGTGGAGGAGTCGGCCTTCGAGCGTGGCTGGCGCCTCGACGGGCCGGTCGAGGTGACCCTCGGCAGCGAGATCTCGGTTGCGCATGGCTCGATCCGGTGCATCCCCTCGTTCCGACCGGGACCGAGGCTCCCCTGGGCCCGCCTGGTCGGCCGGGAAACCCTGCCGGTGGCGGTCAACTACGCAGTGCTCGGTCGAGGGTCGGATTGCGACGTGGTCGTCCCCAGCGACGCCACCAGCCGCCGCCACGCCGTGATCTGGCGGGAGTCGGAGCGGATCCAGATCCGCGATCTGGGGTCGTCCAACGGCACTGTGATCGACGGCATTCCGATCGGCGGCACCAGCGTCGAGGTGGCGGTCGGATCACACGTCGTCCTGGGTGAGGCCGGGTTCCGATTCGAGAGGGCCCGTCATGCCTGACTTCCTCCTCACCGCCCTCCGTCTCATCTTCCTGGCCCTGGTGTATCTGTTCATCTGGCAGGTGGCCCGCTCGATCTCGTCCCACCTCGGCCTTCGCCAGGGTGGTCGGGGTCGCCGACCCGGAACCCGGATGTTGGTGGTGCGCTCGGACACCCAGAACGGTCTCGACTTCACCGTGCGCGACTCCGTCGTCCTCGGTCGCAGCGACCAGGCCGACGTGAAACTGGACGACGCCTACGCTTCCGAGTTCCATCTCCGCCTCACCACCAAAGACGGCAGACTCGTGCTCACCGACCTCGGCAGTACCAACGGAACATATGTGAACGGGCGCCGGGCCACCGCCCCGGTCGACCTGAACCGGGGCGACTCGGTCCAGGTGGGCAAGACGGTCATGGAGGTGCGATGAACATCGTCTGGGCCGTCGCCACCCACCAGGGCCGTATCCGAACCAACAACGAGGACTCGGTCTTCCCGGCCAGTTCCGGCCGCAGCGGTGAGCCGACCGTGTTGATGGTGGCCGATGGGATGGGAGGCCATGCCGCCGGCGAGATCGCCTCGCGCCTCGCCATCGCCGCCGCCGGCCGTGACGCGTCCGACCCGGCCGAACGAGTGACCGCCGCCAACCTTGCAATCATCGAGCACGCCCGCACGGATCCGGGGCTGGCTGGAATGGGGACGACGCTGACACTGACAGAGTTCGACCCCGAGGGCTCGTTTCGCTTTGCCCATGTCGGTGACAGCCGGGCGTATCTGATCCACGCGGGCGATCTGCTCCAACTGACGGTCGATCACACCGTGATGGCCGAGTACCTGCGTACCGGTTCGATCTCGCCCGAAGAGGTCGCCACCCATCCGCAGCGCAGCATGCTGACGAGGGCTCTAGGGCTCCTGCCGGACGTCGAGGTGGATGCTTTCGACGTGCCGGTCGCCCCCGGCGACCGCTTGCTGCTCTGCTCCGACGGCGTCAGTTCGATGCTGTCGGAAGAAGAGATACGGCTGCAGCTGGCGAGACCCTCCCCCGAAGAGGCCGCCTGGGGTCTGGTGGACGAAGCCAATCGGGCGGGGGGTCATGACAACATCACCGCAGTGGTGATCGACGTGGTGGCCACGCCCCGATGACACGCAACCTCGAGGCCGCGCTCCTGGCGGGAGCCGCGGCTCTCACTGCCTTTGGCGTGGCGCTGGTCGAATTCGCCAGAGGAGGGACCGCCGACGCCCAGAGCGGGCTCACCTTCCTCACCTTCGCGCTCGCCTTTGGCCTGGTCCATATCGCCATCCGGCGATTTGCCCCTCAGGCCACCAGCGCCCTCCTCCCCCCGGTGGCCCTGGTCGCCGCCTTCGGATTCATAGAGGTGTACCGCCTCGACCAGCAGAAGGCCTCACTCCAGCGTTGGTGGCTTGTGATCGGGGCAGTGGCAGCGGTGATCGTGCTGGCCTGGACCGGCCGCAAGGGAGTCGGGGTCTTGCGCCGGTACCGCAACGTGCTGTTCCTCTCCGGAGTCCTGCTGCTGCTCATGCCCCTGCTGCCTGATCTGGGGGTCATCCGAGGCAAGGAGGTGAACGGATCGCGGTTATGGATCGAAGTCCAACTCGGATTCACCGGTCTCAGTTTCCAGCCCGCCGAGTTGGCGAAGCTGGCGTTCGTCGGATTCCTGGCCGCCTACCTGGCCGACCGCCAGCCGGCACTGACCGGGGCGCGAAGGAGGATCGGTTTCGTCTCGATTCCCGAGCCCCGTCAGTTGCTCCCGCTGCTGCTGATCTGGGTCGGCAGTCTGGGGGTGCTCGTCTCCCAACGCGACCTCGGCGCTTCCCTCCTTCTGTTCTCCGTCTTCGTGGGGCTGATCTACTCGGCCACCGGTCAGTCGGGTTATCTCAGTGGCGGGTTGGGGCTGATGGCGGCGGGCGGGTTCGTCGCCTGGCAGCTGTTCGATCACGTCCAGCGCCGGGTCACCGCCTGGCTCGACCCGTTCTCGGACTTCGCCGGAGCCGGCTATCAGGTCGGGCAGGGGGTGTTTGCGCTGGGTACCGGGAGCCTGGCCGGATCAGGCCCGGGACAGGGCCGGCCCGACCTGATCCCGCAGGCGATCACCGACTTCATCTTTGCGGCGGTGGGCGAGGAGTTCGGGTTTGCCGGTTCGGTGGCGGTGCTCTGTGGGTATGCGCTGATCGTGGCCGCCGGATTCGGCATCGCCCTCTCGTCCCGCGATCGGTATCGAAAGCTGCTGGCCACCGGGCTCACCTTGACCCTGGGGATCCAGACCTTCCTCATCATCGGGGGTGTGCTCCGGGTGGTTCCACTGACCGGGATCACACTGCCTTTCATGTCATACGGCGGGTCGTCGCTGGTGGGAAACTTCATCCTCATCGCCCTCCTCGCCCGGATCTCGCACGAGGAGGCGACGTGAACCGACCCACCCGCCGTCTGGCCGTTGCCCTGTTCGTGGCGTTCGGGATGCTGTTGGGGGCAGTCACCTGGTATCAGGTGCTGGCGGTCGACCGCTACCGCAACGACCCTCGCAACACCCGCACCGCCCTGAGCGAGAGTGGAAAGGAGCGGGGGGTGATCGTGACCAGAGACGGTGTCGTGCTGGCCCGGTCCGACCCCAACCCGCAGGAGCCCACCTCCTACGACCGGAAATACCCGGAAGGGGAGGTTTTTGCCCCGGTGGTCGGGTACACCAGCCTGTTGGCGGGCAGCGTGGGGGTCGAGCGGACCTTCGCCGACGAACTCCGCTCCCGGCGCGACTTCACGATCTCCGACCTGATCGCCGCCGCCCTGGGCGGCGATCTCCGCCCGCGCAGCGTCCAGGTATCGATCGATCCCACCCTCCAGCGAAAGGCCTACGAACTCCTGGCCGGTCAGCGGGGGGCGGTGGTGGCGCTCGACCCGTCCACCGGCGAGATCCTCGCCTACGTATCCGCCCCCTCCTACGACCCCAACCGTCTCACCGCCGCGGGGGCCGTCGAGGCTCGCCAGCAACTGCTCGACGACCCGCTCACCCCGCTCATCGACCGGGCCGGCAACAGCCTCTACGCCCCCGGGTCGACCTTCAAGACCATCGTGGCGGCGGCGGCGATCGAGTCGGGGTTTGCCAGCCCCGAGACCGAGTTCCCGGATGTCAGCGAATTCCCCCTCCCCGGGTCGACCGCCACCATCTCCAACTTCGGGGATCGGCTCTGCCTGGACGGCAATTCGGTGACCCTCCAGATCGCCTTCGTCAGGTCGTGCAACACGGTGTTCGCCGACCTCGCCATCCAACTCGGCGCCCAGCCGGTCGGCGCCACCGCCGGGGCGTTCGGTTTCGATCGCCCGTTCGACCTTCCCTGGACCACTGCCGAATCCACCTTCCCGGAGGCGTCGCTGCGCAACGACGACGCCGCCCTCGGTCAGAGCGGGATCGGCGAACGTGACGTCCGCGCCACACCCCTGCAGATGGCGGTGGTGGCCGCCGCCATTGCCAACCAGGGCGAGGCCATGCGCCCCTACGTGGTCCGTCAGATCTTCAACGCCGATGGTGTCACCGAGCGGGTTTTCGACCCGGTGGTCGAGGGCCGGGCGCTGTCGCCGGCGGCAGCGGCGGTGATGACCGACTTGATGGAACGAGTGGTCACCAACGGAACCGGGGGAAGGGCCTCGGTGCCCGGGGTCAGAGTGGCGGGCAAGACCGGGACCGCCCAGGGAACCGGCGGGGCACCCGAGGCCTGGTTCATCGGGTTTGCTCCGGTCGACAACCCCTCCATCGCCATCGCCGTGCTGGTGGAAGACGGCGGAGGTTCGGGTGAGGACGGCACCGGTGGCTCGGTGGCAGCCCCGATTGCCGGCGAACTGATCCGGTTGTGGCTGGCGAGATGAGCGCCTCCGCCCCTGGCGATGACCCGGTTGGCATTGGACCACGGTCGTGACCCCTTAGAATCACCCCGTTCAATGGAACTTCCCTTTTCTCTCACCGAGCGTTACCAACTCGTCTCCCACATCGCCCGCGGCGGAATGGCAGACGTGTACGAGGGGCGCGACGGTCTCCTCGGCCGCAAGGTGGCCGTCAAGGTGCTCCACTCGCAGTTCTCGGCGGACGAGGCCTTCGTCAAGCGGTTTCGGCGGGAGGCACAGGCCGCCGCCAACCTGACCCATCCCAACATCGTCGGCATCTACGACTGGGGCCAGCTCGACTCGACCTACTTCATCGTGATGGAACTGGTCGACGGCCGCTCATTGCGCGAGGTGCTCCGTTCGGCCGGCGCCCTACTCCCGCGGCGGGCGGTCGAGATCGCCGCCGAGGTGTCGGCGGCGCTGTCGGTGGCGCACCGGGCCGGGTTGGTGCACCGTGACATCAAGCCGGGCAACATCCTCCTCGCCGCCGACGGCACCGTGAAGGTCACCGATTTCGGGATCGCCCGCGCCTGGGACGACTCTGCCGAGTTGACCCGGACCGGGGCGGTGCTCGGAACAGCCACTTACTTCTCACCGGAGCAGGCCCAGGGACAACCCGCCGACGAGCGCTCGGATGTCTATTCGCTCGGGGTGGTGTTGTACGAGATGGTCACCGGCCAGCCCCCCTTCCGGGGTGACAGCCCGGTGGCGGTCGCCTACCAGCACGTCTCGAGCGAGGTTCCTCCTCCCTCCGCTCTCAACCCGGATGTGCCCGCCGGTCTCGACTCGATCGTCCTCAAGGCCCTCAACAAGGACCCGATGGCCCGCTACCAGACGGCCGAAGACTTCCGCAAGGACCTGTGGCGAGTACTCAAAGGGGATGGAACGGTCGAAGCTGCGGCGGTCGTCCCGCCTGTCGCCGACACCGGCTCCACGCGAATGATCCCCGTCACCCCTCCGCCCGCCACCGTTCCCCCCCAGGAGGCCTACCGCGAACTGGAAGAGGCGCCGTCATCCAACCTGGCGTTCGTGGTAGGGACCTTCGCCCTCCTTGCCACCCTCGGCGTGCTCGTGTTCCTGTTGTTCCGGTTCTTGAACGGTCCGGGCATCGGGGGTGACACCGTCACTGTCCCGAACGTGATCGGGTTCACCCAGGCCGACGCCATCCGCCAGATCAGCGCTGCCGGATTGGTTCCCATCCCCGTCGCCGAGGAGAGCGCCGACTTCGTCGAGGGCACCGTCATCCGGACGGAACCACCGGCCGACCAGGAGGTGGCGAGAGGAAGCGAGGTCCAGGTCATCGTGGCCGGCGCCATCCAGCAGTTCAGGGTTCCCAGACTCGACGGGCTGGCACTGTCGGATGCGGTACAACTGATCGAGACACAGGGCTTCCAATTGGGCGCGGTCACCAAGGATCCCGAATCCGACCAGGAGCCGGGGACGGTCATCTCGCAGAATCCGCCGGCCGGCTCCGACGCCCCACCGGAGACTCCCATCGACCTGGTGATCTCGGCCGGGCCCGAGACGGTGGTTCTCGACGACCTGCGCGGGCTCACCGAGTTGGAGGCGACCACCAAGCTGTCACAGCTGAAGCTCGTGTGGGAGATCCAGCGCGAGAACGACCCCGACGTGGTGGCCGGCATGATCATCCGCACAGTGCCGCCGGTGGGTGCGGAGTTGAAGGCGGGCGACACCGTGGTGCTCGTGATCTCCGATGGTCCGGAGCAGGTGCTGGTTCCGGACCTGACCGGAAAGACGGTCGATGCCGCCTCCAGCATCCTGGCCGGTCTCGGTCTCGACCTGGTGGTGGCCGACACCAGGATCGAGGTCACCGATCCCAACCTGATCGACCGGGTGGTCCAGCAGAGCGTGGCGCCGGGCACCACCGTGGCCAAGGGCAGCCCGGTCCAAGTCAACCTGGGCAAGGCGCCGCCGCCGGCCACAACCTCGCCGCCGACCACCGTCGCTCCGGGCTGAGGTGGACCGAACGGAGCCGCGCAATCGCGCACTCCACCACTGGTACCTCGGCAACTCTCGAGACCTGCCCTGGCGCCGGCGGCAGGAGCCCTGGTCGATCCTCGTCTCCGAGGTGATGTCCCAGCAGACCCAGATCGAGCGGGTGGTGGCTGCCCACCGTAGATTCCTCGAACGCTTCCCTACCCCCGCCTCGCTCGCCTCGGCCGAGTTGGCTGCAGTCATCGAGGCGTGGGACAACCTCGGCTACCAACGACGGGCCGTCAATCTGTGGCGGGCCGCAGCGCTGATCGAGTTGCACGGCTGGCCGACGACGGTGGAAGGGCTCCGCCGGCTCCCGGGTGTCGGCGCATACACCGCGGCGGCGGTTGCCTGCTTCGCCTTCGACCAGGCGGTGCCGGCGATCGATACCAACCTGCGGCGGGTGGTGGGACGCTGGCTGGGGAGAACGGCCGGGCCTGGCGAGTTTGCCCCGTTGATGGACGGCATCCCCGCCCGCGACTGGAACCAGGCGGTGATGGATCTGGCGGCCTCCATCTGCACACCGTCTCCTGATTGCGCACGCTGCCCGGTCAGCGAGTGGTGCCGCGATCCCGGCTTCTACCAAGCGCCCGCCCGGCAATCGACCTATCGCGGTTCGGTCCGCCAGGCCCGGGCCATGATCCTCAAGGCGCTGGCCACCGGGGGACCGGTGGAATCCGTTCGGCATGACCAATCTGAGGCGGCTCTCGACTCGCTGCTGGCGGAGGGGTTGGTGGTGGCCGAACCGGACGGGTTTCGGCTGACCCGGGCGTGAATCGGGTGCGCTCCGGTCAACCCTGGAGGAAGTTCCGGAGCAGTTCCTTGCCCTGGGTGGTCATGATCGACTCGGGATGGAACTGGACCCCGGTGATCGGCAACTCAACATGACGAATCCCCTGGATCACGTCGTCCTCCAGACTCCAGGCACACGCCTCGAGGACCGGCGGCAGGCTGACAGAGGCCAGCGAGTGATACCGGGTGGCGATGAACGGATTCTCTAGTCCGGCGAAGAGACCCTTGCCGTCGTGGGTGATCGTCGAAGTTTTACCGTGCCTCGGCTCGGGCGCCAGATCGACTTTGCCGCCAAAGGCCTCGGTGATCGCCTGGTGACCGAGGCAGACCCCCAGGGTCGGGATCTCGGTGCCGAGGGTGGCGACGTATTCGACGGAATAGCCCGCCGCCGCCGGGCGACCCGGGCCCGGGGAGATGAGCAGACGATCGAACCCGAGCCCCGCCGCCTCGGTCGGCGCCAGCACGTCGTTACGAACCACGGTGGGGTCGGCCCCCAACTCGCCCAGATACTGGACGAGATTGAAGGTGAAGCTGTCGTAGTTGTCGATGACGAGGACCCGCATCCCGGACAAGGTTACCGACCGCAGGGACCGACGAACCATCCGTCCGGCCGACTACGCTCCCGGACCGGAGCAATATGCCAGAGTCAAAACGTCGCAAGCCCAAGTACACCGCCCCGACACCGCCCAAGAACCCGACCGCGGCGCGGGGGTCGGGGAAGCCACCCTCCCCCACCTGGTATGTGGCGCTCATGTCGGGGCTGATGGGTGTAGGAGTGCTGGTGGTGCTGGCCCGCTTCGCGTTCAACCTCGACAACTGGGTCACCGGGGCCGGCCTGGCCGCCATCGCCGGCGGGTTCCTGATGACCACCAACTACCGGTAGTCGACCTGGCCATCGACGGCGCCGGTCAAGGGCGCCAGACCGGGACCATCTCCTCCCGGCAGTGCTTCGGCGCCAGCGCCTCGCGCACATTCTGAACCGTCATGGTCACCTCGGTCCCGCACACCGAACACTTGTAGTCCTGTCGTACCGGGACCACGTCATCGGGGTCGACCGGTGGGGGTGGGGTGGCGAGCATGCGGATCGTCGTAACAGCCACCCGCCAGATGACGAACCCGAGGCCAAGCGCAAACGCCCATCTGAGGAGACCCATCGGCTACTCAGCCCCTCGCCCGGACAGGGCGGGGGTCAGATCCGCTCGATGATGGTCGCATTCGCCATCCCGCCGCCCTCGCACATCGTCTGCAGGGCGTAGCGGCCGCCGGTCCTGGCCAGTTCGTGAACCATCGCCGTCATCAACCGCGCTCCCGACGCGCCGAGCGGATGGCCGAGGGCGATCGCCCCGCCGTTGACGTTGGTTCGCTCCCACAGCGCCATCGGATCGGTGCCCCCGTGCTCGTTGCGCCAGGCGGCGGTAACCGCGGCAAATGCCTCGTTGACCTCGAACAGATCGATGTCGTCGATCCCCAGCCCGGCCCGATCGAGGACCTTGGCGGTGGCCGGGATCGGTCCGGTGAGCATCATCACCGGATCCACCCCTGCCAGGGCGAACGCCTTGAAGCGGGCCATCGGGGTGTACCCGAGTTTCTCGGCCACGTCCTCGGCCATGATGAGCAGGGCGGCGGCGCCATCCGAGATCTGGGAAGAGTTGCCGGCGGTGACCACTCCGTCGACCTTGAAGGCCGGTTGGAGGGTGGCCAGTTTCTCGAGGCTGGTCTCGCGGCGGATCCCCTCGTCGACGGTGACGATCTCTGGGCCCGCCTCGGTTTCGACGGTGACCGGCGTGATCTGGGCGTTGAATCGCCCGTCCTCGGTGGCCCGATCGGCCCGGCGGTGCGACTCCAGCGAGAGTGCATCCAGCTCGCCACGACTGAGACCCCATTTATCGGCGATCATCTCCGCCGAGATCCCCTGCGGGACCAATCCGTTGGCGTATCGCTCCAGCATCAGCGGGCCAAACGGGATGCCGGGGCCCTGCTGGGCGGTGATCCCCATCGGGATGCGAGTCATCGACTCGACCCCACCGGCGACGACGATGTCGTAGGCGCCCGCCATCACCCCCTGGGCGGCGAAGTGGGCCGCCTGCTGGGATGAGCCGCACTGGCGATCGATGGTGGTGCCGGGGACGTCCTCCGGGTATCCGGCGGCAAGGGCGGCGTTGCGTCCCACGTTGAGACCCTGCTCGCCCGTCTGCATGACACAACCCCAGATCACGTCTTCGATC
>Ga0209798_10001147_pt1 | contig 16189 bp, 17 predicted proteins | sample DOMMetBare3Fresh_FD_187475 | JGI IMG/M metagenome (GOLD analysis project Ga0209798, IMG submission 187475) | Wetland sediment microbial communities from St. Louis River estuary, USA, under dissolved organic matter induced mercury methylation -... | ecosystem: Environmental > Aquatic >...
GAGGCCCGGCTCCAGTCCCTGCGGGAGACGCTCCCGGGCTCGATCGCCGTCCAGCTCGACCTGCGCGACCCGGACGCCGGCGACCGCCTGGTGGCGGCGACCGATGCCCTCCGGCGTCTCGACGTGGTCGTCAACGCCGCCGGGATCGTGGCCTTCGGCTCGCTGGCCGAGACCCCCGACGTCGTGATCGAGGAGCTCTTCCTCACCAACGTGATCGGACCGCTGTGGCTCCTGCGCCGCTGCCTGCCGCGTCTGCAGGCGTCGCGCGGCCTCGTGGTGCAGATCTCCGCCGTGGTGGCGGAGCAGCCGCTGCCCGGGATGGCTGCCTACTCCGCCACGAAGGCCGCGCTCACGTCCGCGGATGCCGCGCTGACCCGGGAGCTGCGACGGGTGGGCGTGCGCGTGCTCGATGTCCGTCCGCCCCACACGGAGACCGGCCTGGCGGGGCGACCCACCCACGGTGTGGCGCCGCCGCTGCCACCCGGGCTCGACCCCGCCGAGGTCGCCCACACGATTGCCGAGGCCATGGCCACGCCGAAGCGCACGGAGATCGCCGCAGCCGACTTCGCCGGCTCCTCCTGACGGTCTCGGTCAGCCGGCCTCGCTGGCGAGTCGATCGATGCGGGCGAGGGCCACACGGCAGATCGACAGGTAGGGCGCGGCGACCCAGGGCACACCGAAGCCAGCCCGGCACCCCCCGCCGGCGATCGGCTCCACGATGTGGTCGGTGGCGGGCAGGCCAGCCACGGTCCACGACCACGCCCTCCCGTCCTCGAAGCGGGTGATCTCGAACGGCACCCATGCTCCTAGGGCCGTCTGCAGGCGGCCGCGGGCGCCGAGGGACAGCCGGGGGGCCGGGAGCTCGACCGTCCGGACGCTGGGTCCCCACTCCGGCCAGCGTTCGGGGTCCACCAGCAAGTCCCAGACCACCTCGTGAGATGCCCCGATGTCCCTCCTCGTCCACGCCCGTCGCATTCCCGCTCCTCTCGGAATAATCAAGACTAAAGAAGGTTGAGATGGGTGTCCACCGAATGAGAGGTCGTGCGATGCCGCTGTCCCTTCGAGCCAAGCTCCCCTTCCTGGTTGCCGGGTTCCTGTCGTTCCTGTTCTCCGTATGGCTCTACTTCGTGAAGGACGAGACCACTGCCGGGATCTTCGTCGGGCTCTGGGTCCCGTCGATCCACTCCCTGGGCACGCTGCTGCTCGCCCCCGTCGAGGGTGCTGCGCGCCATGAGAACGCCGGAGCGGTCCGATGAGCGAGACGGTGCTCTTCGTCGTCGGGATCGTGATCTTCGCCATCACCATCTACGGAGCCGTGATGGCGGGTGGCCTCATGCTGACCCGGGTCGAGCTCGCTCAGGAGCCGGACTCGGGACCCGGCGCCGCCGATGACCCGGCCCCCCGGGGCCTCCCCGTCAACCGCAAGTACTGACAGCGCGTCGGCTCGGCCACCGGGCGGACCGGCGGTACCGTGACCGCATGCTCGAGACGCCGGCCGTCGCCGAGGGGCACGGGGCTCACTCCGCCGCGGTCGACCGCGGCGCCGCCGTCCAGCGGGCTCGCTGGCTGAACCTGGTCACGATCGGATGGAATGGTGTTGAGGGCGTCATCGCCGTGGTGGCGGGGCTGGCCGCCGGATCGGTCAGCCTCGTCGGCTTCGGGGCCGACTCGGCCATCGAGGTGTCTGCCGCGCTCGTGCTGGCATGGCGGCTGCGCCAGGAGCGCCAAGGCGGTTGCATGCAGCGATCCGACGAGCGGGCCACCCGTGCCATCGCCGTCACGTTCCTGCTGCTCGCGCTGTACGTCGGGGTCGAGTCCCTCCGCCACCTCCTCGCTGGTGAGCAGCCCGACAAGAGCGTCGTCGGCATCGTGGTCGCGGCGCTGTCCCTCACGCTCATGCCCCTGCTGGCGCGCGCCAAGCGGGCGCTGGCTCCGGTGCTGGGCTCGGCGGCGGCAGTGGCCGACGCCAAGCAGACCAGCCTCTGCGCGCTGATGTCCGGGGTGCTCCTCGTCGGTCTGGGCGCCAACGCCCTTCTGTCCTGGTGGTGGGCCGACCCCGTGGCCGGTCTGGGCATCGCCGCGCTGGCCGCCGCCGAGGCCCGCAGCGCCTGGCGGGCGGAGTCGCTCACCGACACCTGCTGCGCCTGACCCGGGCCCTCCTACGATCGGTCGATGGAGCTGAGCGAGGCGCTGCGCACGAACCCGTCCGTCCGTGACTTCACCGATGCGCCGGTGGGCGACGAAGACCTGGCGGCGCTGCTCGAGGTGGCGCGGTTCGCGCCGAGCGGCGGCAACCTCCAGCCGTGGCACGTGGCCGTCATCAAGGACCTGGTCCTGCGCCGGCAGCTGGCCGACCTGTGCGGGCCGGTGTGGTCCGACTACCTGGCCGAGGGGATGACCGGCGCCACTCCGTTCACGGTGGTGGGCCCACCGCCCACCGTCGAGCCCCTCGGGCCGCAGCCCAACCCGCTCCTCGACGCCATCGAGTCGGTGCCGGTCGTGCTGGTGGTGGCCGCCGACCTCGGCCAGATCGCCATGATGGACAAGGACCTCGATCGGGCGACGCTGTCCGGCGGGGCGTCCGTGTACCCCTTCATCCACTCCATCCTGCTGGCCGCCCGCGACCGTGGGCTGGGAGGGGTCATGACCACCTTCCTGGCCCGGGCGGAGGTGGAGGCCCGCCCTCTCCTCGGCCTACCCGACACCTGGGCGGTGGCGTCGATGGTGTTCCTCGGCCATCCCGTGCGGCGGGCCACGAAGCTCGCGCGCCGCCCGGTGGCCGCCTTCACCACGGTCGACCGCTTCGACGGCCCCCCCTTTCCGCCCTGACCGCTCCCAGGAACCACCCCGCCTGCTCACGGCTCGCCTCGTCGTCGCCGTCTGACCGCGGCGGCCCCGGCTCAGGTGGGCGGCAGGGCGCTGCTCGGCGTCCAGCAGGAGTGCGTGCCCGAGCTGATGCGCTCGGGCAGGCGCACCCGGGCGATGGGCCCGCTGGTGATGTCGGTGGCGTCGAACACGAGGCACTCGGAGCAGTCGCGCCCCATGTCGGTGGTGAAGGTGACGAGGTAGCCGTCGTCCTCGGCCGTGGCGCCCACCCGCGGCGCGAAGGGCGTCTCGCTGCCGAACACGCCCTCGCCGAAGGCGTAGCGCTCCTCCCGCCCGGTGTGGAGGTCGTGCTTCACGAGGCCGTCGAAGAGGAACCACCCCGGGGCGCCGGTCATGTCGTAGGAGTAGCGGTGGGGCCGGCCGGCCACCTGGCCGTTGATCATGCCGAACTCCATGATGCGATCCGACAGCGGCTCCTCCCGGGTCTCGCCGGTGACGAGGTTGAAGCGCCAGCGATGGGGCCGGGCCTGGAGCTGCGACAGGTCGAGGTAGCGGTAGACCGACGCCATGTGGGGGTGGGTGTCGGTGGCCTCCCGCTTGCGGGGCGAGGGGTCGTGCTGGAAGAAGCCGTCGAGCACCACCTCGTCGCCGTCCTCGTAGGCGTTGATCCAGTGCAGGACGTAGGTGGGGTCGGCCTCGAACCAGCGCACCTCGCCGGTGCCGTCGCGCCGCACGATGGCGAAGCGGCTGGGCACGTCGGGGAAGAACCGGGGGAGGTGGATGCCCTGGGCCAGCAGGTCGGGGTCCCAGAACAGCGGCAGGTCGTTGAGCACGGCGTAGTGCTCGGTGAAGGCCATGTCGTGGGGCAGGCGGGGCCCGGGCAGCTCGACCTCCATCGAGCGCTCGAGGACGCCGTCGGCGCTGACGATCCCGAGGTGGAGGTAGGGCCACTCCTTGCCGTAGCCGAACACGAGCAGCTCGCCGGTGCGCTCGTCGAGCTTGGGGTGGGCCGAGATGCCGGTGGGCGACGGGAAGTCGGCCGCCCAGGCCGCCTTGCCGGGTTGCTCGAGGGTGACGGGGTCGAGGGCGTAGAGGTCGCCGCACTGCCAGAAGCTGGTGAGGGCCTGGCCGTTGTGGACCACGACGTCGGTGCTCGACGCGTCCTTCATGCGGCCCCGCGCCCCCCAGCCGTCCTCCCGCTTCGAGTGCTCCGGCAGGTCGAGCATGCCCGTCCACAGCGCCTCGGCCGCCTCCTGCTCGGCGAGGAAGCCGTCGGTGCGCACGAAGCGGTTGCGGTAGCCGGCGATGCCGTCGTGGAAGGCGATCGAGTGCAGCATGCCGTCGCCGTCGAAGGGGTGGTAGCGGCCGATGGACGGGTGCACCGGGTTCTCGGTGTTGCGGAGGTAGACCCCCGACAGGTCGGTGGGCAGCTCGCCCTCCACCTCGAGGTGGTCGGCGTCCCACTCGTTGACGTTCGGCCTCCACGGGCCCGTGCGGTACGGGTGGGTGTCGTCGGCCGGCAGGGTCGAGTGCACGGTGTGGCGGAGGGTGGCGGCCATGGTCAGCTTCCTGTTCCGACCACGAAGGTCACGGTGGTGGTGGTGGAGCCGCCGATGTTGAGCGTGGCGACGCGGCGGGCGCCGGCGACCTGGGTGGCGCCCGCGGTGCCGGTGACCTGGCGGGCGGCGTCGAGCACCATGCGCACGCCGGTGGTGCCCACCGGGTGGCCGCCGCCGATGAGCCCACCCGAGGGGTTCACCGGGGTGGCGCCGTCGCGTTCGAGGGTGCCGTCTTCGATGGCCTGCCAGCTCTTGCCGGGCGGGGTGATGCCGAAGTGGTCGATGGCGGCGTACTCCGACGGCGTGAAGCAGTCGTGCGTCTCGATGGCGTCGACGCCCGACACGTCGGCCACCCTCGCCCTGGCGAAGGCGTCGGCGATGGCCTGGCGCACGTGGGGGAGCACGTACGCGTCGTCAGCCGAGCGGCGCACCTTCTCGGCGTAGGGCAGGCCCACGGTGCGGTGGCCCCAGCCGAGGATGCGGGGCACGTCGTCGAGGTCCTTGCCGCGGGCCGCCGCCCAGGCCTCCGCGGCGCGGCGGCCGGCCAGCACGAGGCCGGCGCCGCCGTCGGTGACCTGGCTGCAGTCGGTGCGGCGGATGCGCCCGTCGATCACGGGGTTGGCGACGTCGTCGGCCGTGAAGCTCTCGGGCGTGTGCGACCACGCCCGGGTCTGGGCGTTCGGGTTGTCCTTGGCGTTGCGGAAGTTGAGCTCGGCGATGGCGCCGAGGTGGCGGTCGTCGAGGCCGTAGCGGGCGTCGTACTCCTCCGCCAGGAGATCGAACATGTGGGGCCACATGAACTTGGCCTCGGTGCCCTCGTGGCCCACCCACGCAGCGGCGCCCAGATGCTGGGCGGCCTGGTCACCGGGGACGTTGCGCTCCTGCTCGACGCCCAGCACCAGCGCGCAGTCGTAGCGGCCCGCTTCGATCTCGGCCATGGCGGCCAGCACCGCGATGCCCCCGGAGGCGCAGGCCGCCTCGTGACGGGCCGCCGGCACGCCCCACAGCCCCGGCTCCACCGTGGCCGGCATGCCCCCGAGGTGGCCCTGCCCGTTGAAGAGCTGGCCGAAGGCGTTGCCCACGTGGATGGTCTCGATGGCCTCGGGCCCCACGGCGGCGTCGGCAAGGGTGCCGGCCACGGCGTCGGCCACCAGGTCGCTGACCTCCAGCCCCTCCTTGGCGTAGCTCCGGGCGAAGTCGGTCTGGTGGCCGCCCAGGATGAAGACGTCAGCGCGCATTGGGTACCCCCTTGGGTGCCGAGCGTAGGCTCACTGCTCACGTTCTTGCGCAAGCCGATCCAAAGGAGCTGTTGATCACGATGCGGGTGCACGTCGACGACGAGCGGTGCGAGGGCCACGGGCGCTGCTACGCCCTGGCTCCCCTTGTGTTCGAGCCCGATGAGATCGGCAACTCGAGAGTGCTGGCCGATGGATTGGTACCCGCGGGCGAAGTGGACCGGGCGCGCCTGGCCGTCGCCAACTGCCCCGAGCAAGCCATCACGATCGACGAGGACACCTGAGATGAGCACGGAGCACCCCCCGGTCACCGACTGGGCCACCGACTTCGATCACACCGACCCGGTGTACGCGGCCAACCCGTTCCCGATCTGGGACGACATCCGGGCCTCCGAGTGCCCGGTCGCCCACACCGAACGCTACGGCGGTGCGTGGCTGCCCACCAGCCACGCTCTCGTGTCGGAGATCGCCTACGACAAGGAGCGGTTCACCTCCCGGAGCCCCGTCATGTCGGAGCACCGGCCGCCCATCGAGCTCGCCCCGCGAGGCATCGCGGCACCGATCTCCTCGGACCCGCCCTTCCACAAGGGCGCCCGCCGCCTGCTGCTCCCCGCCTTCGCTCCCCAGGCCATCGACAAGCTCGAGCAGTCGACGCGCGACTACTGCCACGAGCTCATCGAGGCGATGGGTGACCGCGACGTCGTCGACGCCGCCCAGGAGTACGCCCAGCACATCCCGGTGCGGGTGATCGCCCGCATGCTGGGCTTCCCCGAAGACGATGCCGATCGCTTCCGCGAGTTCGTGGTGCACGTCCTGGAGGGCGTTGACCTCCCCGAGGAGCGGCGCGAAGAGGGGATGGTCACGCTGTTCGAGTACCTCCAGGCCCAGGTCGAGGATCACGTGGCCAACCCGCGGGACGACCTCACCAGCTACCTGATCGCCGCCGAGATGGACGGCGAGCCGCTGCCGATGGAGCACGTGGGCGGCACGATCGCCCTGCTGCTCATCGCGGGCATCGACACCACCTGGAGCGCCATCGGCGCGTCGATCTTCCACCTCGCCTCCACGGCCGCCGATCGGCAGCGGCTCGCCGACGAGCCCGACCTGCTGCCCGTCGCGATGGAGGAGCTGCTCCGCGCCTACGCCCCCGTGACCATGGCCCGGCTCGTGAAGGAGGACATGGACTTCCACGGCTGCCCCATGAAGGCCGAGGACTGGGTGCTCCTGCCCTTCCCAGCCGCCAACCGCGACCCGGAGGCCTTCGAGCACGCCGACCAGGTGATCATCGACCGCGAGGTCAACCGCCACGCCGCCTTCGGGCTGGGCATCCACCGCTGCGCCGGGTCGCACCTCGCCCGCATGGAGCTGCGGGTGGCGCTGGAGGTGTGGCTCGAGCACTTCCCGGAGTTCAGCCTGGCCGACCCCGACGCTGTGCACTGGTCAGGCGGGCAGGTACGTGGGCCGCGCGTGCTGCCGATCAAGGTCGGCTGACCGGGCGGGTCACCGCTCGAGCGACTTGCGCACCTCGGCGGCGTAGTCCGCCAGCGACATCTTCGGGGCGAAGCCGATGGCGCGGGCCTTGGCCGAGTCGGCCCTGCCCCACCCTCGCTCGCCCTGGCGGGCGGGGACCATCTCGATGTCGTCGCTGAACATGCGAGCCACCTCGATGATCTCCCAGTCCTGCGAGGTTCCGAGCTCGTAGCCGTCGCCTTCGCCGCTCAGATAGCAGATGATGAGGCCGTCGACGATGTCGTCGATGTGGGTGAAGTCGCGGGTTTGGGTGCCGGGCTCGACGACGGTGAGGGGCTGCCGGTGAGACGCCTGCTCCTCGAAGATCCCGATCACCGTGGCGTAGCTCCCCTTGCTGATCTGGCCGGGCCCGTACACGTTGTAGAAGTAGGTGATCACGTAGTCGAGTCCGAACCACGTCGAGAAGTTGCGGATGTACTCGATGTTCTTGGCCTTGGTCCACGAGTACGGGCTCAAGTGCTCGGATCCCTCCCCGGAGAACTTCGAGCTCGAGCCGGCGTACAGGAGCAACGCGCCGCGCTCGTGGCAGAAGGTGACCACCTCCTTCGTGCCGCGGATGTTGAACTCCCACACGTCGTCGAAGTCGCCGAACGACTGCACGATGCGCGAGTACTCGCCGAGGTGGAACGTGACATCCGGCGAAGGGAGGCGCCGGCGATCCCACACCCGGCTGATGTCGACCGTGCTGGCGGTGATGTACTCGACGCGGGGGTCCTCGACGTGGTTCGCCACGGATCCGGTGAAGTAGTTGTCGACGGAGATGACCCGGACCTCCGGGAACTGCTCCACGAGCCGCCGGATCAGGTGGCTGCCCACGAACCCGGCGCCGCCTGTGACGAGGGCCACCCTTGGCGCGGCGCGGGGTGAGCGATCGGGGGCCACGGCGAGCGAGGCTACCCGGGTGGGGTCGCGGCCGGCTGAGGTCGCCGGCTCAGCAGCATGCGGTGACGGCTGCCTCGGCGGGACCTCCACAGCACACGCCGGCGACGGTGTCCTCGGGTGTGGACTCGATGTCGCTAACGACGGTGTAGATCTCCCACGGGGCACCGTCGGGGTCGTCGACCCAGACCTTGTCCTGCACGGCGAAGCAACAGCTCACCTGCTCCTCGGTGGCGGTGGTGAGCCCCTCGGCCGCGAGCCGAGCCTGGGTGGCGGTGACCTCGTCGGTGGAGAACACCTCCACGCCGAGGTGGTTGAGCGATCCGGCCGCCTCGGGGTTCTCGATGAGCACCAGCTTCAGCGGCGGGGTGTCGATGGCGAAGTTGGCGTAGCCAGGACGACGCTTGGCCGGCTCGGTGGCGAAGAGCTTCCCGTAGAACGCCACGGCCTCGTCGATGTCGGAGACGTTGAGTGCGAGCTGGACACGTGACATGGGGTGCCTCCAAGGGGTAACGTATGGACGGTCATCAATATATCGACATCAGTCGATGAATGCAAGGGTGGATTCCGATGAGCCAGAGAACGCAGGACCCGTGCTGCCCCCCGCTGCTGGCCGCCACCCTGAGCGGCCACGACGCCGACGAGCTGGCCGCTGCCTTCAAAGCCCTCGCCGATCCCGTCCGGCTGCGCCTTCTGTCGCTCATCGCGTCCGCTCCCGAGGGAACTGCCTGCAGCTGTGACCTCGAGGGACCGGTCGGCAAGAGCCAGTCCACGGTGAGCCACCACCTCGCGGTGCTCGCCGACGCCGGCCTCATCACCAAGGAGAAGATGGGCCGCTGGGTGAACTGCACCGTGGTGCCGGAGCGCCTGGCGGAGCTGCGGGTGGCGCTCGCCTCCTGATGGAGATCCTTGCGGTCGGCCCCGAGCGAGCCGCCGCTGTCGCCGGGCTCATCTCGGAGTGGCGCGTCGCGGTGCTCGGCCCCGACGAGCCGCCCTGCTCGCTCGAGGAGGCGGTGCACTGGTGGGCGCCACGACCGCACCGGCTTCGTCAGACCTTCCTGGCCCTGGAGGCCGGCGAGCCGGTCGGGGTGGCCCGGATGCAGCTGCGCACCGATCAGACCGTGCCCGGCTTCGTGCCGGAGCTGTTCGTTCTGCCCTCGGCCCGGCGGCGCGGTGTGGGCGGCGGCCTCGTGGCCGCGTTGGCGGCCGCCGCGCGGCCCGTCGGCGCCCCGTCGCTGGTGCTGCGCCAGGTCGACGATGACGAGGGTGGCGCGGCGTTCGCCGACGCCCTCGGCGCGTCGAAGGGCTTCCGAGGACTGCAGAACCGTTGCCGGGTCACCGATCTCGACCCCGCCCTCCTGCAGTCGTGGGTGGCGCGCGCCACTGAGCGAGCGTCGGGCTGGTCGCTGGTCGGCTGGGACGGGCCGTGTCCCGAGGAGCTCTTCGGCGCCTTCGTCGAGGTGCAGTCGGCCATGCTCGGTGCCCCGGTGCCGGCGGTGGCGGCGACCAACCGATCGGGCGCCGAGATCCGGCTGCTCGAGGCGGCCGCTCTCAGCCTCGGGATCGAATCGTGGGTGCTGGCCGCCCGCCACGACGGCACCGGCGAGCTCGGTGGCTTCACGGAGCTGCAGTTCGAGCGGGTGCAGCCCTGGCTCGGTCACCAGGGCGACACGGGCGTGGTGCCGAAGCACCGCGAGCTCGGCTTGGGGCGCTGGCTCAAGGCGGCCATGGCATTGCGCGTGCTGGCCGAGCGCCCGCAGGTGACCCACCTCGAGACGAACACGGCCGAGGACAACCCGCCGATGCGGGCCATCAACGAGGCGATGGGGTTCAGGGTGGCCGTCGTGTGGCAGGACCGCGAGCTCCCCCTCGCCTGAGCCGGGCGCCCCGGCGGGCACTAGGTTCGCGCCCGACTGAAGGGGGCAGGGATGGAGTCGTTCGAGGGGAAGCTGGCGGTGGTCACCGGCGGGGGCACCGGGATGGGGCGCGAGCTGGTGCTGCAGCTGGCCGCCGAGGGCTGCTCCGTGGCCGCCTGCGACGTCAACCTCGACAACCTCGAGGAGACCGTGCGCCAGGCCGAGAAGGAGGCTCCCCCCGGCACCAAGATCACCGCTCATCGCTGCGACGTGTCCGTGGAGGCCGACATGCTCCGCTTCCGTGACGAGGTGCTGGCCCAGCACGCCACCGACCACGTCAACCTCGTGTTCAACAACGCGGGCGTGGGCGGTGGCGGCAGCTTCGTGGCCGGTGACCGGGTGGAGTGGGAGCGCACCTTCGGGATCTGCTGGGGGGGCGTCTACAACGGTTGCCGCGCCTTCGTGCCGCTGCTGGTGGCCAGCGACGAAGGGCACCTCGTGAACACCAGCAGCGTGAACGGGTTCTGGGCCATGCTCAGCCCCGGCATGCCCCACACCGCCTACAGCGCCGCCAAGTTCGCGGTGAAGGGGCTCTCCGAGGCCCTGCTGGAGGACTTCCGTCTGAACGCCCCGCACGTGCACGTGTCGGTGGTCATGCCCGGCCACATCGGCACCGACATCGTGATCAACAGCCGCCTGGTGCACGGCGGCTCCGGCGAGATCACCGACGACGAGCTCGGCGACATCCGAGCCGGCATGGCCCAGCGCGGCATCCCGGTGGAGACGATGGACGACACCGCGGTGCGGGCCATGGTGCAGATGTTCGGCGACATGTTCCGCGAGAACGCACCGGTGTCGGCGGCCGAGGCGGCCTCCGTCATCCTCGACGGCGTGCGGGCCAACCGCTGGCGGATCCTCGTGGGCGACGACGCCCACCTGCTTGACGCCGAGGTGCGCGCCAACCCCGAGCAGGCCTACGACGGCAGCATCCACATCGGTGCCCTCGGCCTCAGCCCCGACTGACGTCGCACTGCCGTTCTGGCGTTGCTCCTCGGCGCGATGCGCCGGGCGGACAACGCCAGAAGCAAGGGGCCTCAGGCCCAGGTGCGGATGAGGGCGAGGACGGCCGCACCGTCGGGGCCCTCGGCCACCAGCGCGGTGTCGGCCGGATCGACGCGCCGGCTCGCCACCCAGCAGAGGTCGTGACCGGGGCCGCGGATGGTGGTGGGCGCGTCACCATCACCGAAGGTCCAGACCGCGCCACTCGGGGCGATGAGCGCGAGGTCGACAGGTCCAGGGGCGAGCTGGCCGGCTCGCCCGAACGCATAGGGGATCGTGCGCCAGGCGAGCCGCGCCACGTGCCAGAGTCGATCGGTCGGCGCTGGCGTCACCCCGAGGGCGGGGGCGACATCGCCGGTGTGGATCCACGTCTCGGCGAGGCGCGTGGTCGCGAGCGTGCGGGCCGCCATCTTCCCGACGACCCAGTCGAGCCGGTCGGCGGGGGAGCGGGCGAGCAGGTCGGCCCGCAGGTCGTCGCAGGATCGGAGCCAGCGCTCGTGGATCTGGCGGGGTGTCGCGTCGCGGTCGCGGGCCACCATCTGGGCGGCACCGTCGTCGACATCGCCAGCCGGCGTCAGCCCCTCGTAGAGCCGCGCCGTCACCTCCGCGAAGTTGTCGCGAGCGCTGCCGATCGCCATCTCGTTCGTCTGCGCGAGATGGAGCACCACGTCGGCCACCGACCAGCCCGCGCAGGCGGAGGGCAGGGCCCAGCCGTCGTCGCCCAGACCGTCGAGCAGCCCCGCCAGCTCCGCCTGCTGCTCACCGAGGGCGGCCACGATCTCCTGCATCTCGGCCGACCCTACGCGAGGCTCTCGATCCACTGGCGGTGGAGGGCGGCGTAGCGTCCGTCACCCCCGATGAGGGCGCCTGGTGGGCCGTCCTCCACGATGCGACCGGCGTCGATGACGATCACCCGATCGGCGATCTCCACCGTGGTGAGCCGGTGGGCGATGATCACCGCGGTTCGGTCCTCCAGCAGCGTCTGCAGGGCGTGCTGCACGAGGCGCTCCGAGGGGACGTCGAGCGAGGACGTGGCTTCGTCGAGGATGAGCACGGCGGGGTCCGCGAGGAAGGCCCGGGCGAACGACACGAGCTGCCGCTGGCCCGATGACAGGCGCGCCCCCTTCTGGTGCACGTCGGTGTCGTACCCCTGGGGTAGCTGTTCGATGAAGCCATGGGCGCCGATGGCCCTCGCCGCCTGCTCGATCTCGGCACGCGTGGCGTCCGGCCGGCCGAGACGGATGTTGTCGGCCACCGAGCCGGCGAACAGGAAGCTCTCCTGGGTGACGGTGATGACGGCCCGGCGCAGGTCGGCTTCGCTGAGGTGACGAAGGTCGACGCCGTCGAGCAGCACCCGTCCGTCGGTGGGGTCCCAGAATCGAGCTGCCAACCGTGCCACGGTCGTCTTGCCCGCACCGGTGGCTCCCACCACGGCCAACGTCTCGCCGGCGGGGATGTGGAGGTCGAGGTCGTGCAGCACCGTGCGGGCGCGGTAGCCGAAGCGGACCGCCTCGAGCCGGACCTCGCCATGCGCGCCGGTGAACGGGACAGGCACATCGGGTTCGGGCACGCTCGGCGCCTCGGCCAGCACGCCCGAGAGCTTCTCGGTGGCCGCCGCATCATCAAAAAAAAGATTGTAGAACTGGCTCAGCTCCTCCATGGGCGCGAAGAACTGGCGCAGGTAGAGGAGGAAGGCGGCCAGCACGCCGACGGTCATGTCGCCGTCGAGCACGCGGTTCGCGCCGACCAGCAGCACCACGGCGGTGGTGAGCCGGCCGACCAGCTGGACCCCCGGGCCATAGATCCCTGCCAGCCGGCCCGACCAGTTGTTGGCGCGGCGGTACCGGTCATCGAGGTGCTCGAAGATCTCCTGGTTGCGAGGCTCCCGCCGGAAGGCGTGGACGGCGTGGATGCCGCCGAGGCTCTCCACGAAGTGCACGATCACCAGCGCCACGGCTTCTCGGGTGGCCCGGTAGGCCAGCTCGGCCCGACTTCGGAACGCACGTGTCATCACGAAGATGACGGGGAACGACCCGAGGCTCACGAGGGCGAGCGGGAGGTCGAGGAGCAGCAGCGCGATGCCGATGCCGCCGATCAGCAGCACGGACTCGATGAGGCTGATGATCCCGTTGCCGAGCAGGTCGGAGATGGCCTCCACGTCGGAGGTCTGCCGGGAGATCACCCGACCCGACGTGTAGCGCTCGTGGAACGACGTGCTGAGGCGCTGGAAGTGGAGGTAGAGCCGCTCCCGGATGTCGAGCACCACGTCTTGGCCCACCCGACCCACCAGGAGGAGGAAGGCGTTGAAGGCCGCGGCGCTGATCGCGGCGGTGCCCAGGATCGCCAGCACCACGGTGACGATGGGTCGGATCGTGCCGCTGCCCCCGTCGAGCAACGGCGGGATGCCGTCGTCGATGCCACGCTGCACCAGCCACGGCATGGCCAATCGGGCGGCGGTGCTGATGGCGATCAGCAGCGAGGAGAGCAGCAGCGTGCGGTGGTGGGGGCGCACGAGGTCGGCCAGCAGGGCGCGGCTGCGCGTGCGCAGCAGCCCCGCCAACCCGCCGGTGACCTCCTCGACGTCTTCGACGTTCACCCCCCGCCACTCGTCGACCAGCTCGTCGCCGGTGAGGTCGAGGGGCGCGTCGGGGTCGATGTCGTGGATCTGATCCGGTTCGACGGAGGTCATCGCGCGCTCACCCCCTCGGCATCCTCCGAGAGCACCGCCCGGTAGCGGGGCTCCGACTCGAGCAGGTCGTGGTGGGCGCCGACCGCCACGAGGCGGCCTTCCTCTAGAAGGATCGAGTGCTGGGCCAGGGCCACCGTGGACGGTCGGTGCACGACGATGAACACGGTGCACCCCTCGAGCAAGGGGCGCAGGGCGGCCTGGGCGGCGGCCTCCGTGTGCACGTCGACCGCCGACAGCGGGTCGTCGAGCACGAGGATGCGGGGACGCCCGATGATCGCCCGCGCGAGGGCGAGGCGCTGCCGCTGGCCACCGGACAGGGACAGGCCCTGCTCGCCGATGCGCGTGTCGAGTCCCCACGGGAGGTCGAGGGCGAAGTCGGCCTGGGCCACCTTGAGGGCGGCCAGCACCTCCGCCTCCGTGGCGTCGGGCTTGCCCATGAGCAGGTTCTCCCGCACGGACGCCGAGAACAGCGAGGGCTCCTCGAAGGCAAAGCCCACGTGTCGGCGCAAGCTGGTGACCGTGAGGTCGCGCAGGTCGTGGCCGTCGAGGGTGATGCGCCCTTCAGTCGGGTCGTAGAGCCGGGTCAGGAGTGTCACCAGCGTGGTCTTGCCCGAGCCGGTGGCCCCCACCACCGCCACCACCTCGCCGGCGCGCACGGTGAGATCGATGTCGTTCAGGGCTGCGCGGTCGCTGCCCTCGTACGTGAACGACACGTGCTCGAAGCGGATGTCCCCCCGCACTTCGTCGAGGGTGAGGGCACCGAGGCGATCGTCGATGGTGGGCACGGTGTCGAACACCTCGTAGACGCGCCCGGCCGCGCTCTCGGCCTCGCCGCCGAGGGCCACGATCCACGCCAGCATCTCGAGAGGGAAGGTGAGCATCAGCACGTAGGACACGAAGGCCACCAGCCCGCCGAGCGTGAGCCCCCCCGAACCGACCGCCAGCACACCGGCCAGGAGCACGACCGTGAGGGTCAGGTTGGGGATGAGCCCCAGCACCCAGACGAAGCGGGTGTGCAGTGTGATCCGCTCCATCTGCGTGGCGTGGATCTCGCGTGCCTGACCCTGGTAGCTGGCGAAGGCGACGTCGCCACGCCCGAAGGCCTTCAGCACCCGGATCCCCTTGGCCCCCTCCTCGATGGTGGTGGTGAGATCGCCGGTCTGGTCCTGAATGCGGCGGACGATCGCCATGTAGCGGATCTCGAAGCGGTGGCACAGCACCAGCACCGGGATGGTGGCCGCGAACGTGAGCAGTGCGAGCGGCACGTGCAGCGTGAGGAGAACGCCGAAGATCGCCGCCACCTGCAGAACGATGAGCACGAAGAAGATGGCGCCGAAGCCGACGAAGCGGCGGATGACGCTGAGGTCGGTCATCGCCCGCGAAAGCAGCTGGCCCGACTGCCAGCGGTCGTGGAAGCCCACGTCGAGCCGTTGGAGCTGCTCGTAGAGGTCGTCGCGCAGGCGTGTCTCCAACCCGGTGGACAGCACGGTGAGCAGGTAGCGCCGGCCGAAGGCGAGGAACACCTCGGCCACGGCGATGGCGGCCACCAGCAGCGCCCACGGCACCACGCCGCCGCGGTCGCCGTCGGCGATGGGTCCGTCGATCACCTGCTTCACGACGAGCGGCACCGCCACCATGCCGGCGCTGGAGATGATGGAGGACGTCACGATGAAGGCGATGTGCCGGCGATACGGCGCGAGGTAAGGACGTGTCCGCCAGAGCGCGCGACGTCGCCAACCCCGTTGAGCCATCCGTGCATCTTCGCCCACGGGGGCCACGGAAGTCGCCGGGGTTACGCGTCGCGGGAGAGGCCGGTGGCGGCGGCGAACGCCTCCAGCTCCCTGGGGATGTCGGGTCCGCATGGCTGGTAGGCCAGCTCGGTCAGACCCTGGTCGGCGAAGGCCCGCACGCGGGCGGCCACGTCCGAGGGTGGGCCTGTCAGCGTGAACGACGGGATGAGCTCGGCCAGCCCGGCCGCGAGACCGGCCCGGTCGCGCTCGGTGAGCTCAACGAGGTGGCCCTCGTGCACGGCGAGGTGGCGCTCGGCCTCGTCGATCTCCTCGAGACCGGCGCGCCACTCCCGTCCGCCCGGGAAGGCGTCCACGGCGGCGGGACCGCCCCGTTCGTACATTCCGTGCAGGATCACGGCCACACCGGGCCCGACGGCCTCGAGCACCCGTGGACTGATGGCCGTCTCCCCGTCGTCGAGCACGGTGCCGAAGGTGAGCAGGGCGCGCCAGGCCGTGGGCGCGTCCGGATTCGGCACCCCGGCGGAGAACGAGCCGTCACCGAGCTCCGCGGCCACCGCGGTGCCCTTGGGACCGTCGGCGCCGATCAAGATGGGCACGGCGAGGGGCCGGGGAGCACCGAAGCCGGCGGGCTGGATCATCCGGATCAGACTCCCGTCCCACTCGGTCTCCTCGCCGCGCAGGAGGGCCTGGATGGCCAGCACGTGCGCGCGCACCTCCGACCATCGCATCGCCTTCTGGCCGAGCACGTGCCGGCCGGTGAACCCGGCGCCGATGGCGACGGCGACCCGGCCCGGGGCGAGGTCGG
>Ga0209798_10001148_pt1 | contig 16188 bp, 12 predicted proteins | sample DOMMetBare3Fresh_FD_187475 | JGI IMG/M metagenome (GOLD analysis project Ga0209798, IMG submission 187475) | Wetland sediment microbial communities from St. Louis River estuary, USA, under dissolved organic matter induced mercury methylation -... | ecosystem: Environmental > Aquatic >...
CCCACTCTCCCAGCGCCTCGCCGCGGAGAGTGTCGCGGCATCCAGGAGGACGTAGTCGCCGAGATCCCGGCCTCCCTCCTGCGCGAGCAATGAGTTCACGACGCCGGACACGATCGGCTGGTCAGCGACATCCGTGAGGCGCCGGCCGGCCGCAGCCGTGAGGGCGGTGCGCGACCGGGTCCACGTGGCGCTAAGGTCACCGACAAGACGACTGTCCGACGTGCCGAACCCGAGTCGGGGACGGATCGTGAGTGTGGGTGCCACCTGGAACGCGGCGCCTGCGCCGAGCGCCAGCCCCTGGACCCGATTCACCCGCGCAAGGTCGCTGAGCGACGAGAGCCCGAGCCGCGCGCGGGGCAGACCGCTGAGGATCCGTCCCTCGGCCAGGCGGGTGACTTCATCGCGGACGGCGTCGAGATCCTCCCGGTCCACCGGCTGCTCGACGCCGGCGATCGCGGCGGCGAGCGGCGTGCTCCAGCTTCCCCCGGTATCCCGCGGCGCCCGCAACCCGCCGATGGCGGGCCCGGCCAGCACCCGCGGCGGCACGGCAACGTTCAGGTCATAGTCACCGATCTCCCAGCGGCCCCGGATGATCGAGCGCGCCGGGAAGTCGAGCCACGTCATCCGCCGGCGGATCTCGACCTCCTGCCGGTAGGGCAGCCACCAGCGCTGGTCCAATTGCGCATTCTCGAGCGAAATGCTGATGTCCTCGAGCGAACTGTCGAGATAGGCGGAGGGCGTGAAGCTGAAGCGGAAGCGAACCAGGTCTCCGGTGCCGACCTCGAGGGAGAGCGTCCCGAGCACCCGGGGCGCACCGGGATCGCGGGGCCGGACCTCGATCTCCTGGAGCAGGAGCGTGCCGTTGCGCGTCCGTACCCGGACGGAATCGGCGAGTCGATACTCATACAGCGCCGGTCCCTCGGCGGCGAGCGGGTGGACGACGTCCTTCACCTCGTCGCCCTCTCCGATCCGGATGCGGTCGCCGAAGTTGCTGGTAACGATGCCGAGATGATCGCGATGGTAGTTGATGTCGGTGGGCAGCCAGCGCCCGTCACGCCAACCGAGGATCACCTGCTTGCTGGTGCCCGGGGCGCGCCAATACACTTCGACATCGAGTTCGTCGGCCTTGATGAGGCGCGGCGGACCCTGCAGCTGCTGGCCCACCTGCGCGAGAAAGAACACGAATCCGTGAGCTCGGGTCCGGTAGCTCCGCAGGGACGAATCCGGCTCGGCGCGGGCCCGGGCCGCGATCCCGCGCTCGACCAGCGCGACGGCCGCGGAGTCGTTCCACCCCTGCGCGGCGAGTGGCGCGGCGGCCTGGGGGAGGAGCAGGACCCCGAGCAGCATGACGAAGCTCACCCGCGGATTGGCCGCGGAGCCGGACTGCCACCACGCCGGCTTCTTACTTCTCACTCCGTACTCCTTACTATTCGTTTGTGAGAAATAGCCCCCGCACTTTGCTTCGGGCAACCGCCCTGCTCGCTGGTCTGGCCGGATGCGGACGGGCCACCGGGACGACGGCCGCCGCGCCAGGGCCGGACGCGCCGGTCCGGGTCCTTCCACTCGATCAGCTCTTCGTCCTCGAGATGGCCGGCATCCCGCCCGAGGACACCGTCGCTACCTTCCCGACGGGGGTGGCCCGCACCATCATCCTGCGCCACGGGGCGCCGGACAACACGACGTTCATCGAACTGAACTTCCCCGCCGCGGCGTTCGACGCACCGGCCCGGCCCGATTCCGTCACGGTCACGGTGCATCCGCGCCCCGGGATCTATGGCGTGGACGTCGCCATGAGTGCCGAGCCGACCAAGGGCGCGTCGATCCGGTTCAAGTATCCCATCCATTTCTCGGCGCCGGTCGCCGCGCTGGAGAAATATGGCGGGACCAGCCGCTACGAGCAGGCGCTGCGGGTCGCCCGGGAGGCGGGCAAGAGCGGCTACGCCCTGCTTGTCACCGATCGACCCTCCTCCGACAACCTGAAGGCCGCCCTGCAGGGCAGCGGCGTCTACCTCGTTGCCGCGCCGAGATGAGGCGGTCCTGGTCCGCCCGGCGCTGCGCGGGCGACGCCGGCCTGGGCTACCTTTCGGCCCCTCTCATGGATGGCTGAAGGCTGATGGCTGACGGCTCTCTCTCCGATTTTCTCTCCCGCGCCCTGCCTGGCATGGTCCCCGTGACCCGCCAGGTCGTACTCGACGGCGACACACCGGTGTCCGCCTTCGCGAAACTGCATCGCGGCAGGTACGGTTTCCTGCTCGAGTCGCTGGAGGGCGGCGAGCGCTGGGCGCGCTACACCTTTCTCTCCACCGACCCGCGCGAGGTCTACAGCTATCGGGGCCGGGAGGTGCGCCGCTGGACCGCGCCGGAGGGCTGGAGCACGATCACGACCGATCAGGCCCCGCTCGACCACATCGCCGAGACGATGCGGAAGTACCCGCCGGTCGACCTGCCGGGGCTGCCGCGGTTCACCGGTGGCGCGGTTGGCTACATCGGGTATGACGTGGTCCGCAGCCTCGAGCACCTGCCGAATCCGCCCGCTGACGATCGTGACCTGCCGGATGCGATTCTGATGGTCACGGACACGCTCGTCGTGCTCGACAATCTGTTCAATCGGGCCACGATCATCGCGAATGTCGAGGTCGAGGAAGGCGCGACCCGGGCCGCGCTCGAAGCCAGGCACGCGGCGGCGACCGCGCGGATCGAGGACTGGCTGTCGCGACTCCGCGGTCCAGCCTCGCTGCTCCCGCTGAGCATCGAGGAGAGCCCGCCCGTGCCGGCCTACACCTCCCCCTACGCCGATGGGCAGTATCAGGCCGACGTGCGGAGGATCCAGGAGTACATCGCCGCGGGCGATACCTTCCAGACGGTGCTGTCGCGCCGGCTCGACCTGGAGGCACCGGACCCCTTCCTGACGTACCGCTATCTTCGCGCGCTGAACCCGGCGCCGTATCTCTATTACCTGCACTGCGACGACATGCACGTCGTGGGGAGTTCCCCCGAAGTCCTCATCCGGGTGGAGGACAACGAGGTCACCGTGCGGCCGATCGCCGGCACGCGCCCGCGCGGCACCACCGCCGAGCAGGACCAGGCGATGCAGGCGGAACTCGAGGGCGACACCAAGGAGCGCGCCGAACATCTCATGCTGGTGGACCTGGGCCGCAACGATGTGGGCCGCGTAGCCCGGTTCGGCACGGTGCGACTCACGGCGTTCATGGCGGTGGAGCGCTACTCGCACGTGATGCACCTCGTGAGTGAGGTGCGCGGCACCCTGCGTCCGGAGCTCGACGCCCTCGCGGCGCTGGGCGCCTGTTTTCCGGCCGGCACGGTGAGCGGCGCGCCGAAGGTGCGGGCGATGGAGATCATCGATGAACTGGAACCGGTCCGGCGAGGTCCCTACGCCGGCGCCGTGGGCTACGTGGGCTGGGGTGCCCGCACCCTCGACACCGCGATCGCGATCCGGACGGTCGTGATGAAGGGTGGCCGCGCCTGGGTGCAGGCGGGCGCGGGGATCGTGGCCGACTCCGACCCCGCCGCCGAATGGCGGGAGACCGAGGCGAAGGCCCGCGCGGTGATGGCGGCGCTGGGGCTCGCCAGGCGATCCGGTGAGGCGTGACGCAGAGCGGCGGGGCCGGGCCGTGACGCGCCCCCCGCCTCCCCGTATATTCCCCCGCGCATGACACTCAAGCTCATTTCGTTCGCGGGCGATCAGGATTTCGACCTGACCCCCGACCACGTCTACGTGGTCGGCCGGGCCGTCACGAGCGACATCCCGATCTTCGATCCGACCATCAGCCGGCGCCACGCGGAGCTGAAGGCGAGCAAGACCGGCGTCTTCCTCAAGGATCTCGGCAGCTCGAACGGCACCTTTATCAACGGCGAGCGCGTCAGCGAAGGGACCCTGGAGCCGGGGGACTCGGTGACCTTCGGCAAGGTGGTCTTCCAGCTCAAGTCGCCGGAGATGGGCAGTTCGCGCCTGGTCACCACCGGTCAGGCCCTACCGCACCCTGGCGGGACCAACGTCAAGCAGATCGCGATGAGCGGCGTGGTGCCGGCGGCGCTCATGGATTCTCCGTCGGCCGCCGCCCAGGCGGCGAGCGAGGCCGCAGGCCAGCTCAAGGTCGCCGGGGCGAGCACCGCCGAACGCAACGCCAGAAAGCTCTCCCTGCTGCTCGAGGTGTCGCAGAAGCTGTCGGGCGAGCTCGATCTCGACAAGCTGCTCGGCCGCGTGGTCGAGACCACATTCGACGTCATGGGCGTGGACCGGGTCTCGGTGCTCCTCAGCACCGAGACGGGGGAGCTGGTACCCCGGGTCTCCAAGAGCCGCCTCGGCGACGGCTCGGCCCAGCATGTGCCGCGGTCCATCGCCCGGAAGGCGGTGGAGGAGCGGGTCGCCATCCTCACCGACAACGCCGCGGCCGACGATCGCTTCAAGGGCGGGCAGTCGATCATGCTCCAGAGCGTGCGGAGCGCGATGTGCATCCCGCTGATGGCGAGCGCCCAGCAGGTGCTCGGGATTCTCTACGTCGACAACCTCACCGCCACGAATTCCTTCAGCGACGAAGACCTCCAGTTCCTCATCGCCTTCGGCGGTCTCGCCGCCATCGCCATCAAGAACAGCCGCTTCGCGGAGCAGATCCAGCGCGAGGCGATGGTGCGCTCGAACTTCGAGCGCTACTTCGCGCCCAACGTGGCGGCGGAGATCGCGATGCAGCAGGGAGCGGTGAAGCTGGGTGGCGACAAGCGCCCGGTCACCATCCTCTTCTCCGACATCCGCGGCTTCACCAGCATGTCGGAGCACATGAGCCCCGACGCGATCGCCGGACTGCTCTCCGACTATTTCACGGAGATGGTCGACATCATCTTCGCCAACGGCGGCACGCTGGACAAATTCATCGGCGACGCCATCATGGCGCTCTGGGGCGCGCCGATTCCCCATGCGGATGACCCGGACCGCGCCGTGCAGGCGGCCATCGCCATGCAGCGCGCGATCACCCACCTGAACGAGCAGTGGAAGGACTCCGGCCGGCCGACGGTCAGCGTGGGGATCGGGATCAACTACGGGGACACCTTCGCGGGGAATATCGGCAGTCACCTGCGGCTGGAATACACCGTCATCGGCGACGCCGTCAACGTCGCCAGCCGGCTCTGCTCCAATGCCAAGGGTGGTGAAATCCTGATCAGCGATCCGCTGTACCAGGTCCTCAAGCAGAAACCGCCAATCGATGCGCGCGACCCGCTGACCGTGAAGAATCGCGCGCAGGCCGTGCCGGTCTGGAGCGTCAAGGTGTAACGCCAAGGCATGCCTTGGCGTAAGTCAGAACCGATACGGATACCCCGCCTCCTCCAGCAGCCGCAGCACCAGCCGGACCGGCAGCCCCATCACTCCGAAGAAGTCCCCCTCGATCCGCTCGACCAGCGCCGCACCGTACCCCTGGATGCCGTAGGCCCCCGCCTTGTCCATCGGCTCGCCGGTAGCGACGTAGGCCCGAAGGAACTCGTCCGGGGCCGAGCGGAAGGTCACCCTGGTGATGTCGGTGGCCTGCCGCATCACGCCACTGGAAAGGAGCGCCACCGAGGAGATGACCTCATGGGTGCGGCCCTGAAGCGCGCGGAGCATGCGTACCGCATCCTCCGGATCCGCGGGCTTCTCCAGCAACCGGCCATCGAGCAGTACGGTGGTGTCGGCGCCCAGCACCAGTGGACCTGGGACACTGAGGGCCTTCTCCCGCGCGAGGCGTTCGGCGTAGGCCACGGGGAGTTCTCCGGGGTGCGGCGCCTCGGGGATGTGCGAGGGGCGCACCTCGAAGGGGATGCCGAGCATCGCGAGCAGTTCCCGCCGGCGTGGCGAGCCCGAGGCGAGAATGAGCACGGCTGGTGCGGAGGGGCCGGACACGGGGCGGGCTAGCTCTCCGTCGGGCTGGGGACGGCGTCGCGATCGAGCACCAGGGTGACCGGCCCATCGTTGTGAATCTCCACCAGCATGTCGGCCCCGAATTCGCCGCTCTCGACCCGGAGCCCCCGGCCGCGCAGTTGCGCGAGGAACCGCTCGTAGAGCGGGATCGCGACCTCGGGTCGAGCCGCGCCGATAAAGGAGGGCCGGCGCCCCTTCTGTGCGTCGCCGTAAAGCGTGAACTGCGAAATGACCAGCAGGCCCCCACCGATCTCCCCGAGTCCGAGATTCATCTTCCCCTCGGCGTCGGAGAATAGCCGCAGACCGGTGACCTTCTCGGCCATCCAGTCGACTTCCGCTGCTGTATCCTGGTGGGTGAAACCCACCAGGATACAGAATCCCCGATCGATGGCGCCCGCGACCCGACCACCCATGGTGACGCTGGCCCGGGAGACCCGCTGAAGGACGATTCGCATGCGGTATAAACTAGCGACGGCGCGAGCGACTAGCTTTCACCCATGTCCTCGAATCGTTCGGCGATTGCCGATCCCGGAAGATGACACCCACCCGGCGCTGGATGCTGCTGGTCGGCGGCATGCTCTGCGTGGTCATCGGCGGGGGCGTCGTGCTCGACCTCAGCCTGGAGCGGGCCCTCCGCTCCCCGGTGGATGCGTACCTCCGGGACCGCACGCTCAATCTGCTCCGGGTGAAGGGCGGATTAGGACTCAGCGTCGCGCTGCCGAGCCTCAAGCTGAGCATGCTCCGGCGCCGCCTGGAGCTGCGGGACGTCCGGATCCGATACGACCATCGGGAAGGCGAGCACTACACCCGCTTCGAGGCGACCGCTCCCTCGATTCTGCTCACCGGACTGGATCTGACCGATCTCATCTGGCACCGCAATTTCCGCCTCGTCGGCGTCCAGATCAGCAATCCGGTCCTGCGGAACCTGGACGAAGGGCCGGCCGACACCGCCACCACCCGCGTGGTGGCGGGGCTCAACGACACCCTGGCCGCGGTCTTCCCCGCCCCGGACAGCCTGCTCTATCGGGTCGTGGCCAACTGGCTGCCTGACAACGTGCGGGGCGGGCGGATCGGAAAGCTCCTCGTGGAGCATGCCACGTTCGTCTGGCAGAGCCACCGGGGCACCGTGGGAAGCTTCGACTCCACCCAGGACCTCACCCTGGGCATGGAGGGATTGCAGCTGGACAGCACCCGGCACCGGGTGTTCGATCACGGCACACTCACCTTCGCTTCCCTGCTCCACGCCACCACGCCTTCCAACGACACGGTCCTGGTGGAACGCGGTCTCCTGACCGTCGCCCGGGAGGACACCGCATATAGTGTCGCCGCCGTGCGCACCCGCCCGGGGGGCGAGGGCCACGCGCTCCGGGTGATCGGCGTGACTCGATCCCAGACACGAAACTCCCTGCGCATCGATTCACTGTTCTACGAACCACGGGGAAGCGATGCGGACTTCTTCCGCGGTGCACACGGCCGGAGCACCCGGGTGCGCCTCAGAGCGACCGCCCTCGCCGTCAGCGGCCTGCAGCAGGAGGGCATACCCCAGCGACGCATCACGCCGCGGACCATCGAGATCGGCTCCCTCGACCTGGATGTGCTGGCGGACCAGCGCAAGCCGCACGGTCCCCCGAGGCCACGCACGCAGTGGCCCGCGAAGTTCGCCGCGCTCGAATGGACCCTGGGCGCCGACTCCATCGTGCTGAAGGATGGCCGGCTGCTGTACGGTGAGCTCCGTCCCGGCCAGCCGAAGGCCGCGGAGGTGCTGTTCGACAATCTCCGGGCGACCATCACCAATGCGACCAATGACTCCACCCAGAGAGGCCCCCGGCATCCGCTGCACATCCACGCGCGGACCCGGCTCTACAGCCAGGCCGAGCTGTCGGCGGATCTCGCGGTGATCGTGCAGCACGGGCCGCTCGCCACTCGCGTCACCGGCCGGCTCGGCGCGATGGCGCTCGCCCCGTTGAATCGATTCGTCACGGCCGGGGACGGTATCGAGATCAAGAGCGGGGCGGTCCACGAGGCGGAGTTCAATTTCGCCGTGGCGCAGCGCCGGGTCACGGGCACGTTCGCCGCGGGCTACAAGGACCTCGATCTTTCAGTTGTCAACCGGGTCACCGGCAAGCAGAACCTTGGCGCCAAACTCAAGACGATGCTGGCAGGAATGCTGGTGCGAGGGAGCAGCCCGACGGATAAACACGGGGCGACTCCCCCGGTCCCGATCCGATACGCAGTCCAGCCTGGCGATACCTTCTGGGGAATCATGTGGCAGGCGCTTCGCTCCGGAATCATGAAGCAGGTCAGGCACTAGGTGAACCTGCCGGGGCGCACAAACGGGTGGGGCTCCCTGAGGAACCCCACCCGTTGCTCGTGCGGTCAATTCGCGGTCGCGGTTACTCGACCGTCACGCTCTTGGCGAGATTGCGTGGCTGGTCGACGTTGCAGCCGCGACGGACCGCCACGTAGTAGCTGAAGAGCTGCAGCGGAATGATCGCGAGAATGGGCGTGAGCAGGTCGAGCGTCTCGGGGATCGTGAATGTCGCCGCCGCGAGGCGCTTGATCTGGTCGTCCCCATCGTTCTTGATGGCGATCACCTGGCCCCCGCGGGCGCGTACTTCTTCCACGTTCGAGACGATCTTGCCGTGCACCGCATCCTTGGGAGCGATGAAGACCACCGGCATGTTCTCGTCGATGAGTGCGATCGGACCGTGCTTCATCTCCGCGGCGGGATAGCCCTCCGCGTGGATGTAGGAGATTTCCTTGAGCTTGAGCGCGCCCTCGAGGGCCACCGGGAAGTTGACGCCGCGGCCGAGGTAGAGCGCGTTGTTGCTGCGCCAGTACCGCTCCGCCAGCGCCTCCACCTCGTGCGCTCGGTCGAGGATGTCCTTGATCTGCTCCGGCAGCGCCTTGAGGCCCTGGATGATCTGGCGGCCCTGCAGGATGCTCAGATTGCGCAGCCGGCCGAACCGCAGCGTGATCAGCGCGAGCGCCGTCACCTGACTGGTGAAGGCCTTCGTGCTCGCGACCCCGACCTCGGGGCCGGCGTGAAGATAGATGCCGCCGTCCACTTCGCGGGCGATCGTCGAGCCCACCACGTTCACGAGGCCGATCGTCCGCGCCCCGCGGCGCTTCGCCTCCCGGATGGCAGCGAGCGTGTCGGCCGTCTCTCCCGACTGCGAGATGCCGATCACCAGGGTGCGGTCGTCGACCACGGGGTTGCGATAGCGGAACTCCGAAGCGTACTCCACCTCGACCGGGATCCGGGCCAGCTCCTCGAGCATGTACTCGCCGATGAGCCCCGAATGCCAGGACGTGCCGCAGGCGGTGATGACGATGCGGTTGATCCGCTTGATGTCGTCGTCGGTGAGGTTGAGACCCGACACGCGGGCGGTGCCCTCTTCCTCGAGCAGGTGACCGCGCATCGTGTTGCGCACGGTATCGGGCTGTTCGAAGATCTCCTTCAGCATGAAGTGGTCGTAGCCACCGCGCTCGATGGTGGCGAGGTCCCACTCGATCTGGTTGACCGGCTTCTCGATCCGGGTCGCGGCGAGGTCGCGCACGTGGTAGCCGGTGCGCGTCAGCACGCACATCTCGCCGTCGTCCAGATAGACCACGGACCGGGTCTGGCTGAGGATCGCCGACGCGTCGGAGGCGACGAACCACTCGCCATCGCCGACGCCCACCAGCAGGGGCGAGCCCTTGCGGGCCGCCACCAGGAGATCGGGCTCATCCTCGCTGATCACCGCGATACCGTAGGCGCCATCCACTTCGCGGAGCGCCTCGGCGACGGCCTCCTCGAGGCTGCCGCGGTAGCACTCACCGATCAGGTGCGCGAGCACCTCGGTGTCGGTCTCCGACTTGAACTGATGGCCACGCTGGAGCAGCACGGTCTTGATGGCGCCGGCATTCTCGATGATCCCGTTGTGGATCAGCGCGATCTTGCCCGACTGGTCGGTATGCGGGTGCGCGTTGGTGCTCGTCGGCGGCCCGTGCGTCGCCCACCGGGTGTGCCCGATGCCGACGGTGCCCTTCGGGGTGTGGTCGACGAGCTGCTTCTCCAGGACGCTGAGCTTGCCGGACTGCTTGAGGACAACGAGACCTGCGCCGTTCAGGATGGCGAGGCCGGAGGAGTCATACCCGCGATACTCGAGTCGGCGCAGCCCCTCGATGAGGAGCGGTGCGGCCTGACGAGGTCCGATGTAGCCGACGATCCCGCACATTCAGGGCGCCCTCAGTTCGAAAAGAATTCCCGGCAGATCGCAACCAGGCCTTCGGCGTCTGCCTGCGTCGGTGCCTCCGCAATGAACCGGACGATCGGCTCAGTCCCGGACGGACGCACATGCACCCAGCGGTCGGACCACGCAAGCCGCAATCCGTCTCGGGTATCCGCCGCCGCGTCCGGGAAGCGGGCGGTCAGGCGGGCGTAGACTGGCGCTAACTCGTTGCCGCGTTGAGCTTTGGCTTTGACGATCCGGTAGCGCGGCTGTTCGGCCACCAATTCAGAAACCGTGCGACCAGTCGTGGCAAGCAGTTGCAGGATCAGTGCCACACCAACCGGCGCGTCGCGACCAACGTGCAGCGAGGGAAGAATGACGCCTCCGTTGCCCTCGCCGCCGATCAGGGCCCGCTCCGACTGAATCACCCGGGCGACGTTGGCCTCCCCGACCGGGGCCCGGACAAATCTGGCGCCGCCCAGCCGCGCGGCATCCTCGACCACGAGGCTGGTGGAGAGGTTGGCCACGACGACGGGGCCCCTCCCCCCGGCCCCCTCCCCACTTCGTGGGGAGGGGGCCAGGGGGAGGGGCAGCATCGCCCGAACCGCGAGGGCCAGGGTGTAGTCCTCGCCGATCGGCTCGCCCTTCTCGTCCACGAGCGCCAGTCGATCGACGTCCGGATCGACCGCGAACCCGATCACGGCACCGCTCTCCCGGACCAGTCGCGCCAGGTCGCCCAGATTCTCAGGCACCGGCTCCGGAGCCCGGGGAAACCGGCCATCCACCTCGAGGTTGATCGCCCGCACCGTGCAGCCGAGCCGCTCCAGCAACTGCGGCATGGTGGTGCCACCGGCACCCCGCACGCAGTCGAGCGCCACGGTGAATCGCTTCGACCTGATGCGGGGGACATCGATCATCGGCAGGGCGAGCACCTGGGCCAGATGGCGTTCGATGGCGCCATGGTCCTCCCGGACCGTACCGACCCCTTCCCAGCCGGTGCGCGGCGGACCCGCATCCGCGAGCGCGCGGACCTTCGACCCATCGGCTCCGTCGAGAAAGATCCCGTCCGGTCCGACCAGCTTCAGGGCGTTCCACTCGATGGGATTGTGGCTGGCGGTGAGAATCAGGCCGGCACCGGCATGGTGATGCTCGACCGCGAGCTGGACGGTCGGGGTCGGCGCCACACCCACGTCGATCACGTCGACACCGACGGACATGAGACCGGCGGTCGCGGCGCGCGCGAACATGGGACCGCTGGTGCGGGCGTCGCGCCCGAGCACCACCAGCGGTTTGCCGCTGGCCCGCGCCCAGGCGCCGAGCGCAGCGGCGTGGCGAGCCACGAGCTCCGGGGTGAGATCCTTGCCCACGATCCCGCGCATTCCGGAGACGCTGACCATCAGAGTGTCGGACATGGGGGCGAAAGCTAGCGGGGCGATGCAGCGTGTGGAATGCGGTCCGCGATCAGCCCAGGAGGAGAGAATCCGGTTCGGGGAACTCGGCCCGGAACGCACCGACCACGTCGGCGTCGAAGTGGGTCCCGATGCAGGCGGCGAGTTCACCGAGGGCGCTGCTGGGACTCAAGGAGGTGCGGTAGGAGCGGTCGGTCGTCATGGCATCGAAGGCGTCGGCGACGGCGACGATCCGCGCCGCCCAGGGGATGCGGTCGCCATCGAGATGGTCCGGAAAGCCGGCACCATCCACCCGCTCGTGATGCGACCGGACGATGGACAGCACGACCGGATTGGCACGGGCCAGCGGCGCGAGGATCCGCTCACCGAGGACGGTGTGCTCGGTGATGTGGGTGAACTCGTCGGCAGTAAGGGGCCCCGGCTTCCGGAGTACCGCTTCGCGGGTGCCGATCTTCCCGATGTCGTGCAGTTCCGCCCCGAGCCTGATGTCTTCCAGCCCCTGGCCCGTGAACCCCATTCGGGTGGCGATCCGCTCGGCATAGTGGCTCACCCGGGTCGAGTGCCCGCGGGTATAGGGATCCTTCGCATCCAGCGCGTGGACGAGTGTCTGGACCCCCTCGAGAAACAGCTCCTTGAGCCGGACCGCCTGCTGGTCCACGAGCCGCTCGAGATTCTCCTGGTAGTAGCGATTCTGGAGCGTGAGGTCCCGCTTCTCCAGCGCGCGCTGCACCCGGGAACGGATCTCGGCGAGGAGCGCGGGCTTGGTGATGTAGTCGAGGGCCCCGGCGAGCAGGCACTCGACCGCGGTCTCCGCCTCGCGGACGCCCGACAGCATCACGACCGCCATATCAGGGAAGGTGCGCCGCACTTCCCGGAGCAGCCCCAGACCATCGAGCCCCGGCATCGAGACGTCAGAGACCAGGAGCGGGAGCTCGCCGGTCTGCTGCAGGACGGCCAATGCCTCGAGGCCGGACGAGGCCTCGATGCATGACAGCCCCATGTTCTCCAGGACATGCGCCATGGCCCGGCGCAGGTCGGGGTCGTCGTCCACGAGCAGACAGACCGCCGGACTGCCCGCTGTCGGCAGGGGGATCTCACGCTGGCTGGGGTCGGAATGCGCGGGGAGGCCCCGGCGCCTGGGGAGCGGGGAGGTAGCCACACCTGAGTTTGGGACCGACACCGCTTTGATGCGGTGACCGGGGTCACCCGGCTCCATGAGGTGACCGCATCGATTCCCACCTGGACCGTGGCGCTACACCATCAGCGGAAGCACCGACGGATCGGGAAACGCCAGCTTGAAGGCCCGAACGACCTCGGGATCGAACTGACTGCCCATGCAGCGATCCAGTTCCACCATGGCCATGGCTGGAGTGCGGGAGGCGCGGTAGGCCCGGTTGGTGGTCATGGCGTCGAAGGAGTCCACGACGCAGACGATGCGCGCCTCGATCGGGATCTGGTCGCCAGGCATCTTGTCCGGGAAGCCACGTCCATCCATCCGCTCGTGATGGCTGCGCACGATGCGAAGCACCGTCGGGTTCTCCCGCGCCAGGGGGGCGAGGATCCGCTCACCCAGCACGGTGTGTTCGGTGATATGCAGGAACTCCTCTTCGGTCAGTGGCCCCGGCTTGTTGAGGATCGCCTCGCGGGTGCCAATCTTCCCGATATCGTGCAGTTCGGCGCCGAGCCGGATTTCTTCCAGCCGCTCACCGGTGAAGCCGAGGCGAACGGCGGTCTGCACCGCGTAGCGGCTGACCCGGATCGAGTGACCGCTGGTGTACGCGTCCTTGGCTTCCAGCGCCTGGGCCAGCGTCTGTACTCCCTGCAGGAATAGCTCCTTGATGCGATTGGCCTGCACCCGGACCCGGAGTTCGAGATTGCGCTGGTAGAAGCGCTTCTGGAGGATCAGGTCGCGCTTCTCCAGCGCCTTCGCCAGACGGGCCCGGACTTCCTCGATCAGCGCCGGCTTGGCGATGTAGTCGAGCGCGCCCTTGTCGAGGCACTGTACCGCTACCTTCACGTCCGCCACGCCGGAGAGCATGAGGACGCCGGTATCGGGGAAGCGCTTGACCACTTCTTCCAGGAATGCGATCCCGCTGATCCCGGGCATGTTGACGTCGCTGATGATGATCGGGACCTCGCCATCCTGGGCGAGGATCTCCAGCGCCTCATCCCCGCTCGCGGCTTCGACGGGCGTCAGCCCAAGCAGCTGGGTGACCCGCGCGATGGTGCGCCGCACCTGATCATCGTCATCCACGACGAGGCACCGGGGGGCGAGCACCTTGGGCTCCAGCCGCTCCGCGATCTGTTCCAGTAGCATCAGTTCCCCCGTGCCCTGCAGTAGCCAGGGTTGGCTTGTGGCTCCGTGCGCCACCGGGTAGCGTTCACGCCGACCCTAGCCCCCCCCGCATGACCCAGATCCGAGACAGCGACACCTCGCACGGCTTTGCCACTCGAGCGGTCCACGCCGGCCAGGCTCCCGATCCGATGTCGGGAGCGGTCATGACGCCGATCTACCAGACCTCCACCTACGTCCAGGAGGGGCTCGGCCGTCACAAGGGCTACGAATACGCCCGCACCCAGAACCCGACCCGCGAAGCCCTGGAACGCTGCGTCGCGAGCCTGGAGGGCGGCACCCACGGCTTCGCCTTCGGCTCCGGGCTCGCCGCCCTGGACACGATCCTGAAGTTGCTCTCCGCCGGCGACCATGTGGTCTGCGGCGAGAACGTCTACGGCGGTTCCCATCGCCTCATGGAACGGGTCTACAGCCGGCTCGGCCTCAGTTTCAGCTTCGTGGACATGCGCGACCCCGACAGGGTGGCCGCCGCACTGACGCCGGCCACCAGACTGGTCTACTGCGAGACGCCCACCAACCCGATGATGTTCCTGGCCGACCTCGAGGCCATCGGCCACATCACCCAGGCCCACGGGCTCCTGCTTGCAGTGGACAACACGTTCGCCACGCCGTACTTCCAGCAACCGCTGCCGCTCGGCGCCGATCTCGTGCTGCACTCCACCACGAAGTACCTCAACGGCCATAGCGACATGGTCGGTGGGATGCTGGTCACTGCCCGTGAGGATCTCGCTGAGCGGATCGGATTCCTGCAGAATGCAGCGGGGGGCGTTCCCGGCCCCATGGACTGCTGGCTCTGCCTGCGCGGGCTCAAGACCCTGCCGCTCCGCATGCAACAGCACGACGCCGCCGGTCGCGAGATCGCGGCCTGGCTGACCACCCATCCGCGAGTGAAGAAGGTCTACTACCCGGGACTCCCCGATCACCCGCAGCACGAGCTCGCCAAGCGCCAGATGCGGGGCTTCGGCGGCATGATCTCGATCGAACTGGGCGACGCGGCGCTGGCGCGCCGCGTCGTGGAGAAGACCCGGGTCTTTGCACTGGCGGAGTCGCTCGGCGGAGTGGAGAGCCTCATCGGACACCCGGCGAGCATGACGCACGCTTCCGTCCCGGTCGCGCTGCGCCAGGCGATGGGACTCACCGATAGCCTGGTCCGGCTGTCGTGCGGCGTCGAAGAGGTCTCCGACCTGATCGCCGACCTCACCCAGGCAATGGCGTAGCGCCCGTCTCATCATGAAACCATCCTTGGTGCTGGGCGTACAGTTTCCGTCCCTAGCCGCGAGTCCCGCATGACCGTTCCCGCTCCGCGCCCTCGGCGCACATTCCCTGAAATCGCCGCCGTCTCATGGGAGCATCCCGCTGACCGTGCGGCACTCCAGACCCTGCGATCCGTCCCAGGATTCGAGGAGGTCACCCGGAAGATTCTGGGCTTCCTGGGCGGCGAGCGCGGCATCCGGCTGCTGTTTCAGGCCAACGCGGTCCGCGTCGGGCCAACCCAGTTTCCGAAGCTCTGGACCACGCATGTCGAGGTCTGTACGACGTTCGACTGGCCGACCATCCCCGAACTGTACGTCTCGCAGACGCCGGTCTTCAATGCGGGGGCGTATGGAGTGGACACACCATTTATCGTCCTCCACTCGGCTGCACTTGAGCTATTGGACGACGATGAGATCCGGGTGCTCATTGCCCACGAAATGGGCCACGTCATCAGCGGCCATGCCTTTTACCGGACCATCGCCGCAATCCTGTTCCTGGTAAGCGCTTCCGCGCTTCCCTTCCTGGCCGGCATCGCGCTCCTGCCGATTCGGCTGGCTTTTCTCGAGTGGTCCCGGAAGTCGGAACTCTCCAGCGACCGTGCCGGATTGCTGGGCAGTCAGGACCCGATCGCGTCCCAGCGGCTGTTCATGCGGATGGCGGGCGGGGTCCGGCCCGGGTACCAGGATGGGCAGCTGGATCTCGACACTTTCATGGCCCAGGCCCACGAGTACGCCACCAGCAATGAGGGAATGGACATCCTCTACAAGGCGCTCTCGACGCTGACACTCACCCACCCGATGCACACTGTCCGCGCCGCGGAGCTGCAGAAGTGGATGAGCGGAGGCGACTACGATCGCATTATGCGCGGGGAGTATCACCGCCGTGGCGGAGAGACGCAGGACCGCCCCCTCGCCGACGACATCGCGGCGGCACGGGAGCATTACACCAGGGAAGCCAAGGAGACCTTCGGCCAGGTGGTGGACGCCGCCAAGAAGGCCGCGGACCGGGCCCGCGACGCGTTCAGGAAGGCTCAGCAGACGTGAGGATTCT
>Ga0209798_10001149_pt1 | contig 16174 bp, 16 predicted proteins | sample DOMMetBare3Fresh_FD_187475 | JGI IMG/M metagenome (GOLD analysis project Ga0209798, IMG submission 187475) | Wetland sediment microbial communities from St. Louis River estuary, USA, under dissolved organic matter induced mercury methylation -... | ecosystem: Environmental > Aquatic >...
GTGAGCGCCAGGTGAGCGCGAGGCGACCGAGGTGACCAGGGGGGCGAAGCCGCGCGTCGTCGTCCTCGATCACGGCTCGGGCAACGTCCGCTCGGCCGTGCGAGCCCTGGAGCGGGTCGGCGCCGAGGTCGAGCTGACCGCGGACCGCGCGGTGGCGGAGAACTGCGACGGGCTCGTGGTGCCCGGCGTCGGCGCCTTCGCCGCGGTCGCGCACGGGCTGCGCGCGGTGCGCGGCGACCGGATCGTCGACCGGCGACTTGCCGGTGGGCGACCGGTGCTCGGCATCTGCGTCGGCCTGCAGGTGATGTTCGACGGCTCGACCGAACCGTCGATCGCCCACGGGCAGGACGCCGCCGGCCTGGGGGAGTGGCCGGGCACGGTGGAACGCCTTCCGGCGCAGGTGGTTCCGCACATGGGGTGGAACACTGTCGAACCGCCGGAGGGCAGCGTCCTGTTCGCCGGGGTCGAGCACGAGCGGTTCTACTTCGTGCACTCCTACGCCGTGCAGCGCTGGGAGTTCGCCGAGCGCTACCCGCCGACGGCCGCTCCCTCGCGCTTCGTCCCGCCGGCGGTGACCTGGGCCGAACACGGCGCCCGGTTCGTCGCCGCCGTGGAGAACGGCGCCCTGTGCGCTACCCAGTTCCACCCGGAGAAGTCCGGGGACGCCGGCGCCGCCTTGCTGCGCAACTGGGTCGGCACGCTCTGCGCGTGACGTCCCCGACCGACCGCATCCGAGGCCGCCGCAGCGGACGCTCGGCTAGCGTTCCTCCCGTGGCGATGCGCAGACGCTCCACCAGCACCCGGCGGACCACGCGCCGACGCACCACGCGGTCCGGCAGCTACCGGAGGACGACCAGCTATCGGCGGCGGCGTCCGAAGCTGGCCACGACGCTCGGCAGCGCCGTCGCGCTGGCCCTGATCGCCGCGTTCGTCCGGCTCCCGTCGCTCTGGCGGGTCGTGCTGGTCGCCGCCGTCGTGACGCTGCTCGTGGTCTGGTTCCTCTGGAGCCGGCGCGGCGACATCGACGACGAGATGCAGGGACGGCGCGAGCGGGAGGAACCGACGTGAGCACCCGGCTCGAACTGCTGCCGGCCGTCGACGTGGCGGGGGGCCAAGCAGTCCGCCTGGTCCAGGGCGAGGCCGGCAGCGAGACCTCCTACGGGGACCCGCTCGCCGCGGCGCTGGCCTGGCAGGAGGCCGGGGCGGAATGGATCCACCTGGTGGACCTCGACGCCGCGTTCGGACGTGGCTCGAATCGCGACCTGCTGGCCAAGGTCGTCGCCGCGGTCGAGGTCAGGGTCGAGATGAGCGGGGGGATCCGGGACGACGCCTCACTGGCGGCGGCGATGGCCACCGGGTGTGCGCGGGTCAACCTCGGTACGGCGGCCCTGGAGGATCCGGCGTGGACCCGCGACGCGATCGCCGAGTACGGCGACAAGGTCGCGGTGGGGCTCGATGTCCGCGGCACGACGCTGGCGGCCCGCGGCTGGACCCGCGAGGGCGGCGACCTGTGGGAGACGCTGGCCCGGCTGGATGCCGACGGCTGCGCCCGGTACGTGGTCACCGACGTCACCAAGGACGGCACCCTGCGCGGGCCGAACGTGGACCTGCTGCGCGAGGTCTGCGCCCGCACCGACCGTCCGGTGGTGGCCAGCGGTGGCATCTCCAGCCTGGCCGACCTCACCGCGCTGCGTGACCTCGTGCCCGCCGGGGTCGAGGGCGCGATCGTCGGCAAGGCCCTGTACGCCGGGGCGTTCACGCTCGAGCAGGCGTTGGACGTCGCCGGTCGCCCGTGACGGGCCGGCCATCAGCGGCGGACCGATGAGCCGGCGACACGTCGGTCCCCCGCCCGGGACGGACGGTCCCACCGATTCCCTCGGCGTGCCCTGGGCCGGCCGCGCGCTCGGTCCGCAACCGTTCGCCGGGGACCCCGGGGACGCCGACCCGGCCCTGCTCGCCGCGCTGACCGGCCACGCCGCCGGCGAGCAGAGCGAGCAGGCCGTGCTCGCCGCCCTGGCTTCGGCCCGGCTGCTCGTCCCCGTGCTGGCCGCGGCGGGTGAGGGCCACCCGCTGCCCGACCGCGTGCGCGGCGACGCCGGCGCCGAGGCCTCGATCCCGCTCGTCGCCGGCCCGGACGGCAGCACGGCGCTGCCTGCGTTCACCAGTGTCGCCGCGATGGCCGCCTGGGACGGCGCGGCCCGACCGGTCCCGGTCGAGTCCGCCCGGGCAGCGCTGTCGGCGGTGGACGAGGGATGCTCGGCGATCCTGATCGACCCCGCCACGGCGCACGCCTTCGTGGTGCGACGACCGCCGTTGTGGGCGCTCGCCCAGGGCCGGGACTGGGTTCCGCCGCACCAGGACCGCGCCATCGCCGCCGCCGTCGCCGCCGCCCTGGGCGCCGATCCCGCGATCCCCGGGGTGGTCGGCGTGGGCCTCGACGCCGGACGCCGCGCCGAGCTCGCCGTGGTGATCCGGCTCGTGCCCGGGCTGGACCAGGCCGCGCTCGCCGAAGGCCTGGCCGCGGTGGGCGAGCGGTTGGCCGGTCTCGAGCTGCTGACCGAGCGCGCCGCCTCGATCGAGCTGCGTCCGGTGGCCGACCCGGCGCGAACCGACCTCGGCTCACCGCCCACCGGCTCCTGACGGGGCGCGACGCTCGTGCCAGACTCCGGACATGGGCAGCTGGACGGGTGAGGGCGGCTCGCCTCCCGAGTGGGCCGCGCCCGCCGAACCGCTGTCGATGCCCGCCTCGTGGTTGCGCGAGCTCGCGGCGGCGGCCTGGTCCCTGCTGACCACCACCGCCGCGGTCGCGCTCGCCGTCGCCGTGGTCGGCCGGCTGGGGGCGGCACCCCTGCGGCCGCTCGCCCTGGCCCTGATCGGGGTCACCGCGCTGGACTCGCTGGCCCAGCCGCTGCTGCGTCGCCTCGCCGCCTTCGGCAGCGTTGTCCTGGCGCTGCTGCTCGGATTCGGCTTCCAGGTCGCCCTCGTCGTCGCCGCGGTCGAGGTCACCCCCGGCCTGACCGCAGCGAGCTGGCGCGAGGGACTCGCCGTCGTGCTGGTCGCGGCGGTCGTGCTGGCCGGCACCCGCTGGGTGCTCGGGATGTCGGATACCGCCTACGTGGTCGGGCACGCGCTGCGACGAGGCGGGGTCCGGCGTCACGGCAGCCGGCGGTGGCACCCGCCGGGGCGGACCGACGCTCCCACCAGGCGCGGGCTGCTCGTCGTCCAGTTGGACGGTGTGTCGCCGACGGTGCTGCAGACGTGTCTGGCCGCCGGGCTGGCACCGAACCTGGCCCGCTGGATCGCCGACGGCACCCATCGCGTGGAGCGCTGGTGGGTGCCTCTGCCCAGCACCACCCCGGCGTCCATGGCCGGCCTGATGCACGGCGACCGGGACCAGGTCGTCGCCTTCCGCTGGTGGGACCGCCGGCTGGGCCGGCTGGTCGTGACCAACCGGCCCGCCGACGCGCAGGTCGTCGAGCACCGCCTGCTTGCCGGTCGGGGGCTGCTCCGCGACGGCGGCGTGGCGATCTCGACCATGTTCTCCGGCGAGGCCGACACCGCGCTGCTGGTGATGAGCCGCGCTGCACGGGCCCGCGACCTGGGGTCGGGCAGCTCGTTCGTCCCGTTCTTCGCCAGCCTGAGCCTGGCCCCCGCCTCGCTCCTGCTCGCCCTCGGCGAAGTGGTCAAGGAACTCCACCAGGGGCGGCGTCAGCGAGTGCGAGGGGTGACCCCGCGGGTGCGGCGCCGGGCCGCGTTCGTCGTCCTGCGCGGGATCACCAACGTGCTGATGCGGCGGCTGAACCTCATGCTGGTGGCGGAGGCGATGACCCGCGGCGCCCCCGTGATCTACGTCGACATGGTGGACTACGACGAGATCGCGCACCACGCAGGACCCCTGCGACCGGAATCGTTGCGGGCGCTGGAGGGTCTGGACGTGGTGCTCGGGCAGCTGCAGCTGGTCGCCAAGATGGTCGACGTCGGCTACGACGTGGTCGTCCTCTCCGACCACGGTCAGTCCCTCGGCGCCACCTTCGAGCAGGTCAGCGGACGGCCCCTGGCCGAGGTGGTCGGCCGGCTCACCCAGCAGGACGCCGTGGCGGTGGTCCGCGCGGAGGCGGGCGAGGAATGGGGACCGCTGAACACGCTGATCACCTCCGTGGTGGGGGGCGGGGGACGGCGCGAGCGGCTGCTGCTGGGTCGCAACCGCCCCGAGCGTCGCCCGGGTCCGGCCGGGCCGGCGGGCCCGGCGGCCGCGATCCCCCCGGAGATTGTCGTGATCGCCTCGGGCAACCTCGGCATGATCTGGTTCCCCCGCCACACCGAGCGGGTCGACCTTGACCACATCGAGACCGCCTGGCCAGGGCTGGTCGCCGGACTGCTGCTGACCCGGGGGATCGGGCTGGTGATGGTCCGCACCGACGGTGGCTGCGTGGCGCTCGGTCCAGCGGGCGCCCACCACCTCGCCACGGGGCGGGTCGAGGGCATCGACCCGCTCGTCGGCTACCCGCCGCGCGCCGCGCAGGACCTGCGCCGGCTCGGTGAGCTCGAGGCGTGCGGGGACCTGGTGGTGATCTCCGCGGTGGAGCCGAACGGGCAGGTGCACGCCTTCGAGGGCCAGGTCGGTTCCCACGGGGGTCTGGGCGGAGAGCAGAACGACGGACTCCTGGTCCACCCGGCGCACTGGAAGGTCGACGAGGACCTGCTCGACCTGGTCGGCCAGGAGCGAATGATGGTCGGCTCCTGGACTGTCCACGAACAGCTCACCCGCTGGCGGGAGCACTGGGTGCAGACCAGCACCGAGCCGGCCCGGGAGCCGGTGTGATCGCCGTGACCTGGGTGGGCCATGCCACCGTCGCGATCGATCTGGACGGCGTCCGGCTGCTGACCGATCCGTTGCTGCGCAACCATTCCGGGCCGCTGCGCCGCACCATGCCACTGCCGCCGGCGCAGACCTGGACCGGCGTGGACGCGGTCCTGCTCTCGCACCTGCACCACGACCACGCCGAGTCCGCCTCGCTGCACCTCGCCGACGCGCCGCACGTGCTGACCAGCAGGGCCAACGCGGCCTGGTTGCGCCGGATCGGCCTGCACGGCGAGGGGGTGGACGCCGAGGCCTGGCACCGGGTTCGTGCCCTCGCCGGTGGGGCGAGCGGCTCGGCGAACGGTGCGGGCTCGGGTGAGGTCGAGGTGCGCCTGGTCCGCGCCGACCACCGGAACCGTCCGATGCCGCATCGGCCGAACGCTGCGCACGGCCACCTGGTGCGTTCCGCCGCCGGGGTGGTCTGGTTCGCCGGGGACACCAGCCTCTACGACGACATGCAGACCCTGCCCGACCTCGCCGGCGCCGAGATCGACCTCGCGCTGGTGCCGATCGGGGGTTGGGGGCCACGGTTGTCGCCGGGCCACCTCGGCCCCCGCGAGGCCGCCCGGGCCTGCGCCCTGGTCGGACCGCTCGCGGTGCTGCCGATCCACTACGGCACCTTCCACCCGTTCGGGTTCCACCTCGCCTCACTGGACTGGATGCACCGACCGTTGGAGGCGTTCGCCAGCGAACTGGCCCGGCAGGCGCCCGGCACCCGGTTGGTCGATCTGCGCCCGGGCGAGAGCACGGTGGTCGAACGGGCCGCCTGAGCGCGGCGTCGCGGGCGGCTCGGCCCGGGACACCCGGGAGCCCGGATTGGGACAGGTGGGACACCGGCTGATACCCTCGACGATCGACCGACCGGGTCGCCGGACCCGGTGCGCCAAGTGGAGTCCTCTCCCACCTGTTCGTCGTTCGCGGCGGCCAGGTCACGATCCTTGCCCCGCCCACCGGCGGGGCCGGACGACGTCGCTGAGACGTCGTCCGAACAGGACGTGCCCGAGGCTCCTCGACGCGCTCGCGACCGGGAAGCCTTCCTCGTTGCGGTGGTCACCCGACAGCAGCGAAGGAGCAGCACATCAGCGAGCCCCGGATCAACGACCGCATCCGCGTCCCCGAGGTGCGGCTGGTCGGCCCCAACGGGGAGCAGGTCGGGATCGTGCGCATCGAACAGGCGCTCGCCCTGGCCGCCGAGTCCGACCTCGACCTGGTCGAGGTCGCGCCGCAGGCCCGGCCTCCCGTCTGCAAGCTCATGGACTTCGGCAAGTTCAAGTACGAAGCCGACATGAAGGCCCGTGAGGCGCGGCGCAACCAGACGCACACGGTGCTCAAGGAGATCCGTCTGCGGCTGAAGATCGACCCGCACGACTACGGCACCAAGCGGGGCCACGTCGAGCGGTTCCTCAAGGCCGGCGACAAGGTCAAGGTCATGATCATGTTCCGTGGTCGCGAGCAGTCCCGCCCGGAGATGGGCGAGCGGCTGCTGCAGCGGATGGCGGCGGACGTGGCGGAGTTCGGTTTCGTGGAATCGATGCCGATGCGCGACGGTCGAAACATGATCATGGTGATCGGACCGCACAAGAAGAAGGCCGAGGCGAAGGCCGAGGCGCGCGCCGAGCGCACCGACGCCCGCCGCCGCGATGTCGAGTCGGCTCCGCCGCGAGCGGCCGCCCCGGAACCCGACGCGATCTCCAGTGAGGCGCAGACCGACGAGGCGCAGACCGACGAGGCGAGCGCAGGCTAGCCGACCGCACAACCCGGTTCGCCGGGACGCACTGCCCGCCGGCCCACCCGCGGTGGGCCCGACGACGTACGAGGAGAGACGGCAGCCATGCCGAAGATGAAGACCCACAGCGGCGCCAAGAAGAGGTTCCGGGTGACCGGTGCCGGCAAGCTCATGCGCGAGCAGGCGAACCGGCGCCACCTGTTCGAGGGCAAGCCCAGCACCCGGACCCGCCGCCTCGCGCAGGACGTCGAGGTCTCCGCGAACGACACCAAGGCGATCAAGCGGCTGCTCGGTCGCTGAGAGGAGACGTCAATGGCACGCGTGAAGCGGGCACTCAACGCCCAGAAGAAGCGCCGCGAGGTCCTGGACCGGGCGAGCGGCTACCGCGGTCAGCGGTCGCGGCTCTACCGCAAGGCCAAGGAGCAGGTCACCCACTCCCTCGGCTATGCCTACCGTGACCGCCGCGCCCGCAAGGGCGACTTCCGACGGTTGTGGATCCAGCGGATCAACGCCGCGGCCCGCGCCAACGGCATGACCTACAACCGGTTCATCCAGGGCCTGAAGGCCGCCCGGGTGGAGGTCGACCGGCGCATGCTGGCCGAACTCGCGGTCAACGACGCCGCGGCGTTCACCGCCCTGGTGACCGTGGCCAAGAAGGCCCTGCCTCCCACCGGCGACGCCGCGGCCAGCGCCGCCTGAGGTGCCGCCGGCACCCGAGCGGGGCGAGCACCGGCCTGCCGAGCGCCTGGACGGCGGCGCACCGACCAGTTCCCGGTCCGACCGGGTCAAGGCCGTGCGCCGACTGGCCGGGCGCTCGGCGCGTGAACGGTCCGGCGCCTTCGCAGTCGAGGGACCCCGAGCGGTGCGCGAAGCCCTGCGCGCCCACGAATCCGGGACCGCCCGGGTCCGCGAACTCTACGCCACCGCCGAGGCGCTGGCCCGGCACGAGGACATCGCCCGCGCCGCCGAACGCTCCGGGGTCCCCGCGCGCCTGGTGCCGGCCGAGGTCCTTGTGGCGATGGTCGACACCGTCCATCCGCAGGGTCTGCTCGCGGTCTGCGATCTGGTCGGCGTGCCGCTCGAGCAGGTGCTCGCGGCCCGTCCCCGGCTGGTCGCCGTCCTGGCCCGGGTGCGTGACCCGGGAAACGCCGGCACGGTGATCCGCGCCGCGGACGCGGCCGGTGCGGACGCGGTGATCCTCACCGATGCCAGCGTCGACGTGCACAACCCCAAGTGCGTGCGGTCCACCGCGGGCAGCCTGTTCCACCTGCCGATCGTCACCGGGGTGTCCCTGGCCGGGGCGGCCGAGGAGCTGCGCTCAGCGGGGCTGACCGTGCTCGCCGCGGACGGCGCCGGCGCGCTGGACCTGGACCGGCTGCAGGAGGACGGCGCGAACGGCGTCCTGCACGGGGGCGTCGCCTGGGTCTTCGGCAATGAGGCCTGGGGCCTGCCCCAGGCCGACCGGGAGGTCGCGGACGCCGTGGTCCGGGTGCCGATCCACGGGCATGCGGAAAGCCTGAACCTGGCCATCGCCGCAGCGCTGTGCCTGTATGCCACCGCCCGCGTGCAACGAGGCTGACCCCACCCGGACCCCACGACCCCAACCCTCGTGATCATGCAAACCTGTCGGGTCCGCATCGGGTCACCGGGTCATGCCCGGGCCAGCTCGATCCAGTACCGGCGCAGGGTGCGGCGCTCGTCCTCCAGCACGCCGCCGCATCGCTCGATGGTGCGGGCCGAGGCCGGGTTGTCCTGCTCGCAGGTGACGAGCACCCGGTCGATCCCGAGTTCTGCGGAGATCCCCAGGGCGAGCCACAACGCACGGGTGGCGATCCCTCGACCCCGAGCGGACGGCCGCACGCTGTAGCCGATGTGACCGCCCTGCTCGAGCAGGAACTCGTTCAGCTCGTGCCGCAGCGAGAGGGCTCCGAGGTAGCGGGGCTCGGCGTCGGGCGAGGTGATCCACAGCTTGCTGTCCGGGACCATCCCGAGCGGGCGCACGACGTCCGGGTCCTCGAGGCTGAGCAGATGGGCGACGAAGGCGGCGAACCGATCCGGGTCGGTGAGTTCGGCCGGACGCCAGGCCGGCCCGCCGAGCCGCGGCTGCTCGCCCTGCGGGGTCAGTCCGCTGCCGTGCTGGTAGGTGCCTTCCGCGGCGAACTCCGCCGCCGACTCCAGCCAGCTGCGGTGCAGAGCGACGTCGGGTCGGGTCAGCCGGATCGGCGGGTCCAGGTCCACCCTGACCACAGTAGGAGGACGGCGGCCGTCCCGGCACGTAGGTTTCCCCCGTGAGCGACCTCCAGTGCCCGGCGACGCTGCTCGTCGCCCGCCACGGGGACGCGGCCTACCCGATCCGCGGCGTACTCACCGACGAGGGCGGCACGCTGACCGATCTCGGCCGTAGCCAGGCCGCCGCCCTCGCCGAGTCGGTCCGGCCGCGTCGAATCGCCGCGGTGTACACCAGCGCGATGTCCCGGGCGGTGAGCACCGGGCAGATCGCGGCCGCGTCGCTGGGCGTCCGGGCGGACGTGGTCCCGGGATTGCAGGAGTTCTCGGTCGGCGAGCTCTCCGGACTGCCCTACCACGATCCCCGCCCGCAGCAGGTGTTCGACGCCTGGGTCGACGGCGACCTGGACGCCGCGATCCCGGGTGGGGAGAGCGGGCTGCAGATCGTCGAGCGCTACGAGGCGGCCCTCGCCTCGATCGCGGACCTGCACCGCGGCGAGACCGTGGTGGTGATCAGTCACGGCGGGGTGATGTCGCTGGTGCTGCCGCGACTGGCCGACAACACCCCGAACGACCTGGCGCGCAACCGGTTCCTGCCCAACTGCGCCGCCGCCGAGCTGAGCGTGGACGGCGACGGCTGGGCGATGCTGCACTGGCCGGGCAGCCGGGACGGCTCCGTCGTGTGAGCCGTCCCGCGGCCCAGGTTCTGGTCGGGAGCGCAGCGAGGTGGCCTCGATCACGCTCTCCTCGGTCGCCGCCGGTGGGGTGTAGCGCACCAGGAAGTCGGCCCGAACCCGAGCCGGCGCTGCCTCTGGCCACCCTGGTCACCATCGCGTCGGGCAGCGCGCCGTCCCCGGCCCGTCCGCAGTAGACGGCGTGGTCGGTCACCAGCAGCCACTGCGGCGGCCCGGCGAAGGGGTAGGCCCGCAGGATCCGTGCCCGGGTGGGGTTCAGCAGCAACAGCTCGCCGTACTCGGCCGTCACGGCGAACGTGGGATCCTCGGCCGGCAGCCGGGGCCGGGTATCCGCCAGTGAGCAGGACGCCGATCAGCACTGTCGACGAGAGGGTCTGCCCTCCGCGCGACGCGTGGCATCATGCCGCGTCGACGCTTCCCGGAGGCTCCGGGTTGACCGCACAGCCGGTCAAAGCGACACCCCTGCGTCGCGGGATACTCATGAGCCGTGCGTGAGGGGATCTGACAGACTCACCACTGGAGATTCACCCTGACCGCTGACCGACTCTTGCCCTGCGAACGGGACGACCACCCTGAGATGTCTGGACCCAACACGAGCTACGACCCCGTCGAGGTCGCAGTGCTGAGCGAACACGAACTGAAGGCCCAGGTCGAGAACGCGCTCGCCGAGATCGCCGCAGCAGGTGACCTGGAGGAGCTCAAGCGGGTGCGGCTGGCGGTGGCCGGTGACCGCAGCCCGCTCGCCCTGGCCAACCGCGAGATCGGTGCCCTGCCGCCGGCGGCCCGCAAGGACGCCGGTCAGCGGGTCGGCGCCGCCCGCGGCGAGGTCGCCCGGGCCCTGGCCGCCCGCCAGGAGGTGCTCGAGGCGGAGCGCGAGGCCCGCATGCTGGTCGAGGAGGCGGTCGACGTCACGCTGCCGGTCGAGCGCGTGGTGCGCGGAGCGCGCCACCCGATCGAGCTGATCGCCGAGCGGATCGCCGACGTCTTCGTCGCGATGGGCTGGGAGGTGGCCGAAGGCCCCGAGGTCGAGACCGAGTGGTTCAACTTCGACGCGCTCAACTTCGGCCCGGACCACCCGGCCCGGCAGATGCAGGACACCTTCTTCGTCGACCCGTCGGACAGCGGGCTGGTGTTGCGTACCCACACCTCGCCGGTCCAGGCCCGGGCGCTGCTCGAGCGCGGCGTGCCGGTCTACGTCTGCGCGCCGGGGAAGACCTTCCGCACCGACGAGCTGGACGCCACGCACACCCCGGTGTTCCACCAGGTCGAGGGCCTCGCGGTGGACGACGGCCTGACCATGGCCCACCTGCGGGGGACCCTGGACCACTTCGCCCGCGCCATGTTCGGACCCGACGCGGTGACCCGGTGGCGTCCCTCGTTCTTCCCGTTCACCGAGCCCAGCGCCGAGTTCGACCTGCGCTGCTTCCTGTGCTGCACGCCCACCGGCGGGCCCGACCCGGCCTGTCGCACCTGCAAGGGGACGGGCTGGATCGAATGGGGGGGCTGCGGCATGGTCAACCCCAACGTGCTGCTTGCCTGCGGGGTGGACCCCGAGCGCTACACCGGCTTCGCCTTCGGCATGGGCCTCGAGCGCACCCTGATGTTCCGGCACGGGGTCGAGGACATGCGGGACATGGTCGAGGGCGACGTCCGGTTCAGCCAGCACTACGGGATGGACATCTGATGCGGGTTCCCCTGCCCTGGATGGGCGAGTACGTCGCGCTGCCCGCCGGCGTCACCGGTGAGCAGATTGCGGCCGACCTGGTGCGAGTGGGGCTCGAGGAAGAGGCGATCCACGGCGGCAACGTGACCGGACCGCTCGTGGTCGGCCGGGTGCTCGAGTTCGTCGACGAGAGGCAGAAGAACGGCAAGACGATCCGCTGGTGCCAGGTGGACGTCGGCGAGCACAACGTCGAGAACCCCGACGGCACCCGCTCCCCGCGCGGGATCGTCTGCGGCGCGCACAACTTCTTCCGCGGCGACCTGGTCGTGGTCAGCCTCCCCGGCGCCGTCCTGCCGGCCGTCCCCGGCGGGTTCACCATCACCGCCCGCAAGACCTACGGCCACGTCTCCGACGGCATGATCTGCTCGGCGCGTGAACTCGGTCTCGGCACGGACCACGACGGGATCATCCGGCTGGTCGAGCTGGGCCACGGCGAGGCGGCGGTGGGCAGGGACGCGATCGTGCTGCTCGGCCTGGACGAGGAGACGGTCGAGGTCAACGTCACCCCCGACCGGGGGTACGCGCTGAGCGTGCGCGGCGTCGCGCGCGAATACGGCCACAGCACCGGCGCGGTGTTCGCCGACCCGGCGGACGTCGAGGTGCCCGCGGCCACGCCCGATGGATTCGCCGTCCGGCTGGACGATACGGCGCCGATCAACGGCGTCGCCGGCTGCGACCGCTATGTCGCCCGGGTGCTCCGCGGGGTGCGCCCGAACATCCCCTCGCCGGCCTGGATGCAGCGCCGGCTGGAGCAGGCGGGGATGCGGCCGATCTCGCTCGCGGTCGACGTGACCAACTACGTCATGCTCGCCGTCGGCCAGCCGCTGCACGCCTTCGACCTGCACGCGCTCACTGCGCCGATCGTGGTCCGGCGGGCCCGCGCGGGGGAGCGACTGACCACCCTGGACGACGTCGAGCGACTCCTGGACCCCGAGGACCTGCTGATCACCGACACGGGGGGCGAGCGGGTGCTGGCCCTGGCCGGAGTGATGGGCGGCGCGAGCAGCGAGGTCAGCGAGGCCACCACCGACCTGCTGATCGAGGCGGCGCACTTCGACCAGATAACCGTCGCCCGCACCGCGCGACGGCACAAGCTCGCCACCGAGGCCAGCCGACGGTTCGAGCGCGGCGTGGACCGGGATCTCGCCGACCGTGCCGCCGAGCTCGCCGTTCGGCTGCTGATCGAACACGGCGGCGGCCAGGTCGGCGAGGTCACCGACGCCGACGAGCGCTCCCCGGTCGAGCCGGTGTGGATGGACGTCGGCCTGCCGGCGCGCATCGTCGGGGTCGACTACACCGCCGTGGATGTCGTCTCCTCGCTGGAGACGATCGGCTGCCGGGTGAGCCGGGACGGCGACACGTTGGCGGTGCTGCCCCCGGGCTGGCGCCCGGACCTGCGGGTCGCCATCGACCTGATCGAGGAGGTCGCCCGGCTGCGCGGGTACGACGCCATACCGTCGGTGCTGCCGGTGGCCCCGGCCGGTCGCGGTCTGACCCCGGCCCAACGCGGACGGCGCTCGGTGGCTCGCGCTCTGGCCGAGCACGGCCTGACCGAGGTGCTCACCTACCCGTTCGTGTCGCCCTCGATCCACGACGCGTTCGGCCTCGCGTCGGACGACGAGCGCCGGCAGGCGATGAGACTGGCCAACCCGCTGTCCGACGAGCAGCCGCAGCTGCGTACCTCGCTGCTCGCCACGTTGCTGGAGGCGTTGCGCCGGAACGTGTCTCGCGGCGCGACCGATGTCGGGCTGTTCGAACTGGGCCTGGTCACCCGGCCCGTCGCCGAGACCGTCGCTCCCCGGCTGCCGGTGGGCGAGCTGCCCTCGCCCGCCGATCTCGAGGCGCTCTACGCCGCGGTCCCGCCGCAACCTCGGCGAGTGGCCGTCGCGCTCACCGGCAAGCGGGTGCTGCCCGGCTGGACCGGTCCTGGCCGGGATGCCGACTGGACCGACGCGCTCGACGCAGCGCTGCTGGTCGTGCGCACCCTGGGCCACGACGAGACCGTCGAGGTGTCGGCCGACCCGCACGCGCCCTGGCACCCCGGCCGCTGCGCGCGGATCACCGTGGACGGCGTACTGGTCGGTCACGCCGGCGAGCTGCACCCGCGGATGATCACCGCGTTGGGCCTGCCCGCGCGCACCTGCGCGGCCGAACTGGACCTGGACCGGCTGCTCCCGCAGGAGGAGCGGATCCGCCGGGCCACGCCGCTGTCCACCTTCCCTCTGGCCAAGGAGGACGTCGCGCTCGTCGTCGACCGGGCCGTGCCCGTGGCGACCGTGCGGGCCGCACTGGTCGCCGGTGGCGGCGGACTGCTCGAGTCGGTGCGGCTGTTCGACGTCTACGCCGGGCCGCAGGTCGGCGAGGGCAAGAAGTCGCTCGCGTTCGCCCTGCGGATGCGAGCCGGTGACCGCACGCTGACCGCCGCCGAGACGGCCGGGGTCCGGGATGCCGCCGTCGCCCAGGCCACCCAGGCCTGCGGGGCCGTCCTGCGCACCTGACCCACCCCGCCCCGCCCGTTGTCCAACCCTGCCCTTTGAGCACGACGTCACACCGTGCTCGTCTGGCGGGCACGACGTCACACCGTGCCCATGGTTGGTGGGCCAGATGCCGCACGGTGCCGGCGTCTGCCACCACCCAGCGTGATCGAGGCAGGAATCGCCGGGGCCCATCGGTCGATGCATGACCATACGATGAGCTGTATGCTCATGCGCCATGTCGGTGCGGGTGGCGGTGGCCGGGGCGAGCGGATACGCGGGTGGTGAGCTGCTCCGGCTGCTCCTCGCCCACCCCGAGGCCGAGCTCGGGGCGTTGACCGCGTCGTCCAGCGCCGGCAGCACGCTGGGCGAGCACCAGCCGCACCTGCCGTCCCTGGCCGAGCGCGTCCTCGAGCCGACCACCGCCCGGACCCTCGGCGGGCACGACGTGGTGTTCCTCGCCCTGCCGCACGGGGCCAGCGCAGCGTTGGCCGCGCAGCTCCCCGACGACGTCCTGATCATCGACTGCGGCGCCGACCACCGGCTCGGCGACCCCACCGCCTGGGCCGAGTTCTACGGCGGCCGCCACGCCGGATCCTGGCCCTACGCCCTGCCCGAACTCCTGCTCGCGGACGGCACCCGGCAACGCGAGCAGCTGCGCGGCGCCCGGCGGATCGCCGTCCCCGGGTGTTATCCGACTGCCGTGTCCCTGGCCCTGGCCCCCGGCTTCGCCGACGGCCTGCTCGAGCCGGACGTGGTCGTGGTGGCCGCCAGCGGCACCTCGGGTGCCGGCAAGTCGCTGAAGATCACCCTGCTCGGCGCCGAGGTGATGGGCTCGATGTCGCCCTACGGGGTCGGCGGCGTGCACCGGCACACTCCCGAGATGGAGCAGAACCTGTCCCGGGCCGCCGGACGGGACGTGCAGGTCTCGTTCACCCCGACCCTGGCCCCGATGCCGCGCGGCATTCTGGCCACCTGTACCGCTCGCCTGGCTTCCGGGAACGGCACCGTCGACTCCGAGAGCATTCGAGCGCCGTGGCAGAAGGCCTACGCCGACGAACCTTTCGTCCACCTACTCCCGGCGGGACGCTGGCCTCGGACCGCCGACACCCTCGGCGCCAACACCGTGCACCTGCAGGTCGCCCTCGATCCCCGTACCCGACGGGTCGTCGCCACCGCCGCGATCGACAATCTGACCAAGGGAACGGCGGGCGGCGCCGTCCAATCGCTCAACCTGGCTCTAGGCCTGCCGGAGACCACGGGCCTGCCGACTGCCGGACTCGCCCCTTGACGTCGTCCAGTCGCTCGGCTCGAGGATCAGCTCGTCCACCGGCCCATCGACCAGACCCCGTCCGCCCCCGGCCCGAGAAGAGGATCGACACCCATGCGACTGCTGGTGAACGCGCAATCGGTGGCCCTGGTCCGACTCGCACCCGATGCTCCGATCCCGCCGTGGGTCGAGGGCGAGCCGCTGTGCAGCGTTACCCGGACCGCTCGCGAGACCAGTGTGGTGTGCCCCACCACGTCCCTGCCCGACGACCTGCCCGGACCGGTCCTGGGTCCGTTCGTGGCCGTCGTCGTCGACGAGGTGCTCGAGTTCGCCCAGGTCGGCATTCTGGTCGCCTTGCTCAAGCCGTTGGCGGACGCCGGGATCCCGGTGCTCACCTTCTCGACCTACGACACCGACTGGGTGCTTCTGAGCGCCGCGAGCGTGCCGACGGCGTCGGCAGTGTGGCGGGCAGCCGGCTACGAGGTGATCAATGCGCCGGTGGCCGTCTACCCGGGACGGGTGGACGACGAATGACCTCCGGAGCAGGGGTCACGGCGGCGCAGGGCTTCCGCGCCGCCGGGGTGGCCGCCGGGCTGAAGTCCACCGGCGAGCGGGACGTGGCGGTCGTGCGCAACGACGGACCGCAGTTCGCCGCGGCCGCCGTGTTCACGTCCAACCGGGTCCAGGCCGCCCCCGTGATCTGGTCTCGCCAGGCCGTGGCCGACGGGCGCCTCGACGCCGTCGTGCTGAACTCGGCCGGCGCGAATGCCTGTACCGGGGGGGAGGGTTTCGCCGACACCCACCGCACGGCCGAGCGCGCCGCGGAGCTGCTCGGCGTGGCAGCCGGGGACGTCGCGGTCTGCTCGACCGGGCTGATCGGCGTCCGGCTGCCGCTGCCCCAGCTGCTCGCCGGCCTGGAGAAGGCGGTCGGGGAGCTGGCCGCGGACGGGGGAGAGGCGGCCGCGGAAGCGATCATGACCACCGACACCGTGCCCAAGGCCGCCGTCCACACGGGCGACGGCTGGGTGGTCGGCGGCATGGCCAAGGGCGCCGGCATGCTCGCTCCCGCGCTGGCCACCATGCTCGTCGTGATCACCACCGATGCCACCGTGGACGCCGCCACCGCCGACGCCGCCCTGCGGGAGGCCACCCGGACCACGTTCGACCGGGTCGACTCCGACGGGTGCATGTCGACCAAC